>ERZ650311.272-NODE-272-length-35041-cov-16.095924_pt1 | contig 35041 bp, 34 predicted proteins | sample MGYA00376247_ERZ650311 | MGnify/ENA primary metagenome ERZ650311 (study PRJEB26733, sample SAMN07839324) | wastewater metagenome | biome: small river; feature: stream; material: water | place: USA: North Carolina | collected 2016-07-28 ...
GGCGCATTTCGAGGTCGAGGTGGTTGGTCGGTTCGTCGAGCAGCAGCAGGTTGGGTTTGCCCCAGATCAGCAGGGCCAGCGCGAGGCGGGATTTCTCGCCGCCGGAGAAGGGCGCGCAGGGGGCGGTGGCCATGTCGCCGTGGAAGTCGAAGCCGCCGAGATAGTTGCGCAGATCCTGTTCGCGGGTTTGCGGATCGAGCCGCAGCATGTGCTGCAGCGCGGATTCTTCGGGGCGCAGGCTCTCGAGGGCATGCTGGGCGAAGTAGCCCAGTTGCAGGCCCTTGCCTTCGCGGCGCACGCCGGCGGTGGGTTGGAGCCGGCCCGAGAGCAGCTTGATGAGCGTGGATTTGCCGGCGCCGTTGCGGCCGAGCAGGCCGATGCGCTCGCCGGGGCGGATGGTCAGCTGCATGCCGGCGAGGATCGGCTTGTCGACATAGCCGGCGGCGGCGTCTTCGAGCTGCAACAGCGGGTCGGGCGCGGCGCCGCATTCGCGGAAGCTGAAGCTGAACGGGTTGTCGATGTGGGCGGCGGCGATGGTCTCCATCCGCTCCAGCGCCTTGATGCGGCTTTGCGCCTGACGGGCCTTGGTGGCCTGGGCGCGAAAGCGGTCCACGTATTTTTGCAGGTGGGCGCGCTCGCGCTGCTGCTTCTCGAACATCGCCTGCTGCTGGGCGAGGCGCTCGGCGCGCTGGCGTTCGAAGTTGGAATAGCCGCCGGTGTAAAGGGTGAGCTGCTGGTTTTCGATGTGGGCGATCTGGCTGACCACTGCGTCGAGGAAGTCGCGGTCGTGGGAGATCAGCACCAGGGTGCCGCGGTAGTCGCCGAGCCATTGTTCGAGCCAGATCACCGCGTCGAGGTCGAGGTGGTTGGTGGGTTCGTCGAGCAGCAGCAGGTCGGAGCGGCACATCAGCGCCTGGGCCAGGTTGAGGCGCATCCGCCAGCCGCCGGAGAAGTCCGACACTGGGCGTTCCATGTCGGCGGCGGAAAAGCCCAGACCGTCGAGCAGCGCGGCGGCGCGGGCGCGGGCGGCGTAACCGCCGATCTCCTGCAGGCGGCCGTGGAGGTGGCCGATCTCCTCGCCGTTGTGGGCGGCTTCGGCGGCGGCCAGGGCGGTTTCGATGCGGCGCAGTTCGGCGTCGCCGTCGAGGGCGTATTCGAGGGCGGGACAGGCGAGGGCCGGGGTTTCCTGGGCGACGTGGGCGATGACCCACGAGGCGGGCATCTCGAGATCGCCGGAATCCTGGTGCAATTCGCCGCGCAAGAGGGCGAAGAGGGTGGACTTGCCGCAGCCGTTGGCGCCGGTGAGGCCGACCTTCCAGCCGGGGTGGATCTGCAGGCTGGCGCCTTCGATGAGGGTTTTGACGCCGCGGGCGAGGCGGAGGTTACGGAACTGGATCACGGCAGCGGGAACGAGAAAGTGGGGCGGAAAATAAGCGGCGAATCCGGTATTGTAAGCGGTCCCGTTGTCCACTGCCCCGCCGTCCCATGCGCCAGCCACGATCCCTTCGCCCGAGCGTCCTGCTCCTCGCCCTCTTCTTTCACGGTTTCGCGCAGGCCGAAGACGTTTCCAAGGCCGATCACGCGGACGCCCGGCTCCGCTCGGAGAAGCTGCGTACCGAGGCCGCTGGCTTGCGGGATGCTGCCGAAGCCCGCTTCTTGGAAGAGCACATCGCCTGTTACCAGCGTTTTCTGGTCAACCGCTGCATCGATCAGGCCCGCGAGCGGCGCGTGCTCGAAATCCGCAAGGCCCGCGCCCTCGACCTCGAAGCCAGCCGCATCGATCTGGCCGACAAGAACGTCCGTTTTGACGAACGTCAGGCCGAAGAAGCCGAAACCGCGCCGCGCAAGGCGGTCGAGCGCGCCGAGCTGGAAGCCCGCAACCGCGCGGAAACCGAGGAGCGTCTGCGCAATTTGTCGGAAAAGGACGCCCAGCGGATCAAGAACGAGCAGGACGCCAAATCCCGTGCGCTGCTCGACGCCGAGGAGCGCAACCGCCACGAAGCGGCCGAGGCGCAACGCCGGGCGGCCGAGGCGGAAGCCGCCGCCAAACGCGCCGAGCAGGCGCGAAGCGACCGTCTGGATTACGACGAGCGCGCCCGCAAGGCGGCTGAGAAAAAAGCTGGGAAAGAGGCCGGCAAGGACCCCGTCAAACCCGTGCCGTAAGGGCGGCGTGCCGGTCGGCGGATCGCCGGCCGGCTTCTCGCTCAGTGCCCGAAGCGGTCGGCGTCGAACATGTCCGGATCGGGCCGGTCGAGGGTGCCGAGCAAGGCCATTTCGTCGGCCGACAGAGTGAAGTCGAAGATGTCCAGGTTCTGCGCCATGCGCGTCGGGTTGGACGACTTGGGCGTCGCGACGAAACCCTGCTGAGTCAGCCAGCGCAGGATCACCTGCGCCGTCGTGCGGCCGTGGCGTTCGGCCACCGACACGATTGTCGGATCGGCGAGCATCGCGTTGCCGCAGCCCAGCGGCCGCCACGCGCCGGTGACGATGCCTTTGGCACGGTGAATCGCCACCAGATCGTCGCGCAAATGGTAGGGGTCGAGCTGGATCTGGTTCAGATGCGGGACGAGGCCCAGGTCGAACAGTTTCTGGAGGTGGGCCGGTTTGAAGTTGGAGGTGCCGATGGCACGGACCAGCCCGGCTTCGAGCAGGCGCACCAGGCCCTGATAGGCCTCGACGTAGCGGCCCTGATCCGGGTTCGGCCAGTGCACCAGCAGCAGGTCGAGGTAGTCCAGGCCGAGGCGCTCCAGGCTGGCTTCGCAGGCCGCGCGGGCGCCGTCGACGCTATGCCATTTACGGTTGAACTTGGTGGTCACGAAGATATCGGCGCGGCCCACGCCCGATTGGCGGATGCCTTCGCCCACGCCGCGTTCGTTGGCGTAGTTTTCGGCGGTGTCGATCAGCCGGTAGCCCATGCCGAGGGCGGCGGCCACCGTGACGGCGGCTTCGGCGTCGTTCATGGGCCAGGTGCCCAGGCCCAGTTGCGGCATCTTCACGCCGTTGGCCAGGGTGAGGGTGGGGGCGGGTTTGATGGTCATGGTGGTCCGTGTGGTTTCCGCTGTTGGGGGGCGAGAGATACCGCGCGCCGCGCGCTGTCGTCAAGGCACCGTCAGGCGGATTGGGCGGGCGGCAAGCGCGCGCCCTTCATCCAGTCCAGCGCGTCTTCCAGCCGGTCGTTGCCCCAGAACAGTTCGCCGTCGGGCGTGATGAAGCTCGGCGCGCCGAACAGGCCGAGCTCGCTGGCGCGTTCGGTCTGGCGGCGCAGGGCAAGCTTGGTGTCGGCGCTGGCGGCTTGTTCGAGCAGGGCGTCGGCCGGCAGGCCGAGGTCGGCGAGGATTGCGCGGATCACCGCGGGGTCGGCGATGTCCCGGTCTTCGGCGAAGTTGGCGCGCATGGCGGCCCGGGCGAAATCGCCGATCCAGGCCTCGTCGGCGCCGGCGAGGGCCACCCGAGCGGCCAGCAGACCGTTGCGCGGAAAGCGCGAGGGCACCTTGAAAGGCAGGCCGTAGCGGGCCGCCAGCCGGGCCAGATCGCGCCACATGTAGCGGCCCTTGGGCGGGTAGATGTTGAAGGGCGAATCGTTCCAGCCCAGGGACAGGAACACCGGGCCGAGCAGGAAGGGCCGCCATTTCACCGTCACGCCGGCGGCGCGGGCCAGCGGCTCGATCCGCATCACGGCGAGGTAGGAATACGAACTGGCGAACTCGAACCAGAAGTCGAGGGTTTTCGTGCTCATGACGGGCTCCGGCGACGGGAAACCTTTCGAGTCTAGCACTCGGCGACGGGGCCGGCCGGGCGGTTCAGTCGGCCGGGGCGCCGTCGAGCAGCCGTTCGCATTCTTCCATCAGCGCCCGGCCGACGTCGGATTCGTGGTTTGAATCGAGGGATTCCATCATTTCATGGGCGGTGTACAGCCCGGCCTCGCGGGACAGGCTGCCGGCGATCCGGCGGGCCAGCGTATCGCCGAGGGCGGACAGGTGACGGCGCTCGGCTTGGGGCAGGCTGCGCCGGGTGCGCGCCAGCCAGTCGGCGCACAGGCTGGCGCCCTGGGCTTCGGTGAGCCACTGACCGTGTTCGTAGAAGGCCGACAGACGCTCGGCGGCGAGGGCGAAGATCAGGGCTGCGCGGGTGCCGCGTGCGTCGGCGGGGGGCGGGGGCGTGTTCCGGTTCATGGCCGGGGCTTTCAGGATGGGCGGAGCCGAACCCTATCACGCGGCTTGTGCCGTTGCGGTAAGCTGCTCGCTTTGCCCACCGCAGGAGAGCCATATGGCCGTATCGCCCGAAAACGTCAGCATGGCCTTGTTCTGCGACTTCGAGAACGTCGCGCTGGGCGTGCGCGACGCGAAATACGAAAAATTCGACATCAAGCTCGTTCTCGAACGCCTGCTGCTCAAGGGCAGCATCGTCGTCAAAAAGGCCTATTGCGACTGGGATCGTTACAAGGGCTTCAAGGCCACGATGCACGAGGCCAACTTCGAACTGATCGAAATCCCCCACGTGCGCCAGTCGGGCAAGAATTCGGCCGACATCAGGCTGGTGGTCGATGCCCTCGACCTCTGCTACACCAAAAGCCACGTGGATACCTTCGTCATCATCAGCGGCGATTCCGACTTTTCGCCGCTGGTTTCCAAGCTGCGCGAGAACGCCAAGCAGGTGATCGGCGTCGGGGTGAAGCAATCCACCTCCGACCTGTTGATCGCCAACTGCGACGAATTCATCTTCTACGACGATTTGGTGCGCGAAACCCAGCGTGTCGCGGCCCGTCGCGAGCCGAAGGAGGTCCAGCCCGCCCGGCGCGCGCCGGAGGATGACAGCCGCCGCAAGGAGGAAATCGAAGCGCGCAAGACCAAGGGCATCGAAATCGCCGTGCAGACCTTCGACGCGTTGGTGGCCGAGCGGGGCGACAGCGGCAAGATCTGGGCGTCGGTGCTCAAGGAGGCGGTCAAGCGCCGCAAGCCCGATTTCAGCGAAACCCGCTATGGCTTCCGCGCCTTCGGCAATCTGCTCGAAGAGGCCCAGGTTCGTGGGTTGCTGGAGTTCGGACGGGACGAGAAATCGGGCGCCTATGTGTATCGCAGCAGCGCCGCGCGTCAGGAGCCGGCGCCGGTGGACGCGACGGTGTCGGAAGTCGCCGCCGCCCAGACCGACGCCGTGGCGGAGCCGCTCGCGGTGCCCGAAGCCCCGGCTGCCAAGCCCGATGGCCGCCGCAAGCGCACCGGCAGCCGCAAGTCGGCCAAGGCGGCCGACGCCGCGCCGGAGCCGACGGTCGAGGCGCCGCCGCCCGAGCCCGCTCCAATGATGGAGGCCGAGGCCGACGTCGACGCGCCTCCCAAGGCCGACAGCCGGCGCAAGCGCAGCAACGCCCGCAAGAGCACCCAGGCCGTCGAAGCCGCCCCGGTCGCACCCGAAACCGCCGCCGAAGCGCCCGCCGCCGAGGCCAAGCCGGCCGCCCGCCGCCGCCGGACCCGCAAGACCGAATCCTGACGGAGCCGCAATGGGACGGAATCTCCTCGTTACCGGCGGCTCACGGGGGATTGGCGCCGCCATCGCCCGGCAGGCCGCGGCGCGGGGCTACGCCGTGTGCCTCAGCTACCGCACCGACCGCCATGCCGCCGAAGCCGTGGTCGCCGACATCGCCGCCCGCGGTGGCACGGCCATCGCAGTGCCGGCCGACGTGGCGGTGGAGGTCGACGTACTGCGGCTTTTCGCCGAGGCGGACGAGCGGCTCGGCCCCCTCGACGCCTTCGTCAACAATGCCGGCATCCTGGCCCGGCAGATGCGAGTGGACGAGATGGACGCGGCGCGCCTTAACCGGGTCTTCGCCACCAATGTGACCGGTGCCTTCCTGTGCGCCCGCGAGGCGGTGCGGCGGATGTCCACCCGCCGGGGCGGACGCGGCGGTGCCATCGTCAATCTGTCGTCCCGGGCGGCGCGGATCGGCTCTCCCGGCGAATATGTGGATTACGCCGCCTCAAAGGCCGCCATCGACACCCTGACCCTCGGTCTCGCCAAGGAAGTGGCGAGCGAGGGCATCCGCGTCAATGCCGTGGCGCCGGGCCTCATCGAGACGGGCATCCACGCCAGCGGCGGCGAGCCCGGACGGGTTGCGCGTCTGGCGCCAGGCGTGCCGATGCAGCGGGGCGGCACACCGGACGAAGTGGCCCGGGCGGTGCTGTGGTTGCTCTCCGACGAGGCGTCCTACACCACCGGTGCGATCCTCGATGTGGCCGGCGGACGCTGAGCGGCCGGTCGCGCCCCGTTTCTGGCGGGATGCGGCGCTGCCCTTCATCGAACTGCGCTCGGTGGAGGACGGCCGGCGGGTGTGTTACGCGCCCCATTCCCACGACAGCTTTTCCATCGGCGTGATTACCGGCGGCATCAGCACCTGCGTGAATGGCCGGGTGCGCGAGCGGGTCGGGCCGGGGTCGGTGGTGGTGGTCAATCCCGAGGAGGTCCATGCCTGCAACCCGGTGGACGACCGGCCCTGGTCGTACCACATGCTGTTCCTCGACGTGGCCTGGATGGCCGGGCAGCAGGCCGCGCTGGGCTTTGGGAGCGGGCGCGATCTGCGGCCGTTCCTGGCCGCGGTGAGTCGCGACTCCCGACTCGCGCAAGGGCTGATCCGGTTGCAGGCGCAGCTCCACGACGGGCTGGCCGACCTGCTCGAAAAGGAGAGCGCGGCGGTGGCGTTTGCCGCCACCTTGCAGGCCTGTCTCGATCCGGCGCCGGCCGCCCCGAGCGGGGCCGACGACCGACTCGCCCGGGCCGCCGAATTCATCGCCGACAACTGCACCCGGCCCCTCAGTCTGGGCGACATCTGCGCCGCCGCCGGGCTGTCGGAGTCCTACCTGATCCGCGCCTTCCAGCGGCGTTACGGCCTTACGCCCCACGCCTTCCTGATCGACCGGCGCATCCGCTACAGCCGGGAGCGCCTGCGCCGCGGCCACCCCATCGCCGAGGTGGCGGCGGACGCCGGTTTTGCCGATCAGGCCCACCTCCACCGGGCCTTCAAGCGGCTGGTGGCGGCCACGCCGGGGCAATATCGGGCTTAGGCGTCGAGCAGGAAGAGCGCGCTGCCCGCCAGCAGCGCCGCCATCAGGCGGTTGAAGGTCCGGATGCGCGCCGGGCGATCCAGATGGCGGCGCAGGTGAGCGCCGGCATAGGCCCAGCTGCCCACCGACAGATAGCAGATCACGAAGTAGATCCCCGCGAACAGCCACACCCGGGCCGGATCGCCGTCGGCGAGATAGGCGCCGGTGCCGGCCACCGCGGCCAGCCAGGCCTTCGGGTTGAGCCACTGCATCACCGCGCCGGCGAGCATCGTTGGCCCTGCCTCGGATGGCCCGGCGGAGAGCCGACCATCGTCGGCGGCGAGGCGGATCGCCAGATACACCAGAAAGGCCACGCCCGCCCAGCGCACGAGGTCGGCGAGGCCCGGCCAGCGCAGCAGGATTTCATGGAGGCCCAGGCCGGTGAGCACCAGGAGCAGGGTGAAACCGACGGTTGCGCCGGTCACGTGGCGCAGGCTGGCCCGAAAGCCATGACGGGCGCCGGCGCCAAGGGCGACCAGATTCACCGGGCCGGGGGAAAGGGAGGCCGCCAGCGCAAAAGCGGCCATCGAGAGGACGAGATTCATGGACATCACCGGAAAAGGTTCGCTGGATACGAACCCCAAGGTAGCGGCGATGTCCGCCGGGCGTCTTGAACAAAACTGCCCCGGCGCGCGTCCGGCTTACTTCACCCCGAGTTTGCCCGCCACGAACAGCAGGATCACCGCGCCCACCACCGAACCGATGAAACCGGCGCCCTGGCCGGCCTGGTAGAGGCCCAGCGCCTGACCGCCGTAGGTGGCGGCGAGCGAGCCGCCGATGCCGAAGAGGATGGTCTTGATCCAGCCCATGCTGTCGTCGCCGGGTTTGAGGAAGCGGGCGACGAGGCCGACCAGCAGCCCGATGACGATGGTTGAGACGATGCCCATGATGCGTGTCCTGTCGGAAGAAAGGGAGACCCACTCTAACCGGCCCGCCGCCGACGGCGCGGCATTATGTGTGGCGAACTGTTTCAGCGGCCTCGACCGGCCAGCCATGCCAGCGCGCCTTCGCCGGCCCGGCGCCCGCTGGCGAAGCAGGCGGTGAGCAGGTAGCCGCCGGTGGGGGCTTCCCAGTCGAGCATTTCGCCGGCCAGGAACAGGCCCGGTTGGCGGCGTACCATCAGGCCGGCGTCCAGATCCTCGAAACGCACGCCGCCGGCGCTGCTGATGGCTTCGTCCAGCGGCCGGGTGGCGGTGAGCCGCAGGGGCAGCGCTTTGATGGCCGCGGCGAGGCGGGCCGGGTCGGCGAGTTCGTCGGGCGACAGACATTCGCGCAGCAGGGCCATCTTGACGCCGGCGATGCCGACTCGGCTTTGCAGGTGGCTGGCCAGCGAGCGGGCGCCGCGGGGGTGGGAAACTTCGGCAAGCACGCGTTCGAGCGGCCGGCCGGGGGCGAGGTCGATGTTCAGCGTGGCGCTGCCGGCGGCGTCGATGCGCTCGCGGATGGCCGCCGACAAGGCGTAGATCAGGCTGCCTTCGATGCCGTCGGCGGAGATCATCGCTTCGCCGGGGCGCGCAGGGGCTCTGTCGCCGTCGAGGCGCATCGCCACCGACTTGAGGGGCTGGCCGGCGAAACGGCTGCGGAAATGCTCGCTCCAGCCGCCCGCTGCATCGGCGCGGGGCGAGGCGACCAGAAAGCCGCAATTGGCCGGGCGCAGCGGCGCCACCTCGATGCCGCGGGCGGCGATCAGCGGCACCCAGGCGCCGTCCGAACCGAGCCTGGCCCAACTGCCGCCGCCGAGGGCGAGGATCGTCGCATCCGCGCGCACTTCGAGCGGGCCGGCGGGAGTGGCAAAGCGCAGCCGGCCGTCGTCGGTCCAGCCGGTCCAGCGGTGGCGCACATGAAAGCGCACGCCGGCTTCGCGCAGGCGTTGCAGCCAGGCGCGCAGCAGCGGGGCGGCCTTCATGCCATCCGGAAAGACCCGGCCGGAGGTGCCGACGAAGGTGCCGACGCCCAGCGCTTCGACCCAGTCCCGCAGCGCCTGGGGGCCGAAGGCCGAAATCAGCGGCTCGATCCGGTCCCGGCGCGTGCCGTAGCGCCCGGCGAAGGCGTCGAAGGCTTCGGAGTGGGTGATGTTGAGTCCGCCGCGGCCGGCCAGCAGAAACTTGCGCCCGACCGACGGCATGGCGTCGAAGACCTCCACCTGCACGCCGGCCAGGGCCAGGGTTTCGGCGGCCATCAGGCCGGCCGGGCCGCCGCCGACGATGGCGACGCGGAAAGGGGAGAGAGGCGCTGGGGCGGAAGGCATGACGCGGGGCAGGGTGAATCAAAGGCGGAATTGTAGTGGCCCCGTCGGGCTGCCGCCGGAAGAATACAATGGCCGCGTGTGCGCTCAACGCCGGCTCAGGCCGCCCAGAAGGAGGTTCGCAATGTCGATCGAGCAAACAGGCCGTCCCGGCTCCGCCCTGCGGGGGGCGCTCGTCGGGCTGGCGCTTGGCGTGCTGTCGGTTGCGGCGTGGGCGGCGCCAACCGACCGGGAGCAGCTCGCGCGCCTCGTCAAGGCGGCGCCGGCCGAGCAGCAGGCGGCGCGGGATGCCGGGCGCAAGGCGGCGTTTTTCTGCGCCAACTGCCACGGCGAAGGCGGTCTCAGCAAATATGGCGAAGTGCCCAATCTGGCCGGCCAGAACCCGGTTTACGTGCTCAACCAGATGGAGGCCTTCCTGAGCGGCAAGCGCAAGGATGCTTTCATGCAGGGCTTGATGAAGGTGCTGAGCGCCCAGGAGAAGGCCAACATCGCGCTTTTCTATGCCGCTCAGCCGGTGCCGCCTGCGGTGCCCGAGGCCGGTCCGCGGGCCGCCGAGGGGCGCGAGCATTTCGTGCACAACTGCGTCCGCTGCCACGGCGCCGAAGCCCGCGGCGGAGAGAACTTCCCGCGCCTCGCCGGCCAGCAGGCCGAATACCTGCGCCGCAATCTGACCCGCTACCTGAAAAACGCCCCCGAGCGCAGCTATCCGCCCATGACTGCCGCCGTGACGGTGCTGGGCGAGAAGAACATCGACGCGGTGGTCGATTACCTGTCCAGCCTGAAGTAGTCGGCGGCGCTGGGCAAACCCGCGCGCCACCGTCGCGCTCGCGTCAGCGCGCGATCGGCACTCCGCCGTCGGCGCCGCCGAACACCGTCACGCCTTCCTTGATCGTGCCCGTCACGCGGATTTCGCCGAGCTTGTCGACCGGCGTTTTGAGCGGGTTGGCGGAGAGGATCGCGAAATCGGCGAGTTTGCCGGTGGCGATGCTGCCCTTGATCTTCTCCTCGCCGAGCTGGCGTGCCGGCAGCAGGGTGAGCGCCTTGAGGGCGTCGAGCGGCGCGAGTTGCTGGTCTTCGCCGAGCGGCCGTTTGACGGCCGCCGCGAGCACGCCGAAAGGCGTCGGCGCAAGCAGTGCCGGGTCGGTGTGGAGCAACACGCTCAGGCCGCGGCGCTGGGCCGCGCCGGCCGGGGCGAAGCGGGCACTGCGCTCGGCGCCGAGGGTGTAATCCTTGAGCACGCCCTGCGACAGGGCGAGGCGCTGGGGCGCGAAGCTCACGCCGACGCCCAGTTCCTTGAGCGTGTCGAGTTGGTCGTCGCGAATCGTCTGGGCGCCCACCAGCAGCGGGCGACGGTCCTTGCCCGGCTGTTTGGCGGCGGCGCGGAGGGCGCCGATGAACTGCTCGATGGCCGCGTCGCCATTGGCCTGCACGGCCACTTGCCAGCCGTTGGCGTAGGCGCGGGTGGCCAGCTCGGCGGCGACTTCGTCGCTGGCCATCGGGTAGCCCGCAAAGCGCGTGCGCTTGCCCGGCGGGGGCAACTGATAAGGCTGGGTCAGCCAGGCGCTGCGGTCTTCGGCCACGCCGTCGAGGGCAAACGACACGCCGGCCAGCCGCAGGTGGCCCTTGTAATACTTCGGCCCGATGCTCTTGTGGCCCTTGAGGGTGCTGCCGGCGGCGGCCAGATCGGCGTAGAAGGCCACGTCCAGCTTCAGCGTGCCGCTGTCGGCGGCCTGGGTGTATTGGGCAAAATCCTCCGGCGTGGCGCGGGCCTCGACGGCGGTGGTGTAGCCGTTCTGCAGATAGAGCGTCTGGCCCTGCTGGATCATCGCCTGACGTTCGGTGGCCGGCACCTGCGGCAGGTTGCCGAGCAGGGCTGCGGCGGCCGCGCCGTCGAGCACGCCGTCCGGCTCCTTCGAGCCCGGCCAGCGGCCGATGCTGCCGCCCGGCGGATCGATGCTGTCGCGGTTGATCCCGGCCAGCTCAAGCGCCTTGCCGTTGGCCACCGCCTGACGGCCCGATTGATGGATGACCAGCACCGGCTTGTCGCGGGACACCGCATCCAGATCGTTGCGGCTGAGCGGACGCTGCTCGCGCAGCCGGCTGTCGTCGTAACCGAAGCCGACGATCCAGCCGAAACGCGTCGCCAGCTCGCCCTTGCCCCATTCGCGCAGCGCCCGGATCAGGCCATTCACATCGCTCACCGGCCCTTCCGGCGGCGACTGCAACTGGGCCGCCACCGAATCGAGCCCCAGCCGCGACATCTGCCCCCAGGCGTCGATGAAGCCCGGCACCAGCGTCTTGCCGGCCAGATCGACCACCTCCGTGCCCTCGCTCTTCCAGCGCGCCAGGATGTCCTTGCTCTTGCCCACCGCGACGATCTTGCTGCCCTTGATCGCCACGGCCTGGGCCGACGGCCGCTTGTCGTCGAGGGTGATCACGTCGCCGTTGGTGAGAATGATGTCCGACAAAGGCGGCGGAGGCGGCACCGGCGGAACGGCCTGCGCATTGGGATCGACCGGCGGCGTGCCCGCCACGGCGCCCGCCGGCCCGGCCACGGCCGGGGCGGGTGTGGCGGGCGTCGTGGCCGGTTTTGCCGCGGCCGGCGTCGGCGCGGCCGGTTTGACCGCCGCCGGTGCGGCGACAGCCGGCTTGGCCGCCGGAGCGGGCGTTTGGGCTATGGTTTGGGCGAAGAGCGCCGGCGCGGCAAAGGCGAGGCCGGTGGCAAGGGCCAGGCGGCGCAGGGGAAAGGCGGATTTCATGGGCGAGGCTCCGGAAAACGGTCGGGCCGCGGGCGACAAAGTCCTGCGGCGAACCCGTCGAGCATAGCACCGGCACCGCCGCGCCCCCGTGACGGGCTTGGTGGACGGCCGCTCAGCCGAGAATTGTCACGATCACCCGCCGCGCATGGCTGTGGGTGCGGTGCTCCCACAGAAAAATCCCCTGCCACGTCCCCAGCAACAGCCGCCCGCCGCCCACCGGCACGGTGAGGCCGACGTCCGACAGCACGCTTCGCGCATGGGCCGCCATGTCGTCGTCGCCCTCCAGATCGTGCCGGTAAGCCGGATCGCCATCCGGCGCAAGACGCGCGAACACCGTCTCCAGATCCCGCCGCACGTCGGGATCGGCGTTCTCGGTGATGGTCAGCGAACAACTGGTGTGCTGCACAAAGACATGCGCCAGCCCGGTGGCAATGCCCGACGCCCGCACCACCGCGGCCACGTCGGCGGTGATGTCGAGGGTGGAACGGGGGCGGGTGGTGAAGGTGAGGAGGTGTTGGTGGGGCATGCTCACAAGCCCCGCGCCCACGCCGGCCGCAGGTGGGCGGCTTGCGGTGCGGCGATGGCGGCACGCACCTGCTCCAGCAGCCGGGCCTTGTCGGCGCCGAGGGTGCCCTTGAGCACCAGCCAGTTGCTGGCGTGATCGGACCTGAAAACCGTGCGGCGCAGGTCGAGTTGCGTCAGGAAGCGTTCCATTTCGTGGAACAGGCCGGCTTGGTCCAGCGGCTCCCATTCCGGAAAGCCGGCGCGAAAGCGCGCTTCGCCCTGGGGGAAGCTGACGACCAGGGTCGACAGGTATTCGGGCTGGGTGGCGTTGGCGAGGCGGGCGGAGTTGTCGGCGTGCTGGGCGCTGAGCACCTGGCCGCCGAGGCCGTTGAGGATCATCACCGAGCGGACGATGCCGGCTTGGCCGAGCTTGTCGAGGGCGTCGACGGTGCTGGCGTAGGTTTCGCCCTTGTGCACCTTGGCGAGCACGGCGTCGTCGCCGGATTCGGCGCCGAGGTAGACCATCGCGAGGCCGGCTTCGCGAAGCAGGGTGAGTTCGGCGACGGTCTTCTTTTTGAGGTTGCGGGCGAGGCAGTAGCTGGAGACGCGATGCACCGCGGGCAGATGTTGGCGGATCGCGTCGAGGATCGCGAGCAGGCGGCGGGTGGGCAGCACCAGCGCGTCGCCGTCGGCGAGGAAGACCCGCCGGACCCGATCGCCGTAGCTCTCGCCGACGTGGCGGATGCTGGCCAGCACTTCGTCTTCGCTGCGGGCGCGGAAGGCCTTTTGCGGGGCGGTGTACATCTCGCAGAAGGTGCAGGCGTTCCAGGAGCAGCCGTCGGTGACGGGCAGGATCAGGGATTGGGCTTCGCTGGGCGGGCGGAAGACGGGTTCGACGTAGCGGATGGGGATGGCGTTCATGGCGGTCGGGCGGGGGACGGCGGAGGATGTGCGATTGTGGTGCTGGCCGCGCGACGGTTCAAGGCCGCGCGGGGTGTGGCATGCTTCGGCGCGGATGAGGTGAATGAAGCAGGAGGATGAAGATGACCGATTCGTGTTCGTCGTCGGGTTGCGGGTGTGCTGCGAACAAGGGTGCGTCGGGTGCGGGGGTGGCGGCTGCGGCGGCGGGCGTGCCGCGCTTTCGCTCGGTGTTCCGGGTGCCCGGCATGGATTGTCCGGCGGAAGAAGTGCAGATTCGCGCGGCTTTGGGGAGTCTGGCCCACGGGCTGGGCTTCGATCTGCCTGGTCGGCGGCTGACGGTGGCCCATGCGGTGCCGGTGGGCGTGGTGCTTGGGCGCCTGAAGGCCTTGGGGATGGGCGCGGAGCTGGTGGAGAGCGGCCCTGCGACGGATGCGCCGCTGGCGCCAGCGGCGGCCGACCCGGCGGGCGAGCGGCGCACGCTGCTGTGGCTGCTAGGGATCAACGCGCTGATGTTCGTCGTCGAGGCGCTGGCCGGCTGGTGGGCGGAGTCGTCCGGTCTGCTGGCCGACGGCCTCGACATGTTTGCCGATGCGGCGGTGTATGGCACGGCGCTTTACGCGGTCGGGCGCGGTGCGGCGGCCCAGGGGCGGGCGGCGCGATTGGCCGGGGTGCTGCAACTGGTGCTGGCGCTGGGGCTCTTCGGGCAGGTGGCGCAGCATGCGATCCACGGCGCGGAGCCGCTGGCGCTGCCGATGATGGCGGTGTCGGTGCTGGCGCTGGCGGCCAATGCGGCCTGCCTCGTGCTGGTGGCCCGCCATCGGGACGGCGGCGCCCACATGAAGGCGAGCTATATCTTCTCGGCCACCGACGTGCTGGCCAATCTGGGCGTGATCGTGGCCGGTGCGCTGGTGGCGTGGACCGGCGCCCCGTGGCCGGACTGGCTGGTCGGCAGCCTGATTGGCGCGATGGTGCTGGCGGGGGCGCTGAGGATTCTGAAGCTGCGGCCCTGATCAGGCGGCCCGCCGCACCAGCGGCCACAGGGCGACCAGGCCGAGCAGCGGCCCCGGCAGCAGCAGCCAGGCGACCTGTTCGTGGAGCGCCGGCCACAGGCGGGTGGTGAGGGCGATGGAGATCATGGTGATGGCGAAGCCGATGGCGTTCTGGAAGGCCAGCGCGCTGCCGACGATTTCGGGCGGGCAGGCGCGGGCGGAGAGCGCCGAGAAGTGCGGCGAATCGGCCACGACACTCGCGCCCCACACCAGCATGGCGGCGCCGAGCAGCCATTCCGGGCCGCCGGCCAGGAGCGGATACACCGCGCAGCAGGTGGCCGAGACGGCCAGCGCAAGGGCGGCGACGCGGGCGCTGCCGAAGCGGCGGCTGGCGAATCCGCCCAGCACGCAGCCGGCCGCGCCGATGCCGATCACCGCGAAGGATGGGCCGGCGACCTTGCCGGCGGTGACCTGCCCGACCAGCAGCGGCACCAGCGTCCAGAAGGCGTAGAGCTCCCACTGGTGGCCGAAGTAGCCGCAGGCCGAGGCCCGAAAACGCGGTTCGGCAAAGGCCATCAGCACGCGGCCGAGGCGCAGACGCGGGGCGCCGGGTTTGCGGACGAGGTGCGGACCGTCGCCAAGGCGGGCAACGATGGCGGCGGCGAGCACGGCCAGTCCGGACGACACCAGCACCGTGGCCTGCCAGCCCCAGCCGGTATCGAGAAAGCGCACGCCGTGGGGCAGCGCGGTGCCGAGGGTGAGCATGCCGACCAGCCACGCCAGCGCGGCACCGGCCTGCTGCGGCACCCAGCCGACCACCAGTTTCATGCCCAGCGGGTAGACCCCGGCCAGCGCCAGTCCGACGGCGAAGCGCAAGGCCAGCGCCGCGTCCATGCCGTCGGCCAGCAGCGCGAAGCCGGCATTGGCCAGGGCGCCGAGCAGGGCGCAGACGGCGAAGATGCGGCTGGCGGGAAAGCGGTCGGCAAGGCCGCTGAGCGAGAAGCTCAGCGTGCCGACGATGAAGCCGAGCTGCACGGCATTGGTGAGCCGGCCGAGATCGGCCGGCTGCAGCCCCCAGGCGCGCATCAGATCGGCCCCCGCGCTGTTGGCCGAAAACCACAACGAGGTGCCGAACAACTGGGCGACGACGATCAGCGGCAGCGGGCGCATGGGCGGCTTCGTGGAGTGGTGGCGTTTTAGCTTTTCTGTGGTCGGCGACGGGGGCTACCCGTCGCGTCGCTCAGGCTTCAGGTCGTTGGAAACGCGATTGCCGTCAGGGATACGATGCGCCGACGGAAGTCTTCATATTCGCCGCCGCATCGGGTCTGCAGCGCGGCTAGCGAATAGAAACGATCGGTCGATGGGGATTCCTCATCGGCCTTTTTGCGGTCGAGCGTCGCAACGTTAATGACCGTCCAGCACTCGGTGAAACCTTGGCCGCGTGCTTTCTGGTGGCTTTTCTCGGCCTCGCCGATGCGGTTATGGATATTTGAGGCGTCGGTGCCGCTCTTGATTTCGATAGCCAGAATATTTCGATGTTCGCCGGCCGCCATTTCTTCGCGGATGACGATATCAGGATCGGACGCAAATTCGATGGTGCAGTCTCGGCCGGTGGCGCTCTTGATACGGATCGTGCCGAGACCGATGTCGGTGGTGGCGTGCGCGACGATTTCTCGGATGACGTCGAAGACTTGTTCGATGCCGTTTGACCCGAGCCGGTTGTTCATGCCGCCGCGTAGTTGCGGCCCTAGCGTGAGCAGGGTGAGATCGTCGAGAAGGGCGCGGCTGGGCGCAAGTTGGCGGATGCCGTCCAACAGAATGGAGGCTGTTTCGCACAGTGCCGTGCACAGGTCGGGGAGTGGGGCGGTGGCTGCGCTACCGAGCTTGCCTTGAATTTCCATCGATTTGAAGCGACTGGTTCCTCGGCCCTGGCCGTAAAACTCCTTCTGGCTATAACCCATCAGAAGGCGGTAGTAGCCAAGCAGATGAGGCTGCGCTTCAAGGACCAGGGGAACGGCGAACAGCAATTCTCCTCGGAGTCCCATGCCGGCCAGACTGGAAAGGTCGTCGGCGGGCGCAAAGCGGGCCAACTGTGCATCGAGGCTGCTGATCGGCAGCGTGGCCACGGTAGCGAGGAGGGCGTCCTGCAAATGCGTTCGGCGAACGGCTTGCAGTGCCTGGGCAAAGCCGATTTGCAAGGTGGGCGCGGGCAAGCTGATGATTTGACTCATGCGGCGGCAATGTGGGTTATCCGGCTGTCGTTGCCCTGCAGTCGGGCGGCCGCCAGAGCGACATACTCGGGGTTGAGTTCAACGCCCACGTAGTGTCGGCCCTCTTCTTGGCAAACGAGGCCGACGGTTCCAGAGCCAAAGAACGGATCGAGGACGTAGTCGCCTGGCCGGGAAGACGCGAGGATGCAGGGGCGAATGAGTTCTGGCGGGAATGTGGCGAAATGTGCGCCGGCAAAGGGCTTGGTGTTGACGGGCCAGACCGTGCGCTTGCTTCTCATCCCTCCGTTGTCTGCAGGTTCTCGCATGGCTTCCCAATCGTAAAAATAGCGCTCGGACTTGGTCAGCATGAACAGGTATTCGTGGGAGCGCACAGGTCGATCCTTGACGCTTTCCGGCATGGCATTGGGTTTGTTCCAGACCACGTCGCTGCGGAGGTACCAGCCGTCGTCTTGCAGGGCGAAAGCAAGGCGCCACGGAACGCCGATCAAGTCCTTGGGCTTGAGGCCTTCTGGGGTTTCCGGGCGGACGTCCATAGCGCGGGCCGGGTTTTTTTTATCAGGTGCGCGCCATCCCCGATTGCCGCTGGTGTAACCATCGCCGATATTGAGCCAGAGGGTGCCGTCGTCGCGAAGCACTCGACGGATTTCCGCGAACACGGCGACGAGTCGGTTGATGAACTGCGGGAGCGTTTGCTCCAGGCCAATTTGTTCGCCGATACCGTAATCCCGCAGGCCCCAATAGGGCGGCGATGTGACTACGCAGCTGACGGAAGCGCTGGGCAGACGGCGCAGAACGGTGATTGCGTCGCCTTCGAAAATGGTGGAGCCACGCAGAGAAAGCTGACGTTCGCGAGCTATGCGTTCCGTTTCTGCTGCAGTCAGGATCGTGGTGGTTCGATGCACGGTGTCGTCTCGAAATGCTGCTTGGGGAAATAGGATAGACCAGCACCGATGTGCGGTGAAAGTGGCGGCGGGCGGTTCAGCGGGCCTGGGTGCCCATCGCTTCGCCCATGCGGATCGGGCGGGCCGGTGCCCAGTCGGGGGTGAAGACGAGGCGGCTTTTGGGGAAGAGCATGACGACGGTGGAGCCGAGCAGGAAGCGGCCCATTTCCTCGCCTTTCTTGAGCTGGACCTGGCCGGGGGCGTAGTCCCATTCCTTGATCTTGCCCGGCCGCGGCGGGTTGATCTGGCCGTGCCAGACGGTGGCCATGCTGCCGACGATGGTGGCGCCGACGAGGGTGAGCACGAAGGGGCCGTCGTCGTTTTCGAAGACGCACACCACGCGTTCGTTGCGGGCGAACAGGCCGGGCACGCCGCGGGCAGTGGTCGGGTTGACCGAGAACAGCGCGCCGGGGATGTAGATCATCCGGGTCAGGCGGCCGTCGCAGGGCATGTGGATGCGGTGGTAGTCGCGCGGGCTGAGGTAGAGGGTGGCGAATTCGCCGTCGTGAAACCACAGGGCGAGGTCCCGGTCGCCGCCGAGCAGGGCGGTGGTGGAATAGCTGTGACCCTTGGCCTGGAAGATCTGGTCGCGCTGGATGCGCCCGAACTGGCTGATGGCGCCGTCGACCGGGCAGAGGTAGTCGGCATCCGCCAGCGGGCGGGCGCCCGGCTTGAGCGGCCGGGTGAAGAATTCGTTGAAGCTCGGATAGCTGGCGATGTCCGGGTTGGCGGCTTCGGCCATGTTGACGCCGTAGCGCCCGACGAACCAGCGGATCACGCCGGTGGTGAGTCCGCCGGCCCGGGCGCCGGCGAGCTTGCCGGCCAGCACGGTGAGCGCCTGCTTGGGGATCAGGTATTGGGGCAGAACGGCGAGGCGGTCGGACACGGCGGAAATCCTGGCGGGAGGCGAAGGGGCGGATTATAGCCGGCGGCGTCTATTTGGTCGGAAAGCCGGCGCCCTCGATGGCGGCGCGGATGTCGCCTTCGGACACCATGGAGGTGTGTTCGATGGTGGCTTCGCCGGTGGCGGTGGAGATGTCCACGTAGCCGATGCAGGGCAGATCCTGGATGGCGTTCATGACGGTGCGCAGACAGTCGTCTGACTGCATGCCGACGATGGTGAGGGTGGTGGTGGGCATGGGAGGCTCCTGGGGTCAGCGCGGGGCGCCGAGGGGTTCGTCGATGGGAAAGGCTTTGTCGTAGGCGAGGTTGAAGACGAAGGCGTAGGCCACGTAGGCGACGGCCAGACCGAGGTCGGCGAGGAGGGCGGCGGTCCAGCTCATGTCGGTCCAGAAGACGATGAGAGGCAGGCTCATGAGCAGAATCCCCAGTTCGAAGCCGGCGGCGTGAAAGGCGCGCACCGACCACGGGCGGAGGTCGGCGCTGCGGCCGGTGAGGCGGCCTTCGATCCAGTCGAAGGCGGTGTTGTAGATGCCGTTCCAGGTGGCGGCCAGCAGCGCCAGTGCGGCCATCAGCACGACGGATTCGCCGCCCGGCTGGCCGGTGAGCCAGACGTAGGGCGGGGTGATCATCAGCAGGCCGCCGGCTTCGAAGAGGGCGATCTGGCGCAGGCGGTCGCGAAAGCTGCGCAGGCGGGGCGATGGGGCGATGGACATGCATGTAATGGAATGAATGAAGCCCGAGGAGTTTAACGCGCCCGGCGAGACCCGCTAAACTGCCGGGTCGTTTCTTTTGACCGCGCGTCCATGCCGCTTGCCGTTACCGCTCCTCTCGCCCTCGTCTGCCATCCGGATGCGCCGGACGCGGCGGTGCGGGCGATTTCCGTTCTGCCGGTGCGGGAGCCCGACGGCAGCCTGACGCTGGATTACACCCTGAGCGGCGATCTGGCGGCCCTGCGCATCCCCGACGCGGCCACGGGTCTGCCGCGCGAACGCCTGTGGGCGCATACCTGCTTCGAGCTGTTTGTCGCCACGCCGGAGACGGCCGCCTATCGGGAGTTCAACTTCTCGCCCGACGGGCAGTGGATGCGCTTCGATTTCGCCGACTATCGTCAGCGTGCGGCATCCGCCGACCCGGCCACGGCGTCGGTTCCGCCGCTCGTCGTGCGCCGCGACGAGGCGGTCCTGCAACTGACGGTGCGTCTGCCGGTCGAACACCTGCCCGCCGGCGAGCCCTTGCTCGGGCTCACCGCCGTCGTCGAGCATGCCGACGGCTCCCTCCGCTACTGGGCCTTGCGTCATCCGCCCGGTCGGCCCGATTTCCACCGCCGCGAGGGCTTCGCCTTCGCCTTGAAAGCATCGAATCCATGATCCAATTCGGCCTCGACCGCCTGCTCGCCGACCCCGCCCTGCGCCGCCCGCTGGCCGGCAAGCGGCTCGCCCTGCTGGCCCACCCCGCTTCCGTTACCCGCGATCTGACCCACTCCCTCGACGCGCTGATGGCGCTGACGGATATCCACGTCACCGCGGCCTTCGGCCCCCAGCACGGCCTGCGCGGCGACAAGCAGGACAACATGGTCGAATCGCCGGACTACTTCGATCCGCTCCACGGCATTCCGGTGTTCAGCCTGTACGGCGAGGTGCGCCGCCCGACCGCGACGATGATGGACCGCTTCGACGTGCTGCTGGTCGATCTGCAGGACCTGGGTTGCCGCATCTACACCTTCATCACCACCCTGCGCTACGTGCTCGAAGCCGCCGCCCGGCACAAGAAGGCGGTGTGGGTGCTCGACCGCCCCAATCCCGCCGGCCGGCCGGTGGAAGGCACGCTGCTGCAACCGGGCTGGGAGAGTTTCGTCGGCGCCGGTCCGTTGCCGATGCGTCACGGCATGACGATGGGCGAACTGGCGCGCTGGTTCGTCGCCACCCTCAAACTCGACGTGGAATGCGAAGTGATCGCGATGGAAGGCTGGCAGCCCGACCTCGCGCCCGGCTATGGCTGGCCCATCGGCGAGCGCAGCTGGATCAACCCGAGCCCCAACGCGCCTAATCTGTCGATGGCCCGCGCCTACGCCGGCACGGTGATGCTGGAAGGCACGACCCTGTCGGAAGGCCGCGGCACCACCCGGCCGCTGGAACTCTTCGGTGCGCCCGATCTGGATGCCCGCAAGCTCATCGCCCGGATGGAAGCCTTTGCGCCCAGGTGGCTGGCCGGCTGCCGGCTGCGCGAATGCTGGTTCGAGCCGACCTTCCACAAACACGCCGGGATGCTGTGCCACGGGGTGCAGATCCACGTGGAAGACCCGACCCACTACGATCACGCCAAGTTCCGTCCCTGGCGCCTGCAGGCGCTGGCCTTCAAGGCGATCCGCCAGTTGCGCCGCGATTACCCGCTGTGGCGCGACTTTCCCTACGAATACGAGCACGACCGCCTCGCCATCGATCTGATCAACGGCTCGGAAATCCTGCGCGAATGGGTGGACGATGCGACCACCCGCCCCGGCGACCTGGACGCGCTGGCTCAGGCCGACGAGCGGGAATGGGAGGAGATGCGGCGGACTTTTCTGCTGTATTGAGCCCGTCAGCCCCGTCCGTTTGGGACACGGGCTGCAGGCTTCAGGCCACGGCTTTCAGCGTGACGCTGGTGTCCACCTTGCCGATGATCTTCTGCAGGGCGCGGCGGGTGGCGGTGTTGAGCACCAGCGGGGCCATCACGTTGGCATGCACCGGGGCGCTGCCGGCGTCGTTGCGACGGACGATCAGCAGCACGCTGACGTCGTCCGGGTTGCTCAGTTGGAGGGCGGCGACTTCGTCGTCGGTGAGGGCGAATTCATAGTTGAGCCCGAGGGTGTCCGGCGTCGTCACGGTGAAGACCACTTCCGGATCGTCGAGGCACTGGAGCAGGAAGAGTTTCGGGGCGTCGCAGCCTTCGGTGTGCAGAAGGGTGAATTGCTTGCAGGTCTCGAAACCGGGCAGGCCGGTCGGGAAGGCGATGACCCGGTCGGCCGAAACTTCCATCTCGCCGGCGACAGGACTGGTGATTTTCATGATTTCCCCCTTTTGCGGATTGGCTGCGGACAGCGCGGGACGCACTGCCCATGTTATGTGCAGCCTCGATCATAGGCATCGCGGGTGCTGAACGACCCCGAGAAATGAGGGGGCTTTTGGCGGCATTCCCGGCAATTCGCCGGTCCATGAAAAAAGGCGCCCGTAGGCGCCTTTCGAAGAAAGCCGGAGCGGAGTCCGGATTTCGGTGTTGCTTAGCGGTCGCGGTTGAAGGTGCGGCCGGCGCGGGGCTTGCCGCCGGTGCCTTCGCTGCGCCCGCCGCCGAAGCCGCCGGCGCCGTGATGGTTGGAACTGCGCTTGGCCACGTGGGGGAACTCGGTGCGGTGTTCCGGGTGACGCGGGGCGCTGGTGGCGTCGCGACGGACGTCGCCGGCCCACGGGCTGGCCGGACGGCCTTCGCCGGCTTCGCGACGCGGTTCGCGGTCGAAACGCCCGGCGCCGCTGAACGGGCGCTTGACGTCGCCGGAGCGCGGGCCGTTGCCGTAGCCGCGGCCGCCATCGCGACGGGGGCCGCCGGGGCGACGGTCGTCGGCCGGCATGGTGCTGCGCGGCTCGAGGCCCGGCAGGGTATGCACGGCCAGCGGCTGGCTGGTGTAGCGTTCGATGGCGCGCAGCAGGCGCACGTCGCGGCGCTCGGCCAGGCTGATGGCGATGCCGCTGGAACCGCCGCGGCCGGTGCGGCCGATGCGGTGCACGTAGTCGGCGGCAACCTTGGGCAGGTCGTAGTTGATGACGTGGCTGATGGTGCGCACGTCGATGCCGCGGGCGGCGACGTCGGTGGCGATCAGCACGCGCAGGTGGCCACGACGCAGTTGGTCGAGGGTGCGGGTACGCATGCGCTGGTTCATGTCGCCGTGGAGGGCGGCAACCGAGTGGCCTTGCGATTCGAGGTTGAGCGTCAGGGCGTCGGCGTCGCGCTTGGTGGCGGTGAACACGATGGCCTGTTCGACGCCCACGTCGCGCAGGATGCCGTCGAGGAGACGGTTCTTGTGACCGATGTCGTCGGCCACCAGCAGGCGCTGTTCGATGTTCTCGTGGCGCGCTTGGGCATTGTTGATCTCGATGCGTTCCGGGTCTTTCAGCATGCGTTGCATCATGCGGGCGACCTGACCGTCGACGGTGGCCGAGAAGAACAGGGTCTGGCGAGTGGCGGGCAGCTTGGCGACGATGGCTTCGATGTCGTCCACGAAGCCCATGTCGAGCATGCGGTCGGCTTCGTCGAGGATCAGGATCTCGAGGCGGGCGAAGTCGATACGGCCGCTGTTCATCTGGTCCATCAGGCGGCCGGGGGTGGCCACCAGGATTTCGTAGGGGCTGGACAGCAGCTTGTTCTGTACGGGGTAGGGCATGCCGCCGACCACGCTGACGGCCTTGGCGTAGCGCAGGTTCTTGCCGTAGCCCTTGCAGGCGTCGGTGACCTGAACAGCCAGTTCGCGGGTCGGGGTGAGCACCAGCACGCGGGGGCCGCGGGCTTTGATGGTGGGCTCAAGGGTAAGGCGCTGCAGCGACGGCAGCATGAAGGCTGCGGTCTTGCCGGAGCCGGTCTGGCTCGAAACGATCAGATCCTTGCCGGCGAGCGCGGCCGGAATGGCGGCTTGCTGAACGGCGGTGGGTTCGGTGTAACCGGCTTCGGTAACGGCTTTTACAATGTTCTCGGACAGGCCGAGGCTGGCGAAATCCATATTCGCTTCCTTATCTTTGTATTGCGGATGCGGTGCCCGCGAAGAAAAAACGGCAACGCGCCGCTGCGCAGAAGTGCGAGCGGCAGTAAGGCTGCCTGACTGGCATATCGGCACTAACCGATCAGGGCAACCTCACGTCGAATACGGGAGATATGGAAGGCTAGGGACGATCTGACTCGGTGCGAACCGCTTTGCACCGGATCGGCAACTATAGTCTGAAAGCCGAATTGACACAAGGAAAATGTTGCGGCGCAAAAAACGCCCGTCGTCGCTTCTGCTAATCTGACGGGCTGACAATCGTGGGCATGTCCTTTTTGTCCCCAATTTGCGATCAGCTTCCATCAAAGGATCTTCCATGCGTTTCGACAACAGCCGGGAAAGCAGCAACGTCGAGGACCGGCGCGGCGGAGGCGGCGGAATGCCCATCGGCGGGAAGGGCATCGGCATCGGCACCATCGTACTGGCGCTGGTGGCGATGTATTTCGGGGTGGACCCGAGCGTGGTGCTGAATCAGGCGGTGCAGTCGCCGGCGCCGAGCGCCAGCGTCCGTCCGTCGGGCCCGCCCGCCAACGACGCGGAGACGAAGTTCGTCCGTCACGTGCTCGCCGAAACCGAAGATACCTGGCAGCAGATCTTCCGCCAGAACGGCAAGGAGTACGTCGACCCGACCCTGGTGCTGTTTTCGGGCGCCACGCGCACGGCCTGCGGCACGGGGCAGGCGGCGATGGGGCCGTTCTACTGCCCGGCGGACCAGAAGGTGTATATCGACCTGGGTTTCTATCAGGAACTGAAGAACCGCTTTCAGGCGCCGGGCGATTTCGCTCAGGCCTACGTGATCGCCCACGAGGTGGGCCATCACGTGCAGAACCTGCTGGGCATCTCCGAGAAGGTGCAGGCGGCGCGGGAGCGGGCCGGCGAGCGCGAGGCCAATGCGCTGTCGGTGCGTCTGGAACTGCAAGCCGATTGTCTGGCCGGCGTGTGGGCCAAGAATGCGGATGCGGCCCGCGGCATTCTCGAGGCGGGCGATGTGGACGAAGCGCTGCGCGCCGCGGCGGCGATCGGCGACGACAACCTGCAGAAGCAGGCTCAGGGTTATGCGGTGCCGGATAGTTTCACCCACGGTTCGGCGGATCAGCGCACGCGCTGGTTCAAGCGCGGGATGGCGTCGGGCCAACTGGGCGCCTGCAACACTTTCCAGGCGAAGGCGCTGTAGCCGGGTTCCTGTTCCTCATCCGCGGCGGCGCGGCCCAGCCGCAGCCGCTCGTCGCGCCTGGTCGCATTCTCTGCGGTTCCGTCCGTTTCCTTGCCATGCAGGATGCCTGAGCCTGCCGGTGCCGTGCATTCACTCTGCATGTCTTTGCGCTAAAGTTTTTTCATGAATTCCCGTTGAGCCGGTATGGCTTCTCGTGACGAAAGCATGTTCGCGCGTCACGAGGGATCGAATTCATTTTCCGTTGCGATCCCGTCTTCTTCGGCTCGCCGATGCATGCGACGGAAATCCTGGCCGAAGCCGCCTCGGTCGGTGCAATTGCGGAACGGGAGCGTGTTGCGGCGCAGCAGGTGGTGACAATGCAACTTGATGGCTCCGTATTGAGCGGCAAGGCCAAGGACGAACTGGCAGGGCTGATTCTGAAGACCATCGCCGAGGCCGTGCTGGTCGTGGCTGCGGACGGACGTGTCGTCGGCTTCAACGCGAAGGCGTCTGCGATGTTCGGCTATCCGGACGACGCGTTTCTCGGGCTGTCGGTCGAGGCGCTGATTCCGGAGCGCTTTCGGCGCAAGCATCGAATGATGCGGGAAGGGTTTTCGGCCGATTCCCCGCCGCGCATGATGGGCAGCAATCGCGATCTTTACGCTTTGCGTCGCGACGGGAGCGAATTTCCGGTCGAAGCCGGCCTCGGACCGATGATCGCCGATGGCAATGCCTATGTGATCGTCAGTCTGGTGGACATGACCGCCCGCAAGCGCGCCGAAGAGGAAGTCCTGCGCCTGAACGCCAGGATGGCCGATTTGCTCGAGGCGCGGACGATGGTGCTCGAGGATACCCGCCAGACCCTCCACGCGCGCACCCTCGAGTTGCGGGATGCGCTGGCCCGCTTGGCGGATGCCGAGCGGCGGAAGGCCGAACAGGAGCGAAAGCGCCTGAGTCTCGAACTGCACGATGAGATCGGTCAGCAGCTGACCGCTCTTTCGATCAACTTCGAGATGATCCATCGGCGGTGCACCGATCCGGCCGCGGCCGTGCCCATCCGGAACGCCTCCGAGATCATCAAGGGGCTGTTTGCGAGCATCCGCGAAATCGTCACCCAGCTGCGTCCCCCTCAACTGGACGATCTCGGTCTGCCGGCCGCTCTGCGATGGCATCTGGACCGGGTCCGGCAGACTTCCTTTCTGAAGATCACGTTCGATGAAGACCTGGGCGACGCGAGGTTGCCGCCGGACGTGGAGATGTCGTGCTTCCGCATCGTGCAGGAGTCCATCACCAACACATTGCGCCACGCTTCGGCACGGGTTCTGGAGGTGAGGATTACCCGTGCGTTCGGGCAGATCGGCCTGAGCATCAGCGACGACGGGGTGGGTTTCGATGCCGATCGGCTTGGCGCCGACAGCGATCGGTGCGGGCATTTTGGACTGGCGGGAATGCGCGAGCGGGTGCTCGGAATGCAAGGCCGCTTTGCCGTGATCACCGCGCCTGGGCTGGGGTGCCGGATTCAGGTCGATATCCCCGTTGCGCCCTTGACGGACCAGGTGGCGTCATGACGGTCCGGATCCTGATTGCCGACGATCACAAGCTTGTGCGGGCCGGTCTGGCCATGTTGATTGGGGAGATTCCGGGCTACGAGGTGATTGCACAGGCGGACGACGGCGTCTCGGCTCTGGAGAGTGCGATAGGGCTGAAGCCCGATGTGGTTCTGGTCGACATCAATATGCCGCGCATGTCCGGCCTGGAATGTCTCGCCAAGTTGCGCGAGCAGGCGCCGGAGATTCACGTGCTCATGCTTTCGATGTATGCCAACGAGGAGCATGTGATCCGTGCGCTGAACCTGGGCGCGCGAGGCTACCTGCTCAAGGATGCGACGCCGTCCGAACTGGAACTGGCGATCCGTACCGTGGCGGACGGCAACCTGTGGCTGTCGGCCGCTGTTTCGACCCAGGTGCTGAAGCGCTATGGCATGCGCGGTCAGCCCGCCGGCGAAAAGGACGACGTGCTGACGGCGCGCCAGCAGCAGATTCTCCAGCGTCTCGCCGAGGGGGCGTCGATCAAGGAGATTGCGTTTGAGCTGGGCGTCAGCATCAAGACGGTCGAGACCCACAAGGCCCAGATCATGGAGCGCCTGGGCCTGCACGACATTCCGGCGCTCGTCCGCTACGCGATTCGCAACGGCATCGTGGCCCTTTGAGACGACGGCCGGCCGCTTCCCGATTCGGATAGCGGGTCGGACGTGGCGCAGGCGCCTCAGGAATTTCGAAAGTCGGACGTCGAAATCCCCGATGGCTATGCCAATGACGCAGCGCTAGTCTTGAGTCGAGCATCGAGACCCTCGATGCAGGCAGTCATTCCGGTGCGGTCGCTTGGGGAAAGCCATGAATTCAGTCCGAATCATCGTGCATGACCGGAATGCCGAGAGGCTCCAGGCGGTGGCGATCCAGTTGCTGGAAATGGGCAATGTGGAGGTGGCCACTTCGGCGCACTGGCTGGATTCGATCCGGAAAATCGTGGCGTGGAATGCGATGGCCATTTTGTATGGCCACGAATCGCTTACCGATGGTGCCAGGCTGTGGTTGCGATTGCTGGCGGGCATCGATTCGCCGCCGGCGGTGGGCTTTTACGGCCGGAGCACGGACGTCATCGACCTGGAGTCGAACTGCCAGCGCTTCAAGCTGCGCTACCTGGGATGTTTTGCGTTTCCCATCGACGGTCTTCGCCTGCGCAATACGGTGACGATCCTGCGTCAGTCGGTTTTCTGCGGATCGCTTGAGCAAGGAGGCGTGCGATGACTATCGCAGCACTGAGCGGAAAAGATGCGTTGTCGTTGCACCGGGCCTTGCTGCTGGGGTTTTCGGTCGTGGTGATCTGCGTTTCGGTGCTGATCGGCCACACCGAACTCGCCCGCGAGAAGGCGGCGCTGGATGACATCCTCAATCGGCACGTCGCGGCCGGCGCGCACTCCGGCAGCATCTATCTGCGGGAGCAGTTTGAACGCTTCGGTGAAGACGTCCGGGTGCTGACGGCGATTCCCCCGGTCGAGGGCTACGCGCGGGCGCGACGGAACAACGGCAAGGATCCGTTTGGCGGTTCGAGTGCCGACGAGTGGCTCAAGCGCATGGCGACCATCTTCACGGCCATGATGCAGCCGAATCCGCTCTATATCCGCATGCGCTTCATCGGCATCGACGACAACGGACGGGAAATCGTGCGCGTCGATCAGAACGACGGATTGATCTCGCGCAGTCCGGAAGGAGACCTTCGGCAGCATGGGGACCAGGACTATTTCCAGGACACCATGAAGCTCGCGTCCGGCCAGATCCACTTGTCGAGCGTCTCGCCGAACCGCAAGAACGGTGTGGTCGAGAAGCCGTTCAGGCCGGTGCTGCGCGTGGCCACGCCCGCCTATACGGGCGATGGCGAACTGGTCGGCATCTTTCTCATTAGCATTGACTTCGAATTGCTGTGCGCACGTCTGGGCGAGCGGATTCCCGGTTCGCTGCAGGGATTCCTGGTCAGCGACGACGGCGATTTTCTGTGGCATCCGGACAAGCGCCACGCTTTGGGTTTCGAGACCGGCACGCCTTATCGCGTGCAGGACGAGTTCGACGGGCTGGACATGAGCGGCGTCCGGGCGATGAGCGAAGCCTCGACCGCGCGCTCGCAGATGGGGCGGGACGGGCCGATGCGGCTTTTTGCGATCCGCGTTCCCTACAACGACACCGAGGCCCGCCGGGCCGTGACGGTGATCGTCGAATCCTCCGAGCAGGAGCTTACCCAGATGCTCGCCGCCTCGCGGCGATCCCTGCTCATGTCCGGGGGCGGCCTCTTGCTCTTCGTGCTGCTGTTTACCGGCGTGTTCCTGCGCAAGGCACTGAAACCGCTGGGCCAACTGACGACGGCCGCCACCGAGATTGCGCGGGGAAACTACCGGGTCGAGATTCCGGAGGTGGCGGGCAAGGAGATGGCGGCGCTCCGCTCCGCGTTCATTTCGATGCAGAGCGAGGTTTCCGCCCGGGAGGCCGAACTGTGCAGTCATCGCGACCGCCTGCAGGAACAGGTCGGAATCACAAGCACCGAGGTGACGGCGATCGTGCAGTCGGCGGTCAATGGTGTCGTGACCGCGGATGAGAATGGAATCATCCGGATCTTCAATCCTGCCGCCGAAAAGATGTTCGGCTGGAATGCCGCCGATGTGGTCGGTCAGCACTTTTCGGTTCTGATGGAGTCCGGCCCGGCGGCGAGTGGCGACTTCATCGCGGCATCCGTACGCTCCGGCAAGGGTCGGGAGGTCGTTGCCCGTCGTCGTGACGGTAGTAGCTTCCCGGCCAATCTGGCGGTCGGTCACGAAAGGCTCTCGGCTACCCGGCTTCTTTTTGTCGCTTTCATCTCGGACATCACGCTCCAGAAAAGGCGGGAATCCGAACTGGTTCAGGCCAAGGAAATGGCGGAGTCCGCCGCCCGCGCCAAGACCGAATTTCTTTCCAACATGAGTCACGAGATCCGCACGCCGATGAATGCGATCCTCGGTCTCGCCTACCTGATGGAAAAGCAAGAACTGCCTGCCGAATCCCGCACGATGGTGCAGAAGATCCACGGCGCGGGGCGTTCGCTGCTGGCCATCATCAACGACATTCTCGATTTCTCGAAGATCGAAGCCGAACGTCTGGAGCTTGAGCATGTTCCGTTCCGGCTTTCGGATGTCCTCGACAACCTGGCCACGATCATGGCTTCGACGCTGGGCGTCAAGCCGGTGGAACTGCTGGTGGGATCTCCGCCGGCGGGCGCGGACTACCTGACCGGCGACGGTCTGCGTCTCGGGCAGGTGCTGATCAATCTGGTCAGCAATGCCATCAAGTTCACCGAGCGCGGAGAAGTCACCGTCGCCATCGACAAGCTGGATGACGACATCACGACGGGGCGGGCGGTCGTGCGATTCAGTGTCAGGGACACGGGCATCGGCATTCCCGAGAGCAAGCAGAAGCAGATTTTCCAGGCCTTTTCCCAGGCGGATACGTCGACAACGCGCAGCTACGGCGGAACCGGCCTGGGGCTGGCGATCAGCAGCCGTCTGGTGGAACTCATGGGTGGCGTGCTGGCGGTGAACAGCGTGCCCGGGCAGGGCAGCACGTTCAGTTTCACCCTCTCCTTCGAACGCAACGAGCCGGCGGGCACGGCCGTGCCGGAGATGACCCATCAGCGCGTATTGATCGCCGACGATCATCCTTCGGCGCGCCATGCGCTGGCCGATGTCACCGCAGGACTGGGATGGAGTTCGGAGGTTGTGGAGTCCGGCGCGCAGGCCGTGGCGGCTGTGCACGAAAGCGAGGACAAACCGTTTGACGTGATCCTGCTCGACTGGCGGATGCCCGAACTGGACGGTCTGGAGGCCGCCGAACGCATCCGGAATGTCGGCAGCCAGGAATCCTCACCCATCATCGTCATGGTGACGGCCTATGACCGCAGCCAGTTGCAGCGCGTCCCCGGCAGCCAAGTCGCCGATGTCGTGCTCACCAAGCCGGTGACGAGTTCATGCCTTTACAACGCGGTGCAGGAGGCCAAATGCCGCCGGGGCAGTTTGACGCCGGCACTGCATGCCTCGGCCGTGGTTCAGCGGCTGGTGGGCATTCGGGTTCTGGTTGTGGACGACAGCGACATCAACCGCGACGTGGCCGAGCGCATCCTGAGCGGGGAAGGGGCGAGCGTGGAACTTGCCGGCGACGGCAGCGCTGCGCTGACGGCGCTGGGCAACAGTCCGGACGGATTCGACATCGTGCTGATGGACATGCAGATGCCGGTCATGGACGGCTATACCGCAACCCGCCAGATTCGTGCGACCGAAGCGCTGGCGAAGATGCCGGTCGTCGCGCTGACTGCCGGCGCGTTCAAGGCCCAGCGCGATCTGGCGCTCAAGGCCGGCGTGAATGCCTTTGTGGCCAAGCCGTTCGACGTGGAGCAACTGGTCGACACCATCGTCGAACTGACCCGCGCTGCGTCCCCGAACGCGCCTTCGAAAGCGGCGCCGAGCGGATCGTCCCCGTCCTCGCATGTGGTTCTGAACAGTGCCCGCGCCGCGTCCATCTGGCGGGATATGGACGCCTACGGCCGGCTGCTCAGGAAGTTTGCCCAGGCCTATGCCGACTCCATCGACGGGATTGTGGATCTGACCGCCGCCGAAGCCGCCGCGCTGATGCACAAGATGCGGGGTGCCGCGATGCAGCTCGGGCTCGAAGCGCTGGGACACCAGGCGGGTATTGTCGAAGAGTGTCTCGTCGACGGGGGCGATCCGGGTGCCGATCTGCCCGCCTTGCGCAGCGCGATGGCCGCCGCGCTGCACGCGATCGACGGCTATGCCGGATCGGATGCCGCCCCGCCGCGCGACGCGCCCAGGCTCGGGAACGACGCACTGCTATGCGGCTTGCAGGAACTCGATGCCGCGCTCGATAGCGACGATATCGACATGATCGAACCCCTGATCAAGCAGCTTGCAGGCAGTCTGCCGGCGGACGTTCTGGCGCCCTTGCGTCGTGCCGTCGATGCCTACGATTTCGCGGAGGCGCGGCAACTTGTCCGCGGCGCGAAGAACCGGTTTCAGTGTGTAGCGGAGGTTTTGTCATGAACGGCCCAATTCTCATCGTCGATGACGAACCCATCAATCTCGATGCCATGCGCAGCGTTCTGGCTGGCGAACATCGACTCGTCTATGCACGCAACGGGCGAGAGGCGCTGGCGGCCGCCGTCAAGCATCGAACGTCCCTGATCCTGATGGACGTGGATATGCCCGACATGGATGGCTATACGGCTTGTCGGGCGCTCAAGGCGAATCCCGCCACCGAGCATATTCCGGTCATTTTCGTCACCAGTCATGACGATGCGCGGGATGAGGCGCTCGGTTTTGCCGCGGGGGCCGTGGACTTCATCGCCAAGCCCATCTCGGCGCCCGTCGTGCTGGCGCGGGTGAGCATCCATCTGTCCCTGGTGCGGGCCACTCAGCTCGAACAGAGCTATCGGGACGCCATCGGCATGCTTGGCGATGCGGGTCATTTCAACGATACGGACACCGGGATGCACATCTGGAGGATGGCCGCATACTCCCGCGCGTTGGCCGAATCCCTGGGATGGAACGCCGAGCGATGCGAAACCCTCGAACTGGCCGCACCCATGCACGACACCGGGAAAGTCGGCATCCCCGACGCCATCCTGCGCAAACCGGGAAAACTGGACGCCGGAGAGTGGTCGGTGATGCGGACCCATGCGCAGATCGGCCACGACATTCTTGCCCGCTCAAGGGCGCCGGTTTTCCAGCTCGCGGCGGAGGTCGCCTTGTGTCACCACGAAAAATGGGACGGCAGCGGCTATCCCCACGGGCTAAGCCGGGACGAGATTCCCGAGTCGGCACGGATCGTCGCACTCGCCGACGTATTCGATGCGCTGTCGATGAAGCCTCCCTACAAGGATGCGTGGCCGATGGACAAGGTGATGTCCACCCTGCGGGAAAGCAGCGGCACTCATTTCGAACCGCGCCTTATCGAAGCCTTTGAAGACGTCCTGTCGGATATCCTGGACATCAAGGCACGATGGGACGATCGGGATTGTCGGGGCATTGCCCATCTGGAGCAGGTCTGAGCCCGCTGGCCGGCAGGAGGGGCCGGCCGTTTTTGCCCGGTCGTTCAGGGCTATGCCGGAGCGCCGCCGAGGGTGATGCGGAAACAGGTGCCGCCGCTGTCCTGCGGCACGATGGAGATCTCGCCGCCGTACCGATGGGTCAGCCACATCGCGATGGAAAGATCCGTATCGCCGCCGTCTGGTTCCAGGCTGCCTTTGCCGCGACTGTCGGTTTGGGCGACGGCGCTGGACAGCGCGCTTGCCTCGGCCGGCGACAGGTCGGGTCCGTTGTCGCACACTTCGAATCCTCGTCCCGTTGCGCTGGCGCGCACCTTCACCCAGGCCGCGGCCTGAGGGCGGACGTGGGCGATCGCGCGGGAGAGCAGGCTGAACAGGACGCCGCGCAGCAGCACGGGGTCGCCCTGCATCCGGATATCCGGCGCGCAGTCGAGTTGCACCGCTTGTACGGTGGCGTGGCTCTCGGTCAGCTTGGGCCAGAGCGCCTGTACGAGGGCGGAGATATCGACGGTTTCCTGCGGCAGCGAGACCTGGGCGCTGCCCGAAAGTCTCTCCAGATCGGCGAGGACATGTCCGATCTGGCCATCGCTCTCGTAGAGACGTTCAAGGGCGGCGGGAACATCGTCGCGGCCATCGCTGGAGGCCGTGTCTCGCAGTAGATTCAGGTTGTCGTGGAGGCTCGCGGCGGAGCGGCGCAGGCGTCGTGCGGCGGTGCCGGCCAGGGTTTCCATCCGTGCGTTGGCGGCCATGAGACGCTGAGCCCGTTCGGCCAGGCTTGCTTCGGCGGTACGTCGGGCTTGGCGTTCCCGGCGCAGCAGGCGGGCCGACCAGGCGCCGCCGATCAGCAGGGTGAGCAGCGCGGCCGCGGGCGGTCCGGCAAGAGTGGCGATGTCGGGGGCCGGTTTGGCCGGCGCATACACCGTATCGAGCCAGCGGTTCTTGGCGGCGACGATTTCCTCGGGCGTCAGCGCGTCGAGCGCCCGCCGCAGGATCGCCGCCAGTTCGGGGGATTTTTTGCTGACGCCCAGATAAAGCTCGCTGTCGCCATCCGGAACATGCCCGGCGATGTACAGCGAGCCCAGGAAGCGGGACTGGATGAGACGGTTCACGGCGTGCAGGTTGCCGATTGCCACATCCGCCGAGCCGGCCGCGACCAGACTCAGGGCATCTTCCTGGGTGGCCACTTCGACGAGCTGGATCGTTGGGTAGTCCTTGCGGATGCGGTCGTGCAGGAAGTGCTCCTTGAGCAGCGCCAGCTTGCGCCCATTGAATTCAGCCAGATTCCAGACCTGCTGGTAGTTGCTGCGGGTGACGATGACGGTGGGCGCCGACAGGTAGGGGCCGACGAACAACAGTTGTTCGTGGCGCTGGGGCGTGCGGGCGGCTGCCACGAGTACATCGAGGTCGCCGCCGAGGGCTTTTTTGAGCACGCTCGACCACGGGCCGGCAGTTTCGTCGACGGTGAGCCCGGTCTTGTCGCGCAGCAGGCGGAAGAGTTCGATCGAATAGCCTTCGGCCTGGTGGTTGGGATTGGTGTAGCTGAGGGGGTAGAAGGCCTGGTCGTAGCCCATCCGGATCGGGCCGTGACTGAGCAGCCAGGCTTGCTCGGTGGCGGTGAGGCGGAAGTGTTCGCCGGGGATGCCGACGATGGCCGGAAGATTGCGGCGGATCAGGGCGTTGCCCTCGTCGTCGCTGACGAACATCATGGCCTTGCGCAGGATGCTGTGGAGCACCGGCTGATTCTGGTTGACGGCGAGGGCCATCGCGGAGAGGTCGGCGTCGAAGTGCTTGCGCACGGTGAGGTTGATCAGGTGGAGCTGCTCGATGTAGTAGTGGGCGACGGCCAGCATGCCGATGTAAGCGTCGGCCTCTCCGGTGGAGACGGCGCGCAGGGCGGCTTCGGTGTCCACGAAGTCGATCAGCCGTGCGGCCGGTTTGCTGCGTTCGAGCACCTCGTGCGAGGCGTGGCCTTTTTCGACGGCGATCCGCAGGCCGTCCAGGCTGGCGGGGAGTTCGATGCTGCCGCTGCGGGTGATGACCACCGCCGGGGAGTGCAGGTGGCCGCCGGTGAATAGATATTTTTTGCGCCGGGCCTCGGTGGGGGTGAGCATCGGAATGAGGTCGATGTTGCCGCGGTCGAGGGCGGCAAGGACGGCGGGGAAGTCGGCGAAGCGCCGCGTGCGGAACTGCAGACCGGTGCGCCGGCTGAGGAGTTCGAGGTAGTCGGCGCTGGGGCCGCTGTATTGGTCGCCCTGCCAGGCGTGGAAGGGGCGGAAGTCCGGGCCGTCGCCAACCCGTAGTTCGGGGTGGCTCGCCAGCCAGGCGATCTCGTGAATATCCAGACTGGCGCGAAAGCGGTCTACAGAGGCGTCGGAAGGGTTCGTGAGGGCGTCGGCGGCGCGGCCTGGGGCGCCGGTAAGCGAAAGCAGCAGGCTGAAGAAAAAAGTCAGCAGCCGACGCGCGCAGATTTGGAGGGCTCGACCGGTAAGCTTCATGGCAGTCGGGAGAATTTAACTACCCGCATGGTATTCGTTTTCCCGGCTTGCGGCGGGGCCGGGAAGCTTGTCCGGCCCCGTTGCGGTCAGCCCGCCAGCTTGGCGAAAGCTTCGACGACCTCCGGCGGTGCCTGGACCAGCTCGATCAGCACGCCTTCGCCGCCGATGGGGAACTCTTCGTTGCCCTTGGGATGGAGGAAGGTGATGTCGAAACCGGCCGCGCCTTTGCGGATGCCGCCCGGCGCGAAGCGCACGCCGTTGGCGCCGAGCCATTCGACGGCCTTCGGCAGATCGTCGATCCACAGGCCGACGTGGTTGAGCGGTGTGGTGTGTACGGCGGGTTTCTTCTCGGGGTCGAGGGGTTGCATCAGGTCCACTTCGACCTTGA
>ERZ650311.274-NODE-274-length-34952-cov-8.539932_pt1 | contig 34952 bp, 31 predicted proteins | sample MGYA00376247_ERZ650311 | MGnify/ENA primary metagenome ERZ650311 (study PRJEB26733, sample SAMN07839324) | wastewater metagenome | biome: small river; feature: stream; material: water | place: USA: North Carolina | collected 2016-07-28 ...
TGATACACAAGAACAGTTTTTAAATTCATCAGAGTCATTTGGGCTTGCTGAAGGCCCGTATAAAGAACATAGTGCTAATGAAAATAACCAACGTATCGTTAGAGATTTTAATAGAACGCTGTTAGATAGTTATGTAGCACTTGCAGAATTACCTGGGAACGTTGATATAAAAACTGGTGATGTTGTTGATATAGACTTTAAAGCAACTGATATTCTTGATCAACAAGATTACTTTAGAGCGGGTAAGCATATAGTAATGAAACTTAAACATGCATTAACACCACAAACATATATGATGACATTGGAATTATGTAAGGATTCACATAAAGTAATAGAGAGACAATTATCATGAGTGATGACGTATTCTTTTATGGTGTAGTTGAAAATAATGTTGACCCAGAGAAACTTGGTAGGGTACAGGTTAGATTTTTTGGTATACACACTATAGATAAAATACAAGACTTCTTTAAAGGTATACCTACATCTGACCTAGCATGGGCTCAACCAATGCTTCCTATTACAGAAGCAGGAATTTCAGGCCTTGGCGACTCACCTACTGGTATACTGCAAGGTACTTGGGTTGTTGGTTTCTTTAGAGATAAGAAAAAACAATCACCGGTTATACTAGGTACATTACCAGGCAAACCGTCGTCAATCTCAGACATCAATAAAGGGTTTTCAGATCCAGCTGGTATATATCCATTACAAGACAGATTGAATGAATCTGATGTTAATAGATTAGCCCGAAATGAGATGATAGATAAGACTATAGTCCAGCACAAACGTGATAACTTAATGACAAACGTTAAGAAAGCTGGCGATGCAGGAGAATGGTCTGAACCTCCTACTCCATATAATGCAGTATACCCTCATAACAAAGTTAATGAATCACCCTCTGGTCACATAACAGAAGTAGATGATACACCTGGGCATGAACGTTTACATTGGTATCATAAATCTGGTACATTTAAAGAAATACACCCAGATGGTACAACAGTAGAGAAAATTGTAAAAGATAAATTCACTGTTATAATTGGTGATGATAATCTTGCAGTACAGGGTGAAGTTAACATTACAGCCGTTGGTAACATAAACATATTTGGCTCTGCAACCGTTAACATAGATGCAGCTGCAGACATGCATCTTCGTGCAACTGGTGACATGACATTTCAGGCGGCAAATATAACTGCACATGCAGATTCTGCCATGAAGATCAAGGGTGCAACTATTGATGTTAAATCAGATGCTGTTACTAATATAGATGCAGGCGCAGCTATGAATGTTAAATCTAGTGCTGTTATGAATATTGAATCAGGTGTAGTAATTTATGAAAATGCGCCGATGATTTATTTGAACTCTGGAGGTGCCGCAGCATCAGCTACAGTCACTAAACCACAGGGTGATATCACTGCATATGAATTTGGTGATTATAATACTGCAGTTTCACGTGAAGTTTTAATACAAACCACTGGGTCTGAACATGCCCCAACGGATGATCATAAAGAAGAGAAAACACCAGCAGAACAACCAGTAACCCCAGTAACAACAGGAATATCGGAGTGCGGATTAGTCGTGACAACACCATTAGATTACGAATTGGTTCTAGCTGGACCATTTAAACTTAAGAACTTTACAAGAACTAGTTTATATAAACACGAACTTGTTGCTCAAGGCGGTAGAACTGAACAACAAATTATCTGTAACTTAAAGGCACTATGTGTTAATATTTTGATACCTTTACAAGCAGCACACCCTGGGTTCAGTATTAACTCTGGATTCAGAAAACCTGCAGCCAAAAGCCAACACACACAGGGCATGGCTGTAGATTTAGTATGGCCGGGGATGCCAGTAGCAGATATGTTTGCAATTGCACAATGGGTAAAAGATAATCTGCCATTTGACCGGTTGATTTGGGAACATGGTAATTCTGTATGGTTACATTTATCATACAATGGCGAATCTGCAACACAAAGAAAATCTGTGTCGACTTATAAGAACGGTTACAAGCATGGGTTAACTTATTATTCTGGATTCCCAGCACCAAATGGAGGCGGTACTCCGATATTTTAATGACAAATACACCACCATACGCAGCAAGAATGTCAATTGACACCATTGATCATCAAAATGCACCTATATTAACAGGAAGTTCTAATGTCATAATAAATAATTATGGTGCTGCAAGAGTAACTGATCAAATCACGCGCCACCTCCCAGGTGGACCTCACGAACTTTCATATATTAATTCTGGTTCATCAACAGTTGAGATTAATGGTTTACCTGCTGCACGAGTTGATGATACAACCACATGTGATGGTAACATTGTAACTGGTAGTATGACTGTTATTATAGGTGGATAATGGCCCAATCAAAAAATACATATATAGATATAGGACTTAATTTTGATGCGCATCCCGTGTCAAAAGATATGAGTGTATCTGTAAATGAACAGTCAATCAAAGATTCGGTTCTTAATTTATTGTTAACAAACAGGGGTGAAAGATTATATCAACCTTCTGTTGGTTCTGGGATCCCAGGACTATTATTTGAAAATGTTGATATGTTTACTGCACACCAAATTAAAAGAAACATTCAGATTACTCTTGCGAATGAAGAGCCTCGTGTAAAAATAAAAACGATAGAGGTTATCGCCAATCCAGATTATAATGAATTCATTGTAACTATTGATTTTTACACCATATATAATATAGAAAAATCTAACATCCTGCAATTTAGTTTAACATCACAACAGGTATGACATGGCAACTAATACCGATTTAACACCATTAGAATTTGAAGACGCTAAACGTAAGATCACTGATCTTTTTAAAAATTCTGACGAATTTAAAGATTATGATTTTACAGGATCTCGTTTAAATGTTCTATTAGATGCGCTTGCATACGCCGCAACATATGAAGGTTCTTATGCTAATGCTGCGGTTTTTGAATCATGGAATAATTATGCAAGACTTCGTGAATCTGTTGTACAGCATGCGCAGAATAGCGGATACATACCATCATCAAGACGATCTGCAACTATAAACGGCAACCTAGTATTAAAGTATGTCGGTAATACTGCACAGTACCCTTCTTTTGTTACTGTGCCTCGAGGTTTTAAAGTATTCGGACAAAGCGGTAATAAAACATATCCATTTATTGTTACTATACCAACAGAATTATACGGTACTGTAAATACATTCTCTGGGCAAATTCCATTAGCACAAGGCAAGTTGTTACAAAATACATACATCTGGCAACAAGGATCAAGAATTACAATTAAAGATCCTACAATAGACAGAAGATTTACAAAAGTAACAGTTAATGGATCTGAATGGACTTTGGCAGAAAATGCAGCCCGAGTAGATGCTACTGCACCTGTGTTTTATATGAGAGAAACTATTGAAGGATGGACAGAAGTATACTTTGGTGTAGGTGAATTCACAACTAATGATGATGAAGTTGATCTTAGCCAATATGTAGGTGGTTTAAAACCATCTGTTGGTGATACTATAATTGTAGAGTTCCTATCAACTGTCGGTGAGGATGCAAACTTTATTACATCATTTAAAGTTGTTGATTCAATAACCAATTTTAATGTTTTTGATTTTACTTTAAATGAAGGTGAGTATTCTTCAGGCGGTGCTGAAAGAGAAGACATTGAGAGAATTCGTACACTGTCTCCAAAAATGTATGAAGCCCAAGGCCGCTGCGTAACTGCAACAGATTACGAAACGTTTGTAAGAAAGGAATTTGGTGGTATCATAAGTTCAATCAAATGTTGGACACAACCTGGGAAAACAGGATACGCGTATATCGCAATAAAACCAAAAGACGGTTTAGAATTATCACCATCACAAATAACAGCAATTGATACATACTTAAAGAAATATAATCTTGTAGTTGTTACTCCTAAAATTGTAAGACCTATTTACATTTTTATGAATCATACTATAGAGGTTGATTTTGATCCTAATATGTTAGACATATCAGAAAATCAACTAAGACAAAATATCATAAATTCTATTGAAACATATTACACAAAGAATATCACAACATTTAATAGCAGTTTCCACAATTCAAAAATGATGACAGTTATTGATACTACTCATCCAGCGATTCTTGGTACTGCTTGTGACATCGACATTGTAAAAGAATTCGCTATAGAAGTATTTTGGGATCTTTCTGGTGGAAGCAGCATGGGTGATGCAATTCCAACAAGAGGCTTAATAACTTATCCGTTTACTTGGAATGAATTTAACGACGATAATGAAATAATAAATACTGCTGAACTTGTTGTAGATTCAACAGATTCTGGTTTATTGGTAATGGGTCCGTTCCCTCATGTCTCAGCTGCATATATGGGTGTACTATATAATGATTCTGACTTCAACAGTAAAGTAATTACCTCCGCTGATAAGTGGTATGTTGTTGGGTCAATTGATTATGCATCTGGTAAATTTACATTAACCGATTTTGATGAATTGCCTTCATACAGATTTACTCAAGAATCTATTGATGAAGATTCTATTAGATTTAAAGCAATAATCGGTGAGTCTGATATATATCCTGCTAATGGTGAGATCATCGCGTTTGAACCTACTGTACGATCAGAATACATAAACATAACTCTTGTACCGATAGTAACATCATATGACCCAACCTGATGCACCAGCAGTAACAGCAATAAGATTTGTAAACGTTGCTGCAAACTACATAAACATTCAATGGGATTCCGTTGGTGATGGATTTACTTATGATGTATATCGTAAGGCAGGTAACTCTGCCTGGGTGCATGTTACAAGAACATTGAATACTTCTTTATACGATGCTCATGTAATTAATAATACTGAGTATTCATATAAGATAAGAGTTATTGCCCAATACTATACACCTTCTGATTATACATATAGTGAAACTATTACTACATTTGATCAGAATGCATTTAGTATCACAAATAAAGCATCGGTATTTCCTTATGATGAATTCATACAAAAGAAACTTGTATATGACACAAACCATATAGATTTTAATTCATCAGAAATTCGTGCAGTATTAATGAAGCACAATTATACATTTAATTCTGCGCATGCAAACATACAAGACCCTGAAGTAATTAACTTTATTATTAAAACAGATGAAGATGTATCTCTTTATGGTAAGACACCCCCAGGTTGTGGTGGGTTCGGTTGTACTATACCTGTTTTGTTCAACGGCGCACTAATTTTATTTGAAAAGAAACAAGATGTAATCAAGATTACTTTTGATAGAGGTAAGACTTGGTCTGCAGTAAGAGCATTAAGAGATCGTGCAGGTCTTCCTTATCATGATAGTATATACACATTCTTCCAAGGCGCCTTGGTTGTACTTGGATATCAAAAAATACTAATCGTAAGAAATAATAATGATATTCGTTGGTCATCAACTGAACATGGTTTCTCTGAGGTTGATATTACATTTGATGCACCTAATGCAAGACTGCCTACAGATCTTCAGTTTACAACACTAACAAATTATCCTTCTGGTGTATTCCCAGGTACTATAGATGCAATATGTTCTGACAATGACAGATACATATATGTTATATCTGGTCAGTATACATACAGATATGATATGATAACACCTACAGTTTCTGGTGATGAAACTACATGGGATCCATTTATTATTGGGTTCCCTTCAAATCTTAAAGTTAGAAACATGGTTGAACTTAATGGTAAGGTATATGCTTTTGCCCCAAGTTCATACGACTATGTCGGTAAAACACCAATTGCTTCTTCTGATGCTGGTGTTTATAGACTGAATACATCAAGCCAGTCATGGGAACGTGTATGGGGCAATACTTCTGAGGAACGTGCATTAATTAACATTGAGCAATCAAATCTTACTAGAAATAAAGATAGATTAGTTTTAGGTGTTGAGGCTGAGAAATATTTAATTGATGATAGTAACCCAGCAGAAGCTGTTATTGATACCTCATCCATCTATGCATGGTCAACAAAAGAAAGACCTTATCGCCACATATTCACTTCTTTAGATGGTGATACATGGGCTATTGCAAGAGAAAAATGGCAATATGAAGAACAATACTTGTGGAACGGTGGCGATCGTGTTTGGATTAATGATCTTAATAAGATAAGTGTAATACATGAAGAACAACCATTTGAAGTTACATTAGATACATCAGAAGTATTTGCTGATGGAACATACACATTTTATGGTAACGAATTTAGTTTTGAAAATTTCCCTGGGTATACATTAGGTGCAGTTGTATATGATTACCCAACTGGTGCATTAATATGTTACACTTCATTGCCTATTAAAACTCGTGTATCTGCAGAGTTCACATGGTTAAGACCTGATATTATCTTACGAGCTACATTAAAGACACAAGCAGCTGAAAGTGCAACTGCAGATTCTGATTCATTTAACATTCCGTTATTAACACCATTTGCAGAAAGATTCATTCCTGAACATTACATATATGATGAACCTAAGTTTGTAGAGTTTGTCAGATTGTATTTGCAGTACATATCTGATGGGTCACAAACGAATTACGGTGCACTATGGTCTCTATTGAGATCACATGATGCAAATGAAACAACATTCATAGATATGTTTGAAACGGACTTATCTCGTAGAAATATTAGACTTGATACTGAGAAGCGAGCAGAAATAACAAAATTCTTATATAACCGTGGTAGAGATTTTTATTCTATTAAGGGTACACAAGACTCATATAAGTTTTTGTTTAAATTACTATACAATCGTGACGTGAACGTAAAAATAGAATCATCATATGATTTCTTATATCAAACAGATGTTGCTATTGTGTCTGCTAACGGGATCCCTGTAACGTCATATACGGATGAGGAAATTGAACTGATAGCAAAATCAATGGTCGGCCAAAAAATTGCTCAGACAAGTACTGGGGAACCCTCAGATCCAGTATATGGTGAGATCGTAGCTGTATTTTACAAAGAAATGGTCCAACACCCAGATTACCCAATAGGTACACTAATTCCATCATACACAATTAATATGGTTAATGTGTATGGGAAATTTGAAGAAGATGTTAACTATATAACTAATGCAACAGATTACACAAACATAGTAACATGTCTTCGCCCAATAAATATTATTAAAAATAACTTCTCTGCTGATTCGTTTTTAGATGATGATTTCACATTCAACTATATAATAAGAATAGAATCTGATTTACCTATAAGCAGATATTATGATGATGTGATTAGATTTGTGCACCCAGTTGGATTTGACTTTATTGGTGCATATCTCATAACGTCTTTCATTATGAATGATGTTCCGTCTAAACATATAGAAACTATTATTGATTTTTATCAGGGATTAAGATGGGATTCTGGTTTGCCTAGTGTATACCCAGATTACCTACCTGATTTAGATGGTAATGATGAATACCAATTTACAACTGATGGATTATTAAAAGTTGTTGAGTATGTTAATGCTGGCGACCCATTTGTGATTGCAACTTGGGAAGTCGCAAACGGCGATACATATCCAGTTGACGTAATATATGGTGAAACCCCAGACCAACGTCGTAAAAAGAATTCTCCGTTATTTGATTCATCTTGGGGAAGGTTTTATGACCGAATAAATAATCCTGACAATAATGTATATAATGTAACTGGTGCAGCGATAGTTAATTACATGCGTCCAGAATACTCACGAGTTAGATTGAAAGACAATCTTGTAGATCCTGATAATGTATCAGCTACACAAAGGAAGAAAACTTAATGGCTGTAATTTATAGACCAAGACTTACACAGGAATATTCTACTAATGTTGCATTATCATTAATCAATAATTTTGATAATGAAAACTATTACATGACAATCGGTAAAACTGATCAGTGGTCAGCGACAGAAAATAATGCTGAGTTCAGACCACCATTGCCTATTGATACAGAAAACTATAAACATCAGTTCTGGGAAGATGTTGTAGGTTATATAAAAATACCAAAGACTTCTGTAAGATTAGTTCTAGATCGTAGAGACTGGGGCGATCCTAATGTACAATATTCAAAATCATATAACATTGGGGATATCACTGTAGTTAACACAATTGCAGATGTTAACATGTCACCCGATGCTAATGACGGTTATATGGTATATCGTTGCATACAAGCACCAGAAGCAGGCACTTGTGTGGATGCATCTGGCAATGATAAAGACACATGCGAAATAAATGGCGGTACATGGCATCCTCAGGATGGTAGTAACTATCCAACAGGAATAAGTACTGGTGTAGATACTCAAGATGGTTATATTTGGGAATACCTATACACAATACCAGTTGATGAAGTAGATCAATTTTGTACACCAGAATATATTGTGTGCCCGACACCGGAAGACCTTGCAGCAGATATTGCAAGATGGGGTCGAGAAACTATAAGCAGCACAATTTTTGATGTAAATAGAATTTGCTATGAAGTTGGTGCTAGTAAAGTTATGGTGTATGTATTATTAACTGATAACTATTTTGTAGATATGATTGTGAATGGTCAATCATTTAGACAAATAGGTATAGTGATGGCTCCATATACATTTGAACTTGCACCTGACTGTGATGATCTTGAAGGTGATCCTGTATACTTCACATCAACATCAGAAGGTGGTTGCTCACTATTAGGTTGGAAGTTAATCGCAGAAAAATGTTCAGAGGCTTCATATTCAGCAGATCAAATATTATCAGAGACTGGTGAATTGTTGTATATGGAAAACAGAGCGCCAATCGCTCGTAGTAGAAATGAATTACAAGAGATAAGAGTTATATTAGGATTCTAACATGCAAAGAGTAATTAATGTAGGTACTGCTGGTGTTTCTAATACAGGTGACAACTTGTATGAAGGCGGACAAAAGATAAACCAAAACTTTGATGATATCTATAGAGCATTTGCTAGAAGAACTTTTGCTGCAGCAGATAAAACATTACATGCCGGCGGTTGCTATCAGATAATAACAAACGCAGAAATGGTTGATCTTGCTGGCAATGCATCATCAAACCCATTTAACCCAACAGCAGCAAGAGTTTATAATGCAGAGTCAGGTGACTTGCTTTTCCTTGATCCTGTAAGTTCAACAATACCAACTGTTGTACGTTTACCAGATGCACATAAAGGTGATACTGTAACTATTGTTAACTTCTTTACTTCGACTGATCCTGATATTGTTGCAGCAGTACCAATGGTTGGCCCAGAATCAATTTATGGTATAGGACAAGCATTTACATTACCAAATTTATCTATATCAACTTTTAGATGTATAGATGATGACTTACCAAATCTTAACTCAGCTGTATGGGTTGTACATTCAGAATCTTTTGTGTTCCTTCCATCCATTAATCAAGGTGGGGTTGAAAACTGCACCTCATTGAATGTAACAACAATTAATATTCCTAAAGCATACATTAAAACTGGTATGTATCAATTGACAATGAGATACACAAACGGTGGTAATGATCACTCTGGATCTTCAGTACTTCACTTTACACACGACGGCGCATCATCAATTGCATATGAAGAAAGTGCTGTGTTATGCACAGAAGCAAATGTTAAACCATATGAATTAACAGTTTCTATTTCTGGTGACAATATTGTTTTATCATTTTTACCATTGTATGATGGTACAATAATAGCGAAATGTGTTACTTCTATAATATAAGGGATAATCAATGAGCAAGCAAACAATTAATCTTGGCGCAGTAGTTGATGATTTTACTGGTGATTACTTACGCCAAGGTGGTGAAAAAATAAATGATAATTTTGATGAAATTTATTCTGAGCTTGGTGACGAGGTTGTATTACATCCAGCTGGTGCATGGAAAATACATGATTTTACTGGGGACGGCGCTACACTAAATATAAACCTTGGGCAACAATATCATATTAAAACATCAGGCGGTGCAGTAACTGTAACTCTTCCAGCAGTAACAGCAGCAGATGTTGGTAGAGTAATTAAAATAAGTGATGTATATGGTACATGGTCTAGTAATGAAGTATTGGTGCAAAAGACTGGCGCATCAGTTAGTATAAACGGTTCAGCAACACCTGTATCATTCACTACAAATTATACAATAGTGCAATTTGTTTTAACTGATACTGGTGCAGGTTATGATTGGAAATATTTAGCTGGGTTGACTCATGATGATTTATTAGCAGCAGATACATCAGCAGGTATTGCAACATCGCATTACATCATGGGGCAAGATGATATCGCAGGTGTTATTATAGTCCCAGGCGGATATAATCCAGATGCAGTTGAAGTATACCTAAACGGTGTTATGTTGTATTATGATGCAGCAGGATTAGGCAACACAGGTATATCAGATTACGGTTCAGCTGATATAAGTTCTTCATTCATTGCACTAAATGGACAAAACATAAAAATCCGTAGTGGCAAATATAAGAATGATGATATAGTTACAGTTAAAAGTTACAGTAACAGTCTTGTAGCACAAACACCATCATATAAAAGATACTCTATTACTGCATATGATGCATTAGCTGCTATAGGCTTAGGTTACACAAATGATAACCCAGGACAATATATAATTCGTGCTAATTTTGATACTGAAGAAAATAATACATTTGTGTTAACTGACTTCGGTGCACCAGAAGGCTTAGAATTTTTATATAACGGTACACAAGTATTTGTTGGTGGTTTATTATTAACACCAACAGATATCGCAGATTTAACTGCTGGTGATAACTACTCATTAATAACCGATTCAAACGGTCAACTTAATACATTAGTTATTAACCCAGGAATTCTTGCAACAAATCAAATCATAACTGTCGTTTTATTCACAAATGAATTAGGCATATTATTACCATGGGAAGGTCAAGACAGTGTTAAGTCACGTGGTGATGAAACTTGGTTAAATACTGAAGCAGAAATAGATAGAACTGATAAAATTGGTTTTATAAGTATCCCTGCGACAATAAATGACATGACAGAAGAACATGATGCAATGTCATTTGCGCCAGCAAATAAAACTGCAGTTGCTGATGAAATGGGAACTCGAATAAATGACATTTATAGTTTATTCAATACAATTTATCCTATCGGTACTGTTTACGAAAATACATCTAACCCTGCTAACCCTGCAAAGTATATGGGTTTTGGTACTTGGGTACCTTATGGTGAAGGTAAAGTATTATTTGGTTATGATCATGGCGATCCTACATTTGGAGAAAATGTAACTGGTGGTCAAATTTCTATAGTGTTAGGATCTGAAAACATTCCACCTTTACCAGTATCTCCAGCAGCTGCCAAAGTATTAACAGATGATACTGGGGAAATAAATATTACTGGATGCTTACCAGATACGGATGATGTTGTTCCTACTGCATCACTAACAGCAACAACATTAACAGCAAATGAAGATGTTGACCCAAATGAAATAAGTACGCTACCACCATATACTACTGTATATAGATGGGTAAGAGTAGCATAATAAGAGGCTAATATGTCAGGATCACACGGCGGTAAGGTTGCTCGTAGTTATGAATGTTCTCATGTAGACTTCGATAACACAACAGCTGGCGCTCAAACAAAAGGTTTTGTATCAACCGATGCTCAAGCAGCGATTGAAGAAGCAAAAGCATCACAAGCAACTGAAGTACTTGCAGGTATTGCAGAAGTAGCAACATATGCAGAAGTAGAAGACGGTCTTAGTGATGAGACAATGGTTACTCCATTAAAATTAAAAGAGTATATGGATGCTAGGTTAGGATCGTTTGTGACAGTACCTGTTGGTGTTATATTAACAACTGGCGCAACTACGGCTGACCCAGGATTCTTGATGCTAACAGGACAGCTATTAGCAGTTGCTTCGTATTCTGCATTGGTTGCCAAAGTATACTGCGGCGATGTACTTAATGCTACAGCAGATTACTTTTATCGTTGTAATTCAGATGGATCTGTGAGATCAACAACAGGTACTCATATTAAGATGCCTGACCCACGTGGTGAGTTTGTTAGATTCTGGGATAACGGCCGCGGTGTTGATTCCGGAAGAACTTGGTGCTCTTTACAAGGTGGTTCAGTTGGTCCTCATAAACACCCATTTGGTCAAGGTACTTGGGGCGATGTTAAATCCGGTGGCAATTACTGGGCCGGTGAAGACGGTCGCGGCTCTCGTGCTTGGACAGATCAAACTGATAATAATACAGGCACAGAAACCCGCCCTCGTAATATTTGTTTTAATGCAATGATAAAGGTTTAATATGCCAAGTATAACGACCCCACAACAACTTAAAAATGAGATTCTAAGTCGTTTAGGATCACCGATTAATACAATTGAAGTTACTGAAGATCAGGTGTATAGATGTATAGATAGAGCGGTAGAACTATACATTGATTATCATTGTGATGGTGTAAATAAGTGGGTTGGTATATGCATATTAACCGCAGAGGAAGCCGCATCTGGTGTATTACATTTTAGAAACCAACCTATTACTGCAGTAACAAATGTTTCTAAATTGGCCGGCGATCTTGGCACCGCATGGTGGGAAGGTGCTGTGTACGATGCGTTTTGGCACATGTCTCAGGATATAGTTCAACACATGAGAACGTTTTCTGGTGCTGGTGGAATGTATATGTTAGAATTAGAATCATTTCATCAGTATAGAGAATTACAGAAAACCTTTTTTGCACCAGATCCAGATTTTCATTACAACTCAGCTTCACGTCAATTGAAAATATATGATAATGCATTATATGAAGATCAGATAATACTTGTTGAGTCATATGTAGCCGCAGCCGCAAATATAGATAAAACGTTACTTAATTCTGGACAAGAGCTATTAACAGAAGGGTGTTCATTACCTGGGTATGATGACCAAGCATCTTGTGAACTTGCTGGTGGGTATTGGGGCCCTGCTTATCAACGATTTGAAAATGCATGGCAATACACAGGTGTTGTAAATTCATTAACTCCTTCTGTAGAACCAACATACTTTCCACAAGAAGCGTATAATTCTCGTTGGTTAAAAGATATGGCTACTGCATTAGTAATGCAACAGTGGGGTTGGAATTTATTTAAGTTCAAAGATCAAACACTCCCAGGTGGTGTTACAGTTAATTCTGATGCCATTTTGGAAAAAGCAGAAGCAAAGATAGAAAAATTGTTAGAAGAAGTAAAACAAATAGAAGCACCTTGTGAATTCTGGTTAGGCTAATGTCAAATACGATATACCCAGCACTAACTTTTGCAACAAATACTGAAGACACTGCTAGGGTGAATGCATCCCCAACAAATCCTTATATGGATACCTGGGTATCTGGTACTCAAAAAGAAGTTCTTCATAGTTTAACTGGCGAAAGTATACATAAGAACGGTCAAGAGATGATTTATCTAATGCGTGACCTTCAAAATGTAGACCTAATATTTGGTGAAGATCCTACGAATAGCTTTTCTGCTGCATATAGATTTGCAATTTTTCTAGAGACAACTGAATATACTGGTGATGAAGAATTTAATTCATTTGGTGTTCATTATACACATGGTTTAGAAGCAACTATAGAACCAAAATTGTTTGCATTTCAAGTACCTGCGTTAACCGAACCTCGTGCTGGTGATTTAATCTACTGGCCAATTAAAGACGTTCTTTATGAAATTGTTTGGGTTGATGATGACGACGGCGGCGCACCAATAATATTAAACGGAACATTACCACAAAGAAGATTGACTCTTAAGAAGTTTATTTACTCTGGTGAAACTATTACAACTAACAATTCTTCTATATATGATAATGTTGATCCATTGACATTAGTATCTGATGCGCCTTGGACAAGAACAAACGACATTATTGAAATAGAATCAGTTGCTCATGGGTTTGTTGCTGATGATGCATTATATATAACAGAATCTTCAGATGAAACTTCATTACCGCTTGGTGATGCAGTTGTTGATTCTGTAATAGACATAAATACATTTACAATAATTGGTTTAGATACAGGAAGTTTAACAGGAACAATGTCATATTATCCAAACCCAGATGCAGTACAATTTACATTCCCTGCTATTGATGCAATATCTGGTAAGACTGATGATCACGTGTCACCCAATGAAGCGACCAAGTTACAAACTACAAGTGATGATACTATAACATCAGAAATAGATGAAATTAACCCTTTTAATATAACATTATAAGATGGATGAATTTTTTTATCATAACACAATAAAGAAATATATTACAGCATTTGGTAATATGTTTAATAATATAAAAGTAAAAAGTGGTAATCTTCCAGCTACAGTTGTTCCTATAAGATATGCAAGTAAAGAAAAATTTATTGAAGCATGGTACTCAAATGACAACAAAACTCCAGCAGTAGAACAGATCCTACCAGTGATGTCATATGAATTAACAGATATATCATATGACAGTACAAGAAAGACAAATACATTACAAGAAAAACTTTTAAAGACATCACCAACAAATGTTAGAAGATCTTTAAACCCATCACCGTTTGATCTTACATTTACATTAAGAATATATTGCAGATACGGTTTACATATATTGCAAATAGCCGAGCAAATTTTACCATTCTTCCAACCATCATTTAATATTACTATAAAAGAACACCCTGAAATGGGTATTGAAGAACGCGATGTTAGTGTTGTATTATCATCTGTTGCATCAGATAATACTTACACTGGTGCTGCAGAGGAAAGAAGACATTTAGAATGGTCAATGACTTTTGTTATGAAAGCATGGTTATATCCAGGATATGAAGATAACTTTAACATAATCAATAGAGTGTTAATAGATTTTGGTATTAACCCAGGAGAAGCAACTATATCAGGATTGGAATATGTAACAGATCCATTCGGTATAGATGAAAGTACTGAACATACAGTATTAAACGCAGTTACATATTATGAACCGTTTGTTGGTGAACTAGGTTATCCTTCACCAAACCTAGCCGTACTTGGAATGGCAAACCCTGACTTTGGCAATGTTCCTAGTCTTACTATTATAGATAATAAATTAAGATTGACTGATCAAGAATTTGCAGATGATGTAACAGCGGCAAATTATTACACTGGGTATTTAGGTTTAAATGAATATGTTGAAGCAGAATATAGTTTACCAGAATTACCACACCCAGGTGCTATATATCTTGCTATAAGAGGCACACCGAGCTCGGTGTTTGCGTTATATGCGCTAGGATTAGATAGTAATAATGGCAGTGCTGCAATATTTGCACTAAATAACGTATTTGATGCAATGCTTGTTGATGTATTGCCAGGAGGTACTTTTATAGACGGTGATATCATTAGATTTGAAGCACATAGAATTATAGTTAATAATGAATCACAAGATACTATAAAGATTTATAAAAATAATGTAAATATATACAATGTTGCAAATGCAGTACCTCAAGATTATATACAAAACGGAACATATGGTGCATTGACAATGGCTGGTCATTCTGGATCAGTTGGTATGCAGCATCATGGAATAAAATGGGTAAGGTTTGGATCATATGAGTGATAAAGAAATTTCTGAGATGTTAAAGGCAACAATTGCAGAACTTGAAATAGAAGAAGGTAACCCTTTTGATTTACCTATTTCTATAGTACCTACTGTATCTGATGCAGATAACAGAGATAATGATATTAATGATGACTACAGTTTTGCTAGGTCAACACTAAGAACCCAATTACAATTAATGGATTCTGCAAGCAGAGCTGCATTAATTGCTGTAATGGCATCTCAACACCCAAAAACAATAGAAGCTTTTTCTGCATTAATGACAACAATGGCAAACACCGCAGAAAAATTATTAAAAACTCAGAAAGATATTAGAGATATTAAAGGTGGTGGTAAAACGTTAGTACCTGCAGCAGGTGTTGGTTTTAGAGGTACTAGTGCGGATTTATTATCTGAATTTGGTGATGCACAAGATCCTAAGTATGTAATAGAGCATGACGAAACTTAAGTTAAAACAAATAGATAAAACAACTACAGATCAATTTACAGACCAAGAGCAATACGAATCTCTTGTTAAGAGTGACGGCTTTAAAGAACTGAAACTAACAAAAGCACCTGCGTTTCAATCTGATAATGTACTTGATTTTAGAACATATAAAGATAGGTTCACAAGAAAAACACGATATCTTAATGATGGTTTATTAAAGCGCGCTGGTGTTTTAATAGACTTTCCACCAGAAGTACAGGAAGAATGGTTACGATGCCGTGATGATCCTGTTTATTTCATAAGAACATACATGCGAATCGTTCATGTGGACGAAGGCCTTGTAATGTTTGATATGTGGGACTTCCAACAAGATATGATGCGAGCAATGGTTTCAAATCGTTTCTTTGTGTCGAAATGCCCACGTCAGGTTGGTAAATCAATTGTTACCGCTGGCTTCATATTACACTACATATTATTCAATAAAGATAGATCCGTAGCAATACTTGCAAACAAGCAAGGCACTGCAATGGAGATATTGGACCGTGTTAAAAAAGCATTCAGATATTTACCTGACTTTTTACAACAAGGTGTTACTGTATGGAACAAGGGTGATATAGAATTAGAAAACGGTTCTAAAGTTTCTGCTCATGCAACCTCATCTGATTCAATTCGTGGTTTCTCATATTCAATGATCTTCATAGATGAGGTGGCGTTCATACCTCATAATGAGTGGGAAGAGTTCTGGCGTTCTACATATCCAACTATATCATCAGGTAAAAAGACAAAAGTAATAATGGTTTCTACTCCAAACGGTATGAACCATTTTTATACTATTTGGCAAAAGGCCGAATCTAAGAAAAGTAAATTCTTTGCGTTCAGGATACATTGGTCTCAGGTCCCAGGAAGAGATGAACAATGGAAAGAAGAGACAATTGCCAACACATCTGAAGAAGCATTTGCCCAGGAACATGAGTGTCTTTGGGGAAAATCCATAGTTACTATTAGAGACAGATTTGGAATTATACAGAATATACAAATAGAAGAATTGTATAAATTATTAGATAAAAATTAAGTCTTGTGTTATAAATAATTATAAGATACTTAATTTTTATTTGTGGATTATATGAATTATTCTAAATTATATGAGTTATTGGTTAAATCTAGATTATATAGACCCATTAAGAAGACTGTTGGATATGAACTTCATCATATTGTGCCAAGAAGTTTAGGTGGTAGTAATGATAATACGAATTTAGTACTATTTACTCCTCGTGAACATTTTATTGCACATCTGTTATTATTTAAGATGAGTAAAGACCAAAATGAACGTATAAAAATGATCAACGCACTAAATATGATGTCTAATACTAGAGATGGTATTATAATAAAATCTAGCAGACTATATGAATCTTATAGGTTAAATTATACAAAGTTTCATGTATCTAAATCTAAAGAATGGAAATATAATCAATCGGTTAGACAAAAAGAAGTTATGAAAGACAGAGTTCATATGCATCATAACGGGAAAAATAAATTAGTTAAAAGACAGGACATAGAAAATAATATTGCAAAAGGATGGAAACTTGGTTGGGTTAGAACTAAATCAATGATTGATGGAGATAAAAAGAAAAGTATTACTTGTAAATCTAAATGTAAACGAAAAATTGACTATAAAATGTTTACTGATATAAAAACACTATACGAAGCTAGACCGTTTATTAATTTAGACTTTATTGTTAAACATAAATCAAAACATGCCACTGCTAAAATAATATATGAACGCGAATTTTGCAAAATATATTCTAAACAATTTAATATTACTCCAAACGGCATGTACGGTATTATTACTGGTAAAGTATCATGCCCACCGCAATAAATCATGAATATGAAATATTAACACCAAACGGGTTCGAGCCATTTTTTGGCGTGCAGAAGACTACAAAGTCTTCTTGTATACATTTATACTTTTCTGATGGCACCAACTTCAGATGCACAGAAGATCATAAATTATTACTTAATGAAGACTGGGTAATCGCCAAAGATGCACATGTAGGCGATTATACTGATATAAACGGTTCAGACGAACAAATTATTAATATTGAATATATTGAAGAATCTATAGATGTATATGACATATTAAATTCTGGTAAAGACCACTGTTACATTGCAGATGGTATATTGTCACACAACTGTTTATTCATTAGTTCATCAAGTACGTTAATCGCAGGTTGGAAAATTGCATCTCTTATTGAAGAAAAGCCGGTTGACATTGTTGACGGTATGCATATTATGGAGATGCCAAAACCTGCAAGTAGATATATAGCAACAGTTGACGTATCAAAAGGTCGTGGGCAAGACTATAGTACTATTAATTTTATTAATGTAACTAAAACCCCTTTTAAACAAGTTGCTATGTACAGAAGCAACACTATATCACCATTATTATTGCCTACTATTATTTTAAAATGGTGTCAATTCTATAATAATGCATTTGTGTGCGTTGAACTTAATGATAACGGTATCCTTGTAGCAAAAGAATTGTTCATGGATCTTGAATATGATAATGTTATTGAATTTGGCGGGGACAGAATAGGTTTAGAAATTGGCAAGCGCACAAAAGCACAAGGTTGTTCTACTCTAAAGGATCTTATTGAGAAGGATAAACTTATAATAAATAATAAAGAAACAATAGAGGAGATACGTTTCTTTATTCAGGATGGTTTGTCTTGGTCTGCAGAAAAAGGCTTTAATGACGATATTGTCATGGGTCTTGTACAATTTGCATACCTAACAACATTAGATACCTTTGAGGACTATACCAATTTTAGGAAACGTATTAAAGATGAATTGTTTGATGAAGATATAAATAAGATATTGGAAGACGATTGCGGCTTCATACTTTTTTCTGACGGACATGATCCTTATGATGATTTGATTGTTGAAGAAGATATTGCCTCATCAGGAATTCTGTTTGAGGTTGACCGTGGAAGGTTATAAATAATTAGAAATTAACGAGGAATAACAATGACTTTACTTAGCCCAGGTATAGAAAAGAAAGAAAAAGATCTTACTGCGGCAATTGCTCGTGCAGCTACTGGTCGTGGTGCCACTGTGGGTAAGTTCCAATGGGGCCCAGCATTTCAGATCGTCCAAGTTGCTGATGAAGCAGACGCCGTATTACAATTAGGTCTACCAGACGATTACACATTCGCTAGTTGGTACTCTGTAACAAACTTCTTAAAATATGCAAATGATTGCCGTGTTGTACGTGTAGTTGATCCAGAAGTTGCTAAAAACTCATCTCCTGTATATAATTATGCAGAAGTAACAGTTGTAGACGGCGGTACAAACTATCAAGTAGGCGATACTGTAACTGTAACTGCAGATGATGGTATATATCAGAAAGATTTAATAACAGTATCAGGCGAACCAACAGGTACTTCATTATTGTACCCTGCATCAGGCCCTGCATCAAACACATATACAATCGGTACATATCAGATTGAAGAAATGACAATCACTGGTACTGCTACTGCATCTGTAGGTTATACTGTAGATGGCGTACCTGTAACAGTTGCCCAAGGTGCTTCTGCTAATACTACAGCAACAGCTATAGCAGCTGCGCTAAATGCTGAACCTGAATATAATGCAGCTGCAGTTGGTAACGTTGTAACAGTAACATATGCCGATGAATCACCACATACACAAATTGCTGGTTTCACTGTAAACGGTATGACTTCTGTAACTGCTGTAACTACAGCCGGTGTATCTGCTGTACAACAAGTTGAGACAATCACAATCACTAACGGTGCTACTGCATCTGGTACATTGGTTGTTGATACTGGTGTAGCTGATGTATCTGTTGCGGTTCTTGCTGGTGATACTGCTGCCCAGGTTGCTGATAAAATCAAAACACAAGTTGCGCTAAATGTTAACTTTACTAGTGTATCTGCAACAGGTAACACTGTTACATATACATATGTTAACGATGCTCCTTACAGTGCTGCAACATTAACAACCGCTTCAACTGGTGTAACTTCTTACACAACAATCAACACAACTGGTGTAACTGGTGTTTCTCAAGTTGAAACATTAACACTTACTGGTACTGCTGCATTGGTTGTAACAGTAGGCGGTGTAAATGTAACAATACCTGTATCAAGTACAGCATCTGCTTCTGCTGCATTAATTGCAACAGCATTAGATGGTTCTGCATTATATTCTGCATCTAACGTAGGTCCTGTTATTACAATCACTCGTGCAGTTCTTGGGTCATTAACACAAATCGCTGACTTTACAAGCAACGGTTTAACAGGTACTAATACAGTTGACACTGCAGGTGTTAAGAAAACTACTTCTCAAATTGCAACAGAAATTGCAGCATTTATTACTGGTGTTGCTGGTTATGATGCAATAGCGGTAGCTAATACTGTACAATTAACATACACAACACTTGGTGCTAAAACACCTTTTGCTACTGTAACTGATGACGGTATAACAGTATCTGCATCTGTTGATGTAGCTGGTACTAATAATTCAGTATTAGTAAGTAACGGTGCGGTAACAGCAGTTAATGCTGGTGTAATCACTAAGGTATTTGTACCATCAGCTGTATTGGTTGAGCAATTAGAATTAGGTAACACCGATGTTAACCTAACTGGTTACACAATAGCGGTTACTTCAAATGCTGGCGCAAGCGCTGACCTAACTATAGAAATTATTCGTGAATCTAATATTTACTTCCCATATGACTCTGTTGCTGATGAAGCAATGGCGGTTACTGGTGTTGTTAACCAAATGACTGCTTTAGGATTGCCTTCAGTATATGGTAGATTCCCAGGTGCATACGGTGATGATATTAGTGTATCGATCGTTAACTATGAAGATTACATTGCTGTGGGTAACACAGTAAGTATTCCTGTATACCCAACAGGCGGAACAGAAATTGTTTCTAAAGGTGTATTCGGTAACAACGGTCCACAAAATGCAAACCAATATGGTATCATCGTTAAGTATAAAGGTGAGATTGCAGAGACTCCATTTGTTGTTTCAACATTAAATGGCGATAAAGATATCTACGGCGCTTCTATGTACATCCCAGACGTCTTCTCAAAAGGAGTATCTGCGTATATAATGGCATCTGCTGATACTTGGACAACTTCATCTATGCATCTTGTATTGGGCGGTGGTAAAGATGATTCTTGTGGAGTTGGTGAATGGCAATTAGGTTGGGATTTGTTTGATGATCCCGAAACATTATATGTTAACCTATTGTTTGCCGGCGGTGCTGCAAACGAATCTACTGCAGATTCATCAATAATTCAGAAGTACATTGTAAACAGCGTTGCTGAAGTACGCAGAGACTGTATTGCATTCATATCTCCTCCAAGAGATTTAGTAGTTGGATTGTCTTCTGCAACTGCAACTCAAAATGTAACTGATTGGAGACGCGGTGTTGATCAATATGGTCAAACTGTTGCTGATAATATTAATGTTAACACATCCTTTGCGGTTGTTGATAATAACTTTAAATATCAGTATGATAAGTATAATGATCGCAAACGTTGGATAGGTTTATCTGCTGACTTAGCTGGTCTATGTGCTTATACTGATCAAGTTGCCAATGTATGGAACAGCCCTGCAGGTTTCAACCGCGGTATCATCAAAGGTGTTATCAAGTTGGCATATGATACAAAACGTGCACATAGAGATACATTGTACGAAGCAAACATCAACTCTGTTGTTAACTTCTCTGGTCAAGGGTTTGTATTATACGGTGATAAAACTTTACAAGCAAAACCATCTGCATTCGATCGTATTAACGTTCGTAGATTGTTTAACATGCTTGAGAAGGCAATCGGTGATGCATCACAATACAAATTGTTTGAAAACAACACTGCATTCACTAGAAACTCATTTGTGACTGAAGTTGGTTCTTACCTAGAAACAATTAAAGCACAAGGCGGTGTTATAGATTATTATGTATGGTGTGATGAACGTAACAATACTCCTGCTGTAATTGATAGAAACGAGTTTATTGGTACAATCTTCATAAAACCTCCTAGATCAATAAATTATATTACATTGAACTTCGTTGCTACACCTACTGGCGTAAACTTCGAAGAATTGTTATCAGCACAATTCTAATTATAAATAAATCAAGATGGGGTGGTAAAACACCCCAGTTCGTTAAGAACGTTTAAGGATAGGTCGGCCAACCGAAAAGATGTACTCCAGCATCCTGCCTTATTTCTTTATGGAGATGCTTAGGAGAAAGTATAATGAATTATAAAAGAATTCATGATCAAATAATTGATCGTGCAAAATCTAGAACATTACCAAAAGATACTTATACTGAAAGGCACCATATAGTTCCTAGATGTTTAGGTGGTAATAATTCTAAAGACAATTTAGTGCAATTAACTGCAAGGGAACATTATATTATACACTGGTTACTTTATAAGATACACAAAACACCAAAATTAGCATATGCATGGCATATGATGGGCATTGAGTCACCTACAACAAAACGATATAATAGTTATACTTTTGAATATGCAAGAAAAATATCATCCACATATTCATCTATATTATTTTCTGGTTCTGGTAATCCAATGTACAACAAAACACATAGTTCAGAAGTAAAAAAGAAACTATCAGAAAGCAAATTAGGGAAACCATCTTGGAATAAAGGTATTAAATGCCCTACTAATAAATCATCATGGAATAAGGGTATACCTTGTTCTGAAGAAGTAAAAATAAAGATTTCACTAAAGACAACTGGTGCTAAACGTTCTATAGAAACTAAAAAGAAACAAAGTATTGCTGCTATAGGAAAACCAAAATCAATAATGACAAAACAAAAGATGTCTGAGATTGCTAGAAATAGAATACCCATTGAATGTATACATTGTGGAATGATTAGTATTGTTAAAACAACTATGACAAGATTTCATAATGATAATTGCAAATATAAATAATACAGAATTAGAGGATTAATAATATGGCATTAGAATTAAATATTCAGGACGTCATCGGAGATTTAGCTCGTCCTAATCTATTTGAAGTAGAGATTAGTTACTTAGGTGAAAACCTTAAGTTCCAAGCTTATGCTGCATCACTACCTGCATCAACCGTTGGTAAAATTCCAGTTGGTTATCAGAACCGTAAAGTTGGTTATGCCGGCGATCGTACATACGCTGACTGGACAGTTGGTATATATAATGATGAACAACAAATTATCCGTCGTCAATTAATAGAATGGTCAGAGTTAGTACAAAATCACGGCCGTACAATTAAAGGCGGGCAGGCACAGGAATATAAACAAACTGCATTCGTTCGTCAGTTTAATAGAGCTGGTGAAAAGACTGCTGAATTTAAAATAACTGGCATCTTCCCACTTGAAGTCGGCGCGGTAACATTAAGTTGGGAAGACAACGACACAGTTGAAAAATTTGATGTTCAATTCCATATTGATTGGTTAGATCCTTTATATTAATAATTGAGAATTATGCATGTCAGAACAAAAGTGGTATAACAGCCTATTTGGTAATTGGTTTGGTTTTAATAAACTTGAAGATCAGGAACCTGTAACACACCACACTTCTTTTGCAGAGCCAGAAAATCCAGATGCCGCAGTTGTTGTTGATACATATGCGCATCCTAATTCTGGCGGTGTGCATCAGTTTGCGTTTCATATTGATCCTGTTATTAGAAACACTAAGGATCAAATAAACCAATACCGAGCATTGGCAAATATGTATGAAGCATCTAAAGCAATTGAAGAAATTGTGAATGATGCTATAGTGTGTCAATCTGATTCTGACCCGCTTGTTAAATTATTATTAGAAAAAACAAAATTCTCTGATGATGTAAAAGAACTTATATATAATGAATTTGATTATATTCAACGTCTATATAGTTTTGAATATAAAGCAGAAGATATGTTTAGATCATGGTATATTGATTCTCGTATTGCATATCACAAAATAATAAATGAGAAAACTGGTAAACTTATTGAATTACGCCGTCTTGACCCAAGATACTTAGAGAAGGTTAGATTCATCCGTAAAAAGCAACAAAATGGTGCTGATATAATTACTGGGTACGATGAATACTTCGTCTACAAACCTTCCCCAGACGATCCAAATGCTGGTAGATACTATTTGAATAGATCACCATCCGCTGAGATACGTATACCACCACAAGCAATTGTTTTCTCGCATAGTAATCTATATGATGAAGCAGGAAATATAATATCTTACTTACATCAATCTATTAAACCTCTTAATTCTTTAAAATCTTTAGAAGAAGCTGCATTAATATACAGAATTGCTCGTGCACCTGAACGTAGAGTATTCTATGTTGACGTAGGTAACTTACCCAAAGCAAAAGCAGAACAATACGTTAAGAATATAATGGCAAGGTTTAAGAATAAAATTGTATTCGATTCTAAAACTGGTAAGTTAAGAACTAATTACGATTCACAATCTCTACTTGAAGATTATTGGTTGCCTCGTAAAGAAGGATCAAAATCAACAGAGATCACTACACTCCCAGGCGGCCAAAACCTTGGTAACATCGAGGATGTTAAATATTTCAGAGATGCTGCGTATGCATCATTGAGAGTTCCAGTTGCACGTTTTGATTTAGAAAGAGAAAGTCAATATAGCATTGGTAAACCTTCTGAAATTACTAGGGAAGAATTACGTTTTGCTAAGTTTATAAATAAATTGCAACGCAAGTTTTCAGATGTATTGTTAGAACCACTTAAAACCCAGGTTATAGCAAGTAAGATATGTACTCTGGAAGAATGGGAAGCAGAATCAAATAATATTAAGGTTTCTTTTAATACCGATTCATACTATGAAGAATTAAAAGAATCTGAGATATTACAAGGAAGAGTTGATTTAGCATTATCAATGAAGGAAATGGTAGGCAAACATTTTTCATTAGAATATGTATTGCGCCATGCATTAAAAATGACCGATGAAGAAATTGCTGAAGAAGGCAGAAAAATACTTAAAGAAGCAAGAGATGGTCACCCAAGATATAGAACCGATGAAGGATACTAAGAGGTAATTATGGAAACTAAAGAAATTGTACAATTAGCTGCAGCTGGTAACATTAATGAGTTTCAGTCAAATGTTGAAACAGAAGTTCTTTCTCGTTTAAGAGATAGAATTGAAGCATATAAAACAGATGTGGCAAGTTCATACTCTGATATAGTAGAAGATGAAGAATAAGTTACAAGAACTGTTGGAGAATGTTGCTCCAGTAAAAAGTAAAAAGAATAATCTTATTGATTATCGTACATTAATTGGTAGAACTACAAATGATTTTACCAAGAGATTACTTAATACTTCTATTACTGTAGATCCAATACAAAAAATCATTAAGGATGCTGCAGATCAAAAACCTGCAGTTGAATTGCCTGATGAAGCAAAAGAAGAATCTGAAACTGTTATTTCTGAAAGAACTGTGCGCCGAGTAATCGGTGGAGAAGTTGTAAAAGACAAGGATGAAAAAACTAAAAGAAGAGAAGCAAATCAAAACTCTTCTTTATCTGCAGCGGAAAGAAGCAGAAATTCTAAAAAGGCTGCACGTACAAGATCTAAGAATAAAGCAGGCGTTCGTGATGCTGTCGAGAAACGCCAGAAGGCAAAAGAGAAACGAGATATACTTGGTTTGAATTGAATATAAATAAAACCAAAGGAATACACATATGTCAGATTTAAAGTTAATAGTAGAAGATTTACAAGATCAATTATTTGAATCAAGAATTGAAGAATCTGGTAAAGATCTTTACATCACAGGTTGCTGCGCGCAGTCTGGCGTTGTTAATGGTAATAAACGATTATATCCACGTAACGTACTTTCTGAAGCAGTTGGTGATTATGTAAAACGTTATGTAAGTACAAATAAAGCTTTGGGTGAACTTAATCATCCACCTCGCCCTAACGTTGATCCTGCTAAAGCATCTCACAGAATAGTTGAGATGTATATGGAAGGTGATAGAGTAATGGCAAAAGCCTTGGTATTAAACACATCACAAGGTCGTGAACTTAGAGGTTTAATAGAAGGTGGTTGGCAAGTACAGGCATCTACTAGAGGTTTGGGTTTACCTAAAAAAGTAAAAGGATTAAACGAATCAGATTCTTACAGTGAGATCATCAAGTATAAGATGACCGTAGGGTTTGATGTCGTACAGGATCAGTCAGCACCAGACGCAACGATGTCTGGTATATATGAATGCAAGAATGGTTTGTATATACCAACTGAAAAGGCAGCTAATGCAGACTGGGATATGGTGTTTGCTTCACTGAAGGCACTATATAGCAATTAAGCTGCCTCGACAGCAATTTGTTAACTATATGATATAAATATAAAATAAACTAGGAGAAGACTTAACATGTCAGATCAAAATACAGATGTTAAAGTAACTCTAAAAGGTTTATTTGAGGCAACTGAAGTGCCTTCAGATAAACAAGAAGAGTTCATTGGTATCTTTGAAGCTGCAGTTGCTGTTGAAGCTAAGAAAGTAGCTGAAGTTGAAATTGCAGAAGCAAAAGAAGCCATGGTTGAAGAACAGACTCAACTAAAAGGTAAGATGGAAGAATACTCTGAATATCTTATTGAACAGTACGCAACTAAATTAGATGAGTACTTGGATTACACAACTGAAAAATTATTTGAAGATAATAAATTAGCAATCACTAATGGTGTTAAAGCTAGCTTGTTTGATTCATTGATTGAAGGTATGAAGGAAGTATTCAGCAAGCATGGTATTACAATTGCTGAAGATAAAGTTGATGTAGTAAAAGATCTAGAAGAATCTGTTGCTGCTAAAGAAACTGAATTAAACGAAGTTAAGCACGAAGTAATTGCACTTAAGAAAGAATTGTTAGCAATGAAGAAAGAAGCTGCAATTACAGAAGCTGTAAAAGATTTAGCTAAAACACAACAAGAAAAGGTTGTTGAATTAGCTAAAGAACTTGGGTATGATGAAACTTTTGAATCTAAGTTGTCTACAATCATTGTAGCAGTTTCTGGTTCTAAAGAAACTATTACTCAAGTAGATGAAGGTACTCGCACAACCTTTATCAAAGAAAAGAAAGAAGATGCACCTGCTAAAACAAATAGACGTATGGCCGCTTATTTGGATGCATTAGGTAACGAACCTTCTATTTTTGGTTAATTTTTCTATAAACTGATATAAATACAAAAAACAACGGAGTTAATAAAGCTATGGCTAAAAACAAATTAGTAGAAAAATGGCAAGCTCTTTTAGAAGCGGAAGGCGTTCCTGCAATTGCTACTGCATCTAAACAAAAGATTGTCGCTCGTGTTCTTGAAGAACAAGAGAAAGATCTAATCGGAGCTGGTTTACTAGATTCTGATTGGGATCAAGTAGATGAAGCTGAAATTTCTGGTAACGCTTCAAGCGCTTCAGATATCGCTTCTGGTCAAAACAGTGGTAACATTGTTTATCACGGTCCTACCGTTATGGGTATCGTACGTCGTGCTATTCCTCAAATGATGGCATTCGATACTTTCGGTGTTCAACCTCTTAATCAACCTACTGGTCAAGTATTCTGTATTCGTTCCGTGTACGGCGGCGATGCATCATTGATCGGTTCTGATGGTAAGAACGAAGCTTTCCGCCCAGGTATTCAACCTCGTGTAGGCCACTCTGGTACTGCTACAGCTGCTAACTTCGGTGCATTTACTGCTATCGGTGTTAGCCACGCAGCAATCACAGCCGGTGCATATGCATCATGGGCTGCGGGTTCTGGCGAATTATCTGATGTAGGTACTCGTTACTTCCAAAACGCAACTGGCGCAACTATTGCAATCGATGCTCTTAGCACACAATCTGCAATTGAAACATTAATTGCTTCTGGTGGTTTGTTAGAAATCGGTGAAGGTCTTGCTACATCAATCGCGGAAGTTATGGAAGGCTTTAATGGTTCTTCTGGTAACGCATTTAATGAAATGTCATTCCGTATTGATAAACAAGGTGTTGAAGCCAAATCACGTCAGTTAAAAGCACAATACTCTATTGAATTAGCACAAGATTTACGTGCTGTTCATGGTCTTGATGCTGATACTGAATTGAGCAACCTATTAGCTAACGAAATCATGGTGGAATTAAACCGTGAATGCGTTAACTTAGCAAACGTTCAAGCACAAGTTGGTGCATCTGGTAAAACTGCTACAGCATCTCCTGGTACTTTCAACCTAGCTAACGCAACCGATAACAAAGGTGCTCGTTGGGCTGGTGAAGCATACAAGGCACTTCTAATTCAAATCGAAAAAGAAGCAAATGAGATCGGTCGTCAAACAGGCCGCGGCAACGGTAACTTCATCCTTGCAACACGTAACGTTGTATCTGCGTTAGCAATGACTGATGTATTCGTATCTCCTGCTGCTCAAGGTATGCAAAATGGTACAATGAATACTGATACAAATACTTCTGTATTTGCAGGTGTTCTAGGTGGCCGCTTCAAAGTGTACATCGACCAGTATGCATATGAAGACTACTGTTTAGTTGGTTACAAAGGTCCTACAGAAATGGATGCAGGTATTTACTACTCTCCATATGTACCTTTAACTCCACTACGTGGTTCTGATTCTCGTAACATGCAACCAGTATTGGCATTCAAAACACGTTATGCCCTATCTATTAACCCATTCGTTGCGCCACAAGCACAACAAGTGTTCACTAATAGCTTGGCACGTGGTATCGGTGCTAACCAATACTACCGTCGTTTCAGAGTTTCAGGCTTGTAAGAGTCAATAAAACAAATTAGGGCAGCAATGCCCTTTTTTGTCTTAAGATTAAAAGTAGTATTTTGGAAGATTAATATGGAAAGTATATATTCAATATATAAGATAACTAATAAGATGACTAATAAGTCATACATAGGATATTCTCAAAATTATAAAGATAAATCGGTTACCATTAGTGGTACTATAAAACGTGGTAAGTTTGCTGGAATGCAAATAACAAGGTCACCAATAATATAAGTCTTTCATTTGGGTATAAAAAAGGGGACATTGTCCCCTTAATTAATTCTGATGTTATTATTCTTTAACATCTAATGAGAAGTTATTACCATTACGTGTCCAATACTTAAACGCCGCAATACATTCAATATCTTTTGGTGTTAATTGTTCTGTTATTTTCTTATCAGTAATTGCTTTTGCAGCTGCAGCAGTAACCTTCAGCTTATAATCAGATAATATTACATAAGGATGTAATCCTATATCTTCATATGCAAGAACTACTACTGATTCTTGTTCATCGGTTACTTCTGATGTATCATCTTTTGTTTCAGTTACTTCTGATTCTTGTTCATCAGTTACTTCTGATTCATCTGATGTATCAGTTTCATCGGTTGCATCTAACATCATCTCTGAAATATCAACGCCCGTGTCTTCTGCCGTTGTTTCAGATACTACAGTATCTACAACATTAGCATTATCTACAATAACTTCAGCAACTTTTGCTTCAGTCTTTTTAGTTCTTTTACTCATGTAAAATCTCCGATAAATAATAAAATGGAATTACTATGGTATTTATAATGGTTGATATAACTATAGAAAAATATGATGATACATACGCAAGAGTTATAGCTGATGTATCTATAAAAATGGAACTTAGTGATTATTTTTGTTTTGAGGCTGAAGGTGCGCGCTTCCATAGAAAAGTCAAACATGGCTTATGGGATGGTAAGATACGATTATTTGGCAGTAGGTATGGTGAATTACCTATAGGTCTTGTACCTAGTTTAATTAAGTGGGCAAGCAAAAATAAGTATACAGTCGATAATAAAGTCAATTTGAATAATGAATTATCAAGAGAAGCCTTTGATAAATGGCTAGATGAACATCCAGTCTTCGATGGTTCACAACAGATAACACCGCATTGGTATCAATCGGATGCTGCATACCATTTTCTAACATCCTCTAGATGTCTTCTACAGTTACCGACTTCTGCAGGAAAATCACTTATCATTGGGCTATGCGCAAAATATTATCAAGAACATTACCCAAAAAAGATACTTGTTATAGTTCCAACGATTGCTCTTGTAAAACAAATGAAAGACGATCTTATTAACTATAGGTTATTTGGCGATAAAGATATCTTATGTATTAAGAGCGGAACCGAACGTGACAGTAATTCTGTTGTGTATGTAAGTACATGGCAAACAGCATCTAAACAACCAAAAGAATGGTTTGCACAATTTGGTATGTTAATGACTGACGAATGCCATCTGGGTACAGGCGCGTCATTAACTAAAATAAATCAAGGAATGGTTGATTGCGAATTTAAGGCTGGGTTAACAGGAACTCTTAAAGATGCAAAAGCACACATCATGCAACTTATAGGTTTATATGGACCTATCTATCATCCAGTTACTACATCAGGATTAATGAAAACTGGTCAGGTAACTGATTTAGATATCAGACCTATATTAATACAGTACCCAAATAATATGAAGGAGTTTAGAGGTTTAGATTATCCTTCTGAAATTAAGTGGCTTATAACAAATCACAAACGAAATGTTTTTATCTCTAAGTTGGCTGCATCCGTGCCTGAACAAAATACTATTGTGCTATTTAAAGAAAGAAAGCACGGACAAAGATTATTTGAGATAATAAATAATATGGTAGTACATGAAAGAAAAGTTATTTATATTGCTGGTGATGTTAAACCAACTGAACGAGAAACTCTTAGAGACATCATAGAAAATATCAAAGGCGCAATTATCATTGCTTCTTATGGTACAATGTCAACTGGAGTGTCTATAAAAAATCTGCATAGAGCAATTTGTGCTCACCCTATAAAATCAAAAATTATTAACCTACAAAGTATTGGCCGTGTTTTACGTAAACATGATTCAAAATCTAAAGCAATGTGGTTTGATCTTATTGATGATTTTACTTGCGGATTAAAAAGAAAGAAAAAGAATTTCGCATTTAAGCATGGCATTGATCGATTACGTTTATATTCACGCGAACAATTTAACTATAAGATGAGTAAAATTAGCCTATGAGTTGCAATCTATACTTAAAACCATTTATAACCCGCGATGCAGCTAAAGCTGCTATGGCATCTATAACAGGATCGTTTGCAGTTACTAAAATATCAAACGATCCTAAATGGTGGTATGTAATATCAAAAGAAGGCACAACATATTACATTAATTTTAAAGATGGAAGGTTTCAGGTTCCTGCTGCAGCTCAACGAACTTTTGATGTTTTATATTCGCAGTTAAATATTGATACAAACATAGAAGATAATTCTGTATACATTAGAAGAGAAGATCTTGTCAACTTGTATACATATGATACACCTATAATGATTAAGTCTATAATATCTGAACCACGACCAGTAGGTAGCCCACCATAATGTTAACTTCAATACTATATGTTAACAGTAACATAAAAGTTTTCTATGCTGAAGATAGAGGGTTAGCTATGCTTAACTCAAAATCAAAAGGCAGAAAGTTTTACAAAGAAGTAATCATTGATGCAGTAGACCCAGGCGTTATAATAACTGACGTTACTGCACTAACAGATGATGAAGACAAAATTCATATCACATATCGTGAGTTTAATGACCCAGACTATTCTGTGAAATATAAAGTTGGTACTGTTGATAATGTAGGCAATATCACCTGGGATGCAACAGAGACAATCTTTACTTCTACTACAGAGATAAATCAAGTTCGTAGTATAGTTATTAATAATGTTTGTGTTATTTTTTATCAACATGATAATAAGATATACACATTACATGAAGATACAACAAAAACATTAGTAGATACATTACTTACAAAAGATAATATAAGAGTAGTATCAGATTATGATGATAACATATATGTATTCTATAAATCAGATAACACTACAATTAACTATGTAAAGTGGACCGTCGTATTAGCAACATGGTCACAGCCATTTACTGTACTTACTGATGTGCTTACTGGTGATAACAGATTTGATGTTGCTATAACAGTAACTGGAAATTTTTATTTGGTTTATGCCAATGAAACAAACTGCAGATTATTAAAATCTGTGAATGGTACTACTTGGGTTAGGGTATCTGCAGATAACATAATGAGTTCATCTGATGTTTATTACCCTATGGTTCATTTAGACTGCGATGATAATATTAACTTGTTCATCAGTAAAAAAATTGGTGATGTAACCAAAACTGATTTTATATATAGTGAAAATGGTTTATTGTATACAGACCCTGTAGAAATAAAAAGATTTAATGATTCAGAACATTCAATAGAAGAGGCTATAATTTCTTCTGTTGTTACTGTAGGTGATGCGCTTAACTGTTCTTATTTAGAGCATAACGAAGAAACTGATACGCTTCACGTTATATACTTTAAAATAGTTGATAGCACATACACACCATATTCTGCAATTACTGTTACAGAAGTACCTATTACACCACACTTCATGCCAAAGACATTAAAAGGAACTAACTTACAACCAAATATTGTTGAAGCGGCGGATGGAACATTATACATATATTCATACGATAAGATGTATAAGAGAGTTTTGTATCGTTATAGTTTAGACGAAGGTAATAGTTGGACGGACGATTTTGTGGCATTTGAATTGACACAATTATCAACTATAAACCACCTCAAAGTTATAATGAATCAAAATGATACATACGCATTTTATTCTTCTGGTGGTAGATTATTCATGAAGATGCTTGGTCAATTCGCAGAAGAATGGTCATCAGATCATATGATAACACTTGATGCAATTGCAACAAGTTCATATGTCGGTGGAGATAAAGAAAAATCCTGGGACGTTGTTTTATATGACAACGGAACTATATCTAAATTCGTATTAGCAATGTATAGAAAGGATCTAGATACATCATTGGATTACATTAATATATCTGCCATAGCTCTTGCCGATATTGATCTAGATACATCTACAGTTAACTTCGTGCCAACATTAGAATTCCAAATAAATGAAGATGCTGAATATTTAGTTAGTCGTAGAGTAGGCGTATCAGCAAGCATATCAACAGACACAGCACCTACAAGTAATGATTGGGGTATAGCAATTGCATATACAGATTCATACCCACTTGGTATTGATTATGAATCACCAGTACAAAATAATTTTAGAACAAAAGTGATGTATAAGACCATCACCGAAGCAACTGTTGTTACTACAAAAACATTATATGATCATTGGGTAAATAATGAATTACCATTATCACAGTATACAATTAGTCCTAGCATATGTACATCAACTTTTAGTGGTTCTGAAGTACATTCTGTTGGGTACGTAATACCAAGAACAAAAGCAGATGTAATACCTACAAGAACAACATCAACAGAATTGGTTGTGTATGGTAATACTATACCTACTGATACTTATTCTACTGATACAGTATCAAGAGAAATGATAGTTGGTGATTCTGCAATCAATTTGGAGCAATTATATTTATCACGTTGTGTAGTTGTTCCTGTGTCAGACGATACTAAAAATTCTGCATACATCGCCGCTGGCGTTCACACTAGTATTTTTGGTAACACTGGTGTAGCGTATCTTGCAATAAATAATTTAGAATTAGACACTGATGCAACACCTGATAAGTTATATCAAAACCCATCAGATAAAATAATAACTTCTGTTGTAGGTGTATCTAACTATATAGATACTGCAGATTCATGTATCGGTACACTTACAGATTCATCTGGCAATTTGCATATATGCATTGCCCAGGCTCTTAACGGCAAAGCTAGTTTAGTTTATTCTAAATGGTTAGGTAATGATTTACCAGATGTTAATTATCACCACAATATGTTCCCAACACCAATTATGGTATTTGACGAATGAGTTCAAGATTAAAGCTGTTTAAACATCCAAGTAATAATAATGAGATGTTTTTATTAGAAATAGAAAATCAAAAATTGACTTTGCATAAATCAAAAGATGCCGGTAATAATTGGTCACACAAGGTTTCTAGAAATTTAACTGGCACTACACAAAACACCGTAGATGCAGTGATATCAGAATCTGCTGGTATAGTATACATTGAAGCAGTAATATCATCAGGTGTATCTGATGTTGAAACTGTTATTTTTAATGGTACCACTATGGTAGTTGGTTCAGCAAACGCAACATATAGCACAGGTGATTATGCTCAAATTGTTGCAGGTTCATCAAATAGATTCGTAGCATTAATTAGGTAATAAGATGACTGACGTAGTATTAAGTACATTTACAACAGGTTCTCCTTCAGAGACAACAGTATTCTCTGCTGCTGATATCAACAGTTTTGATATTGGTGCAAATGGTAATACAGGTCATATAGTATATGCTCGTAGTATAGCGGGCGTCCCTACATTATATCATACATCGCATTCATTAACTTCGTTAGGTACTTGGCCAGCAGTCGGTACTCATATTGCATTGTCACCATCCTACACACCTATTACTAATCCTCCTGCAGTTATACAACCAAAGATTTTAGTAAACGGTACAACCGTGCATGTATTATGGTCATACTTTACAAGACCTTATGGTTATGTAGAAGCAGTGACTATCGGTACTGGTTATGCCAGCGGTGATTTAGCTGCAGGTGATATAGTTTATTATAACGGTTCTTATTATGAAGCTGTTGGTACAATATTATCAACGCAAATAGATTCTGATGCAGAAGTTGATGCGTTATTAATAACGATATATTTAGAACCTATTATATATGAAGTAGGCATGGTTGTTGTTGGTGATATAGGAACTGGTTATGCAGGTCCTGATTTAATAGCGGATGATATAGTTACATATAATGGTAATTATTATAAAGTAATCGTACCATTAACTGCATCACAGGTTGATACAGACGCAGAGGTTAACTTATTAATTCAACCAACATCAGTGTTCACTGCCTTACCACCTGACTATAATGTTGTTAACTCAGGCGCTCATCACCCAGACTATAC
>ERZ650311.275-NODE-275-length-34921-cov-8.426547_pt1 | contig 34921 bp, 43 predicted proteins | sample MGYA00376247_ERZ650311 | MGnify/ENA primary metagenome ERZ650311 (study PRJEB26733, sample SAMN07839324) | wastewater metagenome | biome: small river; feature: stream; material: water | place: USA: North Carolina | collected 2016-07-28 ...
CTCACAAAGTACAAGGCAAGCCAAAGTGTGGCTTTGTTCAGGAGCATTTCGCGCAAGGAGAGCTTGTAGACAGCGATAGAGTGGGTATCCAAGTACACTAAAAGAAGCTGACTGGCTTCATCAAAGCTCATGCCCACACCGGGATCCACGGTTTTGAGCCTTTCCAGGAGTTTGGCTTCGTCAAACTTAAGCCTCCGCGTAAAGCCCAGCTTGACTCGATCGTCAGTGAACTCCTTGTACAAGAGACGACCCCCGGTGGCTTTGGTGATCATTTGGATAGCTATCTCTGCATTGTGATCTAACGTGGTGATATCTGCTTCGACATCTTCATTAAAAAAACGTTCATTGTCATCCTGCAAGCCAAACTCCTCCAAGGGAACTCTTCGTCGCGTGGAATGCGACTCGAGGTCTTCAGACAGATTCAGACTTGGCAACATGAGTTATGACACGGTTATCTTCTCTGCGCTGCAACACAAAGCAGACGGTAGCCATCAGTGCAACGGCCACGACGAGGAAGACCGTGGCTACAATTTCTTCGTCTTGCATGTCTCGGCACGCGATTGGCGAGTGGTCAAGTACTCCCACGCTTGCTGTCTCAAATTGGGTCCCAGGGGCAGTGCAGTGGCTCTAGCCAAGTCGCGCTCGTCCATGTCATAGCACTTGAAGTGGATCATCTTACCCATCGCGTCGTACATGGTGTTAGAGTCCTTGCCAAACTTGGCCTTGGCATCCTCTACCGACGAACCCAGCTTGTACAACGATACCTTGAGCTCATCAAAAGAGGCACGAGGCAAGGGGTCTCCCACACAGATGGCTCGCAAATCAAAGTTGGAAAACATGAACTTGAGCATCTCAAAGTGAACAGGCATCACGGTCTTGACACCCAAAAACTCGCTAATGCCTTGCAGTGCTTTGCACACTTCCACTGTCTCAGACTCAAAGAAGATCTGCAGAGCTTCGAGTGCATTAGCAGAGATGCGCAGAGGCTGCGGGTCCTTCTTCTCCGCGTTGATGTTCTGCACGATCTCCGCTACGAGGCGTCGAAAGGGGAGCTTGGGGATGAAAAAGTCTTCTTTCTTTTGAAGCTTTTTAATCTCTCGTTTGGCAACAGTACCTGGCCTGAATCGATGCGGCTTCTTGACCTTTTCAGTCTTCACCGGCTGCGGGGTACGCTTGTGACCGGGTCCATTCTTCAATCGTCGCTGGCGCAGTTGCTTGTCGGCTTCAGCCTTGCGGATTCGGATACCTTGGGCAGCCGGAGTTTCAAAGAGGTCGGAGTCGTTGAGTTCAGCGTCTGACATTTTTCAAGTGGCCGGGAGTTTGAGTTTTGATGACTACCGACACCAAAGATCTGCGCTTGGGCCTTCTCGTGGCCGATGCTCGCATTCTGCTCAAAGAAGTCACCCAGCAGCCGGGTTGGCAGTTTTTCGATCAAGTGGTTCAGTTTGACCCCAAGGACGAAAACAAAATCGTCCCCAACAATGATGTGTTTCTAAAGAAGGATGTCTACAAGGCAGGGACCTTTGGAGTGCATTGGGACATTTGTCGCAAGAACTCGGATGGCGAGGATGAGCGAGTGGTGATTGGTGGACCCTTGTGCATGTCTTCCTCCTTGTTTGTCAACAAGTTTGGCAACTTTGGAGTCGAGATGAGCTATGCTCCCGAGACGGAAGCCAAAGCCTCGTATTGGTTCGAGATGAACGGCCAGAGCTACTACGAAGCGGATGCTCCCAACGAGCACTTGGTGGAGTTTTGCGAGTGGTGGAAGCGTGTGGCCTTGTGGGGCTTCAAGACTGCCATGGACGATGCCAAGTTCACCATCAGCTGGAAAGATACTCTCAAGCAATTCGAAAAGTTCGAGTGCAAGACGGTGGAGCAGTGGACTCCTGCAGACTGGCGTCAAAAGTGCGATGAGGTAGCTCGCTTTGCTCCCATTAACGTGAACAAGAATGGAGAAAAGGCTCCTGGTATTGAAGCCAAGGCCTTTTTCGAGAAGAATGAAAAGACGGGAGAGAAACGCAAGGTGGTTGTGAGATCCCCCATTCCCGAGATTGCTGCAGTGGAGGAAAAGTATGGAGTCTCCTACAACAACATCCCCGTGTACAGATACGATCCCAAGATTGGCTTGGTGGCCTTGACCGATCAGGAGAAGTGGGAAGGCAAGTTTTTGCGTCGAGACACGGTGTATTGGCCCTTTTTCACGGCTACTCTGGCTGACAATGCTCGAGGCGTGGTGAATCTCAAGCTGCGTCTCAGCAAGTTGGTGCTCGTGGGCCGAGCCAAGTGCTCCTTGCCTGAATTCTCGGGTCCTCGCACGATTCGCTTCAAGGTCGATGAATCGGATCCCAAAGTGCAAGAGTTTATTCGCAAACAAGCCGAAGCAGAGGCCATGGAGGCGTTTCAAATGGACACAGTCTAGTTTTCCTTTTCCTCTCTCAAGTCGTCCAACAAGTCCTCTAGAAACAGGGGCACTCGATTTGCGTGGGCAGTAAAGAACACGATTCTTCCTATATGCACCACATAGCCGTCGTCCCGCACTTGCACATGTGCGATCTCGGCGTTGTTGCGGTAGTAGCAGACCCCATCGTGGGTCCGGGTGTAGCCAGCGGGCAGCACTTGCAACAAAGCGTCCAGAGACATATTTCAAAGCAATGACTCAGTATTTACTGGTGTTTTCAGCCAAAGTGAAAGAACACACGCTGCAATTCAGTGACGAAGTAGTGAGTGTATGCGTGCCTCGGTTTGTGGGCCGTCAGCAGTGGTGGATAGGTCGATTGGAGTTTCTAGATGAACTGGGAAACTCGTTGACAGATCAGCTTTGCGTGTTGCCCGGAGAAAGCGTCGCTGCACCTGGTTGGCCGCTGGATCTACTCACAGCCAATGGAGGCTCGGCAACCCCTATTACAATCAACCCCACACGTTCAATGCGAGTGAGACTCGCGAGTCCCATGCAAGGCCTTCTCTTGGTGTACCTGTCTGTAACGAAAAGAGTAAACCCTTGATGTAGTCGTCTAGCTCACCAATCTCTACTGTCTCAGTTTGTTCAATGCATCCCGATACAGTGGCAGCAATCAGATAGGCTGCTTGCCGATTCATCTTGTCCACTGCTCCATGATGCTGGCTGATGGAGGCAGCCAGATTCTCCTTGGCGTCCATGGATTGTGTCGGGTCATACGGCTGTCTCCACTTTACTCTATCTGTCATCTCACACGCATGTCATGCTATACAATCCATACTAATTAGTATTCGTCCCCATCGTCCAAGTGTCGATTGACCCAAGCAGCAGCCGCCTGAGGACTCTCCAGCTGCGTGGCTTCGTCGCCGGCTCGAAAGATCCCATCATTGTGCAGTGAAACAAAGACAGTGTCTCCAAACAAGAAACACACACCCTTGTCATCGCAAAGAACGACCGACGGCCCCTGTCGCACAAGGCTCAGAAACAAGTCCACTGGATCCGTCATTTTCAAAAAAATGAAGCGAAAGATTGTGTGCACCTTGCGTCCCACGAAGCCTGATGATGCATGGATTGAAATTATTGATGTCTTGGCTCGTTCGGCTCAAAAGCAAGTGGAAGAGAAGCTGACCAAGTTGATTGCCGGCGTTTCTACTGAGCCAAAAGCCACTGACTTTACTGAAGACGAAGGCATATATGTCGAGTATCGCATGCACGGGCGGAACTACAAAGTGGTGATTGGCCTGGCTGAAGATATGCTAGAGGGAGTCAGCATGACTCTTGATGCCATCGTCGATTGGCTTAATGATCGTGTAGAGAGCTCCGATGAGGAGAGTTCCGAGGATGAATAAGTCCTTTAGTCGCGGAAAATTAAAGTAGAAATTTATTGAATTCAAAAACACAGATTGCGATTTTAGACCCCCTAAAAAGTGAGGGTGGTGTTTTTGAATTCAATAAATTTCTACCTTAGTTTTCCGCGACTAACCAAGTACAAGGGGCTTTACTTTTTTGACTTGAGGTACACGATAGAAAGGCCGAGTGTGAAAACGAGAAGGATGGCAAGAATCATGCCCATGGACATGTAGACGCTGCCTGTGCCATCTACAGCTAGATCGGGATCACCATCACTGACTTGCACGGGCGCATCATCTGCGTCCTCACAGGGTCCGCCTCTGGTGAACGTGGTCTGGCCCTCTGGACACGCCACACACGCGGCTGAGCCTACCGCAGAGGTGATGAAGCCAAAGGGGCATGGTGTGCAAGCCACTGCGCCCGTTGTGGCTGAGATGTAGTTGAGGGGGCAGTTGTTGCAGGTGAGTTGAGCATCATTGGCGGCAAACTTGCCCACTTGGCAATCCTGACACGTGGTGGTAGACACTGAGAATTTGCCAGAGGGGCATGCCGAGCAGTAGGCCAGACTGGTATCTGTCTTGAAGTAGCCAGCTGCACAATTGGAGCAAGTAGAAGCCCCCGAGGCATACGTGCCTGCTCCACACACACTGCAAGTAGTGCTGCCTGCACTAGAGACTTGCCCCAGCGCACAAGGCAAACACGCGCTCCCGGACTGATACGACCCAGCGGCACACGCCGTACACACCGTAGGCGAGTCTTGGGTGACGATGGAGCCTGCAGAACACGCGCTGCATGTACTCGCTGAGGACCTCCTGTAGTTGGTGGGACACGTTGCACATGGTAAGCCTCCTGTGCTGTAGGTGGAAGAGGAGCAAGTGCTGCAAGTATAGGAAGTGTTGGGCTGACTCCCTGAGCTGCAAGCAAAACAAGAAGACATGCCCGTGCTGTTTGACACCGTGCCTTGGGGACACACTAGACAGGAGCTGGAGCCTGTAGTGGGCGCATAAGTGCCCGCAAAGCATTGGGTGCAAGCAGTAGCCGCATTTACAGAGAAACGGCCTGCCTGACACGCTGTGCATGCAGAAGCGCCTGCAGCTGAATAGGTTCCAGGAGCACATGCTCTGCACGAGTGATTGGCTCCCGCGGGTCGAAAGTAGCCCGCTGAGCATTGGGTGCAAGCCTGTGTGATGCTGTCTCGAGAAAAACCATTGCCACAGTCAATGCAGTAGGTACCATTTTCGATGGAGTTAGAGGTCCAGCCCAACGCACACTGCGAACATACCGAGGCTCCCGTGCTGTTAGAAATAAAGCCACGGGGACACCCTAAGCATCGAGACCAGACTCCTACTAAAGGCTGATACTTGCCAGCGGCGCACAAGGCAGCGGTGTTGTTGGTGTACTCGTAGCCTTGGGGCACCCACTCGCACGCAAACCCACTGGTTTTGTACTTGCCTACTTCACAGGCAACGCAATTGTTGTTGCTAAACACGGAAGTCGCGTCACACGAGTAGCAAGAGGTAAGCCCAGAAGCATTGGCTACCAAAGGAGGCACGCAGACCAGACACGAGTCAGCACCCGTAGTAGGAGAGTATCTGCCCACGCCACACTGAGAGCAAGCTACTGAGCCACAAAACTTGGAGTGAGTGCCTGCGCTGCATGCATAACAAGCAGACAGTCCTGTGGTGTTGGAAAACGTGCCCGGATCACACCGCTGACACTGCGTGTAGGTAGTATTGCGAAAGTAGCCAGCGGCACACGGCACCTGTGCGGATTTGGTGGCGTTGGGTTCGTAGCCCGCAGACACTGCTGTACAGCTCCCTGCGTCATCTGTGGTAGAATAGGTGGCACCGCTGCAGGGCAAGCAATGGCCTCCTGACAGATAAGTGCCTGGACGACAAGCGGCCCATGCTGTTGCTGCGACGAGTACCAACACGAGAAGTTTTAACATGTTGTGTCAGAAACAGGGGACAGTGTATTTACATATGCTCAATAACAATCTCTGCTATTCTATCCAGAATGGAGTCTCCAGTGGCTTCCTCTGCGGATTCAACTGCAAACACCTGCGAGTTTTCCTCGTTCACCAGCTCTTTCAAGCGGTCACGCTCTTTCTTGGGCACGGTTGCATCCACACGGACCACATACACAAACTTCTCGTCGTCAAACGCACTGTACGTGTTAATGGGATCCAGATATTCAATCTTCAAAGCGTTGGGGATCGCCAACGCCTGTGCTGAGATTTGCCTCTTTCGCAGTCCCGCAAGCACTTCTCGTCTGAACCATTCAGGCCCTCTGATATCGACATACACGAGATTCATTGCTGTTCGAAGAATGGCGCTATGGGCTCTTATCATACACTTATCACTTGTACTGCCCTTTTTGATTTCGTGCCCAGATCCCACTCTGGGTGCCTTTTTTCAAATTTTGTGTCTGGTGCTTTTTGTTCGTCCCTTTGTAATAGTATGGGTCAGCGCCTGTCTCTGCAAGCCAATGAATCCAGTGTGAATGACGCATATGCCACTAGTGCTTTGGCTCTGTTTGAATGGGACAGACACCAAAAGTATCACCAGTCTTTGGATCTGTTCTCTGTTAAATTGGGATGGTACGTGTACTGCCCAAAAGCATGGGAAACTATCAACACAATGGTTACACACGTCCGAGAGCTGTTAGACGCCGCCGCAGTGCCTCTTACTAGTGACAATTGCTTCAGGATAGACATTCATATTCAGACCAAGCTCGAGTGGCCAAGGACCTACGACGAGCTGGTAGCAAGCAGAGACTTGAGCAACATGATGCTTCATGTCTTTTGCAATTCTGCTCATCAATTGGCAAGGCCAGATGAGTACGCTGAAGTGAACAAAGATCCCTCTGTCTTGTGTATTGATTTTGATTGGCCCCAGCCGAATACTACAAATTGGAAAAGGTTGCGAGCCATGATTCTTGTGCGTGTATTGCAATTGTTGGATAGAGAACGAAACTCTTGGGAGCAGTAAACACAATCATTTGCTTTACCAACGAATTGGTGCTAATTTGGCGCAAACTTTGAATTTTGAATTGTGCTCTGGAAAAAGAAAGGATTCAAATTTCAAATGGCTCGTGTGATTGAGAACACTGCCGACTTGCCTTTTGAGTGTGTGTTTGTTAGCCCAGACGGACGCACCATCTACACTCGCAACAACACTGATGACATCTTCACTGTGGGTCGCAAACACTGCCAGTGCGAAGGCTGCTCGTTTGAAGTCACGCTGTACGACGATGATGATCAGCCCGACACCTTCCAAGTCGATCCGAGTGTGTGTCCTGTCCTGATTTGGGTTCAATCAGCAGCAGAGATGCCCAAAGGAGTGTATCGCAAGCGAGGCACGGGGGATGTTTTGTATCCAGACGAGAAAGGCGACCTTCAGTGTCTCGAGAACGCCAACCTGGAGTTTCTGTGTGGCGCCGAAGAAGGAGCGATAGCGGTTGAAGACCCTTGTAAAGAAGTGGTGGTGCCTGTCCGCGGCCGCTACTATCGATTCCCATTCAATTGGGTGCCTGTCAAGGCCGAATAGTACTCTCACCACTATGTGGGTTAGGGTTACAAATACAGAGTAAAGCATGTACACGCCTGTGTCCACCAGCGACATCAAAGACGCAACAAAGGATCCCAAGCAAACCAGAGGGTTTCCGGGCATTTCGCCAGGAGCATGGCTGAACATTATCGTGTTTTTATTGGCAGTCTCGTTTACTTTCTTGTTTGGAGAGCTGGAGCTCAACATGCAGTACGCTTTCAAGCCTAAAGTGCTAGTGTGGATCAACCTCGGCATCTTTGTGCTGGTGCTCTTGTTCTGCGTGATCATGCTTCTGCAAATGTGGTACGGAGGCCCCATGATCGTGGGATACCCCAACCAGCGCGTCTATGACCCTTTGCACCTGTTTATCCCTTTTGTAGGGCTTGCATTCATGCTCTTGTCCTACGCCTACTTGGTGGCCAAACAACTCGCACTCATTCAACACTACTCCAGCTACATTGACGATTGGGACAAGTTTAAAGTCAGCAACATCTCCGTCAAGTACGAAAGCATGCACCGAGTGTTTGCGGACGCTCAGCATGGGTTCACCATTCAATTGTCCATCTTCACCGTGTGGCTCCTAGTCGTCTTCTTCTTTGACAGACACCCCTTTGTGTCCAAAGGCATGCGCCAAGTCGAACTCTTGCAACGCGACAAGCTGACGCTGGCTCAGTTTGAGGCAAACATGCAATTGCTAGAACCCGTCAAATAAAATTCAAATTTCATTCCTCAAAGAAATGGAGTGTTTCGTGTGTCACGCAGAAGGCGGCTCTAAAGTCTGCAGCAATGCCAATTGTGAAGCTGTAATCCATGCCGACTGTCTCCGGGAGTATCGTGAGTCGGTACACAAGATGGGCCGCAGCGCAGTGTGCGCTTGTACAGAGTCTTTTGACTGGCAAGCGACGCAGACGCCCCGATTGATTGCTAAGACAATCAAGAACATGCTAAGAGTCTCCTTTTTGGCCCTAATGTTTGAATGGGTGGTCTGGCGCACACCCTCTCTGATAGAGGTGATAGCGAAGACATTTAGTTTGTTCATAGTGATCTCGTCTCCATTCGAGAAACTGCACCGAGTGTTCTTCGACAAACAAACCGCTTCTCGGCTGCAAATTGCATGTTTCCTCGCAGGATTGATTCTGGTCTCTCCTTTGTCCATGTTTCATGTTCCAACAGACTATTTGTGGCCCAACTATTTCTTCATGCGAATGATAGTAGTCCTCAACGCGATAGATAATTATCTGTTTATAGTTTACAAACTCCCCGAGTTCTTCGTTCGGTTCGCTAGAACGGACTATATTATTATAGATGGTGTTGTGTGAGTAAAGATGCCTCGGTCTTGCAAACGTGACGAAGACAGTAGCAGTGACGAAGAGGACATTGAGCTCGTGAAAACCCAGTGCAACCACAAGGCCACGGGAGATGAGCACCCTGCCATGCGCACCTCTGGCTCTGCTGCCTTGTCTCTCTTGCAACTCGTGGCTCTCGTAAGCTTCTTAGCCGGCGGCATTACGATTCTGGTCCTTTCCAAAGACAGAGCAGATAACGGAAAGGGAGAAGTCCCCATGTACTGGTACGTCACCTCGCTGGGAGAGCACGTGCACCGCTTCAACATGAGCCCTGGCTATCCTCTGGGTGCAGCCATGCTCTTCATGTTTGTCATGTACTCGATTGATCTCTTGGCGCTCTATCCCAATTGGTACATGTGGTGTGTCAAGAAGATCAACCCCAAGAGCAAACTGGACGCCGTCGAACTCAGCAAGGACACTGGAGGCGAGCGCCGCTACGATGCTGCACGCACCACTCGCAGATACTTGCGCATGGCACCCACTTGGGGCATTCTCTCTCTCGTGCTGCACTTGGCGGTGGGTGAGTTCCAGATCCCCAAGCTGTTGCTGAGCACACTGGTGACTGCGGCATGCCTTATCTCGTTGATGAGTGTCATGAATGCCTCCAATACTGTGCACCATTTCTTGTCTGAAAACAAGAAGAGCGCCAATGACTTGCTCAGGGGCCAAAGCGTGGAAATGTATGCTCAAGCCTCAACTATTGGTGCCAACACCATTTGGTCCGGAGTCTTTCTCTTCTTCTCGCTGCTGAGTCTCTTGATCGACTGGAAATACAACCGAGATGATCCCGGAACGTTCGTGACCTCTCGAACCGACGCAGCCGTGATGATGTTTGCCGTGATCATCAGCACCTATTGGTTCATGGCCGTGTCAGCGGCGAACGTGGGCCTGGTGGCCTTGCAGTCCTACATTCTGCAGCCTACCTCTTTCATCTTTTCAGTGCCAGGCATGCTGACCCAGTACGTGTTCAATGGCAAGTTTATTGAAGAAGCTGTCACCACGGCGGTGGACATGGCCTTCTATGGTGTCATTACTTATTTGGCTTTCAAGGACATTATTGATTCACGAGCCACCATTCCTTTGCCCTAAGTAAACAGTGTGATTCAAAGCTCTTTTACACTAGGCTCCGTTTGACGATGTTTGGGGCTAATCATCAGGAAAATTGCATTTATTGGTTAAACGCTTTCCCAGCGTAGCAGCAGCGTTCTGAGGAGTAAGAACAAATACTCCGTTGATAGCGCACAGTTGGACCATGATTGACGAATCAGGCTGCACTACCAGGTTGACACGAACACCCAAGTGCTCTGAGTATATCATGAGGAAGCCACCGTTCCATGTGAATGGAATCCCGAAGGGTGCGAGACTCTGACACAATTGGCTCCAGCATGCAGTGATTTTTTGCTGCTGACGCATCAGATCCGCCTTGGTCACTCCTCCCGACGTAAAGCCCAGTTCCTGGCAGTATCGTACTACGTCGCCAATCTGTCTCGTGGAGAAATACTTCCCCGCGCCATAGTCCTTGCGAGGATGCAGTCCCTTAGTACCCATGTCAATGACGCTACCCTTGTGCTGGTAACAAAGAGTGCCCATCCCCAATCGATGTGGGGCCATCTTGTGATCGATTAGGTTGGCTGCAGCCGTGTAAAAGTCTTCAATCATGTTTAATCCATATTGTTCGATGGCGTCCATCTTTAAGACAACGGGAACGATGAAAAGTGATTACTCAAGCTTGCGTTTGCGCGATTCAAAAATCTGAGCCTCAAAAGGTTTCATAGCCGCCGTCAATTCAGTGGCAATCTCAAACTTGCGAACGATCATGGCAGCGTCTTCGTCTGGCACGTGATTATGCTTGACACTGGTGTCTTCGGCAATGATCTCCTTGACAGCTTTCTTGTCAAAAGGTCGGAGCATATCGCCTACATCATACGTGCTCATGTAGCCCCATTTGAGGCTATAAGACAAGGGGCGTGCTTCCTTGCTGTCTTTGGTTTCGGGAAATCTGTACCGATGAATGTAGTAGTTGGCAATGGGCCAATCGTACACTCCATTATCGGTCAGCAAGATAGGCTCCTCAGGCATGCTTTCAATGTGATGACGCACCCATTGCATAAAGGCTTGAAGAGCCTGCTTCATCTTGAGCACAGCTGCCTCCCACTGCTCTGGCGTTGCGTCTTTGGGCCACTCTGGCAACGAATCCGGGTGTCTGAGTTGATCCAAGAGCTCAGGAGACAGCGTGCTCCAAAACTCTCGAACGCAGCGTTCTTCCCACCCTGGTTGATCCTTAAACTCTTTAAAGTCGTGAGCAGGAAAGCAAGGCACAGGAAACTTGACTAGATGCTTGGATATTTTGCCCTCGACTCGCATCGTGACACCCACAGCAACGGGGAAATTGACCTCTGGATCACAACCTGTCATCTCCCAATCAAGGGCAACCAAAGACGCTTTACTCCAATCCTCTGCAGACATTTGAGTTATGCTCGCCTTCGTCCAACGATGATCTTAGTTCTCTTTAGCCGGAGTCTGGACCACAAGCACACTGTTCCCCGCCACTGAGATGTGGACATCGTAGGGTTTCAGAGAGTCGAGCATGTCAGCAAACTCTTGCGTCAGTTGGTCAAAATGTAAAAAGTTGGTCACTGTGCGATCTGATATGAGTTGTTCAGCTGCAGCTTGCCACTCTGTGCTCTTGGCATGCAACTCGTCAGTGTACTCAAAGAACATGTAGTGTCGCTCTTCCGTTACTTTCTTGGTGATGAGGTCCATATTCGCGCGCATGCGTCGCCTGACTTCTTTCTTGGCTTCGGTCAACAAAGTCTCGGCGTAGGTATTGAGCCACTCTTTCATGGGAGCCACCGCAAGGGTGTCAAATGCGCTTCGAATTGCAGCCCGACCGTCTGGATGCTGCCTCTTGAACACCATTTCCCAGGTACGCAGAGTCGCCATGCATTTCCTGAGCTCGGTGCCAATGGCGGCATCCCATTCTTCAAGGCTCATAATTCAAAATGGAAAAGAAAGTCAAGTTGGATTTTGAATCCGAGTTTGAGCAATACAAGGATCGCTACAACCGAATTGTATACCATCTGAGTGACAATGAAGGCAAGATCAAGCAGGTCAGAGGCCTAGAGACTTTCCCCAATCGAGTGTTCCGAGGTCTGCGTGAAGACATTGCGGCCTGCGAGAGTGTGAAAGGCGATCTGACTCCTGAAGAGGAGCGTTTTGCGCGCTTTGCTATGAAGAACATCGAAAGCAAGCTATCAGCATTGGAAGAGTTGCTGGATGTCAACGTGGGAAGAAATCAAGAAAGTCAGTGATTCGATCGTGGAGCGCTTTGGCACGCTGAAACCGCCCGCCAAGCCCAAATCCAAACCAGCGTCGAACGGTGTCAAGTCAAAGCCTAAAGCAAAGCCTACGAAGCCTGTGATAGAAGAAGTGCAGTAAAACTGTTTTTTTAAGAAAACGTTAGTTGTCAGATCGCGACATCTCGAGCAAGGACTTGCCCTCGCCTCGGTACTCCTTGTTGCAGCATCCCATGATCCAAGGAGTGATATACTTGGGCAAAAACACTGCAGTGAAGAAGAGAGTGTTGCCCACCAACACCACTGCCCAGAACGTGTGATTGTAGGCAGCAGCCAAAGCCTCTGGGACGGCGGTGTATTCGTCCACAAACTTGCTCAAGCCATTGTCGATGTATTCGGCCTCCACTTTGCGATGGTTTTCAATGACAGCAGCCCAAATTCCGGGAATGAGATTGATGATGCTTCCAGCCATCCACACATTGAAGTCTTCCTTCAGCGCCGACTGAAGACCGGTATGGCCGCGGATCTCAAACAGAATGAAGCAGGCCGACAAGAACATGACGCCTGCAGTGATGATGAAGTAGTACTGACTCACAGTGTAGTCAAACCACAATTTCTCAAACAAAGCCATCACGGCCGCTACGGCAGTCAGAATGGTGACAGAGCCCGCAGCGAGCATGAGAAGCCCGCGGACATTGGGGTAACTCAAGTGGTTGTTACCAGTAGCTACTTTTCTTCGAGGCATTCTTTAACACTATTGACTGAACTTGCTTATACACTAAGCCCCGAAACGAGGCAATATCATAGGAACATGTATTCATTTCCCTTTATTCTCATAGCCCTGACTTCTGGTTTCTTTGACTCGGCTACTGAACACTTGCTTCAGGGCTACGAGTACTGGGGCTTTCTACTTGCGGGTGGATGCATGCTCCTCAGTCTACTCGTGTACAAGGACAAGTCCGGTGTCTTCTTTGGAGTTCTGGCCATGATGGCCGCGGGCTTGGTCGACATTGGCGTCGGAGACTTGCTGGAAGAAGCACCTCACTTGTGGATCTCAGTCATGCTTGTATTGAGCATCGGCACTGTCTCCGTCCTCTTTTGCACCTGGCTGATCCCTGATGAATATGGTTTCCAGCTCCTAATCAGCTCCACGGCGTTTAGCATCTGGCCTGACGATGGCAACCGCAGGATGCTGTGGGTGTGGATGCACCAGTTTGTCTACTTTGTCGGCTGCGCTGCATTTGACTTGGCCGTCTACTTGGTCATGAAGCACACGCACTGGGCTGTCAGCTACGCCTGCGGCCTTGTCTGCGTCTGCATGAGCGTGTACTTGTTGCCTGTCAAGTTCATGCAGCTCCTCATTTACTTTTTTGCCACCGCAGGCTTTGATATGGCTGCGGCTGCCGTCGGCTCCCAGGTCTCCACTGATTTGTGGATCCAATTCGCGTTTGGTCTCTTGACTAGCATGTGGCTCCTCTTTGCAGTGTTTGGCCTCGCGTACGTGTTGGAGCCGCACAGACATAGGTGGAAACAATTGTAATCGTTGTACAGAGTAAATGCAGAGTCACTTTTCATTTAGACACACAGAGCGCTTTCTAGCATGAACGAGTGCTTGGCGCTTCGAGAACTGTATCGCCTGTGGGCCGAGTACTGGATCCCCCGTCTCAGAGACCGACAGCGAATGCAGTTTCATGAAGGGCCTTGTTGCGGGTGCACCTACTTTCAAGTGGGTCACTATCGCATTTGCAAGGAGACTGGACTCTTGAGCCAAGGGCCTCTGCACTTTTGCGATCCAGACACATGTCCCGTGGTCCGAAGCAACACAGCTACTGTATGTGCCATCGCAGGCACGGTGTGGGAACATGTGTGTGACCCGGAATCGTGTCCTCAAGTGAAAGTAGGCGAGTTTTATGCGTGTCAAATCACCGGCAAGCTGTTTGATCGAAGCCTCGACACTTCTGCTCACTTCTTTGAGTGGTGCACGATCAAGAGGAACCGCGAGCCAGCCACCCAATACACAGATATAGTCAGCAGGTGCAAGACATCTATGCACAAGCGCGCGTTTGAAATCATGAACCAATTGGGCACGTTTGTCAACAAAGAGGAAGTGGCCAACTGCATCTGTGCTGCCTTCTTTCACTGTGACGTGTCGCCCAAGCAGTTTCCGTGTTTCATTGGAGCCATGCTGCGCATTTTGCTGTCCTCGAGTGTCATGTTTAAGCTCCCTGCGCCTATTGTCACGGGCTCGCTGGTCAAGCAATTGAAATGGGGTTCCATTATACGAGTGCACTCCAAGGCCATCACTCACATGGAAAAGAGGATCCGCAAACAATTGCATCGCTTTAATTACACAGGATTCGTTGTGCCCCAGTCAGTCCGGAGCGATCCGGAGCGATACACCCACTTCTGAGTCAGGATCGAACCAACGGAGGCGAAGGGGGCAAACTCAAGCAGACGCTGTTCCACGTCGCATCACTCAGACGGGGCCATCGGTTGACTCTGGAGGAGAGATCAGCTAGAATGTTGTAAATTTCGGAACACGTGTCTTGCAGAGACTCGTAAGTAAATGGATTGGTTTTGTTTCCTGGCATCAAACACAAGTTGATGCACAATTGAGTCACACGCGGAGTCCATTGGGCCCGTGTTGCATAGTCTTGCTCCAATTGGCGAATCGCAAAGAAGATCTCTGCCACGGCAAACTGAAAGTTCATTTCAAAAATTTGAATTTTGAATGAGTACTCTAGAAGACTTTCTGCAAGTGCTGCGCCGCCTGGCTCCTCTCTGTGATGAATTCAAGAAGATGCAAGTCGTGTGGGAAGCTGTAGCCACCAAGCTGCCTCTGGAAACACCCTATATCAAGATAATGTCGATGGAAGCCCGCCTAAATCAACTCAATTTCATGTTTGGGCAAAAGACCATAACCATTGGCGAACTCTATGAATTGGGGCTTTTGCAAGCGCTAATGATTCCAGGAGAGCAAAGCGAGAGGTTTTTGATATGGGCGCGTCATCTATTCTCGGTGTATCAAGCCCACGCAGTCGTTGCCGACGTTGTGCCTTTGACTTGAGTGTTTGTCTTTGTTCGGCTATGATGTCAATCAGGAGTGACAAGTAAACATGTATGGCATGTTTATGCTAGGATGGGGCACTCATGTAAAGTACCGTCTGCAGCTTTTGCGCGAGTGGATCCAAGGAGAAGAGCTGAAAGGAGACTTTGATGTCGTCACTCTCCGGAAAGTCGAACAGTGCGCCGAACTCGGAGTTGACCGAGGAGTATGTCTTAACGAAGCTTTGCAGACCATTCGTGACAACGCGCCGAACGTACTGAGGGCCATGAAAGTAGAATTGCTGAATGAGCAGCTGAACCGTCTCCCAGACCATATTCAGAAGCAAGCCTTGCAACAGTATGCGAAGAACCCGCACTCGTATGCACTTGTAACCGACCCAGAGTACAAGAAGGAAGTCGAAAAGGTTGCTGAAGCCTTGGGTCAGTCCATTGATGAAGTCAGACTTACAGTTGGAAACGTAGCCGAGCGAGTGTTGCAGATATCTGCTGAAACTCTCGGAAACGTGTCGCAGGTGGCAAATCAAACTGCTTCAGCTCTGGTTGAAACACTCAGGGAATCATCATCCGATGTAACGGTGACTCCCACTGGAGTTATTTCTCCAGAGAGAGCGGAACAGTTTGGGAAAACCGCAGCAAACAATTTCTTGAACAGTGTGTGCAGTCTGGGTCAAGGCACGCACGAACAATGCGAGGATGTTGTTACTCAAAACTTTGGAGCAGATTGGAAGGGCTACTTTCAGAACTTCAACTTGGGATGGTGGCCACACATCATCACTACGATGGCCGGTGTCTATATCGCAGGCTCGTTGTGGTTCAAGTATCGACAAAGCACCAATTCAAAGACGTCCTACAGCGTTCGGCCCCGGAAACCAAGACTTAAAGCTGCTGCAAACCAGCCATCTGTGCCTGCTGCTGCAAACCAGCCATCTGTGCCTGCTGCTGCAAACCAGCCATCCGTGAAACAGAGAAGCAGTCCCGCTGCAGTACCGAGACAAGAATCAAAAGCCTATGTGCCACCGGTATCCAGAGTCCCAGCGCAGCGTGTCTCTGAACCCAGCGTCAGTGTGCAGCGTGTCTCTGAATCCAAAGCCCGTGTGCAGCGGGTAGCAGCCAAGTATCGGAACACGATCGATGAATTAGTGGGCACCAGTTTTGACAAGGCGCTAGAGAATCTAGTGGGATGGATTGCTGCCAATTTGCCACCAGAGGGTCAGAAACTCACGTGGTCTCAATCCTTTCGCTACTACATCCCAAGGGTCAACAGAGACATCAAAGAGACGCGCCAATCGGTGCGAGGCCGCTTGCTAGTGGCGCTGCTGTGTGCAGATGCAAGTGAGCTTCCCCCGTATCATCCCTGTTCTCGTCAATTTGAGCCTGAGACGCAGAAAGAGTGGGACAAGTTGGGGCCCTGGGAAGTCGAGTTTTATGGTGAGATTCGTAAGCTGAAGAACCGAGACATTCAGGCCCAGACCAAAGTGGCTTTCCTGCTGCACGTCCTGCAGAATCCTACGCGCTGGCTGAATCCTAAGCATTGGTTCGGAAACGGAAACATCCCTCGGTACGAAAAGTCCGAGTTGCTGGGCTACATTTACTCTCAATCCAGCGAGTATGAGCAGCTCTTGCCCCATGTTCTTGAAATTCTCGCCGCTCGTCCCCTCTTGCTGCAAACGTACCTGGAGGACATCATCGACGCCGCAAACGAAAGCGACTTTGCGTTTTACCTGGAGAAAGACATCGCGGCGCATACAAAGGCTGCTGGAACAGCCACTGAAATCAAGGAAAGCAAGTGGATCTACGGACCTGTGTGGAAAAGCCCCAAGATCGATTGGGCCTTTGTCTACTACTCGCTCAAGACGTACCCGTCAGTAAATGAAAAAAAGGTGACGGCCGACATGTTGCGAGCCAACACAAGGCTGAGCAAGGATCAGTTGTACTGGCTGTCTCACAATGACATTGTGTGGATAACGCATCTGCTCGAACATCGCATACAAGAGGGAATCCAGTCTCGACACCAAGTGTTTCTGCCATTCGACACCTCTTCGACTATCTTCAAACCTGGAGTGGTACATGACCAGCTGTGGCACCTGATGGTATCGGGTGAAACTGGTCTAGGCGGCGACATCTCACTGGGTCACCTCAAAGTGACTCTGTTGCAAGCTGCAGCTCGCCTGGAAAACGAGATCTTGGAAGAACATTTCCTCTTTACGACGGGTGTCTTCAATCGACAGATGGCACCCATGGTCAAAGCTTCGCTGGACGCCGGAGAACGCGCCATTCCTGAGATGTTTCAGTGCCGCGACTTTTTGATGACGCCGACTGTGCAACAAGTGCAATGGCTCGACTCTTCTGACTTTAGAGCCGATTCAGCAACGATCATGGCTGATCGCCTGGTGAAAGAGACCAAGACGTATGCAGCCTACTTTACCAAGGTTCACGGAAAAGAAGTGGATCAGAAAGGAGACATTTGCAAAGTGCACGTGCTTACCACCATAGAGACCTCTGTCTCGTTTGTGAAAACCCCTCTGTTCGACGAGTGTCGCCAAGTACATTTCCAGCTGCGACAAGAGTTTCCGGGGTGGAATGTGCACCTGGATCGCTTTAATTATTATCAACCCATTCAGAATGGCAAGTACACCATGGTGGTTCACCAGCGCAAGTCGATCCCCGCCTTATCCAAGACAGTAACTGCACAGATGCTCACCCCAGCCGTGCTAGTGAAACTCCTGCACACTCTGCACTTTGTCAACCAGCGTCAAATCATGTTGCACGTGAGTCCTGACCGGATTCGCTACTGCCCCTCTTCAAACGTCTTCTTCCTGGAGCTCTTTTATGCCTCGCGACTCAACGCCCCAGACTTACCCCCTACGTGGACAACGGCGTTTCAAGAAGAAAAGTGGGCACCTCTTCCTGCAGGTCTCAGTGTGTCTCAGCAGCAGTACGCGTACCTGCTCCTATCGTGGTGCATCATCAAGTATCCCCAGTTCCGCGCTCATTGGGGCACCGATAAGTTGGTACCCGAGGTCCGCACACACATGAACAAATTGGGCCCCAAGAACGTCGAATCCGTGCTGCTTCATGCTGCTCTGGATGGAAAAGACTCCATTGAATTCCTCATCAATGGATGCGTCTTGGAGAATGCCTACGACAACATGCAAGAACTGGATCGGTTGCATCGATGGACTCTGGATCTAGTAGCCATGCACGCCAAGGGCCAGTGGGCGTGTTGCACACCAGACCTGCTCAAGAATCGACTGGAACGAACCCACGCTATGACGATGAATGCAGAAGGCTTGGTGGCTCCTGAAATAGTCAAGGCCAGCAAAGGCATGATCTCTCCCGATGAACCATGGACGACCGCAAAAGATGTCAAGGCTTTTCTCAAATCGATAATTCTCTTGCCTCAGTTTCAGCAAACAGGCGAATTTGACCCCGTGAACTTGCCTTTCCATGCTCCTACTGACTTGCCCATGCTGCTACTCAATTACGAGAAACCCTCCTCGCGTCAGTCACGAGAAAAGTATGTGACCGCAGAAGATTGCCTAGAAGCAGTCACCGAAACCTTGTGGTTCTTGGAGAATGCGACTCTTTTGTACGCGTTTTGCCGACGAAAAGACTTATCGAGATTTCTAAGTCCTCGTCCAAAACGCTTGTCTCTGACTCGAATGGAACTAGGCGAAAAAATAGAGGTCGACATTCACCTCAAACTCTTGTATATTGAAGCTAACACATTTGACCGCACTTATTGGAGTGAATAAACCCATTCGGCTTTGACTCCATGCTTTCCAGCGAATCGGATTACAGTGAGAACATCACCGTCAATCAACTCAACTGTGGTGCGAGAGCGTGGTACGAACGAGGGACTTGCCATCGCCGCCATTGTCACTACTCCGTGTTTCGCCTTGTTTATCTTGCCTTCGAGATGATCCATGTGGGTAACAAACACCGACAGAGATGATCGGATCAGCACATACATTTTGCTGACTTGATTCGACAAGCGCTGTTCTTCCAGATTGGCGCTCAGAGGCAATGCTGGCTCTTGATTCTTGCGCTCCTTGGGCTTCCAGCTGCTGTAGTCTACACTTCGATAAAACGAAGAATGGGGCAAAAGGAGTGTGTGTCCAGGTTTCAGTTCAGCGACGCCATTGCATGCGCGAGCTTCAGGCACTTTGAGACGGGTCCACCACATGTTCTTGTTGTACAATAGGTTCTGCAAATGAGCATTGCTTGCACTGAGCTCGCCGAAGCTCATTATCCACCTGTTAATCAGCAATACTCGAAACTCGTCGTCTATCTCAGAGTGTGCGCGATCCATCAGATACACGAGCATGCGACTGCTGCTGTCCAAGCTGCCCACGCAGTTGTAGAGACACCACTTTAGCGGCACGGAAGCAGTACCAAACTCTTCCAATGCAGCATGGACAACATACACGTCGTCGTATTGGCACGCCTTGTAAATCTCTTTCGCTTCTTTGACAGCAAAGTCGTAGCCTGGAGGCGCGATAACAGGCTGAACTCCGTGCATGTTGTTGAGAGACTCGTACACCAGGTCTCCAGACGGACCCGCTACAAAGGTTTTGAGCACTTGCATAATCATGCGATTCGCTTGCTCACTCGAAACCCCTTGCACTCCGTTCTGACGCAGCGAGCCAATGAGGGTCTTGACAGCTTGTTTCCTCGTAAACTCCTTGTGCGTAGCAGTCTTGAACTCTTCTTCGATCTCATCCAGGCTGTCTTCTTTCTCCTCCTCTTTCTCTTCCAGCCACTCCTCTGGAATCGGCTGTCCCATAGGAACGTCTTCCACCACTTCTGCTTCCTCCTCGTCATCCGCCGCTTCTTCGTCATCCGCATCCTCTGCTTCGTTCATGACCTCGTCTTCTTCTTCAGCATCGTCTTCAGTCCCCTTGTCTTCGGCAGCCTCTTCGTCACTCTCATCAATGACAATAGTGGGGATGTCTTTCTTAGCAACTGGTAAGGTCCTTTTCAGCGCCTGCAGTTGATCCAGCATGTCTCCGAATTCTCGCATCTCAGCTTGTCGAGCTTCAAAGATCTTGTCCCATCGAGCAAGGATCTCATCTTGGGTATCCAACTTGTCCAGCACATCTTCGGTAGGCGCAGTTGACAAGGCCAATGCACCTTCTTTCCACTTTTCTCTGTATTGATTGAGAAACTTGCTTCTCTCCAGTCGCTCATCCGAAGCCTGCATGATCTTGCGGATGAACTTGTCAATCTTCGTTGGGTTCTTGTCTCGCAAACGCTTCTGAAACTTCTTCTTCAGCTTTGCATCCTTCTCCAGGTCAGCCATGAGATCGTACTTGGGCAGCTGGATGATGTACTTGCCCAATTTGCGCTGCTGCTCAAAAGTCTTGTTGGGAATCGCTTCTGCTTCCACTATTGCCTTTTCGACGCGCAAGAACTTCTCCTGAGCAGTCTCGTTCTCGTCACCCGTGTCACTTCTCTCCTCGTCAGATTCGACCAAGTCAATGACCTCGATCTTCTGCGCTTGTTTGGCTCGAAAAGCTTGCAGCACTTCCTCATCGGATTCATGGTTGCGAGTGTCGACCACAATCTCGTCATCAGGAACGAGGCGTCGCTTAGGCTTCGATGCAATGACTTGCTCCGCTAGGTCTTCCTCGATCAGCGCCACTGCTTTGGATTCCGCTGATGGCTGCGGAGCAGACGAGCCGCCGTTGCGCCAAAACTCGAGGCTTCCCTCAATTTCGGACAGCAGCATGGCTTTGGCATCGATTTGGTCCCTGAATCCTTGCATATGGATGAGCAACTGACTTTGTCCCTGTACATCCCCTTCCATCTTCTTGTACTCGACTTCGCAGGAATGCAAGAAGTCTCGGAGCCCGTTCAAGGAGCGCTGGACATCCACCCTTCGGATCTCCAACCGATTGATCTCCCCTGCGATCCGTTCCTTGGTCTTCTTAGGATCGTCCATGGGGTTCAGCTTGAAAAGGCTCGACTCGGAAATCATAGACTTGGCCTCCCAATCGTCCATTTCATCGTGTTCTTCGTGGAACGATGCCCTGACTTCTTGGTCTCTGGGTCTGGGGCTGAATGATCTCCGGGGCGATTCTTCTTCTACCTCGTCAAACGCGGGATACGCAATCTCGCCGCTAGCCAGCTTCTCCTGGACTTTGTTGCGACGCCACTCGCCCAAGACCTTGCGTTCCAGGCTCTGCAGCGTGCGTTTGCTTCGAGCCGTCTGACTGTACTGCTGTGTCCGATTCATCTCCTCGCGGATGCGTTCGTGCACCTTCGCTATCACCGCATTGGCTTCGGCAGGGTAGTCTTCGAGCCGGATCTTGTTCTCTTCGTCTATTTCAAAGTGGAGCATCATCGCCTGCGTGCGGAGCGTCTCCATCTCGTGGCGAATCTGGGGCCATTCTCCTTTGCGACGCTTAAGTGCCTGGATCTTGCGACGCACTTCACTCAACTTGGCTTTGGTCTGCTGCGACATTTACTCTTTACACTCAAGACACGATACATACTGCATTACACACGAGCACGCTCTGATACTTCTACTCTGTCTCCTTCTATAAAATAACACACGACTCTGTGCTCCTCAGTGACGACCACAAAGCCTCCCTCTTGATACATGACTACACAGTTGGGTACTTCTGCCTCTTTGTGTGAGAGGAGCAGATGCAAGACATAAGTGCTTATCGCGTTATTCAGCTTGGGAGTCCCGTGTCGAACCAGCCATATCAACACAGACAAGTGAATGATGCACAGAGGCAAGGCGAAGCCGATGCCAATGGAGCGGTGCATGATGAAATACAAGACCACCCAAAGCCCGAAAAACACATGCGATGCAGCAAGCCAAATGGCTATCTCGGTGCGTATCTGCATTTGAAAAGTGCGAGTTTTACTCCAATTCTATGTCGGACGAATCTTGCATAAGCTCATGCCGGTGCTTCTTCTTGGTAGTCACACGAGCTGTTCTCCAGTACGAGCCCAGTAAAATGCCGGCTAAGAGTGCAGCCACGATTCCTGCAATGATTCCTGCTTGAGTTGCAGTTGACAAGTCACTGAATGACGAAGAGCCGCTGCTCAGCGCCTCTTCTGAGGATTCCACGGAGAATGTAGTCAACGGGAGCTCCAAACCACCTCTCAAATCCGCGGATAACAGGACTCTGGCTCCTACTGATGCATGGCTTTTATACTGCATACTTAGACTAGAGCCCCATGTCACAGCATGCTGTGTTACAGCAATGTCAGAGACAGTGGTAGAGACTCGAGTTACAGCACCCAGAGTCATTGCAGGGACAGTGGCAAAGGCATCCGAGGAGCTAAATGCCTGGTGCTGCCGATTTGTGGTAAGACGAATGCGGGTAACGAGTCCGTCGCCATCATCATCGTGGGCCGTGGCTGTGACTGCAAATATTAGCGGCACCTCAGTATCTGTGTTGCCCAGAGCATCCACGAGCTCAGTTTCTAGCCACTCTTTGGTCAAATCCGCGGCTTTGATGCCCCTGCTTAGTGTAAGCGTCTTTTCCCAGCCAGCGATGGGTCCATCTACAATCGAAGCGATGCTGAGACCACTAAACAAGGCCGAGGGAGACCATCCAACCACGGGTTCACTGAATCTCACGCGCACGATGTTAGAGCCTACTGCCGCAGAAGCTCCGACAAACACTGGAGCCGCAGTCTCTGCTTCAGTAGCCAAAAGCGTCGCTGACTGATTCCCAATCGTTACATTGTATAGGATCGAGGGACTCGTATCGATACACGGCTCTGATGCATTCAGACACACTTGAGACACTGTAAAGCGAGCTTGCGTCGACGACAAGGCCACTGCTGTTTCCACGGTGTACTCGATCGCAGACGTATCGACGATGCTGAGACTCGATGTAGAGAGATCCGAGGCTGAAAAGGCGTTGGTCAGAGTCAGTGTCAGAGTGTCCCACGCCCCTGTACCAACGCGAGTGATGATGGTATGTGAGATGACAGTGGAAGTGGGAGATACCGATCTCCACAACGGCAGGCCTTGAGAGGTGATGGTGCCATAGTCCTGGAGTTTGAGATAGACTCTCAATTGCGATGAGCCAATGTCAGAGAAAGCGTCTGCGTAACGAATGTTATCACTCAACCTCAAAGTGATTTGAGTCGTCGTCGGCGTTCCAGTAGAGCCTGTGATACTGAGACCATACGGTGAGTAAACTTCGAATTGGGATGAATTTAGAGCGGAAGAATGGGCCTCCGACACACCAAGTGTCACTTGATTACTCCCTATGGTACTGATGGCTGACAAAATGACTGGTGGAGCAAAATCGACAAGGGTTCTTGTTATTGAGTGAAGAGCAGTGAGACTGCCTGGGCCATAAACTGCTTTGGCGGACCCCGAGGGGATAGTAATCGTTGAAGTCAGGGCGACATCAGGAAAGGTGAATAAAACCATATTGTCAGTCTCAGTGCCTTCGTTTCGCCATCGTTGCAGTCCTTGAGTTGGCTGCCCATTGACCAAGACAAAACTGGAAGTAAACGGCAGCGCTGTCTCGTTTAACGGCGGGGAGACCACCAACAGAGCAGCATCGATTAGGCCGTTGCGATTCAAGTCGTAATACTTTGACGATCCAATCGGGCCTATAAATTCACTGCCAGCGTTGAGTGCAAATGTGACCGTTCTGCCCAAGGCCGTGTTACCAGTTGCATCGCAGACATTTTCAGGGGTTGTCAGAGTGACCGAGTCTGCACCCGAAAGACCACCGCCGGACGTAGGAAAATACCAAATATTAGTCGGTGCAGACCCAAAGGGGGTCAACGTCGTGGGCTCTGGATCGGGCGTAAATGAAAACGTGAAAGCAGACGCCTCAATGTTTCCACCCCCACACTTTTGTACAGGCTCGGAAAAGACAAGGACCGCATTCGGGCCCGAGGTGGTTTCAGCATGAAGATATGACAATACGGGCCGAACAAGATCTCGCACCGAAGCGCATACTTGTCTAGTTGTCAAAACTGCACCGTTGACGATTAGCACGTTGGACACATCTGCTAGTTGAGTGTAATTCACTGTCAAAGCAAGTCCAGTTTGCCATTCCGGGTCATTGTTCGCGCTGCGTCTGAATGTCACGGTCACATTGGTCCCCGACGTCGTGGCTGTGCTTATAATAAGAGGGCGCCCTGACAAGGTTTGAACTGAAAAGGCAGCAATCAACTGATTTGCAGAGTAATTGGTCGAAACGGAAGACCCAAAGTTCACGACGAGTGCGTTGATCAAATTGTTACCAGTACCGGTGTTCCCTTCAATCGAGCACTGGATCTGCGCCTGACTAATCACTAGCAACCCTAGCACTACCACGACAAGGACTAATCTTTGCATTCTTTTCATTGCACTAACAAATCGAATGAATATGCATATATACATTGTCGTCGTAATATGTATTTCATACCAGACATGTCTCCTTACACAACTCTCCTCGTCGCTTTGATTCTAGTGCTTTTGAGTCAATGCTCGGAAACCCTTGTGTGCAATACTTCGGGGACTGTAGGTGAACGAAGCAACTTGATTCGTTCTGTGATCGTGGACTTTGAGGCCCCCATCACCACCACGCTCACTGACGAAGAGCTGCGTCTCTCCTTTGTGTTGAGCGTCGCAACTTCAGGGAGGCCGTTGCCTATCACCGCTGCGAGGATTGAGAGTGGAACCAAGGTCAATCTGACGCTGTATCATCAGGATATCACAGACACCAGTTACGATCAGCAAACCGATGCGATTGTGTCAGTGGTCTTTGAGCGATTGCTCACCACTCGAGGTCTTCGCGTCAATGGTGCTATTCAAGCAACATCTACTCTTTGTAATACGACGGATCAACTCAGGCCGGTTCTTATGTCTGCAATTGGATCGACGCCGAATCTACTTTTGTATTTTTCAGAACCTGTCCAACCCTGTGTGGGTCAATTTTTCTTCGTCAACCAAACTACTAGAAATAGTCGAGTTAGCATAGGAGTGACTGAATTTACACCGTTCGGCACTGCCCCCACTTATGTCTGGTACGTTGCCGTGACACTGAATTTCGTGGGAGGCAGTCCATCGATACGGGTCAATAGCGGATCGGTTTGCGATCGTAATGGAAACCCCAATCTCGATCCCATATCCATCATTCCAGCTCGGACAACTGACCTTACTGTAATCATCGGGTCCTGCAATTACTATGACTCGAATCGAGATGGCGGTATTGATTCTGCACTCATCCCACATTCTATTGCTATCACCAAGGCATGGGTCAACAGTTCCTCTGTGACAGTAAATGTCGACGACGAGCCGCAAACCGGCGTCGTGTCTAACGACGAAGGTTCGGCTATAGGCTTTCTGGCGTATATCCGATTCGACGAAGCACCGCCTCCGACGTCTGTCGAAGTGATTCCCACACTTTTACGAGGATATGGGCCCATTGCCGATGCAGCAGGTGCTTATGATACAGAAAACCCACCTATATGTGGCCCATATCTCTTGCCCTATGTCACCGTCGGCGTCTTCAACAGCTCGACACCCAACTCGCCAGCGGATCTTCTCTTGGTTACATTTGGTCGCGTGATTGATTCGGCATCGGTGGCTGTGTCCAACATTCAAGGCCTGTCACTTAACTTTACAGTGGTGTCTGCCACTTTGGTTTCCTCTCGCCAAGTGGCCTATCGCCTGCAACAAATCTGCTCCAACACCACCGTTCCTTGCATTGACACATCACAATCGCCCACCTTTACGCTCTCCGGCATCTCAGATGTTTACGGCACGCTTCCAGGCGTAAATGATACTCTGATCAGCGAGGAAAGAACTCGTCCTACTATCACAGGTGTCTCGGCTGCCATTGGTTCTGCTTCAATCAGGCTCTTGTTCAGCGAGACTATTGTGTTTGCTTCGAGTTTTGTGTCGCGAGCATCGTTCTTGCTCCACACCAATGGTTTGTACGCTGCTTCGGTGTCGCCATCGACCAACGCTGCAGAGTACACCGTCACCGCGAATCGAGTCATCAAAGCCTCTGATCTCGCTGCATTGCTGCAAGATGTAAACGTGACACTCGTTGACTTATTCGGGAATCAAGGCACAGACGAGCCTGCTGCTATCTTGTCTTTTAATGCTTCCGTGTACGATGACGATAACGATGGCGTAGTGGATCGACTGCGCATAACCACTCCAGTGGCTCACTTTGCCTTTACTTCCTCAACGGCCTTCTCCACTGTGCCTGTGATGACGCTGGGTGCCGTAACTCGTGTCTCGACTACGATCGCTGACATTGCAGTGACTGATGGTGCTCCTGTTGACGAATCTGTACTGGTGGCATACACTGCCGGTGGCTTGCTCTCTACGAGACTTAGACAACGATTGTCTACGAACGGCGATGGGCCTCTGGATGGGTTTGAAATGGGGTCCTCAAGCACTCTAGCAGATATTCAAGTCGCTAGCGTGACAGTAACCGAGGGACAAGATGGTATGAGCTATGCTTTAGCAGGCGGCTTGATTGGTGGTGCTGTCATTTTGGGTGCTTTATTGGGATACTGCTCCAAGACCACTCTCAAGTCATACACGAGAGCCAGCCATTATCGCATTCGAAACCGATACAGCGACGAAGATTTGTAGATTAAAGTCTCCAAAAGGTGCTCACCACTCGCCGAATCAGAGCGATTTCTCGGTCCGACATCTCCACTGTGACTTTGTGCATGCGCCCTCTGCGTTCTTCCAGCAGCATGCCCGTGGGTCGGTTGCAGAAGATGGAGTAGTAGAAATAGTTGGCGTCCGAATTGGGCTGCAGATTCACCAGCTTGGTGGCATGATTCACAAAGCGCTGCACTTCTTCCGACTCGGCCTCAAAGGGTTCTCGAGCCAGCTCCCCTGGACTCTGCGTCAGATCCACCACCTCTGTAGAGTCTTGCACCAGGCGGTAGTGGGGAAAGCCTCTTACTAGAACTTCCTCGATGCGAGCCGAGGGAGTGTAGGTGTGAGGCATGAACTTGGGCATGCGAGCTGAAGCTGGGGGCCACTCCAGATCCTTGAAGCCTGCAATCCAAGCATCTTGCAGCTGAAACAAGTAGTAGTATTCAGCACTGGACACGCTCGCAGCGCCCCACTCCGTCAATAGGCTCAGTGTGCGCCACGAACACATGGGGGAGCACAAGGCAGTGTAGAGGGCTCGGACTCCCGGGAGCTTAAACATGCCTTGATGAGTCGCATCCTGCTTGGCGCTCAGCTCCTCTATCGAAGAGGTCTGCAGCAACTGGGCTCCACACTGGTACACTGTTTCAGCCTTGTCTAGGCGAATGGCGTCCAGAAGCTCCTGCAGACTCTTGAGTGCAGTACCCTCTTCTACTTGAGTCTCAGGAACTCTGTTAGACGGAGGCAGAGCCCGGAAGGCCTTGATGATGGCTTCACGGCGCTTCTTGTGCACGTCAATGTCGGCCTCGAACGCCTTGAATTCACTCACGCGACGATTCCAGTCCTCCAGCTCATCGTCCACAAACTCGTCCAAATCACACTCCTGACTATCCGGCTGCAGTTCCTCGAGCTTATCATCGCGCTCTTTGCGCAACTCCATCATCTTCTTGCGAGCATTGAGCTGCTTGACACGCGCGCCTCGGATTTGATAAGAAAGGCGCTTGCGCTTCATCTTGAGATCGGCCAAGACTCGCTCCCTCTCCTCCTTGAGGTCCGCTAGTAGCTGCTTCCGCCTGGCCTCAAACTGCGCGATTGTCGCACTCTGCTCCACAACAATCGCGGAACGCTCCTCCACCAAGCGACTCTCCTCTTGTGCGCTCTCATTCTCCACTGCTGCAAGCAACGCGCGCTTCCGCTCGTACTCATCCACGATCCCCCTCTCGTCACTCATCACTTTTCAAATTTTTGGCGAACTTTTGATTGGTGTCGCAAACTTTGGTTGGTGTCTTAAACTCAGCCGGCCGCAAAAATCACGCAGTCAAAATTCAAATGAGCGAAGAAGAGAAAGAGGGCGAGAATGAAGAAGACGCGCCATCAGACTGGGAATGCGAAGATGAAGAGATGTTAAAGGAAACTGCCGAATACGTGATTATGCGGTGCAAGGAGATGATGAGTAACAACAAGGGAACATCATGGGGAGACCACGCTGCGTTTCAAATGATCTCGTCTTTGTTGCTCAAGTACGATTTGCCCGAGTGTCAACACACCCCATGTTTCAACTCAAACACTTCGAAACAGACACTTGTGTGGATGAACCCCAAAGCAGCACGACTGGATGTGATCGTGTCCTCAGCTATGCCAGTGGCCCGAGTCACACTGGGCAAACACGGTGACGAGGGGTATCGCGTATTTGAAAGCCTGGGCTACGAAGAAGCCATGGAAAAGCTCAGTGCATGGTTTCGTGTGTAATTAAACCGAATGATAGTGTTTTCGAATCTTTTGTTCACACTTGAGGCGATATTCAGGGAAACGAGGCAGGACTTCGGCCAAACGAAACAGGTTCATTATCTTGGCTGATTCTTGGGCCTTTCGCAAAGCCTCGGGCGTGATGTTTCCTTCTAAAAGCTGAAGCGTGTAGGCATACAGAGGCTGCCTCTTGTCCACTTCGGATCGAGGAAGAAGGTACTCGCCTGCAAACACCTCTTGGAGTCGAATCACAGTAGAGTGGATGACTACGCAAAGCATTTGCTCCATCGAGTACTTGTACTCCTCAGCCAAGCGAGCCTTGAACTCGTCCTCAAACAGAGTCTCGTAGGCAACTCCGGCGTCCATTGAGTTTGAACTTAGACTCGCAAAGAATCGGTCATTCTTCAAAGAAGGCTGGATAGGCGCCAAATTAGCACCAATTTAGCATTATTCAAATGATTCGGATCGGAAAAGTGGGCAAGGTTCAAACAAGTGTGGTGGGCAACAATTTTAGCGGAATCACCATCAACGGAGTCCCATGGCCTAACGAAGGCCAGGTGAAGAAGGTCGCCAAGATCCAAATGATCTTTCTGGACGAGAAAGGCAACCCCATCGGCGACAACGAGTCCTACACCTACGATTCAGAGACTCTGAATATTGAGCTGAAGGCAGACACCATTCACGAAGCCACGGTTACAGGTGGCAAATTTGTCATCGTGCAAGCTAACAAGATTGGCAAGGCTCGGAGTCACAACGGATCCTTGTCTATTGAACAGGCGGGCTCAATTGAAGACGTGGAGTCACACAATGGCAATGTGAGCATCAGCGGAACGGTGACTGGCAGAGTCAGTGCCAGCAATGGGAGTGTCTACGTCAATGGCAGACTCCAGGCGCGACCCTAAGAGGCCACAAGTCAAATGGATCCTGTGATTGAGAATAAATGGATGTTTGACACTAAACAAGAGGCCAAAGCAGCTGTTTGGGAAGCAACCAAGAAAGGCGACCTGTATCTCCTCAAGTACGGCCAAGTGACGCAACATGCGATGCTCTTTGATTGGTGCAGCGGTGTCACGACTAGTATTCAGGCTGTGGGACAAAGGTTTCAGCCGTGTGTTCTAGTGTTTGTGTCGAGAATACTGGATCAAACAGTGGAAGCTGCCAACCCCTACGGCATTCCTCTGGAGCTGAAAGCCACGACGTTTGTGCGTCAAATTTGAAATGGCGCTCCAGGATGTTTGCGACACACTGATTCGAAGCCTAAAGTTGCAAAGTGCCCAAGTAAAACGCTTCACAGAGACGCAGGCGCTGCTCACTAACAATTGGCTCCAAATCCACGTGGATACAAATATAGGACTCATATGCTTCTTGCATCCTCAAAAGGAGAGCAAGTGGTATTTTTACTCCAATGCGGCTGAGCTACACGAAATAGTGAGCATGGCGCAGCGATTCCTTGTGCGTTAGAGACTGATGGGAGTGTCCAAATACATCATGATGGCTTGTTTGTCCTTTCGCACTTTCACGTTCCAGGGAATCACGTTGCATAGGCGCATCACATGGGTGCGTTTGACCCAGGCATGCTCCCACCACGTCTGGTCGCTGCTGCCGGGCTTGATAGCGTCGCCGGTCTTGCCTCGGATCCAGTTCATGGCTCGCATTGGCATTGACTCGGGAGTTTCTTTCACCATGAAGCACAAGCTGTTCAGAGTGTTGCACACCACTTGGTGGATGATGGCAGAATACTCGCACATGTTGGGCAACTGCACAATGAGAACAGCTCCCGCCAAGTCCTTGTTGGCCTTGATCACCACTCGGCTCCAGTCCACTGCGGCGACACCATCAACTGGAGCTTCCTGGCTTACAGGTGACTCCAATTGCAGGCGCTTGCGAATAGGCTCTTCGTCCACATGCGCCTTTCGTTTGGGCTCTTCTCTTGACAAGATCGAAATCGTTTCGTCAGGACTGAGTTCCTCCAGGACCCGAGGCGAGAACGTCTTCCGCTCCTCGACGCGCGGCAAAGGCCTTTCCACCTCTCGGACTTGGATCACCTTGCGTTCTTCCGCATTCGACGGGGCCTTTTCCAATACGATGGCTTCGTTCACGTCTTCGACACCCATGATCCAAGAGAGCTTGGTGGTGTCAAACTCCACAGGCAGCGGCACGAACTTGCGTTCGGCGGGGAGAAGCATTTCAAAGCTTCCCTTGAAAACAATGAGCGCCACCGCACCTGCGTTCAAGGTGCAGATCTCGTTCTTGTCAGCGTGGAGCAGGAAAGGCTCCGAGGTGCTTCTAGCAGGGAAAACGACAGCTCGAGTGGTCATAATTTGAATTTTGACTCAAAAAAAGTGAGTTTACAAGGAGAAATTCAAAAAAGTGGGTCTTACAAGTGGTCAAACCGAGTATTCAAATACAATTGAACTGCCTTTTCGTCACTAAAGACCTTGACGTCCCACGGGATGATAGACTCGAGTGTTATTTTGAGTGTTCGTTTCACTGTAGCATTAAACCACCATCTTTTGTCTTCCTTTTTGTAGCGAGAAAGGGCGGGATAGTGTTTGGCCACCCATTCGCCAGCTTTCATTTCAGGACCCCAAGGAAACTCTTTCACAATCAACATCAATGTGCCTTGAGCAGCGTGTCTGACATCGTAGATGATGGCTTCTATAGACCCATTTCCGGGATCCACTGTAATCACGGCACCCGACAGATCTTTCTTGGCCTTGGCCATCATTGCTCTCCACAAGTCTGAGTTCAATCGTTGCTGCACTTGAGTGGGGGCCTTTCGTGGCCGGCTCTCTGCAATCGGCGGCTCTCGTTTGCTGTCAGCAACAAACGGAGGCGTGCGTTCCAACACAATGGCTTCGTTGCAGTCTTCTGCGCCCACGATAGTAAGGCGATTGTAGGGATCAAAGTGAGCAGGCAATGGAGCGATCTTGTGTTCTCCAGATGCCATCAATTCAAAGTTGCCCTTGTACACAATGATTCCATGCACAGGCGGCTGGATGGTTACAGTTTCCCCTTTCTTGGCACTCAAGACAAACGAATCGCATGGGTGTGGGAAGCGCACCACTGTCCCCGGAGTCACTTTCATTTTTCAAATTTGAAAGATGCAGTGCTGCTGCACGCCGCGGGACAAAAATCCCCTAAAGGAATGGCTCCAGACTCAAGAGGGCCAACCGATAAAGCTCATCAAGCAGTGGGTATTGGGTCTTCACCTCTACTGGCACTTTTGGAGCCCAGAGGAAGACGCTGCACGCCATGAACACAACTTCCTGGTTCGTGTAATTGCTGACCAGTTGCCCGTGCCTCCCTCAGACGCTGCGTGCCAGAGACTGGCGTATCTGCACCATGCAGTGCAACACATGTACCGACTCTCGTGTCATCGCTTGCACTTGGGCAAGTGGATTCAAGAATGTTTGCCATAAACCAAACACCCATTTTGATGGATCTCAAAGACCACCCTGCCACAGAGGAACCCGAACACCCTGTGATGAAATGCACGAACAGTGATTTGAAGCTACTGGCAAGGTGTATTTCGGCTCTCAACAGGCTTAACAACATTCAATTTCTTGCATCCGACTTCACGATCGTTAAAAACGTGATTCGAAACAAGCTGGTCGTGATGTTTGACAAGTTGTTCAGGGGAGGCGAGATAGATGTGATGGAGTTGTATGAGCTCGAAGACATTGTTGCTGTTCTGACTCGATAACGGAGGCTGTGTGAATAAAGAGTCATTCTTCAACCAATGAACAAAAAGCCTAGAGTCTCGCCTCGAATCAGACTGCGAATAGCAGGTTCCAAAGCTCCCAGAGGCGGCTACTTCGTGACTATGACTGTTAAATACGGCTCACACGCCAAGGACGACGAGTGGACCTACGAGACTGAGCAGGCCTTGGACTTGGAGTGGCTAGCTGGCCTTTACAGTCGACACACAGTAGAACAAGTGGAAATCATTGCATACGACATGCGCATCGCATCCAAGTGGCCTAGCGAGTGGTCTAGTGCCACCCATCTGGTGCTAGCAGTGCAAGATATCCCTCCGGAGATCGTCAACAACCCCTTAGCCTATGTGCAGCTCTGGTTCAAGGACGACATCCCGCCGTTTGCCGCTGACATTCGTCGCAAGTGCTCTGCGGGGTTCTATATCAATCAGATGCCTAAAGAGTATCCTGCTCACTGGCGCTTCTTGTGCGTGGAATCTCCTCATGGTGTTGATGTCTGCGTGTTTAAAAGGCCCTTTTACCCTCTCTCTGCGCCTCGAATCTACCGCAATAGTTGGTACATGTCCCAAAGCGGCAGCTGTCGTCACTTGTGTGTCCTGTATGCTCTCCTGCAACAAGGCCTTCCACGGACATCCGCGTTTAGGCGCTGGCTCACTCAAGGACTGTATGACCCACGCTTATTGCAGACAATTGCTCGGTTCTTGTGTGATAATGCTTGGACCAAGTTCCCGCTTAGTAGCAGTACAAAAGATACGAGTTTTTTTTAGGAATCTACTTGAAACAGTAGAGCAAACACCAGTCGCAATTTGTTCCATGATTCTTCCATTCTAGCATGATCAGGGTCATTGTACTTCCGTATATCCAACAAAGTGTGGAGATTCCTCAAGAGAACGCGTGTCTGCTCGGGATCAAGGTCGGGATCACGAGTCGAAACAATGTCAAATACTTCATCCACGAGCTCATGCGCATCATCACCGGAAGAAATCATTATTTTAAACATTGCAATAGCCATCGCGCCGTCCATTGCCGAAGCAGAAATGGCCAAAAGTGCCAAAAAGACACACACTAGTGGCTTTTTTTGCATTTGGATTGTGAATGCATGAGACTTTACGGGGGCAAATTTTGACAAAAAATCGCAAAAGTCGGCTCTTGGAACACTTCTTGGTCGATCCTCACTGTCTTAAGAGCTGGATTGAACCGAACAATGCGTGTCTGATCGATCTCCAGCGACTCAGGGGATGGCCTGCACACCATCTCTATGCCCTCGTAAGACACTGTCAGACGATGCTCAGGGTGTGTCTGATTGTAGTGGTAGATCCACCAGCCATACTCGTCTACTTGATACAGTATGTCTTGGAAATGCTGGGAGTATGCTGGATTCACGCGTATGCCACAGCAAACAGGCGACTCGGATAAGACTTGAAGAGGCTCAATAAAGGCCAAGACGAGTACAAGGACTGAGGTGAGGATGATGGCCAACGACAAGAGTCTGTTGACAATAGCCTCGCCAACATCGTTTATAGCAATCCACAGTGCGATGGAACACAGAATGAGACTCACGCGGCAAGCGAGAGCGTGAAATAATAAATAATGCCAGCCTTTCATTTGAGATATGAGTCTACATGCTTTAAGAGATCGAGAATGTTGCTTTCCAGATCAGGCAGCCCCTTGTGGCCATGACTCGCCAGCATCTGATTCAATTGTCTCAGCTGCTCTGCAGTAGGACCTTGTCCGACGATGGCTTGCTCGGCAATCTCTTCAATCAGGCCGGCGTATCGGATCAGGTTGACGGCTTTCCCATACTCTTGTGTAATGGCTTCGTGGATAATTGTCTCACGAGGCGGACTGTCGTATCGCTTCATCTCTGCTTTCACAAAGGCTTCTGAAATGGGGCTTTTCCAACTAATGTGCAGAATGCGACTGGAGACATCGGGGTTCTCTTGCATCCATTTGCGCAGCTTGGCTCTGGCCCGGTCCCATCCACGCGCCTCCTCGAGCTCTTGCTGCAACTGTGTGCGATACTCTCGCCACTTGTCTACTTCGCGTTGGACTCGTTCAATCAAAGGGTTCATTTAGTTGAATTGTAACACAGGATTTGAATTTTTGACTGGGATGACAGGCAACTGCAATCCCAGCTCATCATACAATTGACTGATCATGCCATCTGCTTCTTCCTCATCTCCCGTTTCAGTCACGCTCAATTGATCCCCAATCACTTGGCTCTTGAGTTCCATGCGCTCGGTATCAGCCAGCACTCGAGGCACATCGATTCGATCAAAGTCACGGTTCAGCAACTCAGTGACCTCTCGCAGCGTTTCCATGGCAGTGATAATCGCTTCTTCTGCAGGCAACGAAGCCAGCTTCAAGGAGACGTCCTGCAGCTTGTCCACCATGGCATCCAGTCGAGTCGCGTGTCTTCGCAAAGCCAGGACGCGCATCGCCTTATGCTTGGCCTTGGTTCGCTTGAGTTGTTGAATACAGCTGCGCTCCTCTGCCTCTACTTGAGCCTTAATCATCGTCAGACTCCTAATCTGGCGACTCAGCTGACGCCTGCTTTCATTGACATCCGATTGAATCGATCCCATCGCTCTTTTACTCCGTTAGACGGCGTACGACACAGGAAAGAGAGAAGCATACAGGAACGAGTTAATCCATGCGAGGCTTCTTCTCGGGCATATCTTGGTCCTTTAACGCGCTGGTGTACTCGAAGAACTCGCCAAAGTCACTGAACACTTTATCATCTCCATCATCATCTTCGGCGTACTTGTCGATAGGTTTGAAATCTTTAGGCAGCAAGAT
>ERZ650311.276-NODE-276-length-34839-cov-10.599615_pt1 | contig 34839 bp, 42 predicted proteins | sample MGYA00376247_ERZ650311 | MGnify/ENA primary metagenome ERZ650311 (study PRJEB26733, sample SAMN07839324) | wastewater metagenome | biome: small river; feature: stream; material: water | place: USA: North Carolina | collected 2016-07-28 ...
CCTGGAGCAGCTAACTGAGTAGCTGTTCCTGCTGCACCGACTTTTACGAACTTATCTGTTATTGCTGGGGCCATTAGTTGATCTCCTTATTTGGAGCAACCATACGGCGTGGCATGCGTTGAGTTAATTCTATCATCATCTTAATCTCCTAGAAAGCTATTAGGTATTCCTATTCCTCGAGTGTGCACTGTACTCAGGAGGTAGTCACAATCAGGCTGGTCAGTAGTAACCTCCCAACCAAGCTGGTTCACGGTCTCATCTACCTCCAAGGTTATAACCTGTACCGCCTTGGTGAAGAAGTTAATCGGGCCGACATCATCTGAATACATCGAAGCTGGCGAGTCTTCTGACCACAGCAGGTCACCCCAACCTGTAGGTGACGCTGTTTGTGTGAACACCTCAGATGAAAGAGTGTCAACCAAGCCATCCTCGTTGAGACCGAAAGAGTTTACATTGATAGTCCCGACTGGCTCCAGGAATTTGAACCGCTGCTCTTGAATAGCAGCCATAGTCATACCGTTATCGTCCCAGACAAGACCTTCGTGTGCTACGCGAGTCCTGAAGCCAATGCCGTTATCCTGTGTAGCGACAGAACGTGAGAACTTAAGGATATTCGTACCATCGTAAATGCAATGACTGATCTCACCTGAGTCGTTATCTTCAGATAGCCACATAAACTTAGCCGAGACAATCCAAGGCATGATCCATATACCGTTACGAGTGAGATCTTTCACCCATATCTGGTTATTTTCATCAGATCCAACAGGCAAAGCCCAGTAAATGATGTTCTGGAATACCTGGACACAAGCCTTATCCATTGCCTTGAGGTTCAGTCTTTCAACATCTGGAGCGATGTCGTTTGACACACTGTTTGTCGAAAGAATGTTCTGGACATTCACTGCGCTGCCTGTGCTCTTAAAGTCTTGTCCTGTTGGGTACCAGAGTGAGTTATTTGCTTCTGCAACCGCCCGAGCCGATACAGTACCAGATTGTCCATTAGCTTCTGATACGTTAGGTATGTTGAATGTTGTGTTATCGAACGTAGTTGAGGTGAATATAATATGGTGCATCTTGCCAGTACCAGCTACACCACGAGAGAGAACGGTAATAGCAGGATCACCTTTACCAGTACGGAAGGCTCGCACAGCTTGAGGAACGGTATCACCACCTGGGTTAATCGATACGTTACCGCCGCCACCTTGGGGCGAGAAGTCACCAACGTTTCCAGCGCCACCACCGTCGTACCAAAGGTAATCAGGGTTGTTTATGTCACCAACTCCGTAGAGTGTACCGTCTTTATTCCACATATAAGTAAGGATTGGCCCAGCAGTAGAGTTGAACGATGGGGCTGTCTTGAATGGGTTAGAAGCTACTGATCCATCATCCTTGAAAGTGAGACCAGTGACTGTTGCTAAGTACTGTTCTTCGCCCGCAACCGTACCCATGTATAGGTTATAACTCACAGCTCCAGCAACTGCCGACCATGACACGTCAATATACTGTGATGCTGGGTTCCATAGATCTCGGAGTGTAGACACATTAACGGCAGCCGCTACAGATGCGGCTGACTCACCTACTGAGTTATTAGCTGTGACTCGGTAGTAGTACGTGTAAGTAGAACCTGTTAGCCCTGTAGGGCTAGTCGATGGAGTTGATGGCGTAGATAGTGATGAGTACACCTGGATGTTTCCAGTGCTAATGTCGTAGTAACTCATCGCGTTCACACCATTAGAGATGTATACTCGGTTACCAGACTGACAGAAGTTGACATAAGCTGAAGAGTTGTAGCTATTTCCAGCACCACCAGCTGCTACCCAAGTATTACCGTTCTTGCGTACGTGGATCTTTCCAACACCAGCGATAACCTGCATAGAAATATCCCATTTCTCAGGTCTACCAGATACGATCTTCACGTACGTACCAAAACCAAGACCAGTACCGAGAGGCTGCTGGCCGTATAAAATTAGTGATGGCCTAGGGCGTGGCAGGTTATCCTGATCGAGTGTGACATTGGTCATATCAGCTAGCGCATCAAATGGCATGCGAGAGTCTGTGACAAACGACTGATAGCCCTTCTTAAACCCGTTTTGAGAAGGGGCGCCTTGGGTAACGTCAATAAGCTTACGACGTTTCTTACCTGGTCGTGGTGTAATCACTACCAGAATCCTCCATCATCTGGAACACCGATCTGGGGTACATTCGTTGGTACCTCTGTATTTTGGAGCCAAGCGCCACCGTTGTTCTTGTCGATCATCTTACGGTATAGATCGTTTGCCTGTTGAAGAATATTAGCAAACTGATCTTCCTTTGCAGGGTCATTACGGCTTAGCTCAGCTGCCGTAGCGTATGCTAGCCAGTTTGGATCGTCTACCTTTACTACATCACCCGCGGCTGATAGGTGAGCTGGCTTAAAGTATCCTGAGATATAGATCGTTCCACCATCTAACTGGGTATCAATATCCTGTGAAAAGGTTATTTTCTGTGGGTTATTGCCAGAAATATACACTGTCTGGTTATCGTAGTAGTTGCGACGCTGTGCGCGTACGATTGGGTAGTCAACATATGATCCATCTGTTTTAACAACTCTCACCGTATCTGACGGTACAAAGAAGTCTGTCGGAAGGTTATACGACGCCGTGTTTACATCAAGTGTTCCGATGCTCCTTGTCTCAAACAAAGAGTCCCAACGATTATCTGGGTCTGTTGACCACTCATCCTGCTTACGGTTTGCGATAGCCAAATATAGGTTGTACTTCTCAGTCCCCTCCGCTGGCACTCGAGAAGCAGTTTTACCGCGGTATATGTAGAAAATCTGTGGGATTAGCTCGCTTACTAACATAATTTACTCCTTATGCTTAACATTATACTACCGCCTTCTTGAGTGACTTGCGTATAGCAACGTTTTTAGTTGTTTTGGCCGTAACTGGAGACACTTTAGCACCAGACATCAGACTGGCAAAGTTCTTCTGGTATTTGCTGCGGATTGATCCACCTTGAAGCGCCTTTTGCTTCTTGCCACTAGCACTCTTGTCCTTTGGTCGGATAGTTGGGTTGCCGTACTTATCGCGGAACTTGTTTTTATCCTGAATACCAGCAGCGGTGAGGGCATCATCGAGCTTCAAGAGTTCATCAGCCAACTGCTTACCCTTGGCATTGCTGGATAGGTAAGAATATACCTGAGCTTTGCTCATACTGTGTAGGTCAGCCGCGTCTTGGCTGAAGTCAGACTCGACCTTAAGACGGTTCAGGTCTGCCTTGCGCTTGATGTCGTTTACTTCACTGACAGTACCATCCTGTTTATCCTGATTGTACTTATCGAGCGCCTGTTGATACTTCTCTTTTGGTGTGGTTGCGTCGGTCTTGAAAGCACCAGCATCACCACCAGCGTAAATGCGTTTTACATCAGCAGATTGCTTCCTGAACTGCTCTTGAGTCTGAGGCGCACCGAAACTAGCACCAGACAGGAATCGCTCTGCTGCGTTAGTATCTGTCATAGCCTTTTTAAGCGTAGCCTGCTTATCCTCGTCTGATAGCTTCTGGTAACGTGGGTCGGCGATGATCTTGTTCCATGCTGACTGGATCTTAGGACCGACTGTAGCACTCAACTCGTTCTGCTGGTTCTTACTAATGGTAGTGTCTTTGCCGAAGTAATCGCTCTGAATGTCTGGCATCACCCCAAGCTTGAGATCTTGTAACCTACGCAACTCAGATGTAAGTGGGGTTGCTGTCTTCTCTGTAGATGGTCTAAATGGATTTACCAGTGTGTCAATAGGGCCAGCCTTTTGTTCTAGTGGTGCACCGAAGGCATCGCGCTTAGGGTTAAGAGCTGTTCGTACGCCAGGTATTCTTCCCATAAGACCTTCTTGTACTGAGTTGGCCTCTCGTTGTACGGGATCAGTTGCATTACCAATATCGTTCACGAGTGTTGGTACGACCGAGCTTGCCTGACTCTTGGCATACTTTTCAGCCGAAGCATTAGGATCGTTCACGGCATCAAGAGCACCCTGTACGCCCTGTAGGAATGACTGATCCATAACTGACTTAGCTATACCAAACCCACCAGCTGCAAGTGCGCCAGCGTTGCTACCACCCTCTTTCTTAGCGTCAGCTACTTTACCACCAGTAGCCATGAGCTGCCCAAGCGGCGAGGTGTAGTTAAGTGACTGCCACTTATCGCCAACCTTAATTGAGTTCTCCTGTTTTCCTTCTAGCTTCCAGAGTTCCTGTTCTCGCTGATCCTTGGGGTATGATCCAGTCATCAAGCCAGCTTCACGTAGTGCGTAGCCTATCGCAAGCACACCAGTGCCAAGGCCTGCCTCAGCAAGACCTTCTGACAATGCCCGTTGATTGAGTGGCTTACCAGCCTTAGCGTCTCGAATAGCTTTGATCGCTGTCTTGACTGCGCCAGCTGGGGTGTAGTCAACCAGACGAGTTACAACAGCCGATGGGACCTTGGTAAACGGCATGATCACATCCACGGCCGCATCAGCAATCGGTGATTCTCCAGTCTTGCTTCTCAATGCCTTAGCCTTGTTAGAGAGCCACGTGTCATTTGCAAACACCATCTTTTCAGCTGCATCTGTAGCTGTTTGGAATGCTTCCTCTGGTGGGTTAAGCTTGAAATCCTTGATAAAAGCAGCTTTTTTACCGCCAGTAAGCCCCATGTTAATAGCCTCTGTCTTCGCAAGGTCATCTAAGTTATTGCGCAGGGTAGCATAGTAGAGTGGTTTGTCAGCAGCCCCCATCAGCCCAAATACTGTGTTGACATACTTCTGGGCTAGTTTTCCGAGTGGACCATCTCCAAAGTTCACCTGTTTCTGATCAAACTTGATATTCTCTAGGTTACGTTCGTCAACACCAGTTCGCAGGCTCTTAGCAGCGCGCTGGAGACCCTCACCACCACCAGATAAGAGGTCACCAAATGTTGCAACCTTCCCGCGCTTACCTGTGAACACTGATACTCCACGGTCTATCAACGCAGCGAGTGGGTCTGAGGCTTTCTTGAGTACAAGGCTAGATGCACCAGATAGAGTGTTACCTGTCTGAGTCTTGATACCAGTAAGCAAGCCTGCCTTCCATAGCGCGATTGCCTTATCTGGAAGACTTGATGGAATAAGGTCAGCAACCATCTTTTGCAGCTCTGCGTTTGCATATAGACGCTCTTCACCAGTAAGGCCAGCGATCTTTTGTACTTGATCAGCGAGTGCTTGCTGTATCTCTGGAGTTACTTCAATACCAGCCTTCTGTAGTGCGTTTCGTGCACTGAAGAGAAGGCCCTCGGGGGTTTTGTTTGCCAGGAGTGATGCTGCCTGGATAGTCTGACCAGCTGATGAGAGGTGTTTTGCGAGTGCGTCAGTCAGATCTGTTGCTGTTTGCATATCGATCTTGTCGCCAGTTGAGTCAAGTTTCTTGATGGTAGCAATTGCATCAGACACGGTTTGTGCGTCAATCTTACCCATCTTCGTGTTACTCATACGATTAGATACGTCGGCTACTGCTTCTCGAGTACCTTTAGCTAGGAGCTGCTCTGAAGCGGCCAGTTGATCTGCGTTCTTAACTGGAGAGTACGTTGGGTTCCTTGCTTCTACCGCAGCAGATAGCTCAGGGCTTGTCTCAGTAGTCTTTACAACTGATTCCGCAAACTTCGATGGCTTCTGCCCTTCTGGGGTTGGGTTGGCTGTTAGAACTGGTCCTTCATTGCCATTAGATGGTGCCTCAAGTGCATTAGCCGCTTGGGCTTGTGGCTGATCCATTTGCGTCGTAGCGTCCATACTACTTGGTACACCGTTCTTCTGAATGTCGACGTATATCTCGTCAAAAGGCTTACCCTGCTGTCGTTGTTGCAATACGTAGTCGTATAGGTCACGCTCTGGACCCTGTAGGTTGTCGGCATTACTTGCAGATACAAATGCACCTTCAAGGTCCTTAGCGTTGCGCCCAGCCATCTGTACCGCTGGTGGTATGTCACCGCTAAACGGCAATCGAGCGTATCCGCCGCGCTTCTTCATCTTGAATTGGTCTTTTAGAGTATCCAGTATTGATGGGTTTGCTGCTTGCTGAGCCTTAACGTCGTTGTATATACGCGACAGTTCTTCTGTTGACATTGATGAGTTTGCCTCTTTCAAGAACTGTTGTTCGTCTTGCATGCTTGCAGCCATGTTGCGTAGGTCTTTTTCTGCTAGATCTGGCATCTCACTATCGAATACCTTACGCTCAACCTGGTTGCCCTTTAGTTGTGGTGAAAGGAGTGGGCCTGGCTCTTGCTTTGGCGGCTCAGCTAGACTCGCTGGATTAAGAGTATTGTTTTCGAGTGTATTCTGTACTTCGTTAGCTACCTTGGTAAGACTCTTTGGATCACGCTTGATGCCGTAGTGATCAAGCATATCTGACACTTCAGCCTCAAACCTTGGATCTGGGTTACTCTTAGCGTCACCTAAACGGACATAATCAATAAACGATGCCATGAGTTTCTGGTCATCTGGGTGAATATCAATAGCACCCTGCTTATTAGCTGGGGTAAACCGACCAACTGAGTCTCGACTGAGTGATCCATCTGGAAGCCGTATGTAGCCACCACGATCGTTTCTGAAGCGCAGCTGATCCTTGAGTGCCGCTACTGCCGCTTGAGTCTTCGGCGACTGTGCTACACGGCTCAACGCTTCACCAGCAACAGGCAAAACTTTATCTGCGGTACGCCCGATGACGTGGCCAATACCCTGCTGTAAAGCAGCCTCTGCCGTATTGCGTGCAAGGTCTCCTGGCAGTCTGTTCATGCGATCAGCAAATGACCCTTCGCCAGTGATCATGTTTGCGCCTGTCTTAACACCACCAAAAGCCAGAGCCTGCTTAGCTATCTCTGGTAGGGCCTTCTTCAGCCCCATCTTAGCGGTATCAAGCCCAGACTGAAATGATGCAAGCTCAAGACCAACGGGGACGCCCTGTTTGAACATTTCCTTGCCAACCTCACCGACATTTGCCTTACCTGTTTGGATATTCTTAGGGACAAAGCCCTTCTGCTCGAGTTGATTTACAAGCTGTTCTTCACGTGGGTCTACTTTTTGCCCTGTAATCTGTTGGCCAACGTGTCTCATACGCAAGCCAGTTGCTTGTGCAGTATTCAACGCCTTGCCAGCGAACTCAGTTGTAGCTGGCGCCACAAAGTCAGCTACTTTCTTTACGCCCTGAGCCGTCTCACCAACCGCATTAGGTAGCTGACGTCCAATGTCGCCCAATGTAACTCCAAGAACTGGCTTCGTAATGTTAGTTGGGTTAAAAGACTTGAGACTATCGAGAAAGTTAAAACGTGGCTTAGGGGCTGGGGCAGCCTGAACCTGCTGGCGCACAACTGGTGATGGCGCCTGCTTGGGTTGTGCAGCCTGCTGTGGCTGCTGCGACATGACCGAATTGAAGGTTTTACCACCGTCAAAAGGGTTTATCTGCGCAAACCCGCCCTCTAGGAGCTTCTTTAGTTTATCGAAGAACACTTGGAGTGTTCCTTATAATCCAGCTTGCTTCTTCTTCAGTGCTGGAAGGTAAGCGGCAGATTCTGTTGGCACGCCTTGTGCGGTACCTGCGACTGCTGCCTTATCAACGGTGTACTGTCCAAGAGTTGGGGTCTTTAGATTGACTGCTATTGGTGCTGCTGATGGCTTGTAGGTGTTGAATAGGTCGTTAAGCGCGTTTTCACGAGCTGCTGCGGCTGCACGAGCTGCTGCACCTGCGCCACGATTACCTGCAAGGCCAGATTGAGCCTCACCAAGTTGCGTGTAAAGGTCTGCTTCTTGTTGACCAACGCCTCGGAGGAAGTCTTCCTCACTCTTCTTACGCTGTTCGCCAAGATCGTATCCTGAGCGATCGAACTGTGTAGTAGCGTCCTCACGAGCCTGGTCAATACCCTGTTGGTTCTCACCAAAGGTGTTGAATACACCCTGACGACGTGTACCAGCTGCCTTAGATACAAGCATAGGGACAAGTTCGCGACCAACACTCGAATTACCAGCATTAGCGCCCTGCAAAAGACGCTTGAGGTTGTTGAATGAGTTATTAGCAAAGCTATCTACCTGCTCAGTACCACGAAGCTTCAGAGTTTCATTCTGTTGTGACTGTTGATCGTAGCCCTGCATTGCACGTGTACGGTCTTCGGCAAGACGGTCTGCAGCTGTCTTGAAGGTTGAGCCAATTCGGTCAAGCCCTTGCTGACGCTGTGTGCCAATGCCAGATATAAGTCGGCTTAGCTGATCAATAGTGTCTTGGTAGTAACCTGCGTCTGCCCCACCACCGCTTACAGATGGCTCCTCGTAAGCCTGTGACGGTTGCTGTGGCTGGCTCGGTTGAGCCATCGTCATGATTGGATCGCCAGCGGCGTTGTACATGACGCCATTCATAATGTAAGCACCTGGTGTTTGGTTCTGACCCAAACCAGTACCCGCTTTTTGACCACCAAGTAGTTCTGATATTCCAAATTCAGGAAGGTGTAAGGCTGTACCTATTCCACCGATAAAATCTCCAAATCCCATAATAATCTCCTTGAGTTAACTATACTTTCATATAGCCTTCTCTCGATGGAGACTGGGCTTCGCTACGTCGCGACGGAGTTAGCTTTGATTCTAATATACCACGCCTGTCAAATTGATGCTATAGCGGTATAAGCAGATCGCCAGTACCAGTGTTCAGGTAGTTCGACTCTGTCCCGCTGCCACCAGAGTTATCTATAGCCTCACCAACTGTTCCAGGAGTCGTGTGACCACTCAACGCCTCGTCTAACACGCCATCAACTATCTCAGATACCGTTGGTACATCTGCTATATCACCCGTGATGACATTTGTAGCTGTGTTTATGTTCTTCACGTAAATCGTACCCGTTGAGTATACACCGATACCACCACCACCTGTTGATGGGTTCTTCCCTATCCAGGCTTCGTCAGTACGGTAGACTCGTACCTCGTCAGTTGGGGCAAGGTCTACGCTGTCCTGGTTGTCGAGCAGAATGTCACCAATCTCAATGTTGCCAGCGTCTTTCGCTTCAACCAGACCGAACAGTTCGTCTATGCCTGTCGAAGTTGTGATGTAGTACTTATACCAAGCGTAAAATTCTTTCTGACTCCAGGTTGAAGTAGTTTCGTCTATCTCTACTTCCTGGTTGCCAGCGTCCCAGTCGTATATTGAAGTCAGGGTTGAACCATCTATACCGTATGCGTCATATACATCATCATCTTCTGGCTCTGCGAGAATAGTCGCACCTGCGGTAGATGAGAAGACTGTGCTTTGCTGTATCTCTAGTTTGTCGGCCTTTGCGAGGCGTACACGGATAATATCCCCATCGGCAGCTTCGTTTGTTACTACATAGGTGTATGAAGTGCCTGTAGTAGTTGTGTTGTCTATCTCAGTGGCCTGGGTGACGTTGTAGACCTGAATTCGATAGCCAGATGCAATACCAGTCACAGTAATATTCACTGTTACGGCTACGATTGGATACGTTTCAGCTCGACTCGTAGCGTCAGAAGTGAGCGGGATGTTGATGTATGAGTTGCTGGTTGAGTTGGCCGTTAGTGTTACCTGGCGCACCTTAAGCTTGAAGTTGGTCGTAAACGTCTCTGCTGGCAAGTGGTTAAATATGTAGCTACCACTGTAGTTGAGCGTTAGGTTTGTCGATATTGTGATTTGTGTTGAGCTGTCAACACTGACAACATACGCACCAGCTGGAACGCCGTAGCCGTATATCTTATCGTTTGCAGCAATGAGGCTTGTATCGGCGAACGTCATGATAGCCGTTCCGCTTGTACCACCAGTAGCAGCAAGTGTGAGTGCAAGGTTTTTAAATGTACCACTGAATGCGCCGTCATCTTTAGCGATGTCATACATGAACCGATATACACCCTGTGATGCCTCTGTCTCAGTCATACTGGTCTTTATTGGCATATTCTCGAAGCCAGTGTAGTTAATCAAATACTCAGGCATTGTCCATGTTATTTGGTCACCTACAGTAATAGTAGAGAGTGCACCAGCCCCAGTAAAAGCAGGTGTACCACTATCTATTGTGTAGCGGGTTACAGCATCACTTTGCTCGTTCATGAACAAGGTCAACATGTCTGTTGGAGCGTCCCAGCTTAACGTCCCAGAGGTAGCACCAGATGCAGCACCAGTAAAGGTGAATGTGTCTTTTGTGAGAATTGTTACAGCTTTGTAGCCAGTTGTAGCACTAAGAGCAGCACCGTCTGATGGGTCATAGAGACGGATGAATGAGTTGTTTAGGTCGAAACCATGATTTGGGCTTGTGACTGTGATGGTAGTCCCCGAACGTGACCAACTTACCCCAGTTGCACCAAGGCCAGTCGAAGCAGACAATATACCATCAGCAAAGGTGTGCCCGTACTGGGCTGACGTAGCGGCAGGTGATACTGCGCTTGTGCTCACCCCTCTCGCAGTAACGTCAATACCAGAGTAGTTTGCCACAGCTCCACCACCACCACCAATATTGAGCAGTGTAGTGTTATAGCTTGTGACTACAGTTGAAGCCGATTGACTGTAAGAACCATCAACCCAGATGTCCTGGAACTCGTTATCTTCACAGCCAGAACCAACATCAGCGACTACCGAGGCCCATGTTCTGAAGAATGTCAGTGTACCACTGAGGTCTCCAGATGCAGCACCAGTGTAGGTAAATGTATTTGCGCCTGTCACCGTAATTGTTTTTTGTCCAGTGCTTGTTGCTGTGGAGTTGCTGCTGTACATAACTTTTATAAAGTCGTTTGTCCTGAAGCCATGACCAGTTAGGGTTACGGTGATTGTTGAGCCAGAACGTGTCCACGAAGCATCGTAGTTAATCGCGCCTCGAGCCATAATTGGTGAAGCGTATGTCCCCATACTACGGAATTTGTTGTTGGTACTCGTACCTGTTAATGCGATAAAGCCAGCCTTACCAAGCTGTTCTGATTGAGTAAATGCCCAGTCCTCGAACAGGAAGTCCGAGCATCTGTTGGAGAGTGAGAAGTACGAAACATTAGATGATGACTCTAGTGGATCGCCAGATGTTATACCATCAGATGTACAGTTTTGGGCTGTAATATGGGTTGATTGCGAGTATGTATGCTTGCCGATGAATGTGCAGCTCTGGAAGTCTATAAAGTCTGCAATCGAAGTGCTGACGGCGTTTGCGCTTGAGTTTGGCATGCCAGCGTGCATAAACTTGCAGGTATCGAATGTAACATTAGCTGATGATGTAATGCTTAGGGTAGCCTTGTTGACGTTATTGCTATACCCGACACTAAAAACCGAGTCGGTCGCAGTACCACCAATCGAAGTGGATGAGACGACAAGACCGTTGTTGTTAGTTGCGTCAGTTGTCGGGTTACTAATACAAACGCTGTCCAACTCAAACGGTGTAGCGTTTGACGATATAGTGAGGGTTTGGCAGATAGAGCTGTCTTTAACGTATACCTCGTAAGCATTGGCAACGATGTTCGCGCGCCACGCCATTGATACATCTGACATACGCCAGCGGCCAGCACCGTTTGGATAACAGAAGTAACGAGATCCAATCGCAGAGAACGAGTTTACCGTTGGCGCTGCTGCCGTACAGCCCTGCAAGAACATATTAGGGATACGAACATTTCTACCAGCCCCAGGGCATTGTCCACCAGTCGAGTTTGTACCATCGTGCCCGAAGCGGATCTGTGCTGTAGATGCGTCAAGATAACACTGTTTAGAGGCCTCACCAGTAGTGCGGATATGATACGAAGTCATTGGTGCTGTAGTTGTAGGCCACCACTCGTACACCCCTGATCCAGCGGAAGTTTCTACTTCTACACCAGCGAAATACAGTGCCTCTCCGTTATTCGGTATCTGATATGCGGTTGACCGCGTGCCATCAGTGATACCGATAAGGAGTTTTGCCCCTACAAACGGGTCGTCACTCTGGTTATTAAGTCGGTTAATGGTGAAGCTCTTAGCGTCTTCTCCAACTGCAATCATCCACCCAACTCTGTCATACGTCCCGAAGGTGGGATCGGCTGCACAAGTAGCGGTGATGCCTGTTAATGCCCCAGAGCTGAAAGCTACATCATTCCACTGCTTGATGCGGATATAGCCTGAAGCTGGCATAGCCGAGCCTGGAGTTGTTGGAGCGGCGTTTAGAGCTGAGTGTACGCCTATAAGTAGGCCCGAGGCAGAACCTTGCGAGATGGTCGTATTATACGCAGGAACGTTGCCAGAACCACCAGTAAAGTAAAGAACGCGTATCTTATTGCTTCTGAACTTAACCGTTCCACCCAGTGTAGCGGAGGCCGCAATAGTACCAAATCGAGCTGAGGTAGACTGGTTTTGCCCATACCGAGTGTCGTTGTCGATGGTGAGTTCTCCACCGTTAACATTATATGTATCACTCCCACCTTTAGAGGTGAGTGCATCCATGTTGGTTGGTACAGTTATCGTAAACGTTGCCATTACGCACCACCTGGCCAGTTCTGAGCGAGCATAATATCGAAGTTAGGGATACTAGAAAGGACAAACTCCCCGTCTATGATCTCTAACTTGACCTTATTGTCATCAATTAGTTCGCGCTCTGCGATAGTGGTCTCAAACTTACGATAGTAAGCTCCCGAAGCCTCAACTTCAGCAATACGATCTTGTTCAGTGTTTTTATGGTATGTAGCATAGTTGTACAAACCAGGTGTATCTGTCTCATATGCGTAAGTAACGTGTCGTGTTGCCATTATGAGTAAGTCTCCGATGTTGCTCGATTATCCCACGTAGCCGTAAAAGCACCAGAAGCAGCATAAGTTATTTCTTTTGTAGAAGTGTTGACCCTCTGTATCTGCCAAAGGGGATCGGACTTGGCAGTGCCAATCTTCGCCTTACCTACATATACAACATTAGCAGTAGTCGTGTCATCCCACTCAAGCTTAACTGCTGCTGTTCGGTTATAACCTTGACCGTCGAAGTGTCGTAACGCGGCTGGCGGAATGCCACTAATAACGCCATCCCCATAGTAGGTGGAGTCTTTAGTCTCTGTATAGCTCGAGCCAGCAAGCAAACCAAGTTCGATCGGTATGCGTCCATTGCTGTTAAGAATGGGGTACTTACTCATCCCTGTTGGATCTACGAAGGTAGAACCACCGCCACCGCCACCGCCACCACCGACTGGTTTCTTGAGTATTTCGTCAAGCTTCTTTGTTTGCTTCTTTAGCTCATCTTCGATCTTTGTGAACTTAGGATATTCAGGTATTTTTGGAAACTTTGGCTGTGGTATCTTGCCAACTGCCTTAATAAGGTCAAGCATGAGGGCTTGCAGTGGCTTGAGATCGGTCGGAGCAACGTTGACGATCGGAGCTTTGACATCAACCTTGTTCTCAGGCTTCAAAGTAATCTGCTTAATAGCAGAAACAAGCGGCGTCCAGTCCATGTCCGATAGATTGGTAACCCTTACTTCTTCGACTGGTTCTGGAGCATCTGGGTGGCTTTTAGGGATGAGCTTCAGTTGCTCGTTCATGTCGACTAAAACCTTCTCAACCTTGCTTAGGTCAATATTCTTGTTATCAACTGCCTTGCGGAGCTTTTCCACAGATAGAACGACTTTATCCACGTCAGGTGTGGATATACTCTTGAGCTGGTTGATGAGTTCTACTTTGCTTGTAGAGTTCTTTAAGTAAGAAATAAGTGCGGTAAACGCCTTATAGATCGCTGCTTCGTTGCTTTTCAGCTGAGCGATCTGTTTTTCAGCCTGAAGCGCAGCGTCTTTTTTAGCTGCTTCTGTCTGAAAGTGTTGGCGTATGGTCGCGTGTTTATCTTGCATAGTTATTAAGGGGTGCCAGCTCCCTTTTGCCCTCGCCACTCCGACGTTTCTTTGTCTATGGCGTCAGTGGGCGTATAGAAGCTGGCTAATCCGCTAGATTACGCTTCGCGAGTCCAGATACCTGAGATTTCTGTTACCAGAGGACCGTTTGTCTCACCAGTGTTCTGTACAACTACGTAGTCACCTACGCGCTGAGTAGCCTTAGTGAGGATAATGTCCTTATCGTCGGTAGCAGTACCATCAACACCACCCTGGATACGGTCAGATGCGTTAGGGCTTACGCTGATCTTCTGCGAACCGTCGTCACCTGTTCCAGTAGGACCACTAGTCTTAGGAACACCGCCAGAAACGATGATCCATGAGCCTTGAGTGGCAGTTGCTGGAAGGGTAACAACTACGTTGTCTGCGATAACTCGTTGTACATAACCACTATCTGCGATAGTAAGGGTTTTGTTTGAGTCAACGTCAACAGTTAGGCGTCCGTCTTTACCGCGATAAGCGGCGCTGTTTGCCATGTTAGCCATGAGTTACTCTCCTATTTCTTAGTTACTTGCTCTTTGAAGCCTTTTTAGGGGCCTCTTCTACAACTTCGTCAGTGACGCCTTCACGGGCTTTCGCTTCTGCAAGCTCAGCCTCCAGCTGTGATACTGACTTTACGCCGTAGAGGGGTACAGTCTCTGCGTGTGGATCAGCCATACCGTCAACGGCTGCCTGATCTGACTTATCGACTGGGCCAACGTACTGGAACCCAAGACGCACGTAGGCATCTCCTTGAGGGTTCCCGAACTTGCTAGTTGGTACTGCGATCATCTCTGTCCCTGTTACGGGATGGCGATAGAGTCCAGCTGCTGGTGTTGGTCTTCCATCCCCTTGTTTTTCTGCCTGTGCCATAGTGATTCCTTTCTGTTAGCTCTTACTTACAACTACGCTACTTTGTGGTAACGGATTGCCTTACCCTTGTTTGTTGGGATGAAAGCGTCGTAGTAACGGCGACCTTCAACAACCCATCCGTCGATACCTTGTACGTTATCGAGCGTGCGGATCATATCAAACTTGGTTGGAGCAACGAGTACGTCGTCTGCTACGAACAGGTAACCGAAGTTAGCTGGGAGGTAGCTAGCAGGAACTACGACGATGCGCATTCCGTCTACTTTGTTAACAACGCCACTCTTAACATCTGTGTAAGCACCGTCAGAAGCAACCTTGAACTCTGCGTCACGGCGGAGGAGGTTGTACTGAGTTTGTGACATGAACACAACGATGTTCTCAGCGTCGATCAAGAGGTCGATCATTGCGGCCTTCTGTGCGATCAACTGCTGGTAAGCGTTCGAGTTTGTAGTAGCAGCAGTAGTACCTTGTGACTGAGCTACAGCGTAGGCACCGAGGGTAGCCAAGCGGTAGATGTCAACAGTTGGAACTGATACTTCACGAACTTGTCGCTTAATTGTTTGGGCAACTTCAGTGACCATTTGTGAGTCATTGTAGTTACCACGGTCTACGGTGTAGGTGAAAGCCTTGTCCTGTGAAAGAACGAAGGTTTGTGTACCTGTACCGAGTTCAACTAGAGGTCCGAATCGGTTTGCACCTGAGCGGATGTAGTCGTTTTCAGCTACAACATTTACGTTGTAGATGGTGACACTGTTCTTACCGTTGAATTCAAGGCGGATGCCTTTGTCGATGATAAGATCAGTCTTTGCCTTCTGAAAGTATCGTTCGTCGATGACTTTCAGGTGAGCGGCTGAATAATTCTGTCCCATGACTTATACCTTTCTTATTCGTCGTCGGTCAGAACGTCCATAATGGGGTCAGCTTTTTCCCCTTTAGGCGGAGCTGCGGGGGCTGGGTCTGCGTTTGCACGCATCTGTCTACTAGACCGTACCTGCTGGATTTTGCCAGCGTTGGTAGCGCCACTAAGTAGTTCTGCCGTCTCTTTAAAGTGTTCAAATAGTGAGCCTTTAACTTCTACAATGTTCCCCTGCGAGTCGTATTGCACATACCCTGCATTGTAATCACGAAGAGTCTTTTCATAGACCTTCTGATTGAAGTTGGGAGATTCTGGGTTAAAGATTTCAAGTTCTGGATTGGCTTTGACTCGTTCAAACTCAGTGATCAGCGAATTTTCATTAGCTTCTACCTTGTTGCTGTAGGCCTCCACTTCCATTGCACGGATGCGCTGGTCATACTCGTCTTCACCTGCCTGGATATACTCCTGACCTGTGGATTCGATGCGGCTACGGCGTTCTTGAATCTGTCGCTGCCTATCTGCATACCTTCTTCGGGCTTCCTCTTTTGGATCGACTGGTTTCTCGTCCTGATCTTGGTCTTCCTGATCATCAGTCTCATCAGCTTCCTGATCATCCTTTTGATCGTCATCCTGGTTTTCACCAGAATCATCGCCATCGTCTGCGGATTCGTCCTCGCCTTTAGGTTCGGCCTCAGCTCCCTGGCTTGGCTCACCTCCGTCTGGAGTTGACTCGTTGGCCGACTCGTCATCCTCTAAAACGTTAGTTATTGCTTCTGCTTCTGCTGGTGTTGGTGTCCCATCTTCTGGAGCACCTGGTGCTGGCGTATTTGCCATAATGTTTCTCCCTTATCTGCTGTTAGTTGCGAACTCTACTGCTTACGGCAGCGACTCGATTGCGGGGGGCAATGTAGAACGACGGTGGAAGTCCGTCGCTCTACGCTGTCTCTCGCACGATCATGTCTTCAAAGACCCACTTACCATCACGTTGATTCAGGATCTTTCCAGGTGGGATACTTTGACGAAAGCGTACACCTGTAGCAGTAACAGCAACGAGGTAGTTCCCCTCTTGGTGCACGTCTTTCAGTTGGTCTGTCAAAGGGATCTCGTCGATGTTGACTGTCTCTGGCTCGGGTACTCGCTCTTCTTCAATCATGATTGAGTCTCCTTCAGTGATAGCTCATAGCGAGACTTAAGCTCCTGTAGTTTCTTCTTGTACAAGGCTGCTGCTTGTAGTTCAGCACGGATGTTATCTTCAGAGTCGGCTGCGGCAGCAATGAATCGGTCAATCGACATTACTGACTCCATCTCTTTATCAAGTTCCTCGATGATAGCCTCATAAGCTGGAGTGAGGCGTGCGAGTTTATCCCTTTGGTCGTTGATAAGCTGCTTAGTCTGATCATCGAGGACTTCGTTTTCAAACAAGCCAGTATCTGGCTGCTCATCTACACCTGTGTAGAGTGTACCGTCGTTCATTCTCCACCACCTTCCATATCGTTACGCTTGCGTAGGAAATTAGCTATCTCTTCTTCTTGGTAGCCTTGACGACGTGCTGCTACAACTGCGGTTGCTTCGTCTTCGTCAATACCGTATTGCCCCATGGTCATGAGAATCTCTTGGCGTGCAGGGCTTTGCTCATCTACAGACTGGCCTTCAGCTACACCAGCCTCTGAGTCTGCACCATTACCATCAACTGCCATTGGCTGACCTGTCGTAGGATCGATCTGTGCGTCTTGTGGGTTTGTCTCTGTAAGCACTTTGTCCCAGTCATTAGCGCCTGAAGCAGCGATAACCTTCTTGAACGCTTCACCGAGGTTAAAGTCCCATCCACTAGCCTGCATAGCAGGGATGATGTTCGGGTTGCTGGTAGCGATGTTAATAAGCTCAACCCATCGATTCTTATCATCTTCATCAGCCTCTGGACGTGGGTCATACTCGAAGCGGAACGTAGAACGGATAGCATCATAGATGATTGGAAGCTCACCCATAGCTGGCTCGAGAGTCTCTGGGTTATCGTCGATGAATCCTGCCTTTTTGAGGCGATCAGCATCTTCTTGAGCAATATCAATGATGTCTGCGCCCTGCATCATGTTCATGTGGACGTTCATCATCTTCTCAGCCATACGAGCTGAAGCTGAGTCAGCCTTATTGCGAAGGTAGTTATCTTGTGCATTTGTACGGCTTTGTTGCAGCTGCACACCAGCCTGAGTCTTTGAGTAGCCTGGATCACCAGATTCTGAGCTTACTGTGCCATCGGTGCGCCCCTGAAGATTCTGGAGCTGAGCCTTGTACAGACCGAAGTTGGCTGGAAACTGCGAGTAAACAGATGTAGCAGTCTGCACGACATCGATCTGAGCTGATCCCATCTGCCATAGTGCATCTGGGGCGTGTACGATTGATGACAGGTTTGTTGTGTCCACGGGACCTGTAATCTTCTTAGGTGGTTGCAACCCAATCTGCGTAGCAAGTACGTGTGCTTGAGTCATGAAGTCAAGAACGTTCTGGGTTGGTCCTGCCAGCTCTACACGGCCGATCCCATACGGTGTCTCGAGTGTTTCAAAGCAGTACTGCATGGTAATTGGAAGGTCACCTGTTGGATCTGGGTTGGTCCATTCGCGAACACAACCATCCCCCTCTATTTGTGAAGATAGCATGTAGAACTTAGCACCAATACCACGTTGGAAACAGGCTGTAAGCTTAATACCTGATGCGTGAATCTGCTTATCACGCTCGTTTATGTTCTGTTCCTTGATCTCCTTGCTGGTAAGTGCCATATCGACCAATTTCTGGAGTTCTTTAATGTCCCACGAAGTGTCTGGCTTGCGGCCTTCTTCCTTTGCGATAGCTGCTTCACTCTTTTGCTGTTCGATAATGTTCTTGAGCTGAAGCTTAGTAAAGTAGATGTCGAGGAATACGTAGTCACAGTCATCAACACTGAACTTGCCTGGTTCTAGTTTGAGGTTCTTAATATACGGGAGTGACCAGTCTGAGCCTGTGTAGCGCTCAGTTGAGACAAAGAAGTTGTATCTTGGCTGCGCACCATACTTAAGTGCTCGATACAAGGCAATCTGTTCCTTATCGAAGAAAGATGCCTGAGTTCGTGCATTTGGTACAATTCGCTCGCGCCATATAATGTTTGCGATCTCGTTAAGCCACTTCTCTTTGCGCTCATTGCTGGTGAATGTACCAGTCTGCATAGATGGGAGCACTACCATAGGAGTCTCCAGGAGTGCTGAGGCAAGTGAGCCGTCGTTAACCTTTGGCATGTTTTTGCCAATAGTTGCGCTGATCTTATTCCCAGCTAGACGTTCGTACTCGTTGAATGGCTTATGCCAAGCTTCGGCCTTCTGGCTGGCTTCATAGTACGTATCCTTAAGCTCTGACTTGTCCAAATATGCCATGATTGCTCCTTGTTAAGAAAACAATCACTACGTGGCATGTTTCGTTATCATAATTATACAACATGAACTAAAAAAGCAATACCTTTTTAGAACTTCTTGCGTGTAATCTGACTCGCGATGCTGTCGATACCGCTATTCTGGGACAGTTTATCCTTCAATTCTGCTTCTTCTTGGGTCATCAGTATTACTGGCTCAGCCCATACACGCCCCTTTTTAACGTCCTTGCGCACGATCTTAAGCCGCTTTATGCTGCCATTTGGCTGTTTGAAGCCTAGTGTCTGGCCCACTTTAAGACCTTGCACTCCAGCTGGTGTTAATATGTCGCTGATCTCTACTACTTTGCTCAAATCCATACTATCCCTCCGTTGTTACCGTATATCGCCTAGTGACGAGTCGGTATGCTTTAGTTTTCTTGTCTCGCTCAATAATGATCGTCATACAATTTGTCTCACCGTTATTGATAATCTCCATAGCCTTCAACACTTCACTCATGACCTGGGTTTTATCTGATACTCTCTCTGGGATGGAGTACTCAAGCTTTGTAGACTTGAGAGTACCATCGAAGTACGACTCTGATTTAATCACCTTCCCGTACTGCACTTATCACCTCCTTGGCTGTTTTTTTCAGTATTATTTTTCCGTATATCTTGCTCGACAGGTCTCTCGCTAGAATATCAAGCATGCGTCTGCGCTCGGCTCGGCCATAGCCAGCACTCTTCATGAACTGATATTGGTTGCGGTAGGCTTCGATCTCCTGGTTAAGCCTAAACAGATCGTCTTCAAGATAACGTTTCCACCATCCTTCTACATCGTCACCTTGCTGGCGTTGGTGGGTTTCTTCGTGCGCCATTAGATGATCAGGTATCTCTACTCCCTCTCGAGGAACATACAGCGTATCTCCGTAGGCAAACACAACGTCAGGCCCAATATTCTCCTGACCAAACCGCTTGAAGATTGCATCGATATTTGGGGGCATGCTGTGTACTATCTTCATACCATGAGATCCAGTGGCCGATATGTTGGCTCGTTATAGTCACTCTTGGGGGCAGGATTGTTCAGTGCCATCGTCTGAAACGCGTCAACAGGGTGGGATGTCCAGTCGTGCAGTGGCTTGTTCTTATATACCATTGTCTTATCGTTCCATTCTTTCTTGTAGCCCTTAAGACCAGCAATACCACGCTTACACTTCTGTTTATCGAACCAACACCGAGGTATGATTGTGCGAATAGCGTCAATACCATCTTGTTTGGTAGTAGGTGCTGGTGTGGGGATAATGTTCAGCCCAAGCTTAGCTGCTGTCTCGAGACGTGACACTCCAGTGCCAAGCTCACGAACCTTGATGTCGTGTGGTCCATAGTGACCCTCGTAGGTGTATGGCTTCTCACTCAGTAGTTTGGCGTAGAAGGCTAGACCCTCACCAGATGCCTCCTCATAGTCAATCAAGCGGATCTCTCGGTTGAGTAACTGTACGAACCATATTGACGTAGAGTCATCCATACCAAGATCCCAGAACGTACGAACGCGTAACTGTGGCTCGTAAGGAACGTTTGTGATACGCCCTTCCTTCTCTGCTTGACGCATACCAGCACCAAAGTATGACCCAATCACTGGTGAATCCCATGAACAGTAGTACTCTTGATCAATAAACGCGTCAGCTTCTTCCTGGCTAAGACCACGTGCTACAAAGCGCTCTACTGTCTGTCTGCGGATACGCTCCATCTGTTCAGGCTTGAATACAGGGGTATCTTCCACAGTGAGTATCGAGACGTATACATCTGGGTCGTTCTTCCATGACTCAAGCATTCCCTTAGCTGCTGAGTCTCCGTTCGATGTCATGTTGACCAAGAGAATACCACCGTTAGCCTCAACAATAGGCATAATAATATCGATCACGAGTGGATCCATAGCCTGGAACTCAGATAGCACGAACACCTTTGAGTTACCACCACGGAGGCGTTGTGGCTTATGCCCTGATACAACACGGATCGATCCACCAGTGATAAGCTCTATGCGCTTGAGTGAGTCGTTGAGACCGTCATCACCTTTGTGGTTCTTGACTCTTAGCTCTTCAGGTACAAAGTCAGTAAAACGCAAGCCATCGTTCGTATACGACTCCCATAGGTTATCGCGAGCCATGTCACTCGTAGGAAACACATAGGTAGATCTGATAGGCTCCTCAGCTGTACGCTCAATGGCAGCATTCCAATCAGTTAAGTCCTTACCCGCGCGTCGATGCCAGTTCTTGACAAATATCTTGTAATTCTTGCCCTTGTGTTTACCTTCACCATGAAAAGCATCCCAGAAGTCCTGCTGGTATGATCGTGCCTCATAGATATGGGGGAGTCTAATCGTTAGTGTCATTCTTCTTTTTCTTAGCGAAGCGAGTCTCAACCACAATGTGCTTCTCGCCGCTCTCCTCAACTTCTGTTTTATCCTTCCAGCCCCAGTTGTTCTTGAGGTTGAATATCACACCTGTTGGATGTGCCCCACCATACAGTTTCTCTTCAGTAAAATTGTGGATGCGTTCCTTGGCTTTTTTTATCGTGTCAAAATACTTGCTATTCTCCTCATAATTGAGTAGCGTCTCTCGGCTAGTATCAAGCCAATAAGCAAGCCCTGTGATAGTGTATGGACGCTGCTGCGATACAGTCTTAACCTTCTTGATCTCCTCACCAACACGTTTCTTATCCTTGTAGATCGGAACTACTTGCAGCTCTTCTGACTCGTGTGGATCACAATACTCAAAGTAAGCATCAATCTTTGTTTGAAGCTCTTTGACTGTCTTGAATTTTAGTGGCCGTCCCCCTTTGTTTTTACCCTCCTGAGACATGCTATCCCTCCTTTGCCAAAAAACGTTCTAGTTCTACTGGCTGGTAATTAGTATTTTCAAGTGCTAACTCTCTGTGATAAGTCGGATCGTAGAATGGCAGCTCGTGGCTGTGGTGGTCTCTGCCGTGTGTATGACCATGGACTTGAACCGTGTAATACGACTCTGGTGGTGCTGGTATATGTTTGAACAATATCTTGTGGCCGTATAGCTTCATTCTGAACTGCGAACAAACAAACGTCCATCCATGATCATAATACCAACTTATTGACTTTTTATCGTGATTACCTAACACCAATATCCTTCGCTTGGGAGCAAATAGCATTAGATGTCTATGGGCTGTCTCATCACCTCCCATGCAAATATCACCCAAGTGTATAAGCGTAGCGTCTTCTGGTAGTGTGCCAATCCCTTGGAGAATAAGCTCAGCATAGTTTCTTGGTCTGCCATACTCAATAATCTTATCGTGATTGAAGTGCGTATCTGTTGTTAAGTAGAACTTCATGTGTATGCCCTGTATATAAAATTCTCGATCCACGGAATGTCTGGTTTCATACCGATAAACTCACTTTTACTTTCTGCAATACTGACCCTCATGTTCATATCACTCATGGCTTGGACCACTTCGGGGATGTATGGCTGTATGTCCTCTACAGAAAGTGGCTTAAGCTGAACAAGTAAATCGTACAAATCACAGTCCTCCAGGTTTGGCTCAAACTTTCCCGTAAGTAAGAATTGCTCACACTGCCACATGACTCGCAAAAAGGCTATCGCGAATTTAGCTGTGCGCTCCTGGCCTCTTTCACCTAGATCCTCAAAGTTGTAAAACTTATTCCATTGGTTGTGGGCGTATCCTCGTGATGCCATTACAAACTTCTTAGTGTCCATAAACTTGTACCAGTAATCACGCATCTCATCAGCTAGTTCTGTGGTATGAATGACCTGATCAGAAAAGAATACCTCTAGGATCGTAGCGTTGCCGTGAGTTGCTAATTTACAGAACTCAGCTAACTCATAGCTTGTATTGTCCTCATCCCCCTCAATCCAGGTAGTATTTTTTACCTTTGAGAATGGGCTTAGGTACTGCTCCAATGGTGTGATATGTATGCCTCGGTAGTCATAATCCGAATCTGGCCGATGCAAACCATGAAGGCGCGATCCAACTAGAACCTTCTTAATAATTGTGACGTCACTCATGACTTTCCCTTCACGATCTTAAAGCTCTTGATCTTACCAGCCCATATCTTGACTGCTTCTAGTACAACAAAGTTACCCTTCTTCTCGACAAACTTCCCGATATACTGCTTGCCGTCTTTCAACTCTATCTGGACGCGTTTGCCCTTCTGAACTGATGTATGAGGAGTAAAGCTCACTTATCGTCTCCTGTTAGTTGCTGTATGCGGGCTCTAATGTGACATTCTATACAAGCATCTTTTGTTGTAGTCACAAAATATCCATCAAATTCACCTGACTCTTCGAAATGGCTGGAGTCAATTATCTTTGGTAGGTTTTTCAGCTCATCTATTCGTGCCTCGGCTACCTTACGGTCTATAAGAGATTGGATAGCTTGTTTAGTCTCATCAACTACTTCGAACTGCCAGTCGTGCAATATACCTGTTCCCTCTAAACTTCCGTAGAAGTTGTCTAATATCTCATCCAGCTCACTAGGCTCTTGGTTACTCATAAGTTCTTATCCCATCTATATTTACCGCAGTAGCAACGCTTCTCACTCTTGTGGAAGTGCATGCCAGACAGCTCTGGTTCACCCGTAAGACCGTTTCTTAACCATATCTCGTAGCATCTTGTGTACCACCGCTTACTCATAATATTCCTCTACTAGCTTACAGATAGCGTTATACACATAAGGCTCCATATCTATACCTTCGTTTTCTATGATGTCAGCGAGTTGGTCCCGAAACGATGGTTTCTCTTGTGGGGTGTCTTTGTTGGGGAATACAGGTCGTGCGTGGTCGTTACAAAACCATGATTCGTCTTCTTGCCCTTGATTAACTGGGTTTATCCAACTTCTGCTGCACCTGTAATCACACTTCTTCTTGGTAGTGTCTAGTTCAAGCTCATGGCTCTCCAACTTCTCCACTCGTACCTCTAGTGCATTAACGGTTTCTATTACTTCATTGAGCTTAGAGCTTAGTAGATGTGCTAGGCGGGGGTCTTGCAATACTTGGTCAGTTCTGCCCAACCAGCTTAGTTTCTCAATCGTCATCACTTACTATCCCTTGGTGGGAAGCAAGCCACCCCATTGAGGCTTTGACCAGGCTCTAACCCCAAGTCTTTGCATTTTTGTACTATCTTCGCTGTTTCTTCTGCTTCTTTTATCCTTTGGTCTGTCGATGGCTTTGAGAACAGTATCGAGATTACTGCAAAAAGGATAACAAAAACGAGAATGACCCAAATACTTACAAACAAGTGGTATATAATCTGACTATTATTTTTCACTTACCGCCTCCAATCTTCACATACACCATTAGTACTATCATCGCCAGAACAAAGGCTACTCCCCATGACTCACCACCGACTCGTGGTATATCATTTACGTGACTTGACGAAAATGATGGCTGTATGGTCTCGCACAGCTTGGCTTGCCCTTGTGGGTCAACCTCGCCCGCCCGCAAACAAGTTCGTGCAGGACTAGTAGCATCTCCACTCATTACTTGTCCCTCCTTGGTCCTAATACGAATGCAAGAAACCACCACGGGCTTAGTTTCAACATCATTACCCCAAGGAATACCAGGTAAATGAGCCATAACAGCACATATTGAGTCCTTCTATCCATATACATCACTTTTTTTCTCCTTCTATATCTTTAGGTTCTATATTCTCTCCAAGTATCTCGGTCGCGAATGACGATATGATCGAGTCTGGAGATTCAGGTGTAATGTGTGTGTCTCGGCGTTGTGGCATGTGATCGCGGAGATACTGTATGTGGTTATCGGAAATCGAGCAGTTGGCAACAAACGCCTGCCATGCTGGGTATATCTTTGACTGGTTAACCGCGTGTAACTCGCGCTTATCTGGCTCTTCGAATGTTGGCATAGGGACAATGTGCTCGACGATTGGTGGGGCATACTTAAATAAGTGTTTTGCAAAGTCTTGGTCTACCAAAAGCCCCCGAGCAGTGTATAGGAGCTGTCCACCATTCTCACCCTCGGTAATTGAAATGATGTAGTCGGGCATTTGAGGTTGGGATGATACTGTAACGTCAGTAAGTGGCTGAAAACGATGAAGCCAGCCGTGATGCAGCGCAGTTTGTATAGCCGTGATCATTGTCATCTGATCGTCACTTTGAGTTGTAGTGGTCTCTACTGGCATAGCGAACCTCTTTCTATTTTGGCTAGCTGTTAGAAATCTAGCAGCGCTGCCTGCAAGTTGTAATTATGATGTCAATACATATTATTTAACGGAGGTACTGCCAAGATGAGGAAAACTCCTATTAGTCCGTTACAACAGCGCATTAGACTAGTGTTCTAACGCTAGAACGAATACGCAATTCTACCCTCCACATGAAGCCTGCTGACAAGCGGGCTTTGTGTTTATAAAGATATGTATGTACTCCAATATTATAACACGCTTTAGCTTAAAACGTATACCTTAAAATCGACCTATTAGGTATATACTTCAGACAATGATCAAGTAACTCTTGGGGTATCTCTTCGGTCCTCATTTCAGTGCATACATAGCTGTGGAGTTCGTTGGCATATGATTCGGCTGGGTAGTCTTTAACACGATCTCTTACCGATGAGTACTGCTCGTACAGGTTGCCCGTGATAATGGCGTACTGTTCTCGTTCATCTTCGCTGATAATACTGCGGATGTAGTGCATGTATTCGTGAGCAAATATTGTTGACTGTACTGACTGGGGACGAGATAGGATAGCACGTGGGAAGTAGAGTCTACCACCACCATAGCAGGCTGTGGGGGTTCCAGTTATAAGACCTGAACACATGCTTGCGTCACTTGGCACGATGATATGTAAGTGACTAACTAAAACAGGGTCCAAGCCTAACCGATCTACGATTGGCTGAACCTCTGTTGGGACCGTGTAAGTAGGCGTCTTTACGACAATTTGCTGCACACTAGGTGTCGTTACTGCCTGTTTTGGTCGGTATGGTGCTGCTGCTACTAGCAATGCAACAATCGCCAAGGTAGTAGCTACCATGGTTCCTGCTATTACTAGTGTCACTTTTTTACTCATACTTCTATATTCTGCTTACTTAAACCGCTTGTCAATAGTCTTATGGTAGCGGAGACCAGAATCGCACTGGCACCTGGAGCTTATGAAACTCCCGAGCTGCTATTGCTCTACTCCGCGATAAGCGACAGTGTAAATTAGTGAGTGCCGTCAACTAGGATTACTGTCGCTTGCCTTCGTGTGGCTGATAGAAGGTGAGATGCCCTAGTATCTGGTATTAGTTCTCACGTTTATTATTATAACATGGCCCGAAAGGTAGGGATCGAACCTACGACCAACGCATTAACAGTGCGTCGCTCTACCGCTGAGCTACTTTCGGATGGCCTGGTGACTAGGGCTCGAACCTAGATTGCGAGATCCAAAGTCTCGTGTCCTACCAATTAGACGATCTCCAGATGGCGACAATGATGGGACTCGAACCCACAACCTCCCGCTAGACAGGCGGGTACTCTAACCAATTGAGTTACATTGCCATGGAGGCGCTACGAGGAATCGAACCCCGAACTTCTGAGTACAAAACAGAGGTTATAAGCCGTTTAACTATAGCGCCATGGTGACACGAGTAGGATTTGAACCTACGAACCCCGAGAGGAACTGTTTTACAGACAGCATGCTTTAGCCACTTGCATATCGTGCCAAACAAAAACCCCGCTTTCTTGGCGGGGGTTAGAAGAGTCGAACTTCTGGCTACTGGTTTGGAATCAGTTGTGTTACCGTTACACCAAACCCCCACGCGTGAGCGAGGTATCTGTATTGGTATACGTCTGTTGCCATAATTTAGCCATGCACATAGTGTATCACAAAAAAACTGACCTAGTAGAGGCGCACTGGTAAAAAGTGACTAAAACCAATGGCGTAACCAAGTCAGTTACTAGGAGCTTAACAAAAAAACACTTGACGAGCAATACAAGCGGTGTGTTATAGTCACATGTAGCTGAAGCGATTATTCAGCCCGACCGACGGTGAAGAACAACGGATACCTCAGTCGACGGAGTAACTTAATAACTAGATAGCAGATAATAGGGTGTGGTCGGTAACGCCATCCTCTAAGTCTTAGGGATTATGTCTGGTTCTAGACACGGCGTAAATACGGGGCTGCATAGTGTTTACTCACTAAGAGAAGTGGTGCCACACCCTCTTACTTGCTATTTAGTTATTACTCTAGAGACTAGGAACACGGCTTCGATCCCGAGGGAGCGATATTTAGGAGGGTTCACCTGATGCCGTAGGCTAGAAGGGGAAGGGGAAGCCTATTGACATTATTTTTTTAGTTGTGTACGATGATTGGGTAATCGCTTCGAAAGCCGCTCTACACCCAAGGAGCGGCTTTTTCTATTGACACGCTCATTCTGCTTAGCTATACTAGAAGTACATTAAAAAAGGTGACGGGTATGAAAATTAGTGAGCATCTTGAGAAGTATACAAAAGCTAAACACGAGGCTGATGAGGCGTACCAAAAGTATGCTGAGAAGCGTGATAAGGCAGACGCACTTAAGGCTGCACTCTGGGAGCAAATGCAGAAGATCGGCGTAGACTCTGTAAAATCAACCGTAGGTACAGCGTCAGTGCGCCGCACACAAGGCTTCCAAATCACTGACATGGACCTTGTACGCAACTGGCTGATGGACAATGGCATCGATGAGACACCGTATATCAAATTCAACAAGACAGGCATTGACTCTTTGCTTGCTACTGCGCTGAAGAAGAACGGTGAACTTGTACCAGGTACTCAGCTCGTAACAACTGAGGCTTTGAGCATTAGGGAGGCAAAATGAAGCAAGTAACTTACTGCGACCACTGTGGCGCTAAAGTAATGGAATACTGGCATCGTCTTACCCCTGGGCTCATTGGAGCGCTTGTGAAAGCCCGTACTCATGTAGCCGACACTGGTATCAATTTCTTCCAAACAAATGAACTAGGGCTTACCCATAGCGAATTATGTAACTGGTCGAAGCTGCGCCACCACGGCCTTGTAGTAAAGCATCATGATGAAGACGGCAACTTTGATGGCTGGTTATTGTCTAAGCGTGTTGGTCCTTTCATGCGTAACGAAATTGCCATTCCAATCCGCGTTAAGACCTTCCGTAACAAGACAATTGATCACGATGAGAAACTTGTATACCTACGTGACATCTACAAGGAAGATCTACCATACTTTGAAAATATTGAGTCAATAGATCGAGAGATACACCCAATGATTAAGGTAGAAGATAACGGACAGCTTGCAATGATAGGAGGAGAGTATGGCATTAGCTAAAGAGGGCTTCGATAAAAAGCAATACTGGGATAACCGTAAAAGGAATTGGCGAGGTCAAGGCCCACACGACTATCAGATCATGCGTGAGATGCGTAAACAGTATGAAGACGAGATGGCTGGAAAGGGCAAGAAGAAAAAACCAAAGAAAGCCAAAAAACTTGCATAATTCATTCTGCTTATATACAATGTAAGTACATTAAAAAAGGTGACTAATATGACAGAACAAGAACTATGGCGCGAGAAGGTTTATCATCCAGAAAACTTCGAGCCCGTATTTTCGTTAGATGATGACGGCCAGCTTATGGTTGGCTTCACTGACGCAGAACTAGAACAATTAGAAGTAGAGGAGCGATTACTGGAAATCACATCATGTGAGCACGTATCTGATCAGGGTACCGCTCGTGGATGGGGTACTGATCGCTGCGTTAAATGTGGAGACATAATCGATGTCAATCAACGCTAAACTTAAAGAAATTCAGTCAGATCTAAAAGTACCAAAGAACCAGGTTAATACGTTTGGTAAGTACAAGTATCGTAACTGCGAGGACATTCTCGAAGCTGTAAAACCACTAGCAGCCAAGCTAGACGCGGTTATTAAGCTTGATGATGAACTAGTAGCTATTGGTGATCGTTACTACGTAAAATCAACAGCTACACTCCTTGATGAAGAAGGCTCTATAACAGCTACGGCATACGCTCGAGAGGCAACAGAGAAGAAAGGGATGGATGACGCACAGATAACTGGAGCTGCTTCATCATACGCACGCAAGTATGCCCTGAACGGACTATTTGCAATTGATGATACGAAAGACGCCGATAGTCACGACAACCGACCTACAAAGCCAGTTGCTAAAGAAGGTCCCGTATTGCCTGTAAAAACCCCTTCGGTTGCAAGACCAGCAACTACTGTACAGACACCAGCTCCTAAGCCAACAGGGACAATAGATCGCTCAGTAGTCACCACGGCTAGCAATCGTGTGGCATTGCTCCAGAAGGCAATATCTATGATCCACGACAAGGCACCACGCACTATTTCAGATGCCGATGCAAAGCAGGTCGCCCTTGGAATCCTGATGAAGGACTCCCTCAACGAAGCTACTGTTGAAGATCTCCAGAAGCTTATAGATGACATCCGAGAGATTGAACAGACGGGTATAGAGTTCCTATTGCCAACTCAAGACGAAGATACGGCAGAATGAAGATCCTAGTACCAGTAACACTTGGCATCCCTAAGCGTAAGGTGGATAACTCTGTGATCCTCCCGATGACTACCACGCTTGAGGTGAACGGTGAAGACTACCTAGAGATGGACAAGCTTCGCATGACTACTGGATGGATGATGTTTTCTCCCAACGAGGCAGACGTTATCGATGCAGAAATGCCGCGAGAGAACGCCCCAGATAAAGAATCCAAGTCATCGTCAAAGCGACTGTACAACGTTCTATTCGTCTACTGGAAGCAGCTAGGAGAACCAGGTGACTTCGATGTATGGAGAAAAGTTCAGATGGAAAAGTTCATTAACCAAATAAAAGACAAGCTCGAAGACTAGGAGGGTATATGCCAGGCACCAAAGAAGGCGCGAAAAAGATGGTTGTAACAATGAGAGAAAAGTACGGTGAGAAACATTGGCGTAAAGCTGGCCGCAAAGGGGGGAAAGTTACAAAACTTGAACGTGATGTCAAGCACAAGTCAGAGTTTTACATTAAGAAGAAATATAAAGTAAAAAACGGAGGGTATGATGGAGGGTTCGACCAGGATTAGTGTGATTCTTATGATCGCATCACTATTAAGTATAGGAGTATTACTGCATGCTACGCTTAAAATCGCAGACACAAAAAAGCATCAAGCCGAGGAAGAGTCGCAAATTGCCACTATCACCTCATGTCTTAATCTTAAAGACGGACGAGACTACACCGTATACAATTGGAGAGTACTCAAAGACCGCTCTACGAGCGATGTCGTCAGCGCGACAGGTGCAACTCCAAACCAAATCAGAGACTGTCTTAACCGATGGTCAGAAGTGCAAAGCGTGCGGTGACTACACTGTAGTTGATAGCGGGTTTGAGGGGTGGAAGAAGCGCTGCTTGAGCTGCGGTTGGTCAAACTAAAACTGGTGGAGGGTGATGAGTGGTTAGTCCGCTTTTAAAATCAAACGGATACAAGCCTAGGAAAGGCAAGGTTTTTACGTGTGTGTGCGGCAAGGAGTTCTATAGGGGCAGGTCTGCCGAACTCGGGCAATCAAATAAGTATTGTTCAAGGCAGTGTCATTATAACGCCATGTCTAAGGGACAAGATCTGAAGTGTAAAAACTGCGGTAAGTCGTACCACAAATCTCCCTCCATGGTTAGGCTTCGTGGAAGTAGCTACTGCTCCAAAAAATGCCAGACAGACCATGACACAAAGAGCGCGAATACACCGAGAATAAAGAAACAGAATAGCCAGTTACGGAGCGGTAAGCTCCGCACACTGGATAACGTTTTTTCAAGAATAGTTAGAGAGCGAGATGGTAAATGTCTCAAGTGCGGCAGCTTATCGGCACTACAATGCTCGCATGTGATGCCTAGAACGTATCTCTCCATAAGATGGGATCTCAGCAACGCTATAACTCTATGCTATCGGTGCCATATTCACTGGTGGCATAAACATCCCTTAGAAGCGTCTCGGTGGTTTGAAGATAAGTGGCCAGGTAGGTACAACGAACTCCTTTTGATTGCAAACCAGCACAATAAGGTTGACAGAGTGAAGTTGCTGTCTGAACTTAATGAGAAGCTAAAGGAGATTAAGCAGAATACTTGACAATTTCATTCTGCTTGTGCTATACTGTAGCTACATTAAAAAAAGGTGACATCAAATGGAAAACGTATCAACTAATCGCAAGAAAAAGTTTAACTGGAAGCAGTTTAACACCGTTGCCATAACGGTAGTGGTTTGTGCTATCATTGCAGCACTTGGGTATTACCACGTCATGACCGTGCGTAAAAGCTACCTTAAGGGTGTGTCAGATGGCATGGGTATCACGAATGTACAGGGGCTGCTGGACGTCGTAAACAAGTAAAGTCCAATAAGCAAGGAAATGCGTATTCGTATCAAACACAAAGTACTCCTAGCATTACTGCTATCAGTGCTGGCGGCGCTCACGCTAACCGTCATAAAGACTCGAAATAACGTGATACAACTTGAAAAAGGCGTAAATCAGAAGATCGAAGATATACGCCAGCAAAAAGACCTACAGATCAAAAAAGATGGCGAGACCATCAAGACAAAAGATCAAAAGATTCAGGAACTTGACAAGGCATTACAGACAAAGGCACAGAAAGCCGCTGAATCTGCTCAGCTCGCTGCGGAAGCAGCCAAGGCAGCTAATAAGCAGACAGCAGCGTACGTCGCTCCACAAGCAGTTTCAAGTGATAATTACTCACTAGTTACTAAGTGGGCCAACCACTATGGTATCGACCCTGCTTGGATGCACCGCGTGGTAAAGTGTGAGTCTGGGTATCGTAGTGATGCTGTTAACGGTAAATACTGGGCGGGCGGTTCTACGCCAACTGGTATTGCACAGTTCCTTGCATCAACTTACATTGCTAATGCTAAGCGCATTGGCCTCCCAGCTCAGGACGATCGAACGAACCCCGATCGATCGCTTCAGGTAATGGCTTGGATGTTCTCAATAGGTCAGTGGACTCAGTGGGAATGTAGATAAAAGAGGTGGGCTGGCAAGGCTCATACAAGAAAGCTCCTTTTTGGGGCTTTTTTGTTTAAAGCATTACAAGTTTGGAGTATATTTAGCTTAGGACCTTGAAAGGAGAATCATGGCTTACCTAATTACTAGTGCTGTCGTGAGTCTTCTCACGGGCAAGTACTTGCATTGGAGGGATCGTGTATGACCAGGAGAATTGCCCAGTTCACCAAGGAACATGCACGACGTTCAATACCCACCATCTTTTCTGGCCGAGAAAGGATTATAACGATCCGATCTCTCGCCGTTATCGCCAGCTCTTCACTATACGGATATGTGTGGATTGGCATGCAGAGATTCACGCAACTCAAAGACCACCTAAAAAGCCATCTCGTAAAGAGATGGAAGCCGAACTCTCTAGGAGGTGTAATGGACAGAGTGACGGTAGTTTCCGACCAGGTAGGAACTTTCGAGGTATATGGACGGACGCTGAGGGTCAGTGCTGACACCGAAGTAATTGTCCGTTTCACCGATCCTCGATTCGACTACCTTCGATACCTTGACGAGGAGCATCAGTGCCTCGCCATCGTTCGTATGCACCCGACGGCATACACCATGCTTGTGGAGTTCGGCATCCCCGAAACAACTCCACGCACCACCATGAGTCAGTCTGAATTCAATGAGTGGCTTGAGTGGGAGACGAATGTCGATATGGCTCAGTTCGAGGAGGAGATGGCCGATGGACAAGGTAGTGATGAGTCTGGAAGTGACTCGTCTGAACCAACGGATTGACGGCCTCAAAGAGTGGCGTGATCAACTCAACGAAAGGATTGCCAACCTTGAAGAGAGGCGTCAAAATCTCGTGGAAGCAATGGAGAGTGAGTCATGATACAAGAACGCAGGTTGCGTACAAAAGTGCGTTCCATCGAGCAACAGCTCGCCGAGATCGCACGTCAGCGTTCCGTTCTCATGCAAGAATGGGAACGGCTCGAGGAAGAACGGCTTGATGCCCTGAGAGAACTGGATCGATATGACGAAGCAGAGGCGTTTTCTGACCGACTGGCTGGTTGATCTCCTGGATCACCTCCTCAAGAAGTGGGAGGCAAAGCTCCAAAAATGACTTGAAACAAATCAAGTAACAAAAAGGACCCCGAAAGGGGTCCTCATAATGTGTGTTTTATTTAGAACGGCAGTAAGCCATTAGCCTTTATACTTTGATCTTCGTGGATGTATTTGTCTACAGTACGTAATGCGAGCGTCCCAGCAAGCACGATAACGTTTGTTTGGTCTTGTGCTCCTAAGAAGTGTAATAGGTACGATACAGCAGCGGATATGGCCGCTAGTACGGCTAACCGAGCAGCTTCTTTAAGTGCAGATACAATAGCGTCTTTGGTCATTTCTTTTTTGCTTTCTTGAGTTTTTTGAGTTGTGAGTTTATCCAGCGAATGACTTTTTCTTTAGTTGTGTAGTGTCTTTTTCTTGGCATTAGCATTTCTTCTTCTTTGACCGTTTGCGTGTCATTTGAAGACTCCCATTATTTTATCTAATATCTTCTGGACAAGATCGAGAAGCTTCTTGAGGAGCGTATTATTCTCCACAATGAGGCCATGATCAGACTGTTCAGAAGGCGTAGGAGGAGTCACTGGTACTGGTGGTGGGGTTACAACATCTGGCGTGTCCTTTACTTGAGCAGCAGGAATGACTTTGTTGTATACCTTGCGCGATACCCAGTACTTTGTGATAACGTACTTCGTTCCGTTCACTGATGTTTCACCAGCAATATCTAGTTGGGTGTTATCAGCAACAGTTCCGATGGTCGAGTTGTTTGATAGATCAATGACTGTTGCAGTTCCTTCGACCCACTTTGTGGCGACTAGTGGGCTAAAGTTCTTCTCCCACTCTGGCACTGATGGAGCTGGTGGTTGGGTTGGGGCTGCTGGCTGAAGATCAGGCCAGTCATATACGGCACTTGCAGGGATATTGTAGGCATCTGCCTTGCTGTTTATAGCGGTAATGAATGGCGCGAGGTTATCTCCGCAACAGGCTGTAGAAGAGTAATCGCGGTGAGGTCGGACATTAGGCCAAGTAGCAGGGAACTCAGGGTGGTTCTCACAAAGGTCTGTAAGGAGCTGTGCAAGGGCTTCATATTGCTCACGAGTAGGCTGTTCGTTATATGGTGGGTGGAAGTACCCATCGAGACAGATCATGATCGCGGTGACGTTCTCAGCCGTTCCTACAGCGTATAGCCATGTCTCGTGAGGTCGTATTTTAAAGATGGTACCTACGTTATCTATCTTGTAGTGGTACTGGAGTCCAGGTCCGAGGCGATTGTAGTGCTCGGCAGCTTCTGATCGGTATCGAGCAATCGAGTCGTAGTCGTGTGGACGCGGTGAAGCATCGTGATGAATCGCGATTGAGGTTATTTTACCTACCTGGCGCTGGTGGGTTCCAGTTCCGTCTCCGTAGGGTACTCCAACGGGGTTTAGGTAACTATCTCCTGTAAGATCTTGTACTGGGTAAATTTTCACTTTTTTCTCCTTTTAGCTTACGCTTATTCTATTCCTCGCAAAACGATACGTCAAAATTACTTCTTAACGACCTGCTTCTCAACTGTTTCACTGTGAACCTCTTGCTCGTCAACAATCTGCTTGCCAACATGCTGCTCCCTGATGTTTTCCATCAGGGCTGCTAAGCGGTCTCCCTGTTGTACCGTTATCTCTGCCAAGTGACCATTACGCTCTTTCGCTTCATCAGCGCCGCGCTTTGTTTCTTTGGCTATCCTTTCGTTTGACTTTGCCACCTTATCAAACGATTCAGCCATCTTTTCGTGACTCTTATTTTGATCACCAATGAGCTTGAATAGCCCAGCGATAGTGAGGCTAAATACTCCGATTGCAGCTACAAGTACCGCACTGTCCATTCTTATACAAGCTCCGCC
>ERZ650311.278-NODE-278-length-34693-cov-10.031208_pt1 | contig 34693 bp, 33 predicted proteins | sample MGYA00376247_ERZ650311 | MGnify/ENA primary metagenome ERZ650311 (study PRJEB26733, sample SAMN07839324) | wastewater metagenome | biome: small river; feature: stream; material: water | place: USA: North Carolina | collected 2016-07-28 ...
ATTCAAGGCGATTTGGATCGACGCAAGCCTGGTACATCTCGGCATGTAACTCAAAGGCAGGAAGCGGATCAAGTAGAGATTCTTTCTGGTGTTTTTGAGGGTAAGACAACAGGTACGCCAATCGCTTTATTAATTCGTAATACAGATCAGCGTAGCCAAGACTACGGTGATATTTTGGATACCTTTCGGCCTGGCCATGCTGATTACACTTATTGGCATAAATACGGCATTCGTGATCCACGTGGTGGTGGCCGTTCGTCAGCTCGTTTAACTGCGCCTGTGGTTGCAGCAGCAGCTGTTGCCAAGAAATGGTTGGCCGAGAAATATGGCATGGAATTTTATGGCTATATGACCCAGTTGGGTGAGGTAGAGATTCCATTCGAAAGTAAGCAAGAGATTGGAAATAATCCATTTTTTGCACCTAATGCCAGTGTTATTCCTAAGCTTGAGAGTTACATGGATGATTTGCGTAAAGCAGGGGATTCCTGTGGAGCGCGTTTGACTGTGGTTGCTAAAGGCGTACCTGTTGGTTTGGGTGAACCTTTATTTGATAAGTTAGATGCTGATATTGCGCATGCCATGATGGGTATCAATGCTGTGAAAGGTGTTGAGATTGGCGCAGGCTTTAAGAGTGTTGCGCAAAAAGGTAGTGAGCATGGCGATGAAATGTTCGCCAATGGCTTTGCTACCAATAATGCTGGCGGTGTATTGGGCGGTATTAGTAGTGGTCAGGATGTGGTGGTCTCCATTGCGATCAAACCAACTTCTTCGATCATGTCGCCTAAGCAATCTATTAACCGCGCAGGTGATGCTGCGGTTGTGCAAACCAAAGGTCGTCATGATCCGTGCGTGGGTATTCGGGCAACGCCAATTGCTGAAGCCATGTTAGCTCTGGTCATCATGGATCACGTATTACGCCATCGTGCTCAATGTGGGGATGTCAAAGTTAGTACGCCACGCATTCCAGCACAAAGACCTTAATTAGAATGTTTTCATGACCGGTCTTGTACGGCTGGCTTTTGCGGCATTTTTCTTTTTTTACTTCTCATACATAGGGCTCATGTCGCCCTATGCCAGCCTCTACTTTGCTAGCAGAAACTTTGGCGCCATTGAGATTGCTGCTTTGATGTCAATGTTTCAGATCACACGGATCTTGGGCCCATTTGCATGGGGTTGGTTAGCCGATGTACGTCGTGATCGTTTGGGCATCATGCGCATGACCTCTGTGATGGCCTGCATTATTTTTTCTGCCATCTTTTATCTTGAGAGTTACCTGCCGTTATTAATTTGGATGTTTTTATTAAATACGGTGATTAGCAGCTTAATGCCATTGGGTGAGGCTGCTACGGTTCATGCGTTGTATAAAAATAACGATTTTGACCGCCGTTATGGGCGCCTAAGATTGTGGGGTTCGATTGGTTTTATTGCCATGGTCTTAACAGCTGGTGCCTGGTTTGAGCAATTTGGTATTGAGAGCTTTCCATATTTTGGCATCACCGCCTTATTGATCATGACAGCTCTAACAACTACTTTGCGTGAACCGGCAATCGAGGCGACTCATCATGCAGAAATTAAATTTAGGCATGTTCTTAAAAATACTCAAGTTCAGTGGTTTTTATCTGCCAATTTTTGGATGATCTTTGGGCATGCCAGTTTGTATGTTTTCTACTCTTTGTATTTGGATAAGTTGGGTTACTCAAAAGGGGAGATAGGGCTATTCTGGATGTTGGGTGTTTTATCTGAAGTGATATTTTTTTATTTTCAAAGTTACTTTTATGCCAGATTCACCACAAAGAGCATTCTGATTGCCGCATATTTGATTGCCACCATTCGTTTTGCTTTGATGGCTTATGTGCCGGAATTGCTTGTGTTGGTGTTGGCGCAAATCATGCATGCCGCGACCTTTGGCGCGCATCACAGTGCGAGCATCAAAATGTTGCAAACATGGTTTAAAGGACCTTTGCAGGCGAGGGGGCAAGCGCTTTACACCACAGTCTCGTATGGTATTGGTGGCACAGTTGGCGGTTTGGTAGCTGGTTGGGTGTGGGAATATTTAGCGCCAGCTCATGTTTTCGGTTTGGCTGCCGTTAGTAGTTTTTTAGGCTACTGGTGCATGAGCAAAATTACCAATACTGATTAAAAAATTAGAAATAAATTATTTGCCACTGTATTTGCTAAAAGAGAAAACCTCTTGAACCGATTTTTTATCGGTATCGATTTTTACTTCTACTGCTTCAACCAAAGTCGCGCCAGGAACAACTAAACGCAACACATTCTCTTGTGTCTGGCCAGCTGGATTCTTGATCGGTTGATCAACCACATATTGGTGCGAGTCACCTTGTATTAAGAGGACTGGTTTCTTAAATGAGGCTGAGAGCTTGGATATGGTCTGGATGAAATCTTTGAATCCTGATTCTGCAGGCACTCTCGGGTCAAAAATATCTGATTGCATCGCAATGACGATGGCAGCGTATTTCTTGTGCTTCGCTACTTGAAAGCTATCCTTTAGCCAGGCCATGTTGGCAGCATTGCGCGCTTGATACTCAGCAATTGCACCAGGAACTTGGTGGTCCAAGTTATTGTTGGAGCCCACTTGATGAATCGTGACAAATAAAACATCTTGATCTGCCCAGCGTGCATTCTCAATATAAGAGCGGTACTTGGGCATTAACTTAGATTGATTCTCAAGTCGAAGAGTTTGTTGCCCAAGACTCTTACCTTCTTGAAAAAATACAGATCTAACTTTTTCAAGTCTCTCAGACTGTTGATATGAGCCATTAGATGGGCGATGGCAGTCGGTCCACTCATTATCCCCAGGCGTGAACACCAATGGTTTCTCAAAGCCATCAAACAGTTTCTTAACCTCTAGAAATGTTTCATCCGAGCAAAGGCTGGCACCATTTTTAATGTCACCCACATGGATAGTGAACTTTGATCTAGGATGTTGATTGATGCCAGTGATCAACTGTCTAAATGCCTCGTTGCTAAAGTAGGGCTGATCACCAATGGCTGTAAAGGACAGTTCTTTGGCATGGCTTGTGCCAAGCAATGCAGAGGCCAGCATAAAAGTAAGCAGTATTTTTTTATGCATGGCTAACTAAGCACCTAGTTCTATTGAGATTGAGTGATTAAAGATGAATCAGTGTTGGGGCAAAAATACCCAAGCCACTTAGCACCAAAGAAATAACACCAAGACCGCCAGCTAAAACACTCAAAAGACTAACGCCAGTGATGATGGTGGCAGAAGCCAACACAATCGCCACTTGTAAGATGCCTGAGGCAATTTCTAAGAAGTGATATTTGTGCATGTAAAGATCACGGGTTGCTTCAGCTTGTTTGGCTTTAGCAGCTAATTCTTTGCGACCTTCGCCAGTTTCAGGTTCTGAGTCGTAACGCTTGGCTGCGGCATCCCATTTCTCAAGTGCTGCTGCAGTCTTTGGATCAGATACTTTGCCAGTTAGTTGGGTGGTTTCGATGGTTAATTTTGTGGCAGTAGAACGAATCGTTTTTGCCTGGAAGAAAGACCATAAATTAGATGCTTCAATTTGTTTGGTTAGAACTTCTGTTTGGTATGCCTTACTCATCGTTTCACTGATGGCTAATAGCAAAGCCAAAATAGAAATCAACAGCGCAATCTTTTTATTGCTTGGATCAACGTGACCATGACCTGACATATATACCTCTGTTTAAAAAATAGTTAATCAAACAAACAATTCAACAAGACTAAAAAATAAACTATAAAAGTTACATTCCTGAGTAATTGGGGCCGCCTGTTCCTTCAGGGTTCAGCCAAACAATGTTTTGAGTGGGGTCTTTGATATCACAGGTTTTGCAATGCACGCAGTTTTGCGCATTGATCTGTAATTGTTTGCCAGCATCGCCATCCACAAACTCATAAACCCCAGCAGGGCAGTAACGTTGTTCTGGGCCATCAAAGACAGCTAAATTGGTCACCACCGGTACTACTGGGTTGTTGAGCGTAAGGTGAGCAGGCTGATTCTCTTCATGATTCGTATTTGAAATAAATACTGAAGACAAACTATCAAAAGTAATTTTTCCATCAGGTTTTGGATAATCAATTTTTTCACATTGCGCGGCTGGCTTTAAGTATTGATGGTCAGCAAGTTTTGTGTGAATAGTCCAAGGCACGTTGCCGCCCAATAACTTTTGTTCAATACCCACCATCAATGTGCCTAAGTACAAACCTTTACCCATCCATGGTTTGAAGTTACGTGCTTTTTTGAGTTCTGTGTGTAGCCAACTCTTTTCAAAAGCGGCTGGGTATGCAGTTAACTCATCGCCTGAGCGGTTAGCTGTCACTGCATTGAAGGCTGCTTCTGCAGCTAGCATGCCAGTCTTGATGGCAGCGTGACTACCTTTAATACGAGATGCATTTAAAAAGCCTGCATCACATCCAATTAGTGCGCCACCTGGGAACACAGTTTTTGGTAGGCTATTTAAGCCACCAGCTGTGATCACGCGTGCGCCATAACCAATGCGTTTGCCGCCTTCGAAGAAGCGACGAATGCTTGGGTGTGTTTTGTAACGTTGGAATTCTTCAAATGGGCTGAGGTATGGGTTGCTATAGGATAGACCCACCACAAAACCAACAGCGACTTGATTGTTTTCTAGGTGATATAAAAACGAACCGCCATAAGTATCAGAGCTCAGTGGCCAACCTGCGGTATGAATCACCAAGCCCTCTTGATGAAGTGCTGGATCGATTTCCCAAAGTTCTTTGATGCCAAGACCATAACTCTGTGGATCTTTGCCAGCATCTAAAGAGTAGTTATTAATCAATTGCTTACCCAAGTGACCTCGTGCGCCTTCAGCAAAGAGAGTGTACTTGGCGCGTAACTCCATGCCTAATTGGAAGTTTTCGGTTGGCTCGCCATCTTTGCTAACACCTAAGTTGCCTGTAGCCACACCAACCACTTCGCCTGATTCGCCATACAAAATTTCTGCTGCAGGGAATCCCGCAAAAATTTCTACGCCTAAGTTTTCTGCTTCGGCACCTAACCAGCGTGTGAAGTTAGATAAGCTAACAATATAGTTGCCGTGATTTTGAAAGCAGCTAGGCAACATCCAATTAGGAGTTGTGAACGACTTGCTTTCAGTTAAGAACATGAAGCGGTCTTCGCTCACTGCGGTATTCAGTGGCGCACCTTTTTCTTTCCAGTCAGGGATTAATTCATTGATACCAATTGGATCCATCACGGCGCCAGATAAGATATGCGCACCAACTTCGGATCCTTTTTCAAGAACGCAAACGGAAATCTCTTGGCCTTTTTCAGCGCTTAATTGTTTTAAGCGAATCGCAGCAGATAACCCAGCGGGACCACCACCCACAATGACCACGTCGTAGTCCATGGACTCGCGAGGACCAAACTGTTCAAGAATTTCTGGGCTGGTATTCATTTGCACTCCATCGGGTAAGGCTTTGATTTTAATTTCAATCTGTTTGAACTTAGAAAAAAGTTACTATAAGGGTTCTGCACGCTTAATTTGTTGATTTATTTTCATATAGTTAGCTAATTTCTTGAGCTTTCTTGTCATATAAAGTCAACGAGCCGTCAATAGAATGGTATATAACTAGAGGTTTGGCATATAGTTTGCTTACTTAAATAGTGGGTCAGAGCCCTTAAATAGGGCTGTTTTTGTATAAATTGGGAGTTTTGAATGAATAAGGTTTACGGTTCTGCGAAAGAGGCTTTGGCTGATATCGTTAAAGATGGCCAAACTTTTGCAGTGGGTGGTTTTGGTTTATGCGGTATTCCAGAAGCTTTGATCGCTGCTTTGCGTGACTCAGGTGTAACCAACTTAACTGCAATCTCTAATAATGCTGGTGTAGATGGCTTTGGTTTGGGCCAACTATTGGAAACTCGCCAAATTAAAAAAATGATTTCTTCATATGTTGGCGAAAACAAAGAGTTTGAGCGCCAATATTTAGCTGGTGAATTGGAGTTGGAGTTCACTCCTCAAGGTACTTTGGCAGAAAAGCTGCGTGCTGGTGGTTGTGGTATTCCAGCCTTCTTTACTAAAACAGGTGTGGGCACGATTGTTGCTGAGGGTAAAGAGATCCGTGAGTTTGACGGTGAAAAGTATGTGATGGAGCGTTCTTTGGTGGCTGACGTTGCTTTGGTAAAAGCATGGAAGGCTGACAAGGCTGGTAACTTGGTTTATCGCCACACAGCTCGTAACTTCAACCCAATGTGCGCAATGGCTGGCAAGATCACGGTGGTTGAAGTGGAAGAAATTGTTGAGAACGGTACTTTTGAGCCTGCTGATGTTCATACACCAAGTATCTATGTGCATCGCATCGTATTGAACAAGAACCCAGAGAAGCGCATTGAACAGCGCACTGTTAGCAAGGCTTAAGGAGTAAGAATCATGGCATGGAATCGTGATGAGATGGCTGCACGTGCAGCAAAAGAATTAAGAGATGGTTTTTATGTGAACTTAGGTATTGGTTTGCCAACTTTGGTGGCTAACCATGTGCCAGCTGATATTGAAGTTTGGCTTCAATCAGAAAATGGTTTGTTAGGTATTGGTCCATTCCCAACCGAAGATAAAGTGGATGCAGACTTAATCAATGCTGGTAAACAGACAATCACAACGTTGCCTGGCTCAGCTATTTTTTCATCAGCTGACTCATTTGGCATGATCCGTGGTGGCAAGATCAATATTGCTATTTTGGGTGCGATGCAAGTGAGTGAAAAAGGCGACCTTGCAAACTGGATGATTCCAGGCAAGATGGTTAAAGGCATGGGCGGCGCGATGGACTTAGTGGCTGGCGTGAAGCACGTGGTGGTCTTGATGGAACATGTGGCTAAGAAAAAAGATGGCACAGAAGACATCAAAATTTTGCCTAACTGCACATTGCCATTAACTGGTGTGGGTGTGGTTAATCGCATCATCACTGATTTAGCAGTGATTGACGTAACACCTAATGGCATGAAGTTGATTGAGCTAGCACCAGGTGTGACTAAAGAAGAAGTTGTTTCTAAAACTGGTTGCAAGTTAGATACAAGCGCTGTTTAATTAAGCAATGAATCCTGCTCATCACGCCTCTCACCTGCATGCGCACAAGAGGGGTGATGCGCAGCATTTGCATTACCGTGAGTCTCATCAAACAGGCATCTTGTTAACTGCCTTATTGCTCACATTCACATTTGCTGGGATTGAAGTTTTTGCTGGTTTCTGGGCGAACTCGTTGGCATTGATATCTGATGCAGGCCATATGGTCACTGATGCGGCTTCTTTGGGGTTGGCGTTGTTGGCACAAATTGTTGCGAAGAGACCGCCATCTATTAAACATTCGTTTGGCTTTGGCCGCGCTGAATCCTTGGCTGCTTTTATTAATGGTTTGGCCATGTTGGCTTTGGTGGTTTGGATTGGTGTTGAAGCTCTCACACGATTTAATACGCCACATGAGGTGCAAGGTCAAACGGTCACCATTGTTGCGATCATTGGTTTGTGTATCAACATCATTGTTGCTTGGGTGTTATCTAAAGATAAAAAAAGTGTTAACACCAAAGCGGCACTTGTGCATGTGATGGGTGATTTATTGGGCTCGGTGGCAGCATTGATAGCAGGCGTGGTAATTCAGTACACGGGTTGGATGCAAATTGACCCGATCTTATCTTTATTTGTTTGCTTTTTGGTTTTGCGCTCCACCATTGATGTGTTGAGAGAGTCCTATCACTTTTTGATGCAGGGGGTGCCACATCACATTAATTATGTTCAAGTGGGGCATGATTTAAGAGCGGTTGAAGGTGTCTTGGCGGTACATGATTTGCACGTGTGGGAAATGTCACCGGGGCATCCTGCGCTGACTGGCCATGTTGAAATTAGAGATTTTCAAGACTGGCCAATTACTTTGGAAAAAATTAATAAGATGTTGCGAGAAAAGCATGAGATTGATCATGTGACCTTGCAGCCAGAAATGCCTAGTTAAAAATTGTCATTAATGATTTTGGAGTGAGATGAATATGAGTATGTTGAAAGGTAAAACTGCTGTTGTAACTGGTTCAACCAGCGGTATTGGTTTAGGTATTGCAAAAGCATTGGCAGAGCAGGGCGCCAACATCATGATGAACGGTTTTGGTGAAAAAGATGCGGCTATTGCAGAGGTAAAGGCATGCGGTGTTGAGGTCGAGTATCACGGTGCTGATATGAGCAAGCCTGCAGAAATTGAAGACATGATGAAGACTGCTGAAAAGCGTTTTGGCGGTGTAGACATTTTGGTAAATAACGCAGGTATCCAGCATGTAGCCAACGTGGAAGATTTCCCAGTGGATCGTTGGGATGCCATCATCGCGATTAACTTATCCTCAGCATTCCATACTTCACGGATGGCTTTGCCTGGTATGAAGCAACGCAACTGGGGTCGTATTATTAATTTGGCATCAGTGCATGGTTTAGTGGGCTCTGCTCAAAAATCTGCTTATGTGGCAGCTAAGCATGGCATTGTCGGTTTGACGAAGGTAACTGCTCTAGAAACTGCGCAAACAGGTGTCACATGTAACGCTATTTGCCCTGGTTGGGTGTTGACTCCACTGGTGCAAAAGCAAGTGGATGCAAGAGCTGAAAAAGATCAAGTGAGCAATGATGAAGCTAAGAAACGTCTCCTATCTGAGAAGCAACCTTCAGGAGAGTTTGTAACACCTGAGCAGTTGGCAGCTTTGGCAGTTTTCTTCTGTAGTCCAGCAGCGACTCAAATTCGTGGCGTTGCTTGGAACATGGATGGCGGTTGGGTGGCTCAGTAATGCTTAAGCGTTTACTAAAACGCATTTTTGGCATTAAAACTGAAGCATCGGTTGATGTTTCAACACATGCGCCCGAGGACTTCGGTACAGTTTCTCATGCGCAAAGTATTCAGGTTGTTGAAGTAGAGCAAAAGCCTGATTACCCCATACCAGTAGAAGACATTCAGGATGTTGAAGATCCTGAGTGTCGTACACACTATGTGCAATGTGCCAGCACCTCTGGCTTGCACAACATGGCTTATCACGAGTGGGGCGACCCTAATAATCAAAACGTTTTAATTTGCGTGCATGGTTTAACTCGCAGAGGTAGTGACTTTAAAGTTTTAGCCAAAGCAATGAGCGACCGTTATCGAGTGATATGCCCTGATGTGGTGGGTCGTGGAGATTCTGATTGGTTGCCTAATCCAATGCTTTATGGCATTCCGCAGTATGTGGCTGATATGGTCACACTGATTGCCAGATTGGGCGTGCAGAAGGTTGATTGGTTTGGTACATCGATGGGTGGTTTGATTGGCATCTTCTTAGCTAGTCAAGATCACTCGCCCATCCGTCGCATGATTTTGAATGATGTGGGCCCTAAGATTGAGTCTGCTGCTTTGAAACGTTTGGGTGACTATGTGGGCAAGCCCTTGCGTTTTGAGAGTAAAAAAGAAGGCCTTTTATATCTCAATCGTATTTGTGCTCCTTTTGGTGACTTTACGCCGCAACAGTGGAAAGACTACAACGGCCCACATTTGAAAAAAGATGGTGCAGAGTGGATCTTGCATTACGACCCTAATATTTCTAAGCCATTTGCAGCTGTAACTGTTGCCACTGCTGTGATGGGCGAGATGATGACTTGGAAAGCGTATGACGCGATTCAGGCGGACATGTTGGTGGTTCGCGGTGGGGATTCTGATTTGTTATCAGCAAAAACTGTGGCTGATATGTGCCACAGAAATCCTAGAGCTAGAAGTATCGAGATTCCTGGTGTGGGTCATGCCCCTGCATTTATTACGCCAGAACAGGTATCCTTAGCACGTGAGTTCTATAGTTAATAACGATTTATTGTTTGGTGAAGATTCTCATGCCCATGCTTTGGGCGTGAAAGAGATTCTTTTGTCTTTAAAGTTGGATGAACCAAGTTGTATTGCAGCAGAGTACTTGGATTCGACTTTAAACAAAGAGGCTTTAGAGAAGCAGTTGGGCCAAGAAGTGGCCAGTCTCATCATGGGCTATCGAGGTCTTAAAGCAGCGCAAATCAAAATTGCTAGACAACCAGCGAATCAATTAGGGCAAAGTGCTCAAGCTCAGGTTGAGGTATTGAGAAAAATGCTTTTGGCGTTTGCGCATGACTTGCGCGTGGTGCTGTTGCATTTGGCCTCTGTTTTGCAAACACTCAGATGGGTGACATCGCAACGTATTGAGACTAAAACATCTTGGGCGCAGGACATCTTGGATGTCGATGCTGCCTTGGCTAATCGTTTAGGTATTTGGCAACTTAAATGGGAAATGGAAGATTTGGCGTTTCGTTGTTTGGCGCCAGACACTTATAAGCAGATTGCTCAACTATTGGATTCCAAGCGCATTGAACGCGAAGAGTTCATTGCGCAAATCATGCAACGTTTAAATACTGAATTGCAAGATGCTGGTATCAAAGCTGATGTACAGGGTCGTCCTAAGCATATCTACAGCATCTGGAAAAAAATGCAGGGTAAGGCAATTGACTTTGCGCAGCTGTACGACGTTAGAGCTTTTCGTATTTTGGTGGATGACGTGAAAGATTGTTATGCAGCCTTAGGTATTGTTCATCACGTTTGGCAACCGATTCCTAAAGAGTTTGACGATTACATTGCAAGACCCAAGCCGAACGGTTACCAGTCATTGCACACTGTCGTGATGGATTCGGAGGGTATTTCTTTTGAGGTGCAAGTAAGAACTCAAGAAATGCACAAGCAGGCTGAGTATGGTGTGGCTGCGCATTGGCGATATAAAGAAGCAGGCAAGCAAGGCTACTCAGGAACAGTGAGTGCCAAAGAAGAATACGACCGCAGAATCGCCTGGGCAAGACAGCTGATTGCTTGGAAAGAAGATGCGTGGGATCAACTGAAGGGCCAAGAGCTTGATGATCAAATCTATGTGCTCACACCGCTGGGGCAAGTGATTCCATTACAGCAAGGTGCCACTCCTATCGACTTTGCCTATTCAGTGCACACTGACCTAGGTCATCGTTGTCGTGGTGCGAGAGTCGATGGCGCCATGGTGCCGCTCGATACTCGTTTGAAAAATGGTCAAACAGTTGAAATTATTTCAGTTAAGCAAGGTGGTCCATCGTTAGATTGGTTGAATGTTGAACGCGGTTATCTAGCGACTCACAGAGCTAGATCAAAAGTTCGCGCATGGTTTGCTGCTTTGCAGGCAGAACAAGAGGGTGATAAAGAAGATCAGCCGATTGCTGAGCCAGTTAAACCAGAGTTGCCCGACATCATTTTGCGTAAGAGCAAAGCCAAAGCGCATCAGGGTGATGTCTTGGTGGTTGGAGTGGATTCATTGCTCACGCAGTTATCGCGTTGTTGCCGACCTGTGCCACCTGATGCAATCAGTGGTTTTGTGACCCGGGGGCGTGGCGTATCGATTCATCGTCAAGATTGCAGTACCTTTAAGCAATTACTGGCAAGAGCCCCTGAAAGGGTCGTGCTCACTGAATGGGGTGATCGCACCACCAGTAAATCGTTGTTCCCAGTGGACATTGCACTCATGGCGGTGGATCGTCAGGGCTTGTTGCGTGACATTTCTGAAGTTTTTTCACGTTTAAAAATCAATGTCACTGGTGTTAAAACTCAATCGCGCAAAGGTGTGGCGAGTATGCAATTCACGATTGAAATTGCCTCAACCGATGGTCTGCAGCACGCTTTAACTGCTTTATTAGAGGTTAAAGGCGTCACAGAGGCGAGAAGGAAGTAGTCACAAGTGATAAACTTATGGACTCAATAGGCTCGTAGCTCAGTTGGTTAGAGCGCTACCTTGACATGGTAGAGGTCGTTGGTTCGATTCCAATCGAGCCTACCAACGAATTAGAAGTACAGATATAGGCGCGGAAAGCCCTAGGTTCAAAAAGATCCCAGAGCGCCGCGCCCAATTTTTTGGAGTTGATATGGTGGTTGTCACATTACCTGATGGATCTAAGCGTGAGTATCCTGCTCCGTTGACCGTTTTTGAGGTGGCACAAAGTATTGGTACGGGACTCGCTAAAGCTGCTTTGGCGGGTAAGGTCAATGGCAAATTGGTTGACACCAGTTTCTTGATCAACTCTGATAGTGACTTAGCGATTGTGACGGACAAAGACCCTGAGGGTTTGGAAGTGATTCGCCATTCAACCGCTCACTTATTAGCTTATGCGGTGAAAGAACTTTACCCAGATGCACAGGTGACCATTGGTCCTGTGATTGAGTCAGGTTTCTACTATGACTTTGCTTATAGCCGTCCATTCACACCTGACGATTTAGCGGCGATTGAAAAGCGCATGGCTGAATTGGCTAAGAAAGACGAAAAAGTAGAGCGTCGTGTGGTGAGCCGTGATGAAGCTGTTAAATACTTCAAAGGTATTGGCGAAGCTTATAAGGCAGAGCTCATCGAAAGTATTCCTTCTAACGAAGATGTATCACTCTATTCAGAAGGCGGCTTCACTGACTTATGTCGTGGCCCGCACGTGCCATCAACTGGCAAATTAAAAGTATTCAAGTTGATGAAAGTTGCCGGTGCCTATTGGCGTGGTGACAGCAACAATGAAATGTTGCAACGTATTTACGGTACTGCTTGGACTAAAAAAGAAGATCAAGAAGCTTACTTGCACATGTTGGAAGAAGCAGAGAAGCGTGATCACCGTAAATTAGGTAAACAATTAGATTTGTTCCATTTCCAAGAAGAGGCTCCTGGCCTTATTTTCTGGCATCCAAAAGGTTGGACGATTTGGCAACAAGTTGAGCAATACATGCGTCGCGTATACCAAGAGAATGGTTACCAAGAAGTAAAAGCTCCACAAATTTTGGATCGTGCTCTTTGGGAAAAATCAGGTCACTGGGAAAACTACAAAGACAACATGTTCACGACTGAGTCAGAGAATCGTGCTTATGCTCTTAAGCCGATGAACTGCCCAGGTCATGTGCAAATTTATAACGCTGGTTTACATAGCTATAGAGAATTGCCATTGCGTTACGGCGAGTTTGGTCAATGTCATCGTAATGAGTCTTCAGGTGCCTTGCATGGTTTGATGCGCGTGCGTGGCTTTACACAAGACGATGGTCATATTTTCTGTACGGAAGATCAAATCCAATCAGAGGTGGCAGCTTTTGATAAAGCTGTTCGTGCGGTATATCAAGATTTTGGCTTTACAGAAGTGGCTGTGAAGTTAGCGCTTCGCCCTGCAAAACGTGTTGGTGATGATGCGATTTGGGATAAGGCTGAAGAAGCACTTAGGAATGCTTTAAAAGCATCTAACCAAGAATGGGAAGAGTTACCAGGCGAGGGTGCTTTCTACGGACCTAAGATTGAGTACCACTTGAAGGATTCAATTGGTCGTTCTTGGCAATGCGGCACCATGCAAGTCGACTTTTCAATGCCTCTTCGCTTAGGTGCTGAATATGTTTCGGCTGACAACGATCGCAAAGTGCCGGTGATGTTGCACCGTGCGATTGTGGGTTCTTTAGAGAGATTTATCGGTATTTTGATCGAAAACCACGCTGGCGCGATGCCAACTTGGCTTGCACCAACTCAGTGCATAGTGATGAATATTTCCGGAAATTCAGCAGAATATGCTGAAAAAGTTCAGCAAATCCTCAAAAAACAAGGATTTAGGGCTGAGTCTGATTTGCGGAACGAGAAAATTACGTTTAAAATCCGTGAGCACGCAATGCAAAAGGTTCCTTATCTCATCGTTGTCGGTGACAAGGAATGTGAAGCAAATGCGGTGGCCGTGCGCGCCAGAGGTGGTGTTGATTTAGGTGTGATGCCTATCGACGACTTCATTGCCCGACTCCAACAGGATGTATCCCAGAAGGTCGGACCCCAGCTAGCCTGAGGTGAGCAAGGTCTTGTTAAAAATTTTTGAAGGAAACGCGAAATAGCTACTGAGAAAACGCATCGTATTAACCGGGAAATTACTGCCCCCGAAGTACGATTGATTGGCAACGACAGTGAACCACTAGGCGTGGTGAAATTGGCCGAAGCTTTAAGACTGGCGGAAGAGAGTGAATTAGATTTGGTGGAGATTGCCCCAACGGCAGAACCTCCGGTTGCTCGTGTGATGGATTACGGCAAATTTAAATACCAAGAAGCTAAGAAAGCTCACGAAGCGAAGTTAAAGCAAAAGGTCATTCAGGTGAAGGAAGTTAAATTCCGCCCTGGTACTGATGACGGTGATTACAACGTTAAGTTGCGCAATCTTGTGAAGTTCTTAGAAGACGGTGATAAAACAAAAATCACTTTGCGTTTCCGAGGTCGTGAATTAGCCCATCAAGAAATTGGTGTGCGTATGTTGGAGAGATTGAAAGCTGATCTAGAGCCGTATGGTCAAGTAGAACAGTTTCCAAAGATGGAAGGTCGCCAAATGGTGATGGTTCTCTCTCCAGTGAAGAAGAAATAATTACTGGCAACAGTAGTTGAAGTAACCCGGCAGACGAAAGTTTGACCGGAGAAGGACGAAAGTCCTATTAGAAGTATGTCTGGGTAATAGAAGTGCAATCGTCGATTGCCACCTAAGTCGTACAAATTAGTGAAAAGGGAGCAGTTATGCCCAAGATGAAAACGAAAAGCGGTGCAGCTAAGCGTTTTAGAGTTCGCGCAAGCGGTTCTATTAAACGTGGTCAAGCGTTTAAGCGCCATATTCTTACCAAGAAGACGACAAAGAACAAACGTCACCTTCGCGGTGCAGTTAACGTACATGATTCTGATGTGAAATCAGTACGTTCAATGATGCCTTACGCTTAACCTCAGACGAATAGGAGAATCACATGCCAAGAGTCAAACGCGGGGTTACAGCTAGAGCCCGTCATAAAAAAGTTATCGATGCTGCCAAAGGTTACCGTGGCCGTCGTAAGAATGTATTCCGTATTGCTAAACAAGCGGTTATGCGTGCAGGCCAATATGCCTACCGTGACCGTCGCAATAAGAAGCGCGTATTCCGTGCTTTGTGGATTGCACGTATCAATGCTGCTGTTCGTCAATACGATGTTACATACAGCGTATTCATGAATGGTATGAAGAAATCGGGTGTTGAGTTAGACCGTAAGGTTCTATCTGACATGGCGATTAACGACAAGCCAGCTTTTGCTGCTTTAGTCGCTCGTATCAAAACAGTAGTAGCAGCGTAAGTAGGGCCCGCAGATGGTTTCACTCGACCAAGTTGTCGAGGATGCCAAGCGGGACTTCGATGGTGCCGCCGATTCGGCGGCCCTCGAAGACGCCAAGGCACGTTACCTCGGTAAATCCGGAATCCTCACAGAGCGTCTTAAATCGCTAGGTGGGTTAGAGCCTGAGGCTCGCAAAGCAGCCGGTGCAGAAATCAATCAAGTTAAAGCAGCAGTAGAGGCAGCGCTCACAGCGCGTCGCCAAGCTTTGGCTGATGCCGTTTTACAAGCTCGTTTAAGTGCAGAAGCTATTGATGTCACCATGCCAGGTCGTGGTCAAGACGTCGGTAGTTTGCATCCAGTGATGCGCACTTGGGAGCGTGTTGAGCAAATTTTCCGTTCAATTGGATTTGATGTGGCTGATGGCCCAGAAATTGAAAACGATTGGTTCAATTTCACGGCATTAAATAGCCCAGAGAATCATCCAGCTAGATCCATGCAGGACACTTTCTATGTGGAAGGTGTGGACGAACAAAACAAACCATTGTTGTTGCGTACGCATACCAGCCCGATGCAGGTTCGTTATGCGAGTGCGCATGTGGCACGTCATGCCAAAGATGCAGTAATGCCACCAATTAAAGTGATTGCACCAGGACGCACTTATCGTGTGGATAGTGATGCAACGCACTCACCGATGTTCAATCAGGTAGAAGGTCTTTGGATTGCAGAGAGTGTTTCTTTTGCAGACCTTAAGGGCGTGTATACCGATTTCTTAAAAACATTCTTTGAGACGGACGCTATTGATGTCCGTTTCCGTCCTTCTTATTTCCCATTCACAGAGCCATCTGCTGAAATCGATATGGCATTTGGTAGCGGTAAATTGGCAGGACGTTGGTTGGAGATTTCAGGTGCAGGACAAGTGCATCCAACAGTGCTCCGTAATATGGGTTTAGACCCAGAGCGTTACATTGGTTTTGCTTTTGGTTCTGGCCTAGAGCGTTTAACCATGTTGCGTTATGGCATTGACGATTTGCGTTTGTTCTTTGAGAACGACATTCGTTTCTTATCTCAATTCCCAGCTTAATTCACACTGAGCAAACACTATGCAATTTTCAGAATCTTGGCTCAGGCAATACGTTAATCCTGATTTAACAACGGATGAGTTGTCTCATGCTTTAACCATGGCTGGTTTAGAAGTAGAAGAGACACGTCCTTTGGCGCCAGCTTTTTCACAAGTAGTTGTTGCAGAAATATTAGAAGCAACACAACATCCAGATGCTGATCGTTTGCGTGTTTGCAAAGTCAATGCTGGTGGCGAAACTTTACAAATTGTTTGTGGTGCGCCCAATGCAAGAGTAGGTATCAAGATTCCTTGTGCGTTGGTGGGTGCACAATTGCCGCCTGCTGAAGAGGGTGGTAAACCATTTGCCATCAAGTTAGGTAAGTTGCGTGGTGTTGAGTCGCAAGGCATGTTGTGTTCAGGTAATGAGTTGGGTGTGCCGCAAGAAGCTGATGGCATCATGGAGTTGCCAGCGGATGCGCCGATTGGTACAAACATTCGTGATTACTTAAAGCTAGATGACACGATTTTTGTTATCAAGTTAACACCTAACAAAGCAGACTGTTTATCAATTCTTGGGGTGGCACGTGAAGTGGCTGCCATTACTGGTGCAAAACTATGTGTGCCAGAAATTAAGGCGCAAGCTAGCTCGATTCAAGACAAAATTAAAGTAGCTGTAGAAAATTCAGACTTGTGTGGCAGATTTGCTGGTCGCGTTATCAAGGGTGTTAATGCTAAAGCTAAGACACCTGACTGGATGGTGCGTTGCTTAGAGGGCGCTGGTCAAAGAAGTATTTCTGCGTTGGTCGATATCTCTAACTACGCTATGTTGGCAATTGGCCAACCCACTCACGTTTTTGATTTACAAAAAATCAAAGGTGATCTCACAGTGCGTTGGGGTCGTGATGGTGAACAATTAGAACTTTTGAATGGTCAAACAGTTTCTGTAGCGCCATTGAATGGTCAAGGTGTTGGCGTGATTGCTGATGCTAATGGCGTCGAAAGTGTGGCAGGCATCATGGGTGGTAACCCAAGCTCTGTTACTTTAGATACAACTGATATTTATCTCGAGTCAGCCTTCTGGTGGCCAACAGCTATTCAGGGTCGTGCGAGAAGATTTAATTTCTCAACGGATGCGGCGCATCGTTTTGAGCGTGGTGTAGATCCTGCTGGCACTGTTGATGCACTCGAGTTTGTTTCTGGTTTGATTGCTCAAATCTGCGGTGGTCAATTAGGCCCTGTGGATGATCAAGTTATCAATTTGCCTAAACGTGCCGATGTGCGTTTGCGTGTGGCGCGTGCACAAAAAGTGATTGGTGTGCCATTAACAGCAGATGTGATTGCAAGTTTATTTGATCGTATTGGTTTGCAATATCAGCGTGAGGGTAATGAGGCGTTTGTGGTCAAGGCGCCTAGCTACCGTTTTGATATTGAAATAGAAGAAGATTTGATTGAGGAAGTAGCAAGGCTGTATGGCTTTGAAAACATTCCTGCTAATCCACCGGTTGCAGAGCAACGTATGCAAGGCACGAATGAGCCACGTCGTGGTATTCACAAATTGCGCCATGCGATTGCCGCTAGAGGTTACCAAGAAGTCTTGAACTTTGGTTTTATTGATGCAGAAACAGAAGAAAAGTTAGCTGGTAACACCAATCCTATTAAAGTGCTCAATCCAATTGCGAGTCAATTGTCTGTGATGCGCAGCAACTTGATTGGCGGTTTGGTGCAGAACTTGAGACAAAACCTAAACCGTAAAGCGAGCCGTGTGCGCTTGTTTGAAGTGGGTCGTGTATTCCAGCGTAATCCTGAGGCACAAGTAGGCGAGTTGAGTATTGCCGGTTACGATCAACCGATTCGTGTGGCAGGTTTGGCTTATGGCCCAGCGTTGCCAGAGCAGTGGGGAGCCCCCAACCGCTCGGTGGACTTCTTTGATATCAAAGGTGACTTAGAGGCATTGCTGGCTCCCTTAGAAATCAAAGCTAAAGTATTTGAACATCCTGCCTTGCACCCAGGTCGTAGTGCAGAGTTAACTATTAAAAAGCGCGGTAAAGACATTTCTTTGGGTTTTGTGGGAGAGTTACACCCACGTTTGCAGCAGTCTTATGATTTGCCTGGGGCGCCTGTGGTGTTTGAGATTGATTGGGCAGCGATTCAGGATATTGGTTTGCCAAGTATCAGTGCAATCAGCAAGTTCCCAGCAGTGACCAGAGACTTGGCGGTGGTGGTGGATCAGTCAGTTTCAGTTGCACAATTGCTAGATGCAATGAAGGCAGCAAAACAGTTGTTAGTAAAGAAAATCGATTTATTTGATGAATTTAAGCCAAGCGCTGGTCGCATGGGCGGTATGGCTGAAAATGAGAAGAGTTTGGCATTCAGACTCACTTTGTCAGATGAATCAGGTACATTACAAGATGCACAGATTGAACCGGTGATTTCTGCCTTGCTAGACGCCATGAGCGTAAAATGCAAAGCTAGAATTCGTTAATTGAGATAAAGTTAAAAGCCAGAGAAAAACGGAGACCTGACATGAGTGAAGCGGGCACGATTACTAAAGCAGAATTATCAGACGCATTGTTTGACCAAGTTGGTTTGAACAAGCGTGAAGCCAAAGACTTAATTGATTCGTTTTTTGAAACAATCAGCGCTTCTTTGGACGCTGGTGTGGACGTAAAAATCTCTGGTTTTGGCAACTTCCAATTAAGAGAAAAATCAGCAAGACCTGGCCGCAATCCAAAAACTGGAGAGTTAGTGCCTATTTCAGCTAGACGCGTGGTGACATTCCATGCCAGTCAAAAGCTTAAAGATAAGGTCGATCCTAAGCTCTAACGAGTTTCACGTATGGAAAAGAACGGTAACGGCATGACTGCCGGGGATAGTCTCCCTCCAATTCCAGCGAAGCGCTACTTCACTATTGGTGAGGTAGGTGAGCTCTGTGAAGTGAAGCCGCACGTCTTGAGATATTGGGAACAAGAATTCAATCAACTCAAACCACAAAAGCGCAGAGGTAATCGTCGTTATTACCAACACCACGAAGTTGTTCTGATTAGAAGAATTCGTGAGCTTTTGTATGAAGAAGGTTTCACCATCAGTGGCGCCAGACTTCGTTTGGATGAGACCAATGGGCATCAAATACAAGAGATTCCAGCAGGACCATCCTCCATTAGAGATGAGTTGATGGCAGTACTTCAGATACTGTCTAAATAAGTTTCAGTCGGGGCGTAGCGCAGCCTGGTAGCGTACTTGCATGGGGTGCAAGTGGTCGGAGGTTCAAATCCTCTCGCCCCGACCAATAAAAAAAGACTCCCGAAGGAGTCTTTTTAATTTCAAAACTATTAGTTAGGCTGAAGTTTAGAACTCACCTTTAATGGTTGTTAAACCAAGCGCATCCCAATCAAGCATGCCACCACGATAGTAGTAAATCTTGGTAGCAGGGAAGCCTTCGCGCACCATTGCTCTGTATGCAGATGGGCTTTGAGGGCAAACTGGACCATTGCAGAAGCCATAAACATTTTTAGCTTTGCTGCAGTCCCACTTTTGCTTGCTTCCATCAGGTTGTTTCTTGCAGCCAAGTTCATCCATGCGCATTGCAATTTCAGTGTACGGAATACCAATCGAACCTGGAATAGTTCCTTTAACTCGATCATTGGAGTCACGCATATCAACTACTAACGCATTCTTGTCTCCTAATGCTTCGATGATTTCAGTTTCAGTCACTGGATTGATGCCAGGAACTGGAATCAATGGTTGGAGCGTGCCACCATTCTTAGCGCATGGAGTCATCACGCGTGTGATAGTGATGGGACCTTTGCTAGTCTGTATCACTACTTCTTTTTTGCCCTCAAAAATATTAAGAGGTGTGCCTGGGGCAATCGTCGCTGCCTGACCAAATGCAAAATGACTTGTCAACATTCCAATTGCTATTACCAGTAACTTCTTCATCATTCTCTCCCTGAGTATTTGTGTGAAAAGTTGTTCTAATCGTTAGAGCACACATAGTCGTTGATAGAACTTTCGTGCAGATTACTAATTACTGGATATTCCTAACTGTGACTGTCAACTCACCACTCAAGACATGCGTTATAGGGATAACACTCTTAAGGAGGTAGTTATGTCCCGATTCAAGAAAGTCATCACAGGCTTAGTTTTATCTAGTCTTTTAGCCTCAACAGGCGCTTATGCTGGTGGCTACTACCGATATGGACATCATCACCATCACGGCGGCCATTGGGTTGCTCCAGCATTGATCGGCGGGTTGGTCGTCTATTCAGTCATGCAACCAAGGGTGGTGCAGCAACCAGTTTATGTGACTCCGGCCCCAGTGGTGATGGCACCTCCACCGCAACCAATTCAGGCTCAAAATCTTCCACCTGTTTGGTATTACTGCCAGTCCTCGCAGACTTATTATCCGTATGTACAAAGTTGCCAAGAGGGTTGGAAAACAGTGCCTGCAACTCCGGGCTAGTTAATTAACTATAAGAATTTAATCAACTTTTTTCTAAAATAGATATTATTATTTAACCATATTCAGCAATTGTTGAGTATCCAATTAATAAATATCAAATATGCGGAGAATAAATGGCTACATATCAAGAGTTATTGGCTCAAAAAGAAGCTTTAGAAAAACAAATTATTGAAGCAAAAGCTCGTGAGAAAGCTGAGGGTATTGCTAAAGCTAAAGCGATTATTGAGCAATATGGCTTAAGTGCTTCTGATGTATTTACGCGTAAGGGCGCCGCTGGTTCACGTGGTGGAAAAGTGGCAGCAAAATACCGCAACCCAGCCACAGGTGAAACATGGACTGGTCGCGGTAAAGCTCCAAAATGGATTGAAGGACAAGATCGTAATAAATTCGCTATTTAATTAATAAAGAATTAATTACTGGGGGCCTGTATATCAGGCCCCTTCGTGTTTCTTGGCCAGGCAGTCAAATATGATTTGTTCTATTTTTTCTGCATACTGCTCATTAACAGCCCCATTTTCTAGCAGTAAATCCTGTTGTTTATAGGATTTGATCATGGGGTTATTAATCATCTTTCTGGGTAAATTAGGATTTTTCTCAGTTTTTGCATCTTTACCTTTATTACTTGGCATTTTCTGCACTTGAGGATTCTTTTTAATAAACTCAGATTCGACCAACACCGGGATGTTTTTAGTATGAACATGTTTATTTAAATAATGTAGTAAATGAACCTGTTCTACGGGCGGCAATTTAGGGTCGATATAGATAATGTCCGGTGATAAAGAAACTGCCTGCATCAGTGCCTCTAGGGTATCTGTACACAAGTAGATCTCTGGAGCAGATTTCCAAGCATCAGAGAACTTTTTAAAGTTTTCAGCCTGTTCAGGTTGCTTTAAAACTGCCAAGACTAAAAATTGCTCTGAACTACGTTCTCTGATTCCCATGCGCCGTCTTTTGAGGAGCTTCTCTAAAGACGAGCAGAGGATCCGGCGATGACCACCTCGGGTTTTCCAAGCCAGTAATTCGCCAGTTTCAACCATCTTTTGGACGGTACCTAGTGATACTTGTAGCTGGCGCGCGCTTTGGCGGGTGCTCAAGTAATCTTTAGGATTTTCTGGATTTTTAATTTCCATCATTTATTTCCTATTAATTGTTAATGGAGATGTCATCGTAAATAGATTTGTTAGCTTTGCAAATCGGCTAATTCTGATTTTGTTGTAGGAAATTTCTTACAAAAGACTTGCTAGAACCCTTTATTTTCTTAGGGGAAAAACCTAACTGCGCGCTGTAAGCCTTAGGTTTACAGTGTTTTCAGTAAAAAAGTAACGCAAATGTTGGTTTAGACGTGTTAAGCTCTCATTTGCGGAATTTCCTTCCGTTGCAGTTACAACTAGTTCGCAATCCGCTAACCGGTCAAGCCGTGTCGCGGAAGGTTTAAACCCACTACAAATTCGGGATACCCGATGAAAGGTGAGCAATATGATGCAGTCCTACAGAGGTAGTTCTTATCTCTTTGGCGGTAACGCCCCCTACGTAGAAGAACTCTACGAAGCCTATCTTGAAAACCCAGCTTCTGTTTCTGACTATTGGCGCGAATATTTTGACAATGTTCAGCTAGTACCGGCTGTTGATGGATCAACGAAACACGACGTGCCACATGCACCAGTGGTTAATGCCTTTGCTGAGCGTGCGAAGCAAGGTCCGATTCGTGTGATCAACGATTCAGCGGATTCAGAACTTGGTCGTAAACGCGTTGCTGTTCAACAGTTGATTGCTGCTCACCGAAACGTTGGTAACCGTTGGGCTGATTTAGACCCACTAAAGCGCACTGAGCGCCCAAATATTCCTGAGCTTGACCCTGCCTTCTACGGTTTGGGTGATGCTGACATGGATATCGTATTTAATACAAGCAACACATTCTTTGGCAAAGACAACATGACTTTGCGCGAGTTGTTGCAAAACTTGCGTCAAACATACTCTGGCACGATTGGTGCTGAGTTCATGTACATCACTGACCAAAAAATCAAACGTTGGTGGCAAGAAAAGTTGGAAGCTGCAAGAGCTACACCAGCTTTCACACCAGAGAAGAAAAAACAAGTTCTTGAGCGCTTAACAGCTGCTGAAGGCTTAGAGCGTTATTTGCATACCAAGTATGTTGGTCAAAAGCGTTTCTCATTAGAAGGTGGTGAAAGTTTCATCGCTTCGATGGATGAGGTGATTCGTGTGGCTGGTACTGCTGGCGTTCAAGAGATCGTGATTGGTATGGCTCACCGTGGTCGTTTGAACGTGTTGGTAAACACTTTGGGCAAGATGCCTAAAGACTTGTTTGCTGAGTTTGATCACACAGCACCAGAAGATTTGCCTGCAGGTGACGTGAAGTACCACCAAGGTTTCTCAAGCGACGTAACAACTCCTGGCGGTCCAGTGCATTTGTCATTGGCATTTAACCCATCTCACTTGGAGATTGTTAACCCAGTGGTTGAAGGTTCTGTGCGTGCTCGTATGGATCGTCGTGGTGATGCAACTGGTTCACAAGTGATGCCAATCTTGGTTCACGGTGACGCAGCGATTGCAGGTCAAGGTGTGGTGCAAGAAACTTTAGCGATGGCTGAGGTTCGCGGTTACTACACAGGCGGCACGATTCATATTGTGATTAATAACCAAATTGGTTTCACAACATCTGACCCACGCGACTTACGTTCGACTCTTTACTGTACAGACATCCTTAAAACAATCGAGGCTCCTGTATTGCACGTGAACGGTGATGATCCTGAAGCAGTTGTACTAGCAACTCAATTGGCAGTTGAATACCGCAACACCTTTAAGAAAGATGTGGCGATCGACATCATCTGTTTCCGTAAATTGGGCCACAACGAACAAGACACACCAGCATTGACTCAACCTTTGATGTACAAAAAGATTGGTCAGCACCCAGGTACACGCAAGCTATATGCTGACAAGTTAGAAGCTCAAGGTGTGTTGCCAGCAGGTGGTGGTGATGAGATGGTGAAAGCTTATCGCTCTGCGATGGATGCAGGTAAGCACACTGTTGATCCAGTGATTTCTAATTTCAAAGGCAAGTATGCAGTTGATTGGTCACCATTCTTAAACAAGAAGTGGACAGACTCTGCTGACACAGCTATTCCATTGGCTGAGTGGAAGCGTCTTGCTGAGCGTATTACAAAAGTGCCAGAGGGCTTTAAGCCGCACAACTTGGTAGATAACGTTTTAAATAACCGTGCTGCGATGGGTCGCGGTGAGGTGAACGTTGACTGGGGTATGGGCGAGCACATGGCTTTTGCTTCATTGGTGGCGAGTGGTTATCCAATTCGTTTATCTGGTGAAGACTCAGGCCGTGGCACTTTCACACACCGTCACGCTGTGATTCATGATCAAAATCGTGAAAAGTGGGACACAGGTACTTACATTCCGTTGCAACACGTTGCTGACAACCAAGCTCCATTCACAGTGATTGACTCAATCCTGTCTGAAGAAGCTGTATTAGGTTTCGAATACGGTTACGCAGCAGCTGAACCAAACACACTCACTATCTGGGAAGCCCAGTTCGGTGACTTCGTGAACGGTGCGCAGGTAGTGATCGACCAATTTATCGCTTCAGGTGAAGTGAAGTGGGGTCGTGCGAATGGTCTTGTGATGATGTTGCCTCATGGCTACGAAGGCCAAGGTCCTGAGCACTCATCATGCCGCCCAGAGCGCTTCATGCAATTGTGTGCTGATATGAACATGCAAGTGGTTCAACCAACGACTGCATCTCAAATCTTCCATTTATTGCGTCGTCAAATGATCCGTCAATTCCGTAAGCCATTGATCATCATGACACCTAAGTCATTGTTGAGAAATAAGGATGCGACATCTCCAATCACTGAATTTACTAAAGGTGAATTTAGAACAGTGATTGGTGAACTAGATGCGAACATTGATCCTAAGAAAGTAACACGTGTTGTAGCTTGTTCAGGTAAGGTGTATTACGACCTAGTAAAAGCACGTGAAGCTAAAAAACAAAATGATGTTGCATTGATTCGTGTGGAACAGTTGTATCCATTCCCGCACAAAGCCTTTGCTGCAGAAATGAAGAAGTATCCAAAAGCGACAGAGATTGTTTGGTGTCAAGATGAGCCACAAAACCAAGGCTCATGGTTCTTCATTCAGCACAACATCCACGAGAACATGACAGAAGGTCAGAAGTTAGGTTATGCAGGTCGTCCAGCTTCAGCATCTCCAGCATGTGGCTACGCTCACTTACACCAAGATCAGCAAAAAGCTCTTGTTGAAGCAGCGTTCGCTAAGCTCAAAGGTTTTGTACTAAGTAAATAACAAGTAACTAACACTAACAAATACTCTATAGAAAATAAGGGAAAAAGAACATGGCTATCGTAGACGTGAAAGTTCCACAATTATCAGAATCAGTTGCAGAAGCAACAATGTTGACTTGGAAGAAAAAAGCCGGTGAAGCGGTTGCTCAAGATGAAATCTTGATTGAAATCGAAACAGACAAAGTGGTGCTTGAAGTTCCAGCACCATCAGCTGGTGTATTGGCTGAGATCGTTGTTGGCGATGGCGGCACTGTAGTTTCTGACCAAGTTATTGCAAAAATTGATAGCGCTGCTAAAGCTGCTGCTGCACCTGCGGCCGCTGCTCCAGCTCCAGCGCCTGCTGCAGCACCTGCACCAGCTGCTGCTCCTGCAGCCGCACCAGCAGCAAGCGCTAAGGCAATGCCTTCTGCATCTAAATTGATGGCTGAAAATAATTTGTCAGCAGGTCAAGTGGGTGGTACAGGTAAAGATGGTCGCGTGACTAAAGGTGATGTATTGGCAACTTTGTCAGGTACTGCACCTAAGGCAGCTGCTGCATCTGCTCCACAAGTAAATATCGGTGGTCGTCCAGAAGAGCGTGTACCAATGAGCCGCTTGCGTGCTCGTATTGCTGAGCGTTTGTTGCAGTCTCAACAGACTAATGCCATTTTGACTACTTTTAACGAAGTAAACATGGCTCCAGTGATGGCTATGCGTAACAAGTACAAAGATCAGTTCGAAAAAGAACACGGTACTAAGTTAGGTTTCATGTCTTTCTTCGTTAAAGCTGCTGTGCATGCTTTGAAGAAATACCCAATCTTGAACGCATCTGTTGATGGCAATGACATCGTTTACCACGGTTACTTTGACATTGGTATTGCAGTAGGTTCACCACGTGGTCTAGTGGTGCCTATTTTGCGCGATGCTGATCAAATGAGCTTGGCTGACATTGAGAAGAAAATTGCAGAGTTTGGCGCGAAGGCTCGTGATGGCAAGTTGTCATTAGAAGAGTTGTCAGGCGGTACATTCTCAATCTCTAACGGCGGTATCTTCGGTTCTATGTTGTCTACACCGATCATCAACCCACCACAATCAGCGATTTTGGGTATCCATGCGACGAAAGATCGTGCTGTGGTTGAAAACGGTCAAGTGGTCGTGCGTCCAATTAACTACTTAGCTATGTCTTATGACCACCGCATCATTGACGGTCGTGAAGCAGTGTTAGGTTTGGTGGCAATGAAAGAAGCGTTGGAAGATCCAGCACGTCTTTTGTTAGACCTTTAATCCCAAGATACGGTTAAGGAAAAAACATGAGTCAAAATTTTGACGTTGTAGTGATTGGCGGCGGTCCTGGCGGTTATATCGCTGCGATCCGTGCTGCTCAATTAGGTTTCAAAGTGGCTTGCGCAGAGAGCAATGCTTACGATGATCCTAAGGGTGAGCCACGTTTGGGTGGTACTTGCTTGAACGTGGGTTGTATCCCATCGAAAGCATTGTTAGCCACATCAGAAGAGTATGAAAACATTGCGCATCACGTATCTGATCACGGTATCACTGTGAAAGACGTGAGCGTTGATGTGAAAAAAGTGATTGCTCGTAAAGATGACATCGTGACAAAAATGACAGGTGGTATTCAGTTCTTGTTCCGCAAGAACAAGATCACTTTGTTAAGAGGTCATGCGTCATTTGCAGGTAAGGGTGCTGATGGTTATCAAGTCAAGATTGATGGCAAAGATGCTGGCACAGTAACTGCTAAAAACGTGATTATTGCTACAGGTTCTAAAGCTCGTCACTTACCAGGTATGCCTGTTGATAACGAATTGATTTGCGATAACGAAGGCGCATTGAAGTTTGGTTCAACACCTAAGAAATTAGGCGTGATTGGTGCTGGTGTGATTGGTTTGGAGTTGGGTTCAGTTTGGCGTCGTTTGGGTGCTGAAGTAACTATTCTTGAAGCGTTGCCAGGTTTCTTGGCTGCTTGTGATGAAGGTGTTGCTAAGGAAGCTCAGAAGCTATTCACTAAACAAGGTCTAAAAATTAATTTAGGCGTGAAGATTGGTGATGTGAAGACAACTAAGAAGGGTGTAACAGTTGCTTATACAGATAATGCTGGTGCAGCTCAGACTCTTGAGTGTGATCGTTTGATCGTGTCAGTGGGTCGTGTACCTAATACTGATGGCTTGAATCTTGAGGCAATTGGTCTTAAGACTGATGAGCGCGGTTTCATTGCAATTGATGACCACACATGCGCAACGGCAGCTCCTGGTGTTTACGCAATTGGTGACGTGGTACGTGGACCAATGTTGGCTCACAAAGCAGAAGACGAAGGTGTCTTGGTTGCTGAAGTGATTGCTGGTCAAAAACCACACATCGACTACAACTGCATTCCTTGGGTGATTTACACATCTCCAGAGATTGCTTGGGTAGGTAAGACAGAGCAACAGTTAAAAGCAGAAGGTCGTGCTTACAAGCCAGGTCAGTTCCCATTTGCGGCCAATGGTCGTGCCTTAGGTATGGGTGCTGCTGATGGTTTTGTCAAAGTATTGGCTGATGCACAAACTGACGAAATCTTGGGTGTACACATTGTTGGTAATGCTGCTTCTGATTTGATCGCTGAAGCTGCAGTAGCGATGGAGTTCAAGGCTGCGGCTGAGGACATCGGTCGTGTTTGCCATCCACATCCAAGCTTGTCTGAAGTGGTGAGAGAAGCTGCTTTGGCAACAGATAAACGTGCATTGAACATGTAATGTCGTTTTATCAATAGCTATTCTGGGGATCGATAAACTAAAGTTTTGAGATCCCCAAATTCTTTATACAGAAGGCCCATGAAAGTCACTGAGTTTTACAAACAAGAGTTAGTTAAGCGAGGCTATGGCAGCGATGCTGCACAAAAAGCCGCGATTGACCGTCTGCAAGTTTGTCAGGATGAGTGGTTGTCGTATAAAGAAGTTAGAAGTGGCAAATTAGCCAAAATGGTTCGTTTCCCAGATCTGCCTCGTGGCGTATACATGTGGGGTGGGGTTGGGCGTGGCAAATCATTTTTGATGGATTGCTTCTATGAAGCATCTCCAGTAGAAAAGAAAACTCGTTTGCACTTTCATGAGTTCATGCGCGAGGTGCATCGCGAGTTACAAGAGTTGCGTGGCAAAGCGGATCCTTTGGATATTCTTGGCAAAAACATTGCTAAAAAATATCGTTTGATTTGCTTTGATGAGTTTCATGTGAGTGATGTGGCTGATGCAATGATTTTGTACAAACTGCTTGATGCTTTATTTAAGAATCGGGTGCAGTTTGTGATGACTTCTAACTATCGTCCTGATTTACTCTATCCAGATGGTTTGCATCGTGACCGCATCTTGCCTGCGATTGCTTTGTTGCAAGAGAAGTTAGACATCATGAACGTGGACGCTGGCATTGATTATCGTCAGAAGGCGATGGAACAAGTGCAAGCCTATTACACTCCATTGGGTCAAGAAACTGCTGCCACCATGGACGCTGTCTTTAATACAGTGGCTGAAGCTCATGATGAAGAGGACCCAACGCTACATATTGAGGCGCGTGAAATTAAAGCAGTGCGTCGTGCAGGTGGGGTGGCGTGGTTCAATTTCAAAACGCTGTGTGGCGGACCGCGATCACAAAACGATTATTTGGAAATATCTAATCTATTCCATACGGTATTACTCTCAGAAGTACCTTATATGCCACCTAAGATGGCTAGTGAAGCCAGACGTTTTACATGGCTGATTGATGTGTTCTACGACCACAAAGTAAAACTCATCATCTCTGCAGAAGTTCCAGCAGAAAATCTCTATACAGAAGGTCCGATGGCTAATGAGTTCCATCGCACAGTCTCGCGCATCGTAGAAATGCAATCCAAAGAGTACCTAGAAGCTCCTAGACGGATTGTTGATACCAGTTTGACCTAAACCTACCGATAGACATCCTTACTCTGATATCAACTATTTATAATATTTATAAATAGTTGATAAAGTAATACAAAGGAGACAAACATGATTGAGTTCTTAGGTGGGCCATTAACGTTAGCTGAAAAACAGTTACTGATGGTGTCAGGCTTTTTGCTAGCAATTTTTACCTTCGGTAAGTACATGGAGTACAGAGAGGGTAAAAAAGAGTATGAGAATTGGAAAAACAACAGAATTAGAAATAAATTAATTAAAAGGCGTCAGAGACGCCATCTTGAGGTTCCGCCTTTCAGTTTTTAAGAATTAGACATAGTTTCTTAGTGCTGAAATTTAAAAATAACGAGGATGACAATGAATGAACTGTGGAATGAGTTTTTGGAAAACGACAGAATGCAATCGATGTTGGCGATTGGTGGTTGTCTAGCTTTCTTTTGCTTCGCCAAATACATGGAAATCAGGCAAGATAAGAAAGATGCAGAGAGGCGCAAGAAAAAGAAAATTAATAACCTAAAGCGCAAAAAGGATGATGAGATTGAGAAGTTGCCGCCTTATTTCATGTGACAAAAATCAACCATCAATCATTCAGTAAATCATTAGGCAGACAGATTGAATGCCAAGTAAAATGAAGGCATGCAACCTACAACCGCCATCAATGCCGATTTGCATTGCCACTCGATTGTTTCAGATGGAACCTTAACCCCTGAAGCTTTGGCTTGTCGTGCTCATGCCAACGGTGTCAATGTATGGGCGCTGACTGATCATGATGAACTAGGGGGCCAAGAACGAGCTAAGGCCGCTGCTGAAGATTTAGGTATGACTTACATCAGCGGTGTAGAGATATCAGTTACTTGGTGCTCTAAAACAGTTCACATTGTTGGTTTAGGCATTGATTACAAAAACACCACTTTGATTGATGGTTTGTATCGCACTAGAAATGGGCGCGGTAATCGTGCCAAAGAAATTTCAGCACAACTAGACCAGGTGGGTATTAAAGATGCCTATCACGGTGCTTTGCAATTCGTGGGTAATCCTGAGTTAATCTCAAGAACTCACTTTGCGCGTTATTTAGTGGATTCTGGTGTTTGCAAAGACACCAATGAAGTTTTTGCTAATTATTTAATTGAAGGTAAGCCGGGTTTTGTGCCTCACGCATGGGCTAATTTGAATGATGCAGTCACCTGGATTGTTCAAGCGGGTGGTATCGCAGTCATCGCTCACCCAGGGCGCTACAGTTTTACTGATTTACAGTTTGATGAGCTTTACAGTCAGTTCAAAGACTCGGGTGGTAGGGGTATTGAAGTGGTTACAGGTAGCCATACTCCGGATGAGTACCAAACATTTGCTAAAGTAGCGTTACAGCATGGTTTTTTGGCTTCCAGAGGATCGGATTTTCATGATGCACATGAGAGTCGGATTGATCTAGGTACATTGCCAGATTTGCCATCACAATTACGACCTGTTTGGTTGGAGTTTCAATAAGAGATATATGTTTTCTGAGAGAGTTTTATCGGGTATGCGTCCAACGGGCGCGCTCCACTTAGGCCACTACCATGGTGTTCTTAAAAATTGGTTAAAGCTTCAAGCTGAATACCCATGCTATTTCTTTGTGGCTGATTGGCATGCCTTAACGACTCACTACGAAACACCAGACGTGATTGAGAAATCCGTGTGGGACATGGTCATTGACTGGTTAGCTGCTGGTATTGATCCAACACAAGCAACTTTGTTTATTCAAAGCAAAGTGCCAGAGCATGCAGAATTATTCTTATTGTTATCCATGGGTACCCCATTGGGTTGGTTAGAGCGTGTGCCAACCTACAAAGATCAAATTGAAAAGCTCAAAGAAAAAGATTTACAGACTTACGGTTTCTTGGGCTACCCACTATTACAAGCTGCCGACATTCTGATTTACCGCGCACAACATGTGCCAGTGGGTGAAGACCAAGTGCCGCACGTGGAGATGACGCGTGAAGTGGCGCGCCGCTTTAATCACTTATACGGTCGTGAGCCTGGCTTTGAAGAAAAGGCATTAGAGGCTGCTAAAAAATTAGGCAGCAAGCGTACCAAGTTATATCTTGAGCTAAGAACTGAGTATCAAGAAAAAGGTCACGAAGAAGCATTAGAGCAAGCGCGTGCAGTATTGGCGGATGCGCAAAGCTTATCGATGGGTGACCGTGAGCGTTTATTTGGTTACCTAGAAGGTTCTAGAAAAATCATCTTGCCTGAGCCGCAAGCATTATTGACTCAAGAATCCAGAATGCCTGGTCTTGATGGTCAAAAAATGTCTAAGTCTTATGGCAACACCATTGCATTGCGTGAAGACGCTGCAAGTGTTGAGAAAAAAGTACGCACGATGCCAACCGATCCTGCGCGTATTCGTAAAACGGATGTGGGTGACCCTGCACGTTGTCCTGTTTGGCAGTTGCATGCTGTTTACTCCAGTGAAGAAACTCGTGCATGGGCTGAAAAAGGTTGTAAGAGTGCAGGCATTGGTTGCATTGAGTGCAAACAACCTGTGATTGAAGCCATCTTGAAAGAGCAGCAACCGATGATGGAAAGAGCGCAAACGTATTTAGACGATCCAAGTCTATTGCGCGCGATCATTGCGGACGGCTGTGACAAGGCTCGTAAAACAGCGCAAGAAACCATGCGTGATGTTCGAGAGGCTATGGGACTTGATTACAGTTAAGCCAAGCTCTCATGCGGAGGTAACTATTGGACCCTCTGCATGGATTCAAGAGCATGCCCAAAAAATCACGCCCGGTGGGCGTGTTTTGGATTACGCCTCTGGACCTGGGCGCCATGCTTTATGGCTAGCTAGCCAAGGTTTTGAGGTGGTGGCTATTGATCGTGACCAAGCCTCCTTGGATCAGATCAAACGCCAAGTGCCATCGATTCATACAGAAAACATCGATTTAGAGGCTGCCAACTGGCCTTTAGGCCATTTGGGCACCTTTGATGCGGTGGTGGTGACAAATTACCTCTATCGCCCATTTTTGAAGAAATTGCCTACTTTGTTGAATTCTCAAGGGGTTTTGATTTATGAAACCTTTGCCTTGGGCAATGAAGCCTTTGGTAAGCCGAGTAACCCCGACTTTTTATTAAAGCCTAACGAATTGCTCGGATTTTCAGAAAACATGCGGATTTTGGCCTTTGAAGACCGAATTATTGATCTGCCAAAACCTGCTTGTATTCAGAGAGTCTGCGCTGTTCCGCTACAATCAAAACCATGACTAAATTAGCTAAAAATATCTCTGGAAGTTTGGTGGCCATCGTCACGCCCATGCATGCGGACGGTAGTTTGGATTTACCTGGTTTGCGCCAATTAATTGATTGGCATATTGCTGAAGGTACTGACGGTATTGTGATCGTTGGAACCACGGGTGAGTCGCCAACTGTTTCAGTGGAAGAGCACTGCGAACTCATCAAAGTAACGGTTGATCATGCAGCAAAACGTATTCCGATTATTGCTGGTACTGGTGGTAACTCCACCACTGAGGCCATTGAATTAACTCAGTATGCAAAAGATGTTGGTGCTGATGCGAGTTTGCAGGTAGTGCCTTACTACAACAAGCCAACGCAAGAGGGCATGTATCAGCATTTCAAAACAATCGCTGAAAAAGTAGACTTACCAGTGATTCTCTACAACGTACCAGGTCGCACAGTGGCTGATATGGCCAATGAGACCACGATTCGTTTGGCTAAAGTGCCAGGCATTATTGGTATCAAAGATGCCACAGGCAACTTAGAGCGTGGCACACAATTAATCGCGGGTCTTAAGGCTGCCGGTTGTGAAGATTTTGCCGTGTACTCAGGCGATGATCCAACAGCGTTATTGCTCATGATGATGGGTGGTAAGGGCAACATCTCTGTAACAGCAAACGTAGCACCTAAATTGATGCATGAACTATGTGTGGCATCGATGGCAGGTGATGTAGCGCGTGCTAGAGAGATCCAGTACAAGCTATTACCAGTTCACAAAGCGATGTTTGTGGAAGCCAACCCGATTCCTGTAAAGTGGGCTTTGCAGGCAATGGGCAAAATGGGTCCTGGCATTCGTTTGCCACTAACAACGTTGGCAGACTCAGCGCAAGATCAAGTTAAACAAGCACTCAAGGGTGCTGGTTTGATGGCTTAAGTAAAACGTAGTGAATAAATAACAGATATACAACTTAGGAAAATTTATGCGTCGTGCATCTACTAAATCAAGCTTGGCATTGATGGCAGTTTTAGCAACTGGCCTATTGGCGTCAGGTTGCACCAGCACATTCTCTGGCGACACGATTGACTACAAGTCAGCGGGCGAGAAGAAGGGTCCTAATTTGGCATTCCCGCCAGATATGACAACCACTGGTGGTGACAAGCGTTACGTGGTGCCTGATGGTGGCGCCACATTATCTGGTTACAGCACAGCTGTTAAAGCTAAGCCAACTGGTAAAGATGCCGTATTGCCAACAGTGTCTGGTATGCGCATTGAGCGTGAAGGCAATCGTCGTTGGTTGGTGGTCACAAAGCCAGCCAAAGATTTGTACCCAAGCGTGCGTGAGTTCTGGCAAGAGAGTGGTTTCATCTTGTTAAGTGATTCACCAGAGACTGGCATCATGGAAACTGATTGGGCAGAGAACCGCGCCAAGATTCCTCAGGACATTATTCGTCGTACGATTGGTAAAGTATTTGATGGTCTTTATTCAACAGGTGAGCGTGACAAGTTCCGCACACGTTTAGAAGTTAATGCCAAAGGTGAGACTGAGGTTTACATCACGCATCGTGGTGCCGTAGAAGAGTTAAAGGGTGCTGATAAATCTCAAACCATTTGGACCAATCGTGCCAATGATCCTGAGCTTGAAGCTGAGTTCTTGGCTCGTTTGATGCAGCGTCTTGGTTACACAGAAGAAGCTGCTAAAGCATCTGTAGGTAAGAAAACAACTGCAACTGCAGGCGCTTCATACTTGAAGAAAGACAACAGCCCTCGTTTAGAGTTTGCTGGTAGCTTTGATAAAGCATGGAGAGAGGTTGGTGTTGGTCTAGATCGTTCTAACTTCACTGTAGAAGATCGTGATCGCAGCAAAGGTATCTACTACGTACGTTTTGTTAATTCAAAAGATTTGTCACCTGAGAACAGAAGCTTCTTTAGCAAAATGTTCAGCGGTAAGAGTGATGATGATATGAAAAAAGCGAAGCGTTATCGCGTTGTGATCAAAGATACCAACGGCAACATCACTGTAGTTGTGCAAGATGAAAAAGGTACGCCTGAAGTAGGTGATACAGCTGTACAAATCTTGACGCTACTAGATCAACAAGTTGGTAAGTAATGATCTAGTGTGAATACACAGAAAAATGTAGAGCAAAAAAAAGACCGCCTAGGCGGTCTTTTTTATTACTTAAGAAGAATTACTTCTTAGCTGGTTCAGCAGCAGGAGCAGCTGGAGCAGCAGCTGGAGCTGCAGCAGCAGGAGCAGCAGCGTCAGCAGCTGGAGCTACTGGAGCTGGAGTTTCTTTTTTACCGCAAGCTGCCAAAGCGATTGCCAACAAAGAAGCGATTACTAGTGATTTTTTCATTTTATTTCCTTAAAAGATTAGCTAATCATCTAACGGTGATTTAGACCGGACTCTTCAAATTTTTAGAATTTTTGAGTCAGGTGGAATTATAGTTATTTTTTCGGAAAATACTAGTAATTACCCTAACTATTCCTCAGTTGTAACCATCCTGATTGATAAGCCTCAAACCAGGGGTTGTCGGCATGATCAAGTAAGCTTGCTAAGCGGCTAGCCATAGCTGCCGGCAAGAAGTGGGTTTTGGCTAAATAGCACCAAAAGTTCCAATCTTCTGCCTCAGAATCGCTCATA
>ERZ650311.279-NODE-279-length-34677-cov-13.560540_pt1 | contig 34677 bp, 41 predicted proteins | sample MGYA00376247_ERZ650311 | MGnify/ENA primary metagenome ERZ650311 (study PRJEB26733, sample SAMN07839324) | wastewater metagenome | biome: small river; feature: stream; material: water | place: USA: North Carolina | collected 2016-07-28 ...
CGACGGCGCGGCAAAGCAGCACTTACTCGGCCCTGGCAGGTCGAGGTGAAACAAATGCCGCGCCGTGAAGATGAAACGCTGAGGGTTTGAACCTCGTGGACCCGGCCCGCTGTCGACGATCGCTTATGAAAGTTCAGCGGGCTGTCTGCGTCTCGGATGCCCGTCTCTCCGGGCTGCCACACAATTTAAGCATGTGTCGCTGACTATCGTTCACGCCGGCGAACCGTCGCAGGTGGTGATATCTTGCGGCTGGTGACACGGACAGCCGTACCCATCATTTGGACCTGTATCGACTCGATCCGCGTTCTCAATCGACGCGGGAATCGGCGCTACGCACGTGCCGAGAGTGAGCACCAGCTTGGCCGGCCCCCGGTGGTCGCGTGGATTGGTCCAATGTCGGCAGGTCCTGCACACTACAGCATTTGCAGCGCTCATAGTTATGGCGTCCCGATTGAGCTTCCTCTACGCGCGGGCAATCGCCGCGTTGTACAAAAACATGGCTTCATCGAGCGCATTCAGTGCTCTGGTTTTTTCTGGGCTGTTCGGCACAAGCGGATCGATGGCCTTGGCGGCGTCGCGGATTGCGGCTCGAACTGACTCATAGGCTTTGCGTTGCGTATCATCCTTGGGTGGGTGATAGTTGAATCGGTGATCGAGGTTGAATCGCTTGTCGTCTTGCTTTGGAATGTCCATTGTTTCATGTCTCCTTTGGTGCTCGTTCATTTGGTCCATACACGTCCGGCTCAATGCATCACGATGCTGAAAAGCGGAGGCTGGACTTGAACCAGCGACCTACAGGTTATGAGCCTGTCGAGCTGCCACTGCTCTACCCCGCCACTGCGCGATCCACGGATGTCGTTTCGATTCGGAAGCGTTCGCGCGGCCGCTACCTGGAGTCAGACCCTTCGGCGAGTCTGAGGGCGGCGCGCTCTCGTGGATCACGCGGGGGCCCGCCCTGTCGTCATGAACACACAAACCGCAACGCCGAAAAAGCGGAGCCGCGCCGCACGCGAAAAACCCCTGCGCCACAAAAGCGGCGGCGCGGCCCGCCAGGGGAGAGAGAAGATCAGGAGCTGTCGGGCACTTCGGCCCGGAACGACTCGGCCGGCGGAACCGGCGCTGCGGACAGGTGCTTGCCGAAGGTGCGCGGCAAATAGGCGCGCAGCGCATCGGACACCAGCCGCTTGATCGGGATGCCGGTGCGGTCGTTGATCAGCCGCAAGGCATACATGTCGCTGCCGCACACGCCGACCATGCTGGGCGTCGCGTCGATCTGCGGCTCGATGGGCGTCTGTGTCATGGGCTTACTGCTCATGTCGAGAAGTATGCGCCGTAGATTCGCGGCTGTCCAGTGTTTTTACTGGAAGCCCGTTGTTTATCCCGCTACATTTCGTCGTAACCTATGAGCATGGCGAGAGTTCGCGTGTCGCAAAAAAATCTTGGGATTGTCACCACGAGCCTGGACGTGGGGACGCACTCGCGATTTGCCCAGATGGCGGATTCGCGGGGAATGACGAAGGGCTGCTGACGAGCGTGGCGTTCCTTAAAGAACTCCTTGCCCTCGCGCGGGACACGGTCGCCGCGGAACGTGAGGCCGCCCCACAGGTGGATGTGGATCGCGGCAGGGCGGCGCTCACGGCTCTCTTCGAAGAGGTGAAGAACGGCAGCACGCCGGTCATCGTCGGCCGGATTGTCAACGACATCGATTCGATCGTGAAGGCTGTGCGGTTCGACGGCTGGCAGCACACCAGCGCTGGCGAGCGGGACGTGAAGCAGGCCCTGCGAAAGACCCTGTTCTCGTTCAAGCTGCACACCGATCAGGATCTGTTCGAGCGAGCGTACGGGTACATCAAGCAGTATTACTGAAAGGTTCACGGATGGTCCCCACTTCAACCAATCGCAGCGATGCGGCTCATGGACTGAGCCCGTCCTTCAGGAGGGCATGGCGATGAGCGCTTCGCCCCAGTCGTTCGGCGCATTTGTGCGAGACAAGCGAGTCGCCAAGGGCTATAGCCTGCGCCGCTTTGCCGAGCTCCTTGGGTTGAGTCCCACGTACCTGTCGCACGTCGAGCAGGGCAAGGTGGTGTCGCCGCCAACCTCGGACCGTGTGCGCAAGATGGCGGAGTTGCTCGGCGAAAGCCCAGACGAACTCATCGCGATGGCCGGCCGCGTGCCCGACGACCTGCCGAAGATCATCCAGAGCCAGCCCGAAGCGATGCCCGCGCTGCTGCGTGCGGCCAAGGGGCTGACGCCAGAACAGATGAAGAAGCTGCTCGATCAAGCCAACAAGATGGGCGGTAAGGAGGGCAGCCAATGAACTGGCGGTCCTCTGTTGGCGAAGTTCCGTTCATTCCCGAGATGAAGTCGTTTATTTCCCGCTGGATCGTCTGGATGGACAAGCTCGACCCGAGCGAAGCCGCTATTGTGCTTGACCAGATCGCGCGCGAGGACGTGCCGACCGTGGCTGAGGCGGTGGTTCGGCGGCGGAAAAAGGCGCAGCGGGAAATGGATCAACTGGTCGAAGCGGCGCATCGGACGGCGCAGCCGCAGAGCGTGCCACACGCCGCAGCGAGCGCAGCAGGCGAACGCGTTGGCAATCGTCCCAGGACTCCAGCAGCCGGATGATCTCGACAGTGACAGCGTCGATGCGCATGGCGACCCTCAGTGCATCTGCCGCGCCCATCCGTGGGCGGCGATTCCGTGACAGCAGCAGCGTGGGTTGGGCCTGCAACAGGTGCCGCGTGCGACCTGCGACTATGTTGACGGCAATGTAATCGTACGGCCGAGAGCGCGCGAAGTTCCAAAAATCAGGAAGTTTATAAGAGACGGAGAGACGACAATGCGAAACGCGGCATGGCTGGCAGCGGCGCTGCTGGCGACGGCGGCCCGGGCGGACTTCGGCAGTGACATGGAACGCAGCCGCGACCGTCAGGCGGCGCAGCAGATCGCCGCGCAGCAGCAGACCACGACGCTGATTGTGGCGGGGATGGTGTGCGTGACTGTTGTGGTGTGTTTTGTGTGGCGGGGGAAGCGGCGGAGCGACGCTGGGGCATAGGGATCGAGGGAACTAGGGATCTAGGGATCGAGAGAAGAATGCCGGCTGCGCCGGATTTTTCTGAACCCTGACCGCTGAACCCTGAACCCTGCGCCGCCGACGTTGGCGCTGGCAATGCGCCGGCCGGCTTGGCAGCATCGGCGGCATGAGTGCCCAGCCTACCTATCGACCGCCGCCGGTCGGCGTGTTTGAGGATCGCTCCGAAAGCGACAAGCCCAAGCTGAACCGGGCCGCGGCGGAACTGCGCAACGCCAAGATGCTGGTGCGGTCGCTGCGGAGCAAATGCGCGCTGGTGCTGCGCGAGATTCGCAAGCCGCTGGTGACCACGATCATCACGCGCTTGCGGGCGATCGTCGAAAACCCGGACGCCACCGCGCTCGAAATCATCTACGCCGGCGAAGTGATCAACCGACTGCTGGCCACCACCGCCGAACTGGCGGCACACTTCGGCGTGGATGACTTCGCCGCGGCGGCCGAGCAGGCGCAGCGCAACCGCCGCGCTGCGCGGATGAGCCTGCACGCCGTGACCCGCGCCGAGCAGCGGGCAGCGCGACACCGTGAACAGGCGCGACAAATCGCCGAGACGGCCAAGTCGCTGCTCGAACAGACGCGGCGGAGGCCGGGCGCGTGAGCGAGACGGAAACGCTGTGGCTGTTTCCCGAATGCGCGCCGCCCGAAGCCGAGCGGCCCGACGAAGTGCCGTTCATGGTGACGGTGCTGAGCGACTTTTATGCCTGGGTGCTCAGCGGGGCGTGCAAAATCCGCGACAAACGCGGGCGGGTGGTGCCGCTGTCGCCGAATCAGGCGCAGATCGACACGCATCGGGCGATGCTATCGCAGGCGTGGCGGCTGCGGCCGATGCGGCTGATCCGGCTGAAAAGCCGCAAGGTGGGCGTGAGCACCTGGATGCAGGCGCTGTTTTATTACCTGACGAAACACATCGAGAACAGCAGCGCCCTGACCGTGGCGCACAGCCGCGAAGCTAACGCGGAAATCTTTGAGATTGCGGCGCGCATGCTGCACCATGACTCGACCGCGCTGGACGCCGACCGCACCAGCCGCCGCGAGATTGCCTATCCGATCGAGCATGGCTCGAAATTCAAGACGGAGAGCGCCGCCGGTGAATACATCGGCTCGGGATCGACCACGTTTTTTTTGCACATGTCGGAGCTGAGCAAGTGGCCCGAAGCGCTGGTGAAGGATCAGATGCTGTCGCTGCTGAACTCGGTGCCGGATGAACCCAACACCATCGTGGTGATTGAATCGACCGCCAACCAGAGCGACCAGAGCGGCACCTTCGAGCGCTGGTGGAAGGACGCCGAAGCGGGCAAGAGCGACTACCTGGCCGTGTTCACGCCGTGGTTTGGCGATCTCGGCGCGCGGGTGGAGGGCGCTGTGCTGGAAGGCGGGCGCAGCGATTATGAGCAATCGCTGGTGGACCGCTACGGCGTGGATGATGAGCAGCTGGCCTGGCTGCGGCAGACGCTGAAAAACAAGTGCGGCGGCGACGAGCTGCGGCGGCGACAGGAATACCCCAGCAACCCCGACGAGGCGTTTCAGACGCGCGGCGGACGCGTGTACCCGATGCTGAGCCGCGAGCGGCATGAGCGCGTGATCGAAGCGAGCGAACTGCGCAGCGGCGGCTGGGAACTGTATCGCGGGATTGACTGGGGCGGGGCGCACCCGTTTGTGTGCCTGTGGCTGGCGCACCGCGAGGGGCCGAGCGGATTTTCGATCGACCTGCTGCGCTGCATCAACACCTGGGACCAACTGAGCCGCTATCAGTATCTGCCGACCGGGCGGCCGACCAAGGTGGGCGATGATGCCTGCGACGCCCTGCGCTACATCGTCTCGACCTTCGGCCTGACCGGGCACGTGCACGTCTATCGCGAGCTGTATATCCCCGACAGCGCGCAGAAGGGACTCGACGAGCTGCAACTATGCCAGACGGTGAAGGCCATGAGCGAAGGTGAGCGGATCGTCGCGACCGTGGCCGACCGCAGCCGACCGAACAGCATCAACCTGTTCAGCGCGCACGGCGTCGCGTGCATTCCGCACAGCAAGCCGCGCGGCAGCGAGAAGGGCGAAATCGAGGACGGCATCGCCGTGGTCAACTCGCTGATGGCGGGCGTGGTGTCGATCACGCCGACGCAGCGCGAGGCCGATCCGACGCTGACGGCCATCGACGAGTACCTGAAACGGCAATTCGACTACGCCATCGACCCGACGCTGCGCCTTGCAATGGAGGCGGCCGGGATGAACGATGGCCCGCGTGACCTGCACCCGATCCTGGGTGAATGTGGCTGACGACAAGGAGAACGCGGTGGCGAAGTGGTATGTGAGCAAGACGGACGCGAGCGACACCAACGACGGCCTGACGCCGCAGACGGCGCTGCGCAGCGTGCATCGCGCAGCCGAGCTGTCGGCGGCGGGCGATGAAATCGTGCTGGGGCCGGGCGAGTGGGATCGCAGTGTGCTGAGCGATCGCATCATCAGCGACGCAGCGGCGGAGCCGCGCAGCGACGCAGCGACGGAGCGACGCAGCGACGACGGGAAGAAACGCAAGGAAGCGCCTGCGGCCTGATGCGCTGAGGGATCGAGGGAGGTAGGGATCGAGGGATCGAGGAAAGCGCGAGCGGCGGCTGAGCCGGCTTGGGCACTGAGGTGAAGCATGGCCGGATGGAATGGGATTGCGGTGGCGCCGCTGATGGCGACGACCACGTCGGCGAAAACGCTGCTGCAGGTGACGGCGCCGGCGGCGACCGATCTGGTGGTGCGCGAAGCGGCGATCAGCTTTGACGGCGTGACCGCGACCGATGTGCCGATCACGGTGGAACTGACCACGACCGACGGCGACGGCACCGGCACATCGGTGACGCCGGTGTGCGATGATCGGCGAACGACGAACGCGTGCGCGGCGACGGCCAAATACAGCTTCAGCGCCGAGCCGAGCAACCCGGTGGTGCTGCGGCGCTGGAAGATTCACCCGCAGGGCGGCGCGCTGCTCTACTCGCTGCCGCTGGGGCAGCCGATCATCATCAACCGGGCCAAGGGCGTGGCGCTGCGCGTCACGGCGGGCGCGAGCGTCAACGCGGCGGCGCAGATCGCCTTCGAGGAATAACCGCGATGCTGACCGCCAGCGGATCGGCGACATTCGGATCGATCGGCACGCGCGTCGTCTCGGGCGGCGGCGGCGGCGGAGCGACCGACCCGCTGCGCAGCGGCTCGGCCGTGCAGGGCGGCGGGCGACGGCCGCGCATCGTGGGCGGCGGCGGCGGCATCGAGCGCGGCCTGGCGGTCTGGTCGCAGCGGCGCGGCTTCGGCGTGATCAGCGAGCGGATCGAAACGTTTGGCGGTCTGACCGCGCAGGCGCTGGAGGTGCTGCCGTGAGCCGCGTGCTGTATGTCGGCAACGACATGGCCATTCGCGTGGTCGGGCTGCGCGAAGGCGTGACCGGCAGCTGGCTGAACAACCAGACGCTGGACGGCGAACTGTGCGACGCGGCGGGCGCATCGCTCTCGCCGGCGGTGCACTTCACGCTGGAATATGAAGCCGGCAGCGACGGCAACTATGTGGGCCTGCTGCCCGCCTCGGCCGACGTGGTGGACGGCACCAGCTATCGCATCGTGATCGAGGCGGACGGCGGGCCGGGACTGGTGGGCCGCTGGGAGTATGCGGCCATCGGCAAGCGACGGGAGGAAGCGGCGTGAGCGAGACCGACTTGCAGACGGTCGGGTATCAGGCGCTGGTCGACGAGCTCGGGCGGCGCTGCAAGGAAAGCCCGCCGCTGGAACGGGGATTGGTGCGGTTCGGCTTGCAGTACGCATCGCTGCTGGAGTTGTGGAACGAAATTGTCGACCGCAAGCGCGATGCCTTTCTGGTGACGGCGCAGCACGGTGACGAGGGTGTGCAGATATATCACACATCGGCCTATGCCGCGCTCGGGCTGCTGTCGGTGGCCGAGCAGCGCATCAACGCCAGGCTGATGGATGCACCGGCGACGTGCGAGGATGACGAGGCGACTTCATGAGCTGGGGCTGGAAACGAGCGAGCGACCCGCTGCTGGGCATCACCACGCGGCTGACCGATCTGGCCATGCAGATCGGCTGGATCAATCCGCTGCGCGAGCAGGTGGGCGAGCTGAAGCGCGATAACACGGCCCTGCGCGACGAAATCCGAGCGCTGCGCGAGCGGGCGGATGAGGCGCTGCGGATCGCCAACGCGGCCGGAGAAGCGACCAACCGCGTGGGCGAAGTGGCCCTGACGGTCAAGGCGCAGCTGAGCGGGCTGATAAGCAGCGGCCGCGGCGAGCGGCTGCGCGAGTCGCTGCTGGATGAAGAGACGCTGGCCGAGGACAACCCCGGAGTGCTGCTGTGAACAGCGAGACGCTGCTGCACAACGTCGATTGGGAAGATGACGGCAGCATCGGCGCCTTCGTCACCAACTGCCTCGAAAGCAAGCGGCGGCAGCGCAGCGCTTTTGAACGCCAGGCGATGGTGAATCTGGCCTGGTATCGCGGGCATCAATTTCTCTACTACAACGAGCGCAGCAAGAGCTTGGTGCGCAAGGCGATCGACCCGCGACGGGCCAACCTCATCTATAACCTGATCATGCCCTATGTCGACCACCAGGTGGCGCAGCTGGGCATGGATCGCATCATCTACGACGTGCTGCCGGCCAGCGACGACCAGGACGACGTGCTGACGGCCGAGAGCGCCACGCAGGTGCTGCGCAGCTATCAGGATGTGCTGGGCTGGGAGCACTTGGAGGAGGAAGTCGACCTGTGGCAGACGCTGACCGGCGAGGCGTATGTCAAGGTGGTGTGGGATGCGCTGCTCGGCCAGGAAATCGACCTGGAGGATGTGCTGGGCGGGCGCGAGCGGGCGACCAAATACGTTTCCAAGAAAAGCAAGAACACGCGCATTCGCATCGGCGATCTGGATGTGTTCTGTGTCGATCCGCGACGCATCTTCTGGGGGCCGCGCGGCGCGAAATTCTCGGATGCCGAGTGGGTGCTCGAAGTCAACCTGCGCAGCCGCAACGAACTGGCCGAACGCTACGACGTGGACCCCGACGAGCTGAGCGACGGCTACCTCGAAAATGTCGATCTGTGCTTCGATGACGAAATGACCGGCAGCGGTCTGCCGTGGAAGGGTGACGACGGCGAAAACTGCGCGACGGTGGAATTGTGGCGGCGGCCGTGTGCCGCGTTGCCGGACGGATTCCGCAGCGTGAGTGTGGGTAAGACCGTGCTGCGCAAGGGGCCGATTCCGTACAACCACAAGAGCATTCCGATCCGGCAATTCGCCATGGCCCGCGTGCCGGGCAAGGCCAGCGCCGAAAGCTATGTGACCCAGCTGATCGGGCCGCAGAGCGATTTCAACCGGGCCATGTCGCAGATGGTCGAAATCCGCGAGGGCATGTCGTCGCCGTTTTTCATGGCCCGCAAAGGCAGCATCGACAACCCCGGCGAGTGGAACGGGCGGGCGGGCGGCGTGCGCTTCTTCACCGGCGACAGCCCGCCCACGCCGGTGCAGGGCAGCGGCGCGCCGTCGTCGATGCTGGCGCAGCTGCAGCGCACCGAAATGGCGATGCAGGACATCATGGGCACGCACGACGTGAGCCGGGCCAAGGTGCCGGCGGGCGTCAAGAGCGGGCGGGCGATTCTGGCATTGCAGGAGCGCGACGATCAGCGACTGGCCCGCGTGCGGCGGCGGCGGGCGCGCGAGTTTGCCGAAGTTGGGCGGCTGATGCTGCAGACGCTGGCGCAGTATGTGACCGAGCCGCGGCTGGTGCGGATTCTGGGCGATGATGACACCTTCACCGCCAAGCACTTTCTGGGCGAGAGCCTGCGCGGCAAGAACGTCGGCCCGGGCGTGGATTACTACGACGTGCGCGTGCAGGTGACCGGCATGCCCATGAGCCGCACGGCGCAGATCGACCTGATGGAATCGCTGATGCAGTATGGCGCGCTGGACCCCAAGGGCAGCGCCAAGGATCGGGCGCTGGTGCTCGAAGCGCTGAACCTGCAGGCCGTGCGGCGCGACTGGGACCCCAACAAACGCGACCGGCAGAACGCTACCAGCGAAAACGCGATGTTGATGCGCGGACAGTGGATCGAGCCGCGCAGCTTCGACGATCACGAAGAGCACATTCGCGAGCACGAAGCGCACTGCAAGGCCGGATTCTTCCGCGGTGCGGACGTGAATACGCAGCTGCGCTTCGAGCTGCACATCCGCAAGCACATGGAGCTGATGGCCCGCAAGGCGCTGTTGCCGCAGCAGATCATGAGCGAAGTCGTGGCTGCGCAGCAGGCGACGGAGCGACGCAGCGACGGAGCGACGCAGGGTCCGCTGCCGCAGGGATTGCCGCCGCAGGGTGCTCTGCCGGCGCAAGCACTTGCAATCGGCGCGGGGAGCGGCGCACAATCGCCAGTGCAAAGTCCGATCGTGAGTGCACAAGGAAACGGAGCAAGCAATGGCTGACGCTGAAACGACACCGAAGCCCGCCGAAAAACCGGCCGAAACCACGCCAGCGCCCGCAGCGCCCGAGACCGACCCGTATGCCGGGCTGAGCGTCGAGGAGCGGGCCGCGGCCGAAGCGATCGACCGCGACTGGAAAGCGGCCACGCCGGCGCAGCGCATCCGCTGGGCGCAGGAAATCAACAGCGCGCTGACCCGCAAGCAGGCCGAAGAGGCCGCCAAGCAGCAGGCGCCGCCGACGCCCAAGGCCGAGGAGGCCGAGCCGGAGAGCGACGTCGCTGCGCTCAAACGCGAGTTCAACGAATTGAAGGCCGAGCTGAAGGCGGAGCGCGAATCGGCGCGGCAGAAGCGCGAGGTCGATCAGTTCTTCAGCATGGTGGATGACGAGATCGGCAAGGTCGAAGACCTGAAGAACAAGCCGAAGCTGAAGCAACTGGTGCGCAACGCGGCCGCCGGCGAGAGCGTGCTGACCAAGGTGAGCGACGTGCGGGCGCTGGTCAAGCGGCTGGCGGACGGCGTGCTCGAAGATATGCGCGACGAACGCGAAGCGTATGCGGCGGCCAAGAAAAACAGCCGCGAGACCGGCGGCGAAGGCCGCGGCGGACGCGGCGCGGCGGCGGAAAAGATCAACATCGCCCCGGGCGATCTGAGCGGCGGCAAGCTGGCCAAGGCGGCCAAGGCGGCGCTGCTGGGCCGATAGGCAGTCGGACGCGGAGACATCTGGGCGCGCGGCGGGCGGCTTTGCAAGGCGGCCTGACGCGTGTGGCGAAGCGGGTGCTGTTCACCTGATTCGCGCGGCTCGGAACAGGAGCCGGAGCGCAGCCCTGCGGGGTGCTGCGCTTCGGCTTTTTTGTTTGGGTGTGGGCGGCACAGGCACAAGCGAGGAAAGACAATGGCTCTGGGAACACAATCACTGGCGCTGTACTCGGCCGCGATGAAGGAATTTTACCTTCCCGGCCTGGAGTCCGAGCTGTACGCCTCGACCGTGCTGCTCGACCTGTTCAGCAAGAAAGGCCGCAAAAGCGGCGAGTTCACCGAGAAGGACACCGACGGCAAGTATGTCGTCAAGTTCATCAAGACCGGCCGCTCGGTGGGTGTGGGCGCGCGGGCTGAGACCGCGCGGCTGCCCGCCCCGGGCTACCCCGAGTTCAACGCGGCCAAGTTCAAGCCGGCCCGGCTGTGGGCCCGCGGCAGCGTGTACGGCAGCGTCTTGGACAACACCGAAGCGGGCATGGATTACCTGGCCAAGGCCACGGCCGACCTGAAGGAAGGTCTGAAGCTGGACATCAACCGTCAGCTGCACGGCGACGGCAGCGGCCTGCTGGCGACGTGCGTGAGCGCCAGCGACTCCGGCGGCAAGACCACCATCACGCTGCTGACGCAGGCCAACGCCGGCAGCGCCAGCCCGGCCGTGACCAACAGCAAGCTCTGGAACGGCGTGCAGTACCTGAAAGGCTGGGAGGGCCGCCAGGTGCATGTGCTCAAGCGCAGCGACGGCTCGGTCAACTCCGTCGGCGTGGCCGGTGACGAGGATACGTCGCTGACCATCGACTCGGTGGATGAGACCAACAACACCGTGACGCTGAGCGGCACCGTGGCGGCGGCCGGCAGCATCACCACCGATTACGGCATCTATGTGGCCGGTGTCTGGACCAGCACGGCCGGATCGGGCAAGACCACCGAGATGTACGGGCTGGGCGCGATCATCGCCACCGGCAACCCCGGATTCGGCACGGATGACAACGGCTATTACGGCGGCATCAACCGCAGCACGGTGCCGACCTGGAAGAGCAACGTGATGAGCAACAGCGGCGTGCTGCGCAGCGTCTCGCAGGATCTGATCCAGCAGGCGTTCGACACGCTCGATGTGCGCATCGGCGGCAAGCCGACCGTGGTGGTCGGCCAGCACGCGATGATCCGCCAGTGCGCCAACCTGCTGCTGCCGGATCGCCGCTATGTGCCTGAGCCGGTGCTGGAAGGCGGCTGGACCGGCTTCAAATGGAACGGCGTTCCGTTTGTGCCGGATCGTGACGCGCCGCCGCACACGCTGCGCTTCATCGACGGCGAGGACGCCGAGCTGCTGCGCGAGCGGCCGCTGGATGTGCGCGACCACGACGGCAATTTCCTCGAACGCGTGGCCAACTACAACCGCTACACCTTCGACGTGTATGCGACCTGGCAGCTGGGCAGCTACTGCCCGGCCTGTCACCTGGAGCTGGCTGATCTGTCGATGTCGCCTGCGTGAGCGAGCGACGCAGCGACGTAGCGACGGAGCGACGTAGGGAAGCTGGACACTGAGGCACTTGGGCACTCGGCATTGAGGATGACGCATGATTACCGGGAACAGCATCGCTTTGGATTCGGTCCCGATGGATCGGCTGCAGGGCGCCGGATTTTTGGCCGGGCGGCCGCTGCGCGGCCGCATCGGCAAGACCTTCTGGGTGGACAGCACCGCGGCGCAGTTCGGCGACGGCAAGGCGGATTTTCCCTGTCGCTCGATCGTGACCGCGCTGGCGCTGTGTGAGAGCGGGCGCGGCGATGTGATTCTGGTGGCGGCCGGGCACAGCGAGCCGGTGATCACCGCCGCCGGCGGCATCACCATCAGCAAAAACAACGTGGCGATCGTCGGACTCGGCGAAGGCACCAACCGGCCCACGCTGACCTATTCGACGTCGGTCAATGCCAGCCTGCTGGTGAGCGGGCAGGGCGTGCGCATCGAAGGGCTGTGCATCAACGGCACCGGCATCGACGCGCTGGTTTCGCCGCTGAACATCAGCGGCGCCAACTGCGTGGTGCAGAACTGCACCTTTGTGACCGCGTCGACCACGAATCAGTGCGTGCAGGCGATTCTGACCACGTCGGGCGCCAACGGCCTGATCGTGCGCGGCAACACCTTCCGCCCGAATTCGTCGAGCGCGGCCACCACGGCCGGCGTGGATGCGGCCATCACCATCGTGGGCGGCTCCAACGCGCGGATCGAAGACAATATCATCATCGGCGCGTTCGGCTCGGCCATCGGCGGAATCCAGGTGATTACCACCGCCGCCAGCAACCTGGCGATCACCGGCAACCTGATCCGCAACCACACCGCCAGCAACACCAAGGCCATCACGATTTTGACGGCCAGTACCGGCATCATCGCCCGCAACATGATGCAGATTCTGAGCGGCACGGCGCCGATCACCGGCGACGCGATGATGTGGGTCGGCGGCAACTACTACGCGGCGGCGGTGGCGACGGCCGGCACGCTGATCTAACCGGAACGGCGGAGGCGTGGGAGTCGATGTGGCGGCTCCCACGCTGAAGCCGCGACCTGTGAGCTGAACCCTGAACCCTGACCGCTGAGGGTGATGTATGAGCGTGGCCGCCAATTCCATCTATGGCCTGATCGCCAAAAACATCACCTCGACCGGCGAGCTGGTGGCGGCCGCGGCCGGTGTGCGGCAGATCGTGCACCGGCTGATCATCGCCAACACCGACGCCAGCGACCGCACGGTGACGCTGAGCGTGACCGGCGGCGGCGGCGTGAGCCTGCCCGTCGCGGTCAAGGCCGGCACGACCGTCGACCTGGACGAACTGCTGTACAACCAGGCCGTCGAGGGCAAGAGCGTGACCGTGACCATCAGCGGCGGCACGGTCAACGTGCATGTGCAGTACAGCTTGCACAAGCGGGTGTGACATGCCCATCTGCCCCAAGCCCGAGGCGGCGCCCAGCGCTCTGTGCGATTTCGGCGTGGCCAACTGGCACGATGTGCTGACCTATCCCGTCATGGAAGGCAGCGGCTCGCGGCTGGGCTGGCTGGGCCATCCGCGCCACCGCCCACGCGGCAGCACGCACCCGGGCGAAGGCATCATTCAAAACTGGACCAGCGGCGACGAGGAAAGCGGCACCTGGGAAACCGGGCCGGAAGGCACGCGACTGGTGCTCGGAACCACCCAGAAAGTGAAAGTCTGGGCGGCGGTCGGCAGTGATGTGGTGTTCAAACGCATTTCGGTGCAATTCAACTTTGCCTCGGGGCTGGCGACCGGGGCAGGATCGCTGGCGACGCTCTGGCAGACCAGCAGCCTGACCACCACGCAGGGCCGGGCGGCATTTGTGCGCGACACGACCGGCAACCCGGTGATGCGGGTGCGCGGGCCAGCTGGCAACATGAACGCTGCCTTCAACGGCAGCGGATTTGATTGGAGCCTCGACCATCAACTGATCTGGACCAAGGGCCGCAAGGGCATGCGCGCCTGGCTGGACGGCGTCGAAGCCACCTACAGCGGCGGATTCGACACTTACACCGGCGACGTGAAGATCCACGCCGGCGAGACCTGGACCATCAACCACGGCGTGGTGGCCGGACAGGTCAAGCTGAGCTCGCTGACCATCAACGCCAACGCCTGGCACATCGCCGAAGTCGAAGACCTGATCGCCGACAAATACGCCAACCTGCGGCCTAATCCGAGCGACTGCCCGCTGGCAGCGAGCTTTGACATCAACCGCGTGAGCACCACCAAGTTTGCCATGAAAGTGCCGGCCAATCATGTATCGCTCAGCCGCACGTTGCGGGCGCGGTTGGTGACAGCCGCCACGGCGCTGGGGCTGGCCCAAGCGGTGGCGGCCGGAACCTATGCCGACAGCTGGGTGACCAGCTCGCCGGATACGTCGGAACTGCTCTACTCTACCGGGAACACGCCCGGCGCGCAGGTGCTGGCGATGGTGACCGTGCAGGGCGCCGACGGCGTCTGGCGGCCGCACGCCGGGCAGTTTCAACGGGTGCAGCTGGATGCGGGCACGCCGCCGCGCATCGCGGCCGGGTTCGAGGATCACGTGGTCGGGCGCGAGCCGAATAACGGCGCGCTGCCAGCGCTCAAGTTCGGAACGGACATCAGCCATACCGACGCGAGCGACCCGACCGAAAACAGCAGCGCCAACCGGCTGATGAAGGCGCTGCACGACTGCAGCTACAGCATCTATACACGCTATCGAAACAAGTTTTCCTTTGGCGTGCACATCGGCGACGGCGTCTGGGCCGAGCAGGAATCGGGCGGCGGCACGGCCAGCAGCAACCCGAACGTCAAGGCCCGCTGCGTGGCGTGGCGCAACGCGCACTTCCGGATCTACAAGGCGGTGGGCGTCATTCACCTGGTCGAGGGCAACCACGACGGCAAGGGCGCCAACTTCCTGATTGACAACCTGGGCGCCGATGCGCTGCGCAAGCAGGCGCTGAGCGCGCACCGCTGGCTGAGCGCAGCGCCCACCGGCAGCAACGGAGAAATCTGCGATCGCGGGCTGATCGACGAGACGCTGCCCAAGCTGCAGCTGAGCAGCCCGACCCGCTTCGCGGCGGGCATGACGGTGCGGGTGGGCGACCGGCTGACCGCCGCCGGCGACGACCTGCGCGCGTATGAAGTGATCGGCATCAACGGCAATGGCGTGCTGGCGGCCGAGCCGACCTGGTCCAAAACGCTGGGCGCATTGACCACGGCCACGGCCGGCGATGCGACCGCGATCTACCTGTGCTGTCGCCCGCGCTGGGACAGCATCTGCTACAGCGCTTACGCCCCGCCGGCGCTGCCGTCGCAGACCTGGTATGCCTTCAGGTACGGCGGCCACGAATTCTTTATCGCCAGCAGCGAAGAGGCAGCGCTGCTGGGCATCGAGGACGCCAACGGCGGCGTGACGCCCAGCGACTATCGCCTGTCGCCCAGCCAGAAAGCGGCCATCGTGGCCTGGGGGCAGCGGGCGGCCGGGCGGCCGGCGCACCTGTTCATGCACCGCCTGCCGGGCGGCAAGAATTACCGCGCCACCGGCACCGGCTGGTATGCCCGCATCGCCGGCAGCGACGCCACCGACCCGAGCTACTGGACCGCGCAGAACGTGGCCATTCCGCCCGATCAGGTCTGGCTGGTGAACGTGGCCCAGGTGTACGGCTTTGTGATCTATCAAGGCCACAATCACCACTTCTGCATCTGCACTGATGTGCGCACCGGCGTGGTGATCGTGACGCTGCCCACCTGCAGCGCCAGCAGCCACGCCGAGCCGACCTTTGGTGGCGGACAGCCGAGCCGCGGCTGGCGCACCATTCCGCACCGCAACGACTTCGGCACCGGAGAATCGAGCGGACTGCTCAACCACAGCGGCGACAGCATTCCCGGCAACGTGGTGATGATCAACGGCATGGGCTTTATCGACATGCTCTGTCAGGCGGCGCCGGGCATCGCCAAGCTCGCCTTTGTTCGCACTGGGCGGCCGGTGACCCAGAAAAGCGGCGTCGGCTATTGCGACCGCATCCGCAAGGATGTCGACCAGTGCGACAGCGGACCCTTCACCATCAGCGGCGGGCACGTGACGCTGACCAACGCGGACGGCGAAGCGGTGGACCCGCTCTGGATCGCGTGCGTGTTGGAGGACAGCGACCGGGCCGCGGCCATGATGAGCGGCGTGGTGACGGAATCGGCCGCTGAAACGCAGTGCGACGCGACGCACCGGCTCAATCGCTACATCGGCGATGACAATGACGTGCCCGAATATGGGGCGTCGGGCGTCTACTCGGTCGGCATGGTCGAGCGGCCGCTGAGCTTTGCCGGGCTGTTTGCGCGGGTCAAGGCGATTACCACCGGCGTGCTGTCGGGCAGTGAGCCGAGCTGGCCGAACACCATCGGCGCGACGGTGACCGATGGCGGCGTGACCTGGGAAATGATCCCGGCCAGCGAGGACGGCTGGAACGACTTTGACGACACGATCACGCTGGACGGGGCGGCCAGCGGCGATGTGTACGTGGATTTCGGGCCGGCGGTGCTCTATCAGAGCGCGGACCTGGCCACGCTGCAAACCAAGGTGAGCAACGACTGGGCCGGGCGGCTGACGCTGGACGGGGTCGCGGCGCGGGCGGCGCTGCTGCCGGCGACGACCCCGAATCGACGCATGTTGCTGGAGGAGCTGATCGTCGGCGGAACCGGCACGGTGACCATCTGGGAGGATGAAACCGCCGTCCTGAAAGTGGCCGCCAGCGGAGCGCCCAAGAAGCTGACGGAGCTCGAACTGCGCGGGACAGCGGGCGCCATGCTGCACGTGGAAACATCGGCGGACACGCTGCGCGTGAGCGCCCGCTATCGCGTGGAGGGCATCGCGTGACGCTGGGTGACATGCGCGCTGCGCTGCGCGGGCACATTCTGGATCGCGGCGACGGCTGGAACGATGCAGCGCTGAACGCGCTGCTGAACATGGCCGCCCGGCATGTGGCGAACATTGCCGACGGCGCGGATCAGGCGCTGTTTGTGACCAGTGCTGCGACTACGCTGGTGACCGGCGGGGCCGACTTTTCGGCTGTGGCGCTGTATGGCGCGACGCCGCCGAGCTTCAACCTGCCCGAGTACGCCCGGCTGCGGCGGCTGCTGGGCGTGTGGCGCACCGGCGGCGATCGACCGATCGGCCTGCAGGTGGTAGCGCTCGAAGATCGCGAGAGCTACATCGCCGCCGCCAACGCCGTGCCGGCCTGCTACCTGGCCGGGCAGTCGCTGGTGCTGATCACCCCGGAAAACAGCATCCCGCTGCGGATCGACTATGTGCTGGCCCTGCCCGACATGGCCCAGGACAGCGACACGCCCGGGCAGCGCAGCGGAGCGGGGACGGCCAACCTGCTGCCCGAGGAGTATCACGCGCTGATTCCGGCCTATGCCGCCGTGCTGGCCCTGCTGGGCGACAACATCGAGGCCGCCGGCTGGAAAGAGACGTTTGCCGAGATGCGCGACGAGCTGCTGGCGACGCTGACCAGTCGCCGCGGGGCAAGGACGGGCAAGCCATGACGCTCGGCGAATTGTGCAAGCTGGTGGCCGAGAATCTGACGCTGGAGGAAGTGACTCCGCCGGCCAATGAGCGCATCGCGCGCACGCTCAACATCTGCGCTGTGCGGCTGGGGTCGGAACTGGCCCGCATTAATCCGCAGCTGTTCGCCGCGCAGCAGGATTACAGCGTGACGGCGGCCACCACCTATCTGACGCTGCCGACCGCCAGTGTGCGGATCATCGGGCTGGATCGCGTCGACGGCACGCAGGAAACGCCGGTGCTGATCATCGACTCGCGCCAGCGACAGGCCGGGCCGGTGACGCGCGGCCAGGCGATGAGCGACCCGGTGCTCTATCCGCAGGCGGGCAAGCTCTGGTTTGTGGGCACGCCGCCCAGCTGCACGTTGCGGCTGCGCTATCAGGCGCGGGTCACCGAGCTGGCGCCGACGGCGCTGAGCAGTGAATACAGCGAGCTGCCGGCCGAGTGGCAGAGCGTGCTGGCGGAAATGGCCACGGCCATGCTGCTGCCGGCCAAGAGCGCCGGATTCGGCAAGTACGCGGCGTCGTACAGCGCCGCGATCGGGGCGGCGCGGGCGGCGCTGACGCGCACCGTCGAGACGGCGCCGATCAACTGCTTCGACAACAGCGGCTACTTCGCCGATCAGGCGGGGTGACGACATGCGCAGCTTTGCACCGAGCCTTCAGATCGCCGCGCCGTTTGGCGGGCTGCAGCGCGGCGCGAACCTGCGCGACGTGAACCCGCGCAACGCGACCGACCTGCTCAACGTGGTGACGCACGAGGGCAACATCGCCCGGCGGCCGGGCAGCCTGCTGGTCGGCGGGCCGACCATGACCAACTGGATTCGCAAGATCGCCAGCGTGGCCATCGGGCAGAGCAAGTATCTCTATGTGTATGACCAGCTGCCCGCCAGCGGCTATCACCATCTGGTCGACGGGTCGCTGACCGACTTCTCGGCGCCGGCGGCCAATGCGGACATTCCGGCGGTGGTGCCGTATGGCAATCTGCTGCTGTGCGTGAGCGGGCAGCCCAGCGAAAGCCGCAAACTCTACAAAAGCGGCGGAGCATTGACGCACGCCCGATTGGGCATCGTGGCGCCGAGCGGAGCGCCGACGCCGCTGGTGCTGATCGCCGGATCGCTGACCGGCACGTTCAGCTATCGCTACACCTATTACAACGCCGACACCGGCACCGAGAGCGGGCCGTCGCCCGAAGCATCGACCACGGCCGCAGCGCAGGGGGTGCGCGTGCCGATGGCGGCATCGAGCGATGCGCAGGTGACGCACCAGAGAATCTATCGCAAACAGGACACGGTCGACAGCACCTGGTATCTGATCGCGCAGACCGCAGCCACCAGCTACGACGACACGGCCGGGATCCCCGATCGCTCGCCCGATGGGGAATTGAACTTCACCGCCGGATTCCCGCCGCGCAGCCACATCGCCGTGGCGCACCGCGGCAGTGTGTGGTACAAGGATGAGACCAGCGGCTATCGCGGATCAACCGTGATCCGCAGTGAATATGGCCGACCCGAGCAATGCTACGCCACCAGTGTGTTTCGCTTCGGCGGTGACCCGGCCGACCCGCTGGGCGGGCTGTGGTCGCTGGGCGGCGTGCTGTGGGGGCTCTGCGCGAAGTCGATCTGGGCCGTGACCGGATTTGACCGATCGTCGTTTGTGACCGAGAAAGTGCTGAGCGGCGCCGGCTGCGCTGCGCCCGATTCGCTGGTGGAGTGCGAGGGCTGGCTGTACTTCGTCGGATCGAGCGCCATCTATCGCTGGAACGGGGCGCAGCTGGAGTGCATCAGCATGCCCGACGATCCGGCCGCCAGTCGGCTGGGGCCGCTGAGCGAGCTGATCCACCCGGACGACATCTACTATGTCAACGCGACCTATGAGCCGATCACGCACTCGATCGCCTTTTTTGCGCGCGATCGGGTGAGTAATAGCTGGCAGCAGCTGGTCTGGAATGTGCGCACGCGGGCCTGGTGGCGCTGGAACATCGCCGCATCGGCCGGGGCGTGGCATGACGCTGACGGATTCGTAACGCGCGCGGGCGGCATGGTCTGGCTGGGCACGCACACGCCCAGCGCCGGATCGCACCTGAAGCTGGCCGTGCTGGGCACGCCGTCGCAGGTGGACAGCGCTGTCTACATCGACTTCACCGGGGCATCGCCGGCGTGGCGCTGGCGCACGCCGCCGCTGACGCTGGGCGTCGGGCGGCGCAAGCGCTGGGCCTTTGCCGGGCTGTGCTGGCGCGGCGGCGCGGCCAATGCGACGCTGCGGATGAGCCAGAGCGGCGACGGCGAAAGCGATCGACAGGTGCTGAGCGTGGCCCAGGATCGGGCCATCAAGCGCGGCGTGGCCCGGCTGGGCACGCGCAGCGTGGACCTGGCGGTGCAGATTGACGGCATCGGCGGAGACAAACAGGTGGAGATTCAGCAGATCGACCTGGACGCCGAGCCGGCGGATCGGCGATGAACGCACTGGATGCAGCTCGCGGCGAAAGCAATCGGCGGGCCGATGCGGCCGCGCTGGAAGCGCCGCTGCGCAGCCTGGAAACGCGGCTGAATCAGCTCGAAGGGCAGTGGAAAACCGGGGCCGAGCGGCTGGAGGCGCTGCGCCGCTGGGCGGCGGACGTGCAGCGCATCGCCGCGGCCGCGACCGCCCGCCAGCAGGCCAAAAGCGCCGGCGGCGTGGTGGGCAGCACTGGCCCGGACGGCAACGCCGTGAGCGGATTGCCGATCGCCACCGGATGCGTGCTTTACAGCTTTCAGGCGGGCGTGCCGGAAGGCTGGCTGGCCTGTGACGGCACCGAACGTCGCATTGCCGACTATCCCGAGTTATATGCGGTGATCGGCGGGCAGTTCGGCACGGCCGACGAAGCGTGCTTCAAGCTGCCGGCGGCCGGCGATCTGGGCGGAGCGATCGCCAGCAGCGGGCAGTGGCTGATCCGCACGTGAGGTGACGACATGGGCTTTCTCACGACCGTCGCGCCGATGATCGGCGGCACTGGTTCGCAGCTGCTCGGCGTGCTGGGCGGCTTCAAAAACCAGCGCCGCACCAATCGCGCTTATGGCATCCCCGATGACTTCGGCAAGACGCCGGCCGACCAGCAGCCGGACTACACGCCGCTGACGCAGAACCTGCCCGATGATGTGGCCGCGGCCACGCAGGGATCGCTGCGGCAGGCGGCGTCGAGCGTGCCGGGATTTGGCCTGTCGGCCGCGCAGCAGACGGCCAACCAGGCGGCGCTGGATGCGCAGAAGCCCTACGCCAATGAAGCCATCGACCTGGCCCGCAACAGCTCGGCCGGGGCGGCTGACCAGTATGTGAAAAACCAGCTGAGCGGCGGGCCGGAAGCAATCAGCCAGATGACCTTTGACCGCATGGCGGCGCAGCTGAGCGAGAACGCGGCCGCGGCCACGCGCAGTCGCAACACGGCAGCCGAGGGCTGGGCGGCCCGCACCGGGGCGAGCCCTGAAGCGGTCTTGCAGGTGAACGCCGAGAACCGGCAAGCCGGGGACAGCGACCTGGCCGGACAGATTCGCGATCTGCTGGTGGCGCGCGAGCATGCCAATAAGAGCTATGGGCTGGACCTGGCCCGGCTGGCACCGAGCGTGGCGGCCGGCTATGTCGCGCCGCTGAGCGATGCGCTCTATTCGCGCGGCGGGCTGGAGCAGCCGGTCAACTTCGAGGGGCTGGGCAACACGGTGCTCAACTACTTCCCCAACAGCGTGAACGCCCGCAACGCGGCCACCACGGCCACGGCCAACAACTTCACCGGGCTTGGCGCCGGGCTGCTGAACCTGGGCGCGAGCAACTATGGCGCCGACCAAGCCCTGGCGGCGGCGCCGAGCACGTGGGACACGATCGCGCCGGCACTGATCGGAGCGGGCGGCGCGGCGGCGGGCGGATATCTGGGGCGGCGCTAACGCGGGAGGATGGCCATGTCGCGACTGGGACTTTCGGCAGCGCTGCTGGGCGGGCAGTTTGGCGACGGGCTGCAACAGGCGGCCGGTCAGGCGGGGCAGATGTATGCGCAGCAGGCGGCGCTGACGCCCGATCTGCTGTTTCAGGGGCTGGCCCGCGCCGCTGATGCACGGTTACGCGCGGCCGAGCTGACGGCCAAGCTGCAGGCCGACCAGGCGGCCGGGCTGCGCGAGGCGCTGAGCTCGGCCATCGACCAATACAACCGCAGCTATAACGCGGCGGCCAACCGCAAAGCCAATGCGACCGAGGGCGGGCTGGAGCGGGCGTCGCGCGAGAGGATCGCCGAGGCGGATCGCAGCATGCGGGCCGAAGAACGGGCGGCCGATCGGGCGACGCAGATCGACGTGGCGAACATCGGAGCGGACGCGCGCCGCGATGTGGCCGGAGAGCGCAGCGGCGGGCTGGGCGTGAGCAAGACGCTGATGGCGCTCAACCAAGAAAAACTCAATGCGCAGCTTAAGGGAACGCCGGATGAGCTGCGCAAAGCGCAGCGGGCGGCGGAACTGGAAACGCAGGGCTGGTCGCAGGTGTATGACGCGGCCGAGACGCCCGAAGAACAGCAGCAGGTGCTGCAGCAGGCGCGGCAGATGGGTGTGCGGATCGGCCCGGATGCGCCGCCGACGCCGCCGCCGTCGCTGCCCAAAGAAGGGCGGGGCGTGTTCGGGCCGGGCGGGTCGCTGGATTTCGGCGGCATCGGGGCGCTGATCTCGCCGCAGCGGGGCGAGGCTTATTGGCCGCAAGCGGCCAGCGGCCGCAGCTGGGGCGACTACCTGGGCGATCTGACCTATCCGCTGCGCAATTGGCTGACCTATCCGCTGGGTGGCGCCGAGCGCAGCAGCGCTCCGCTGGGACCGCCGACGCTGGCGGCGCCGACGGGTGAGCCCGCTCCGCAACCGGGAACGCTGGAGGACTTCTATCAGTCGATCAAGGGCTTGCCGCCGCCGGCGTCTCAGCCGGTGGGGCTGCCGTTGACGGCGCCGCAGCCCGATCCGTGGGCGAATTACAACTGGCTGGGGCGGCGGTGAAGAAGAGAGCGACGTAGCGACGCAGCGACGGAGCGACGCAGGGACGCAGCGACGGAGCGACGCGGGGAAGAGGATCGGGCACAGTCATGAGCTTTGCCGGCGATGTATTGAAGGGCATCGACGCGGAGCGTCGCTCGGGTGGGCTGGGCGGCCTGGCGGGGTTGCGCGGCCTGGAGGACAGCCCGCCGACCCTCGACGAGGTGCGCGCGGCGGACCCGGGCGAGGGGATCATTTCGTCGGTGCTGCTGGCGCCGGTGCGGGCGGCACAGGGGCTGCTCGACGGCATCGGCTATGTCGATGCGACCACGCGCGCGGGCGTGGGCCGCCTGCTGGGCGTGCAGGGCAGCGGAGAAGAGACGCCGCTGGGGCCGGCGCCGAGCGGACGCGAACTACTCGGGCTGGGGCCGGGAACCAAAGGCACCTTTGAAAGCGGCGACATTGCCGGCACGGCGGCCGATGTGCTGCTCAGCCCGCTGAACCTGCTGGGTGTCGGCTCGCTGAGCAAGGCCGGACAGGCGGCCAAGGCGCTCGAAGAAGTGAGCGCTGCGCAGAAAGCGTATGCGCTTACCAAGCAGGCGAAAAAGGCGGCGGAGCTGGAGCCGCGGATTGCCGAAGTGCTGGCGGAACACGGCACGCTGGGAACGAAATCAACGCTTGGCCTGCAAATTCCAGGATTGACGGCCAGTGCGATTCGCGATGCGGAACTGGCTGACCCGGCCAGCAAGTTGCGATATGGCAAGACGCTGGCCGAGCAGGGGCGGCTGGGGCAGCGCTCGCTGCTGTCGATCGGCTTTCCCGGGCTGGGCGAAACATCGCTGCTGCCGAGTGCGGCCAACGAGGCGGCGCTGGGCGCGATCGGCAACACCTATGAGCGCTTCGTCGGTGCGCCGCTGCGGCCGCTCTACAACGCTGTCTTTCGGCCGGCGGGCAAGCTGGGTGAGCTGGGCTATGACACGCTGGTCGACACGACCGTGCGCGAAGGCGAGCGGGCGGGCGTGCGGCTCGGCGAGGGACAGGCGCTGCGCACCACCGAAGCGCTCGACAAGGCGGCCGTGAGCGATGCGGATGTGCTGCGGGTGCGCGATGTGCTGCAGCGCGGCGCGCAGAAGTTTGAACAGGATTATGTGACGCAATTCGGCAAGCCGCCGAAAGAGTCGGTGCTGCGCAAGCTGACGCTGGATCGCGGCATCGAGGGCGGCGATGCGGCCCGCAAGCTGACCATGCTGGGGCTGGAGCACACCGGCGTGCGGACCAAGCTGGCCGGCGAGATTGCCGATGTGCAGGCCGAGCTGGCCGGACGCGAAGCACGGATCAACGCACAGATCGCGCAGCGCAAGGCGGCCGGGCAGAAGCTGGGCTGGTTGCCGGCCCGCATCGCCCAGGTGCGCAAGGCGGCGGCGCGGAAGATTCTGCCGCTGGCGGCCAAGGCCGACATCGGCGACCAGCTGGCCCGCGCCCTGCCGCCGGACATCGCCGCCGAAGTGGGGCGACTGGCGGCGGTGACCGGCAAGGAGCTGAGCAAGGATCGCGGGGCGGGCGTGCGGGTGAGCGCGCTGACCGATCCGCTGCTGGGCTATGTGCATCGGGCCGTCTCGCCGGGCGGGCGCGAGCTGGCCGACAACCTGCTGAAGCTGGGCGTGCAGGAGGATGAGGGACTGCGGGTCGTTCGCCAATTCACCAGCGAAGCGGACTTCACCAAGCGGCGCAGCGAAGCGCTGCGCGGCCTGGGCGTGCTGCAGGCCAACGACTGGCTGGCCGAGCAGGCCCGCAAGAACGCCACGGCGGCGCTGGCCAATGCGGCCGCGACACCCGAGCAGCGGCGGGCGGCGAGCAAGGTGATCGAATTGCTCGATCGCGGGGCGCGCTTCTTCGACGAAAACCCGGAAATCAGCGTCTTGCGGCGGCTGGCATCGGGCGGTGAAGCACGCGGAGCGGCGCGGCTGATGGCGGGCGTGGTGGAAATGTTCGCCGTGCCAAAAGACCTGGCCGGGCCGGGCTCGCTGAGCGTGCCGGAATTCCTCGAGCGAGCGGGGCTGGGCAAGCTGCGCGGCGTGGTGCTGCCGGAAAGCAAAGGCGGCATCGAGCGGGCATTGCAATCGACCGGGCTGGCCGATCTGCACGTGCCGCAGAAGTATGCCCAGGCGGCGCTGCAGAGCCGCCGCGTGCTGGAGAATCCGCAGGAGCTGCGCGGCATGTTGCGGCTGTTCACGCAGGTGAACAGCTTGGCCCGCATCGGCGCGACGCTGCCGCGGCCGGGCTACTACGCGCGCAACCTGATGGGCAACGTGTACAACATGTGGCTGGCGGGCTTTCGCGACGTGGGCAAGATGGGCCGCGCCTATAACCTGCTGCGGCGCGAAGCCTCGGGCACGCTCGACAAGGCGGAGCGGCGGCTGCTGGCGCGGGCGGTGGACCTGGGCGCCATCGACAGCGGCGCGGCGGCGGAAGTGCGGCAACTGACCAATGAGGCCGGGCTGCTGGGCGACAAGACGCGGCTGGCAAAGATCGGCTCCGGCGTGGTGGATGCGGGGCTGGCGGTCAACCGGCGGATCGAGAACACGAGCAAGCTGGCGCTCTACCTGGACGGCAAGGCCAAGGGGCTGAGCGACACCGAAGCGGCCCAGCGGGTGCGCAAGTACCTGTTTGACTACACCGACATTTCGCCGGTCGAACGCAACTATCTGCGGCGGCTGGCGTTTTTCTATACGTTCCAGCGCTTCAATTTGCCCTTGCAGATTGAGTCGATCTTGAAGAATCCGCAGACGTTTCGCGCTTACGGCCTGGCGACCGGACGCATCGGCGAGAGCGTGCAGCGCGAACTCTTGCCGCAGTGGCAGGCGAATCAGGGGCTGATTTCGACCGGGCAGGATGAAAACGGGCAGCGCAGCTTTGTCTCGCTGGGGCTGCCGCCCGAGGACATCTTTCGCTACAGCGACGAGGGCGGCGGGTTGCGGCGCGTCGGCCAGAAAGTGCTGTCGAACCTGGTGCCGGCGCTGCGGGTGCCGCTGGAAGGCATCACCGGCGTTGCGCTGGGCACGGGCCTGCCGCTGCGCGGACGGCCGGCCGATCAGGCGATTGCCGCGGCTCTGCCGCCGCAACTGGCGCAGGATGCGAGCCTGCTGCTGGGCGCGGAGACGGCCGGGCCGACCGCCGGCGTGAGCGGCGTGCTGCGCCGCATCGGCGAGAGCGGCGGCGAGGCCGACAAGCTGGCCCGCATCGGCATCAGCTTTGCCACCGGCATCTCTCCGGTCGTGACCGATGACGCCAAGGCCAAGCGCCAACAGCGCCGCGAGGCGGCCCAGCAGATCAAGGATCGGATGGACAGCGCCGGAGTGCCCGATGATGACCCGCGCCGCAAAGCCGTCAACCGAGCGCTGCGCACCAAGTGACAGCTGGGCCACGCTGGTGGCGCGGGCGTGGGTGCCGGATGGCTGGCAGCCGCGCATCTGGGCGATTCGCTGTGACTACATGGCGCGGCAGTGCCGCGACGCCGAGCGGGCGGGCGAGTGGGCGGCACTGCGTGACGCGGTGACGCGCCGCTGGGGAACGATCGAGGCGGAGGCAAGCGAGTATGAGCGGATCATCCAGAGTGCTTACGTTTCCGGCGGGTGAGACCGTCTTGGCCGAGCCGCTGCGGATCGAGCCCGACACGCTCGTGACCGGACAGGGCAAGAGCACGGTGCTGCGCTGGGGCGGGCCGGGGCCGGGGCTGATCTTCGGCTCGGAAACCGGCAACATGTACGGGGCGTGGGTGCGTGACTTGACGCTGGCCTGCGGCGTGCTCGTGCAACAGATGACGCAGAACTGCGGCATGAGCAATGTCTGGTTTTGCAATCCGGTCGGCGACGGGCTGACGGTGCGCGGCGTGGGCGAGCGGATGGTATTCCGCGACTGCGTGGCGTTTGGCTGTGGCGGCGACGGCGTGGTGATCGACCCGCCGGCGGGTATCGGCAACAACGGGCTGCTGTTTGACCACTGCAACATGCAGGCCAATCGCGGGGCGGGCGTGCGGCTGAACGCGGAAAGCCGGGCCGAGCTGGCGCACACCATCTTTCGGGACTGCACCATTCAGGGCAACGGCGTGCCCTTGGAAGGTGACCTGAACAGCGACGGGCAGGTGGACATTGCCGACCTGGCGGAAGCGCTGCGGCGCGGAGATCCTGCGCTGGCGCAGACCGTGACGCGGCGGATGGGCATGGTGAGCACGGTGCCGGCGGATATGGTGATCGTCGGCAACGTGCGCGGCACGCGGCTGAACGGCACCTGGCTGGAGCCGACGCTGACCGGCGTGGCGGTGGATGCAGCGCACAGCGGATCGGCCGAGCCGACCATCATCGTCGAGGGAGCGACGGTGATCAGCTTTGCACGCCGCGCAGCGGTGCGGATGACGCGCGGGCGCCTTCGCGTGGATGAGCTGATTTTGACCGGGCAGACGCAGCCGATGCAGGTGGGCCAGGCCAAGCTGGACGGGGCGGGAGCGGGCGTGCGGCGGCTGTGAAAGCGGCCCGAAACCGGGTGAAAACGCGGCGGCCGGCTTGGGCGTAAACCCGAGCCGGCCGCTTGGCGTCGGTGCGAAGCGCGGAGGCTAGGCCAGCAGCAGCGCGTCGGCCTGCTCGACCTCGCGCAGCTGGTCGGCGGTCGGTTCCCAGTGATAGAGCGTGTGGATGGCGCCGCTGCGGCGGGGCTGACGGCGATCGCCGCTGATCTGCGCGCCGTAGATGCGGCAGCGGTCGATCAGATCGCGAATCTGCCGCTCCTTCATCGTCGTGCCGCACGACTCGCGCACGGCTTCGGCCAGTTGCGGGGCGGACTTGCCGGGCTGGCCCAGCGGCAGCGAGGCGAGCAGTGCGACGGCGACAGAATCGGACAGCAGATGAGCGAAGGGACGCGGGGCGGTTGGGCGTTTGGCGGGCATGGCTACCTCGGTTCGGCCTGCTGCAGCGAGCTGGTCAGCTTGGCCAATGTGTCGATGGTGTGCTTCATGTTGTCGGCGTGGATCGACGTCATGTAGCGGATGGTGAAGTTGTGGATGAGCGTATTGAACAGCAGCAGCAGCACCAGCGTCCACGGCATGTAGGTCTGGATGCTGGACTGAATGCCGGTGGTGATTCCGCCGGTCAGTGCTTGCGGGCCGGTGGTGCTGACCGGATTGTCGCTGAGCGGGCCGGCGGGCTGACTGGACGCTGTCTCGGTCGGTCGCTGCTCGACGCGGCTGTTGACCGGCATGCAGCCGTTGCCGACGTAGACGCCGACGCAGATAAACAACAGCCAGCGGCTGCCGCGATCGACGCTGCGCAGCAGCTTGAACCAGAGCGGCATGGGCGGTGTGGATCGCTGAGACATCGGCCCTCCTTGGCGAGCGGTGGTCGCAGACGATTACGGATTCGATGGAGCGGGCTTGGCGGGCGCAGGCGGGCCGTATTTCTCCAGCGCCTTTTGGACGGCGGCATCGAGCACGGCGGCGGGAATCTCAATATCGCCCAGCGGCGTGTTCACGCTGCCGCGCGCGGCCCAGGGTGCGACCGTGCCGGCGAGACTGGTGAGCTGCTGCATGAACATCTGCATGTTCTGGCCCATCGTGCGGAGCTGCTCGTTGACTTCCTTCAGCTGCTCAACGTTGGCCCGCATCGGGTCGCTGCCGTTGTTGCGGATCGTGAGCTTCCCTGCTTTGAGCATCTTCGTCGTGGGATCGACTTCGAGCTGCTCGATCAGAATGTCGTTGTCTTTGTTGTCCTCGAAGCTGAAATAGGAACCGAACGGGCCGGCGGACAAGGCGGTGCGCGGCTTGAACACGCCGCAGCCGGTGCACGTGGCCAGCAGGCAGGCGAGCAGGACGATGTGACGGAGTTGCATCGGTGGTCTCCTTGTGTGAGAGCAACCGATGCAGGGTAAGCCCGCCGCAGCGCCGGGCGGCGCGGCGGCGGGCAATTGCGGGTAAACGCGGGTTAGATCGACCCTTCGCCCGCTTGCTCGGCGGCGCGGATCGACGCTTCGCTGGGCTGATAGGTCGTCTCGCTGGTGAGCCAGTCGTCGGGCACGGCCCGCAGCGCATCGGCCACGGCCTTGTGCTTGCGGCCGGCGGCCAGCAGCGCCGCCTGGGTGATGTCGCGCAGCCAGGCGGCGCTGCTCTGGCCTTCGAGCCCCGCGGCCAGCTTGATGACCAGCGGGATCGCGGGGTGCGTCACGTCGAACTTGATTTGAGTGCGCCATTTGTGGCCGATGGGCTTGCGCCCGCACTTGCGCGGCGCAGCTGGCGGACGATGCAGGCGACGCTTTGATGTTGCCATGACTTTCCTTTCTTGGTGGGAATCTGTAGACGGTCTAGAACGGCGGCGATGCGGCGCAGCGGGCGGCCGCGGGCGGCCAGTCGCTCGATGATCCGCAGGCCGCGCTGCTCGGCCGGATTTTCGACGAGCATGGCGCCGCTGTCGTCGGCCGAGTCGAGCATAAATCCGTAGGGGATGGAGCCGATGCGCTCGCCGCGATCGCGTTTGACGCGCAGCGCCGCCCGGGTGCGCTCGCCGATGATGTCGCGCTCGAACTCGGCCGTGCAGGCGGCGACGGAAAGCAGCAGCTTGCCAACGGCAGTCGTGATGTCGAGCGCGGCGCCGCCCATGTCGATGACGTGCAGGTGCACGCCGCGGGCACGCCACTGGTCGATCGTGGCCAGCGCATCGGACGCGCGGCGGAAGGCGCGATCAAGTCGCATGAGAATCACGTGGCGCTCGCCGCGGGCCGCTACCTTGGTCAGCAGCGAGGCGCCGCCCGGGCGGTCGGCCAGCGGCCGGCCGCCCGACACTCCGGCGTCGGTGATGATCTCCGGCTTGGGTAGTTGGCGGAGCGCGCAATAGGCGCGGATCGCCGCAGCTTGGGCTTCGAGGCCCAGGCCACTGGCGGACTGCTCTTCGGTGCTGACGCGGATGTAGCCGAGCGTGGTCGAGCTGGTGGGCGGCGGTGGGCGGGGTGTGCTAGACTGCATTGGTCTGGTCTCCTTGTGGACTGGGCCACGCCCGCGGCGCCTCACGAGCGCGCGCGGGCAATTTTGCGCCGGTTACAGGTCGGCGGCGCGTAGGTCGTGCATGTATGGAAAAATAAACTTTATCGGCTTGCCGGTTTCTGCCATGGTGGCCAGTGCTTCGGTGGCGGTTTTCCAAATTGCTGGAACGGCGTCGCCTCCGAAATTAGCGGCGAACTCGGCATAGGTTCTGCCGGCCTGCTGATATTCGCAGGCGCGCCGGTGCAGGGCCATGGCGCGATCGTGCTTGAATCCGGTGGTCATGGTGTGGATGTCCTGTCGGTCGGTGGTCGATGCGGCTCGCGACGGTCGCGAGCGATGCGCCGGGGCGGTGTTGCGCCCGCCCGGCCGGCTGAATCCGGCGGCGCGGTGTTTACTCAAAGCTGAGTTCGATAAAGTCGCCGCGGTCGATTGCGTAGGCGCCGCGCAAGTCGGTGACGACGGCGGCGAGATTGTCCCACGGCCAAAAAACGGTAACGCGCCGCGCCCCGCGTCCCCAAATTTCGCCAACGGTTTCGCCGCGAATGAGCGGCACAAAGCTGTAGCGAATCAAGGCGCGGCGCAGTTCATCGGCGGTGTACTCGCGGTCCATGTTGCTGAGCATTTCGGGACTCCTTTGCGTGGATGCGGCTCGCGACGGTCGCGAGCGATGCGCCGGGGCGGGATTCGCACCCGCCCGGCCGGCTGAATCCGGCGGCGCTGGCGGCCTAGTCTGCGGTCGGGTCGCGCTCCAGGTGGTCGAGCGTCACCAACTGCTCGAACGTGTCGAGATAGTGCAGGCGGCTGGTGTCGTTCGCTGGCGCGCACGATACGACGAAGTCGAGCTGGTCATCGTAACTCAGTCCGGCTCGGCGGAGCTGGGCAGCGATGCAGCGGGCGCGCTCGCGGTCGCGCGTGGCGATTGTGGCGGCGACGGCTTCGATCAGTCTCACAGTGCACGCTCCTTTCGCTGGGCGGTGACGGCGGCCGCGGCGACGAGCTGGCCGGCGGCGGTCGGGCGGAAGATACGCAGGACGTTGGAATCGAACGCGGCGAGCGGATCGGTCGTAACTCGCCACGAGCTGCCGACCGAGCGGAGCAAGATTGCTGGCACGCGGTGCGTGTCGGCCAGGTCGGCGGCCGTGGTCCAGGCGTCGCCATAGTCGCGGTGAATCTGGTCGTATTGCATTGCGAAAGCACTCCAAAAGCCGCGCAGCGCTTGCGGCGCTGCGCGGCGTGGTTGTCGGTTCGGTGGCCTAGTTCATCATCGCATCGAGCACGGCGGCGCCGGTGGTGCGGCTCGGTTCGTCGACCAGGTCGAGCGGAGAATTGCCGTCGTAATCGGCGTAGGTGTCGAGCGTTTCGAGCAAAAGATTCGCGCCTTGCTGGCGGAGCGCGGCGCCGCTGCCGTACCAGGTCGAATCCAGTCGCGCTTCGGCGATGCTGCGGCCGTTCGCGCGGGTCGTGCGCTCGCGGTCGATGTATTGCGTGAGCGCGTTGAAAAGGCCGTAGGCGGTGCCGCGCAGTTCGGGCTGGTCGGCGCCGATCTGGCGGAAGCGATAGAGCTCGGCGATTTCGCGGCGGGTGTTCTCGGCGCGCGATGTGCTGGCGCTGCCGCGGGGATCCGGGACGATGGCGCGGAGAAACGCCGAAACGTAGGGCCGAGAGACGGGCTTGCGGGCCCAGTGCCCGAACACTTCGGCGCAGCGCTCGAAACTGGCCGATGCGTTGCCGAGCACGCGCTGCGCCGTCTTGATGCGCTCACGCGCTGCGCTGGTGTGGCGAATCGTGATACGGTTCGGTGCGATCGGCTGGCCGGCGTTGGCCTTGTGCATCTGGCTGCGGGCGGTGCCGGCGGAGTCGTGGAGCGCGGCCGAGAGCGTGTTGTAGCAGACGACGCGAATCGGCGTAATGGTCGCTTGCATGGCGGCGCTGCCGTCGTGCGACGTGCTCACGAGCAAATAGCGCTCCACCACGTCGGCGCCGATCTTCATTGCGTTGGGCAACTTGGCAAGCGCCCAAACCAGGCGGCCGCCCTTCAGGCTGCCGGCGGTGTCGATCTGGGCGCCGCCCTCGCCGGCGAGCGTATCGAGAAACTCGAACAAGTCGCGATTCTGGATCGGGGAGTAGCGGTCACCGACAATGCCGAGCACGCGCTCCGGGCCGACCAGGTCGGATCGCACCGTGAGCATCGCACCAGGCGCTTCGGCGAATCCGCCGGGAACGCTGACAAACGCGGGCTCGGTGTCGACGCGCCAGTCAAGGCCGGCGATGCGCTGCGCTTCGGCGGCGCTGGCATATCCTGAAATGACAGTGCCGATGCCAGTCCAGCCCGGTCGGTTGCGGCCGTACATCGGCAGATCATAGTCGGTGATTCCGTGTGGCATAGAAAACGCTCCCTTGTGAGCACTCGCGCGGCCGCGTCGTGAGCGCGGCCGCGCTGAACCTGGTGGAAACCCGCGACAATCGCGGGGGAAAGCGCCCGGGCGGGGATGCTCCGCCCGATGCCGGCTGAGTCCGGCGGCGCTGGGTTGCTACTCGGCCAGCATCGCGCCCGATTCAATCTCGCAAAGCGCGGCGCGGATGTTGTTCTTGGTGCGTTGCATCAGTTTTTTGTATGCTTCGACCGGCTGGCCGTCGAGCGCTTCGCGCTGGGCTATGTCGCGCAGGCGGGGCGCGAGTGCATCGGCCAAGCCTTGATTCGTGAGACGAATCGTCGCGCAGCGCGAGAGTAGCGGGCCGGCGTCTATCTCGTCGCCAAACAGGCTCTCTTGACCGTCGCGGGTTGTCGTGAAGATGATGACGACGTGCGGCGGAATGCGCTCCAGCAAACCGAGCAAATAGCGGATGGAAACGCTACGCAAGCCGTGTGCTTCGTTCACGATGATCGCGCGGCCGCCCTTGCCCATGCCGTAGTAGCGGATTCGCTGGTCGATGTCGCGCAGTTCGGCCACGCCCAGTTGGTCCGCGCAGTCGTATTCGTCGATTGCGCTGGCGTCGGCGATGCTGCCTGCGATGATTCGCGCTAGGGTTGTCTTGCCGGTGCCCGACGCGCCGGTAATCCAGAGTGCGCGGCCGCCGACGCCCTGCGCGATCATGCGGCGAGCGATTGCGACGGCTTTGGGCTGGCCGATGACGTCGTCAAGCGTTTGTGGGCGGACGCGCTCGAATAGTGGGGAGTTAGTCATTGTGCACCACCAGAAGCTTTGCCGCGACAAACCGCGCCGGCCCGTAGTTGAAGCCACGATACAGATCATTGGTGATTGCTGCCGCTTCACGGATTGCCGCGACGTGATCGGTCGCTTGAATGTGAATATGGTGCTCAAAAACGCCGTCGCCGTAGCTGAAGATGCAGACATACGTGCCGAGCATGCTGGCCGGACCAAAGATATCGCTCATGCGAAACCCCTTGTGTGAGAGACAGATCGGCGAGCACTCACGATGCTGCCGACAATTCAGTATTCACGCGCTTTCGCGGTGCGTCAAATTTTTCGGCTGAAAATTCTGAGATTGTTTCGGCGTCGTTCGCAAGCGGATTTTGTAGTTGTTTCGCTGGCGTTTCGCGACGGTTTGCGGTGCGCGTTTCGGCAAGAGCTGGTTGAGCATCGGCGTGCGATCATCGGCGCTGCAGCGGTGCAGCGTATGCGTTGGTAGGCGCGACGGCCGCGCGTCGTCGCGCGTCCAGGTGCTCTCGATACAGTTTCTCTCGCGTTTTTCAGCGCTTTTGTCTGTGTCCGTTGGGTGTCGGACGCGGTTTTCAGCGTGTTTTCAAGGGTTTTCGGGGCGGCCGCGGCGTGGGGGGGGGGAGGCGCCGGTACCATCGGGCCGGCATGGCGCTTTGATGTGGGTACTTACGCCCAGCGACCGGATGGATTTTTCGATTAGAGCCTCGCCAGCGGTTGGATGGGTGCAGATGTCTCCGGCGACGGGCTGCGTTCAATGGCGGGCCTGCGGTGCAGCCTGCGGGGCTTTCTATGCCCGCGCGTTGGCCGACACCCGCGACACCTGCACACCTGCGCGATCCGCGTTTTCAGCGTGTTATTGCGTGTTTTCGTTTTGCGGCGGTCGCGGCGGTCCAGTTTCGTAAGTGTCGGCTGATTCGGCGGTTGACGGCTGCTGGCGGATATGGTCCGGCATACTCTTAATCAGCGGGTCCAAGGTTCGAGCCCTTGCCGAGGCAGTCTTTTGGGGACAATGACTTATGGGTTGTTTTTGAGTGGGCGTCTGGATGGATTCGACACCTGGGGCGACACCCGGGCGGTGGCTGGGGGCGGTAGGCTGGTGGGATGAGCACTCCCGCGCGTTCTCGTGATCGTGATGGTTCGGCGGGCCGTACCGGCAGGCGGAGCGGGGTTGCGGGTCGGCGGGTGGTTTGGCCGTATGGGCATGTGGTGCGGTTGTTCCCGCACAAGAATGGGCAGTGGGCTAAGAAGATTCGGGGGAGGATGTGTTATTTCGGTGTGCTCGCGGATCCCGCGGCGGCTTTGGCTCGGTATCAGGCTGAGGGGCCGGGGCTGCATCGGGGGGTTGGTCTCGAGCACTCCCGCGCGATGGATGCCGGGCTGACCGTCGAGCATGCGGTCAATGCCTGGCTGGCGCAGCAGCTGGCTCGGGTCGAGGCGGGCGAGCTGACGGCGGCGACCTTTCGCGATTACCGGATGGTTGGGGAGTGGATCGGCGAGGCGGTGGGCTGGGAAACGCTGTGCGGACACCTGACGCCGGCAAAGTGGTCTGCGGCGCGGGCGGCCCTGGGTCACGGTGAAGTGGGCCTCGACGCTCGATGGCCGGGCCGCAGCCGCCGATGGCAGCAGCCAGTGGATCACCGGCACCGCCGCCCGCGTCAGGATCGACAGAAGCAGCGCAAGGAACAGCGCGGGCAGCATGAAGCCCAAACCCGCCTCCACCGCCGGATAGGCCCGCGCCATCGTCACCCCCCGCACGGCATTCAGCACCATCAGCGCCGCCCACACCAGTTCCGGCACCGAGCGCAGCGTATTGAGCAGGAAGTTGAACGGCGCGCGCGGCCTGGGCAGCGCGAGGAGCAGGCCGGCGAAGCGGAGCCGGAGATCAACGCGCCAGTCCAGCGCCCGCGGGCGCCGTTGACTGGTCGTCACCATGAACGGACGTGGGCTCATCCAATAGCCGGGGCCGTTGCGGTTCTCGACCTCGCAGCCCTCGATCGCGAGCCGCAGACTCGCGGGCACCTCTCGCAGCAGCCACTGGTAGAGCGCCACCGCCCTCGCCTCAGTCAGCGGCCACTCGAAACGCCCATGGCCGTAGAACTGGACAAGATCCACCCAGCTCACCCGCAGCTTGCGGTGCACGACTCGGCTGTTC
>ERZ650311.280-NODE-280-length-34668-cov-5.234941_pt1 | contig 34668 bp, 33 predicted proteins | sample MGYA00376247_ERZ650311 | MGnify/ENA primary metagenome ERZ650311 (study PRJEB26733, sample SAMN07839324) | wastewater metagenome | biome: small river; feature: stream; material: water | place: USA: North Carolina | collected 2016-07-28 ...
AAAAGCAATTCGCAAGTTGCTAGGCGAATCGATCACATTGATTGATACCAGCGATGCAGTGGTGAGGCAGCTAAAAAGACAGCTAGAAGCTCTTCAACCTAGCGGCTCTAATTCTGAGTTTGGATCAGTACTTTTGCTCAGCAGTAAAAACGAGAATTTACTGTTATCGATGGCGCAAGATTTAATGTCTGCTGACCTTGCATCACATTCGGTAGAGGCACAGATCTTAGGTGAAGTTCGATGAGCGATTTTCTAAAAAAATTAGACTCACATCTACCGTTTAATAAAAGTGAACGCATCATTATTGGCATCGTAGTGCTCTTGCATGCACTGCCAGCATTAGAGTTTTTACATTTTAGTAAGCGCCCTCCTCCAATGGACGATACGCGGGTTATGGCAAATTTAGTGAGTCCAGAGGCTAGCAAGACTCAACAAGCTCCAGCAGCTACTCCACCCAAACCTAAAGCAGAGAAGAAGGTGGTGAAGGAGAAGCAGCAAGAAAAGCCTACTGAGAAGCCTAGCCCTACGCAGGCGCAACAGCCGCCACAACAACAGCAAAGCCAATCACAAAGTAAATCAGAGTCTCAAACACAGAATGCAGCGGTAGCCCCTGCAACCAGTGGGGGTGCTAGCGGTACGCCGATTCAAACGGACATTGGTAAACTAGTCGTGGTTTACCAGCCTGATGCGGACGCTTATTACCCCTCTTTTTCAAAACGCTCTGGCGAACAGGGAACCGTTGTAGTCAGATTGATTATTGATGAAACAGGTAGCGTAGAAGATGTAGCGTTACTGCAATCGAGTGCATTCCCCAGATTGGATCGTGCTGCTTCAGAAATTGGCAAACGCTATCGCTTTAAACCTTTTTTAGTAAATGGCTCACCCCAACGAATTTCAACCAATCTCTTAATTAAATTTAACCTCAAGAATTAATCAATATGAATACACCATTTGGCATAGCAAATCTCTGGCTTGAAGGCGATGCAATTACGCGCTTTGTGGCAATTGCCCTTCTCACCTGTTCTATTGTGACTTGGGTAATCTTGCTTACTCGCTTATGGGATTTGCGTAATCTACGCAAACTCAAGCCTGAACTCGAGCAATTTTGGCGCGCGACTTCATTTGATCAAGGCTTGCAAGCCTTTAGTAATCACACAACCAACCCTTACTATCAGATTGCCAAATCTGCAGCCAAGGCATCTACACATCACCAAAGTCAGTCGACTAACCACCGTGAGTTACTGCAGACCCTGAACTATTCTGAATGGATGGCCAGAAGTGTTAAGAACAGCATTGATAACGTTGCCGCTGGATTGCAAAAGGGCCTTACCTTCCTAGGCTCTACTGGCGCCATCTCCCCGTTTATTGGATTATTCGGCACGGTATGGGGCATCTATCACGCGCTCATCTCCATTAGCAGTTCAGGTAGTGCCCAAATTGATCAAGTAGCCGGCCCAATTGGTGAAGCTCTGATCATGACCGCGCTTGGTTTAGCAGTAGCGATTCCTGCCGTTCTCGGCTTTAATGCGATCAATCGTGCCAATAAATTATTGGTTGCCGACCTCAATCGCTTTGGCAATGATTTGCTTGCCTACTTTGTAACTGGTGCCCGCGTTAGCGCCGGAGAATAATCATGTCTTTTAATATCAAGGACGACCAAAGCGACGACAGCATCATGTCGGAAATCAACATGACTCCGATGGTGGACGTCATGTTGGTACTGTTAATTATCTTCATCATTACCCTCCCAGTGATTCAGCAGGCGGTGAAGGTGGAGCTTCCCAAAGCCAATAGCGTTCGCAATGAAGTGAAGCCGGAATCCGTTCAACTCACCATTGATGCTAACGGTCAAATTTTCTGGAATAGCACTGCTATAGATCTAAAAACTTTTGATGGCTATGCTGAGAAAGCTGCTCAAAAGGAGCCGCAACCCGAAATTAATCTGCGCGCAGACAAATCGGTGAAATATGAGTATGTGGCACAGGTATTGGCTGCATCACGCCGCGCTGGCTTAACAAAACTAGGATTTGTGACAGAACCAAACTAAGTAGCAATTAACTACTACTTAGTTTTATACGGCGCTTTTGCCAGAAGGCAAATTTCTTCGCTAGTATGCGTGCCGTTCCCGATGCTTGCACCCAAGATACCGCCCTGGATTTTTTCAACCTTCTTGAATTTACCGGTGACGGGATCAAGCGTGATATTGGTCAGGACGGTACCCGCAGGATAAGAAACCCCCATTAGCTCTTCAGGCTCAAACTTAGCCTCAATAGCAATCAAGATGTTGGGGCGCGCCAGAGTAACGCTCTTCACAATTTGAGTTCCTAGCGCATCTGACTGATCTAAGTCTCGGCCGTCTAAAAATACTTTTGCCTTTTGGTTGCCTGAAGGCAGCATGAGCTTCAACTCATACTCCTCGGTGTAACCCTTTTCCGATCGTTTGCAATTAAATTCAAGGACATCAACGGCCCAAGTGGCCAATGGCGCAAAAGCTATACAAATAAGAAGTAGAAGTTTAGGTAAATACATAGGAATGTGATGTGCGTGTCTTTGGTGCCCGAGGCCGGAATCGAACCGGCACGACTTTTTTGAGTCGGCAGATTTTAAATCTGCTGTGTCTACCGATTTCACCACTCGGGCCCGCACTGATTATTGTCCTAATAGTCGTGCTAAGTAAATCAAGACAGGGCAAATTTTAGCATGCAAGCACCACATAGGCTTTTAGAGCCCCATTTGCCCCGACACCTAAGGCTGGGCTTGGCAAAACATCTAAAATACCGGAATGAATGAACCCGTAAAATCATCTAGACTCAATACACTCTTGAGGATTGCTTTATGGCTTATCGGGCTCACCCTGGTAGCGATTTTGGCCGCCACCCTCACCTATCTGTATTACGCACAATCGAATATCTCTGGGAAACGCACGATCAAAAGTCTAGGGGATTCCGTTTCTATCACGTTTGATGAAGTGGACATTCCTCATATCCAAGCAAAAAGTCAGGTAGATGCTTACTTTGCTTTGGGTTATTTGCACGCTAGTGAACGCTCTTGGCAAATGGAAATGAATCGTCGTATTGCCAGTGGAAGACTCTCTGAAATCTTGGGGCCCGACACAGTAAAGATTGATCGATTTATTCGCACTCTTGGCATTAAGCGTGCAGCCGAGCGACAGTTTGATCGCTACCCAGTTTCTGCGAAGCGAGTTTTACAAGCGTATGCCGATGGCGTCAATGCCGGTAATGCGCAACTAGGATGGGCGCTTCCAGTCGAGTATTTATTAACAGGCTCTAAACCTGGTCACTGGTCTCCAACCGATAGTGTGGCCTGGATGCTGATGATGGCTTACGACCTCGGGGGTAATTGGCATAAAGAATTGCAAAGGCTCGAGCTATCGCAATATCTCAATACCAAACAAGTATGGGAAGTTATGCCTTCCTTTGAGGCTGGAGAGCCAGTAACGAATGTTGATTTCGCAAAAATGTATCGCGATCTCAAAGTATTCAACCTAGCAGAAAAAACCCCTCATATACGCCCAAAAAATCTCCCCGCCACAGAACTCGCGCACCTTAATATGCCGGGCGCGACTGATGGTATAGGCTCCAATAACTGGGCATTAAGTGGCAAAAACACACAGAGCGGCAAGCCTCTACTCGCCAATGATCCCCACCTGGGTTTATCAGCACCAGCCATTTGGTATTTCGCGCATCTAGATGCTCCGGGACTTAAGGTCATTGGCGGCACACTCCCTGGCATTCCTGCGGTAGTTTTGGGAAGAACCGATAAGTTTGCCTGGAGCTTTACCAATACCAACCCAGATGTGCAAGATTTGTATATAGAGAAGATTGATGAGGCTAACCCAGGGATGTACCGAGGCCCAGATGGCCCACTACCTTTTAAAGTTCGCCAAGAAATTATTGATATCAAAAATGCGCCTTCACTTACATTCCTAGTAAAAGAAACTCGTCATGGACCAGTGATTTCAGACTCGTATGCACGAGCAAATAAAGCGATTGATACCAGTCGTTATGCACTTGCACTTCGTTGGACGGCGCTGGATACCGAGAATCAATCGGTTGCCGGCTTGTTGGAGATGAATCGCGCTACCGATCTTGATCAGTTCAAACAAGCATTACGAAAAAATTATGCCCCCATGCAAAACGTGGTGATGGCAGACATCGATGGGAATATCGCCTATCAAGCGGCGGGTGTTGCGCCTAAGCGTCTTCTTCACCATGGTCTTTATGGTGCTGCGCCAGCTCTCGGATGGGAAAAGCAGTATGACTGGAATGGCTATGTCCCTTTTGAGCAATTACCGGCCAGCAATAATCCCGAGCAAGGTTGGATAGCAACGGCGAACCAAAGAATCATAGCTACTAATGATCCCAACCCGCTAACTGGTGACTGGGATTTATCGGCTCGCTACGATCGGATTGTTGACTTGATTAAGTCCAGAAGTACTTATGACATGGACTTTATGAAAGTCATGCAAGCTGACACCCTGTCTTTGACTTCATTGCCCCTGCTCCCACTCTTCAAAACGAGTCAGTCAAGTCACCCATTGGCAGCACAAGCAATGGAGATTGCGAAAAACTTTGATGGAAATATGACGATAAATAGCCCTAGTGCGCTGATTTTTAATGCTTGGGCAGATCATCTCACCAGAAATTTATTCTCAAGGCTAGGCCACCTATTTTCTGATAACTATGGCAATCAAAATTATCGAGCCGCTCTTCTAAATCAGATTCAGAATCCCAATAGTCCTTGGTGCGATGATCCCAAGACGACTGAGGTGGAAACTTGCCAGCAATCATCTAACCAAGCCCTTGATAAAGCGCTAAGCTATTTAGCCAAAGAATATGGCAATGACCCCAAAAAGTGGTCATGGGGAGAAGCGCATACAGCAATCTCTGAACATCGCCCTCTCAGCAAGATTCCCTTGATTGGCAAGCTATTTAATATCTCCACGCCATTCCCTGGGGATAGCAATACCATCAACGTCGGCAGATTGGAGCTATTGCGCTCTAGCAATCCCTATGAGACCTTACAGGCCGCAAGTCTGCGCACTATTTATGACTTATCAGACCTTGAAAAGTCGCTCTTTATTTACCAAACAGGTCAATCGGGGTGGGTGCAGAGCAAGCTGTATCGCAATATGAGCTCTCTTTGGGCCAATAATGAATATCTCCCACTAAAAATGAAGTCGGATAACGTTAAGCGCCATCTTGAGTTGATCAACAAATAGCAGAATGTTGTTAGATACACCAAAATATCGTCCCACAAACTCTTGGTGGGTAAAATATCTCCTATAACGATCAGTCATTACAAAGCCAAAGGCATCCCATGAAAAAAATTACCTCCCTGCTACTTCTAAGCGCTGCGTTTACTTGCTCAGGTCATGCGTTTGCAGAATGGCAAGAGATCGGCAAAACGGATGCGTTTACTCTTTATGTGGATGCAGCTACGATTCAAAAGCAAGGGGATAAGACGCAAGTTCTTTCTATGCTGGATTTTAAGAAACCAGGGCAGAATCCAAAAACTAAAGAGACCGCAAATTCTTTAATTGGACTCAATGAATTTGATTGCCAAGCCATCAAATATCGCCCAATTGAATTTAAAGTCTTTGCTGGTAACTTGGGCAAAGGAAAAGTTGTTGAGGAGCAAAAAACTCCCGATAGCACTTTTGAAGCAATAGAAAATGGTTCTTGGCCAGCTGGAGTCTACAACGTTGCTTGCCGCTCAAAATAAGAGGGCCTTTGTAAAGTCGAGATCATTTCTTTTTCCGGCTTTACTCGTATTTATTTTTCTGATTAGTGCTTGCGCTGCACCGTTAGCGGTTTTAAGCAGCTCCGGCACGGCCGCCGCAAGCAGCGTGGGTGCAGCAGCCGTTGCTAATCCCGGCACCGCAGCAAGTCTGGCTTCCACTGCAGCGACGGGCAAATCTCCGCTGGAACATGCGGCTTCTGCAGCCACTAAAAAAGAATGTAGCTTCTTTAATGTAATCGGTTCAAAACCAATCTGCGTGGAGGTTGTGCTGCCCACGATCACCGATAACAGCGAACCATTATTGGGGCCTGCTGACTTAGCCCCAAAACCAGTCCAGCAATAACAGTCTAAAATTAAGTCTTTCCTGCAATTCTCAACCAATAACTATGTCGACCGAAAATTACTACCTCACTCTGACCTGCCCAAATAAACCCGGTATTGTTGCTGCGGTTTCAACTTATATATTTGAGCTGGGTGGAGATATTGAAGAGGCTCAGCAATTTGACGATAAGGCTTCAAAACGCTTTTTCATGCGCGTCAGCTTTAGTTGCCCTGCCAATGTAGAGTCTTTGAGAGCAGGATTTTTAGACATCGCCAAGCGCTTTGAGCTCACTTGGGATTTGCGTGCCGTCAAAGATCTGAAACGAGTGCTCATCATGGCCTCAAAACTCGATCATTGCTTGGTTGATTTACTCTATCGCTGGCGCATCGGTGAATTGCCCATGATTATTTGCGGCATTGTTTCAAATCATCCGCGTGATGTTTATGCGAGCATCGATTTTGCCGATATCCCCTTCTATCATCTACCAGTGACCCCGGAAACTAAACCGGCGCAAGAAGCGAAACTCTTGGAGATTATTGCGGAGTCCAAGGTAGACATGGTGATCTTGGCGCGCTATATGCAAATCTTATCTGATGATTTATCGTCCAAGCTCTCCGGTCGCTGCATCAATGTGCACCACTCGTTCTTGCCGAGCTTTAAAGGCGCCAAGCCTTATCACCAGGCGCATGCTCGTGGCATTAAGTTGATTGGCGCAACCGCTCATTTTGTGACTAGCGATCTCGATGAAGGCCCAATCATCGAGCAAGACGTGACTCGCGTCACCCATGGTGATACTCCAGAAGATTTGGTGCGCAAAGGCCGTGATCTTGAACGCACCGTACTCTCTAGAGCATTGCGTTACTACCTACATGATCGTGTTCTGATTAACGGCGCTACTTCGGTTGTCTTCTCAGACTGAAGCTGAAAACTTTTTTTATTTAGAGCATTCTAGGGCCTGACTCCTGGTGACTCCAGGGGAAGACCTTTTGCTCGCCACATCAGAAATAACTCCAACTGCGCCATTTCTGGTGAGCCGTATTCAAACTGCTGAGCTCGCACACCACTCATGCAGTTTCGTAGGCGTCGTTGTAATGAGCCCAGCGTCTGCCACTCTAAACGATAGATAGGATAAGCATTTGGGTGGCCCTGGGGTATCAAGCTACCCCCTAGTTTTAAGCCGGCCCGATCTTCATGACATTGCGCACACGATAAATTCAGCTGCCCCATGCGTTCATTGAAAGTCTGTCGACCCTTTTTTAGGTAACTGGCGTTTGCGGGCGTTTCGCTCACGACAATTGGCATCCCTTTTGATTGATAAGCAATGTAGGCAGTCAGCGCCAAAAGATCTTTACTCTCATAAGCCAATGCAGGCATTGATTGTGCACCTACACGGCACTGGTTGATTTGCCCTTCTAAGGTTTGTAGCTCGCCTTTTATTACCTTAGGAAATTGGGTAGCCACACCCCGCATGGATTTTTTAGCATTGGTATGACAAGCGCTGCAAGATTTATTCTGCGGACCTAACTTTTGTTGCCATAAGGCTTCACCATCACCCACCCAAAACATCGCTGGATTGAGCGATGGATCGTCTTGCATTGCCTTATTCTCAGGAGACATCAATTCATAACTGGATTGTCGTGTTGGAGATGCTGAATTCGCAGCCCCGATGTTCAAGTAGCTTGCAAACAAAAGGCAAAAACTGCCGAGAAAAAAGTAGGCCTGTCTTTTCACGAAACAGTAATGCGCGCCTGGTTAACCGCCTCATAACCATCATCCCCTACCCACTTAAATTCAAGTGTTCCAGTCTCGACAGCAACCGTCGTGAAAATGATTAAAGGATTAGCACCAATACCCGAATAGAAATCTGCTTTAAAGACTTCAACATTGTTATAAGTACAAGTAAAGGTGCGAATAATATCTCTAGGAATTAATTTTCCAGACTCGGTATAGCGAAAACCGGATTCCATATCATGCTGTGCAATCGCACGAATCTCAATGATGGCGTCTTTCTTTGCTGTGGACGGCATAGTGATGGAGGTGCGCGAAGTTTTACTCATACCATCTCCGTGCAAGCTGAAAGCGTTACCAAGGTCTCTGCAGAACCCTGCCAAAAGCTGCCATTATTCATTTGCGCTATTGCCCAGACCCTTTGACTATCTGCCAAACGAACGCGGGTAGTAATGTTCGCCGTACCAGAGCGAGGTGTGAGATATACGGTAAATATATTGGGTAAAGGATTGCCCTCAGCAATCACATGAATGGTCTTGACATAATCATTTTCAGTCATCGGACTATCAACGCTGACCTTCAGCACCACTAGATTGCCATTCTCAACCAGCGGTGGAATCGTGAGAGTTACCTTACCCTCTTTAATTGCCGCTCCACCAGTAATCTTTTGGATTGCAGCATCAGCATCTTCTTTTTTAGCAAATGCCATCATGGGTTTAATACAAAATCCTAAGGCCAATAGACCAAGACCTTGTACTTGCTTTAGCCAATAACGACGATGATGTTGAGTCTTTTTATTCATCTTGATTTCAGTTGGTTGGATTGTTTAAAGTGATTAAAAATGCAAGAACATCTTCTATCTCTTGACCTGTCAAGATCGTTTGCCCGACAAATTTAGGCGCGACTCGATTGAGATGGCTAGTTTGATAATAGGCAGGCATGATAGTTTGCGGATTAAAGTGGGCTGCGTTGACAATCCGCGCCCTTAATTGAGGCACATTCAAACGAGCAACACTTGCTTTCAACTCAGGCGCCAAATTCCCCTGAAAACGCTCCTCTGGGAATGGACCGCTATGGCACAACAAGCACAGACCAGTCTGGCGACTAGTGACGATCGCTCTACCCCTTGCAGGATTGCCGGGCTCAGAAGAAAGGGATTCGAAAATCGAATCCCCCTGAATGACCTGAGCGTTTGCCGAATTGAAATTGAGGACGACTAGCAATACAAACGCCAGTGCAATCCTCTTTTTCATGAGCACGGTTTCACTTTGATGTAGCGCTTAAACCAACTTAATGCCGCTGTTTTTCAAAGGCACTGTGCGCAATCGTTTACCAGTTGCACGATAAATAGCATTGAGAACTGCTGGTGCAGCAACCGCAATCGTTGGTTCACCTACACCACCCCAGTCTTTACCGCCACCTTGAATAACGATGGTTTCAACCTTAGGCATTTGATAGAGACGAATTGAATTAAAGGTATCGAAGTTCTTTTGAACAACGGCACCTTTTTCGAGCGTGATCTCCTCTTCAAATAATGCAGATAGACCATAAACAAATGATCCTGAAACCTGGCGAGCAACTTGCGCAGGATTCACAACATAACCTGGATCAGTAGCTGCAACAATGCGATGAATCTTCACTTCATTACCATTAGTCACTGAGAGCTCACAAGCCGCAGCTACGTAACTACCAAAGGAACGCATTTGAGCAATGCCGCGGTAGACGCCTGGTTTAGCGGGCTTAGTCCAACCAATGCCATCGGCTACCGCATTTAGGACTGCGACTGCTCGCGGATACCTCTCCATATGCTTGCGACGGAACTCTACTGCATCCATGCCAGTTGCTTCGGCCATCTCATCCATAAAGGTTTCGAAGAAAACGGCATTTTGATTGACGTTCACACCACGCCAAAATCCTGGCGGCACATGGGTGTTGCGCATTGCGTGATCGATATTGAGGTTCGGGAAGCTATAACAAATGCCATGCTCACCCGTCGGATCGAGACCTTGGGATACCAGAGGATCTTTACCTTTATTGGCCTCAACAACCGCTGGACGAACTGCTGCCAAGATGGATTGACCAGATAAGCGCATGTTCACTGCGGTGATATTCTTTTTATCATCAATTGCAGCAGACATTTTGCACATCATCACTGGGTGGTAACGGCCTTGAGTCATGTCCTCTTCACGAGTCCAGATCAATTTGATGGGCGTTCCAGGCATTTGCTTAGCGATATTGACTGCTTGGGTTGTGTAATCTTGGAACGCGCCACGACGTCCAAAGCCACCACCAAGATTTACCTTATAAACATTACATTTATCGGCAGGTAATCCGGATGCTGCAATCACTGCAGCCAATGAAGCTTCGCCGTCTTGGGTTGGCACCCAAGCCTCACAAAATTCAGGAGTCCACTTAGCGGTCGCTGTTTGTGGCTCTAGGGTTGCATGATTTAAGAATGGATAGAAATAGGTGGCTTCCAGAGTCTTCGATGCGCTAGACATCGCCGCCTTCACATCGCCATTGGAATTGAGGACAAAAGTATCGTTCGCATTTAAGCCCTCTTCCAACATCTTCTTGATAGAAGCGCTAGAAACGTTCGCATTGGAACCGCTATCCCAAGTAATATTTACCTGATCTAAGGCTACTTTTGCTTGCCAGAAAGTTTCAGCAACAACTGCTACAGCAGAGTCGCCAACTTGAACTACTTTTTTCACACCCTTCATGCTTTGAGCTTTGGTGGCGTCATAACTCTTAACCTTGCCACCAAAAACAGGAGACTCCTTAATGTTGGCCACAAGCATGCCGGGCATCTTCAAATCGATTGCGTAGACTTGTCGGCCAGTTACCTTATCCGTTACACCATCGATACGGTTAACGGATTTACCAATTAGATTCCACTCTTTAGGATCCTTTAATGGAACCTCTTTAGGCACCTCTAACTGAGAAGCTGCAATAGATACCTTACCGAAAGTGGTTTTCTTGCCAGATGGCGTATGAGTAATGACACTGTCTTTTGCAACACACTCAGAAGCAGGCACATTCCATTGATTGGCGGCCGCTTGGATCAACATCATGCGCGCTGCAGCACCGCCTTTACGAACATATTGCTCGGAAGTACGAATGCCGCGGCTTCCGCCAGTCGAATAACTGCCCCATACTTTATTGCGCTTTAAGTTCTCACCAGGTGATGGATAGTCATAAGAAACTTTTTTCCAATCACACTGCAATTCTTCGGCAACCATTTGTGCCAGACCAGTAATAGTGCCTTGACCCATCTCTGAACGCACGATGCGCACAATCACATCATCATTTGGTTTAACCACGACCCACACACCAATTTCTGGGGTGGCCAATGGTGTCATTGCAGATGCACCAGTGCCCATAGCCGCATTGGCTGTAGACATAATGGAAAGATCAAAGCCGATTGCTAAACCAGTCGCAATTGCGCTAGAGCCAATTACAAAGTGGCGGCGGGAGGTATTTGTAGTAGTCATTTATTGATCTCCTTAAGCCTTGCTAACTGCATGAATGGCAGCGCGCACTTCTTGGAAAGTACCGCAACGACAGATATTGCTTATCGCTGCATCAATTTGTGCGTCAGTAGGTTTTGGTGTGTTACGCAATAAAGCCGTTGTTGCCATCACCATGCCTGACTGGCAGTAGCCACATTGTGGAACCTGGTTATCGACCCAAGCCTTTTGCACTTTAGAGAGCTGTCCGTTCTTTTCTAAACTTTCAATGGTCTCAATCTTTTTGCCTTCAGCCGCTGATACAGGAATAGCACAGCTACGAATGGCTTGACCTTCAAATAAAACCGTACAAGCACCGCATTGACCTACTCCGCACCCATACTTAGTACCAGTCAATCCAACTTGTTCGCGAATTACCCAAAGCAATGGGGTATCTGGATCAACATCTAGCTTGTACTTCTTGCCATTGACATTTATTTCGGCCATGCGCGCTCTCCCGTTATTTCTTTATTCGTTCTTTTATTGTTGTAGGGGCTTTTAAATACCCCTGCTTTTGGTGTGTTTATCTTAACCAAGAATTAATTTATTGCTATGCAACATAAAATCGGGGCTGTAAGATCAAGGCATGATTTTTGGTCTGGTACAAATCCTTCTCTTTCAAAGCCTGGGCGAGCTAGTTTCGAAATTCCTTCTGCCAACCCTACCCGGTCCAGTTATTGGACTGGTTCTTTTGGTGTTGTGGCTTGTACTACGCAAAGGGATCAATTCCGAATTGGCCATGGTGGCTGATGGTTTTAGCCAGTACCTAGGCCTATTGTTTGTACCGGCAGCCGTAGGGGTAGTACTTTTCTTGCCGCAACTGAAGGCGAATGCGCTTGCCATTGTGAGCGCATTGATTGGCAGCGTAATCCTCACGATCGCCTCAAGCGCCCTAGTCGCGCGCTTTTTAAGCAAGGAAGAATCTCATGAGTGAAAAGCACTCGATTGTCGAGATTTGGGTCTACCTATCGGGCAGTCCGCTATTTGCATTATTTATTACCTTGGCTGCTTATCAAATTGGGTTGAGTATCTATAAAGCCACTCGACAGAATCCTTTGGCAAACCCAGTCGCAATTGCAATCCTGATTGTGGCAACCACTATTCAAGTTATAGAAATGCCCTACTCCACCTATTTTGAGGGCGCCCAATTTATTCATTTCTTGTTGGGATCGGCGACGGTGTCCTTGGCTATCCCAATTTACCGTGGTCTAAGCAGTCTCAAAGGTCGCTCTCTGCCATTAGTTGCATCACTTTGCACAGGTGGTTTGATTTCAATTATTAGCGCGGTGGGTATTGCAACCCTTCTAGGTGCAGACTCCAGCATTACCGGCGCAATGTATCCCAAATCTGTGACTGCCCCAATTGCCATGGGTATTGCAGAACGTATTGGTGTCTCACCTACTCTGACAGCAATCTTTGCAGTCAGCACCGGGATACTCGGAGCAATATTGGCGCCCTTTGTTCTCAATGCACTTGGCATGAAAGCATGGTGGCAAAGAGGCTTTGCGATTGGGATTGGTGCGCATGGCATCGGCACATCACGCGCCTTTAGCATTCATCCAGAAGCAGGAACCTATGCGAGCCTGGCGATGGGAATGAACGGCGTGGTGAGCGCTGTTGCTATTCCTGTGATTTATCACTTATTTAATCGTTAAGTGATTGGCAAATATTTAGGCAGACAGTAAATTCGGTATTTGTATGTGCTTCACTTTAGGCTTCAAAGTCTTTCTTGCTTTCCACAAATCATAAGCAGACTGTTGGGCCAACCAAATACTTGCACTCCCCCCATTTTCAACACCCAACCATGCCTCAATTCTCAAGGCCATCTCAGGTGAAATTGCTGCTTTGGCATTTAATACTCGAGATAAAGCGGCTCTAGTCACGCCAAGCTGATCAGCTGCGGCAGTAACAGTAATCCCTAAGGCAGGGAGAATGTCATCACGCAAAGTGAGCCCTGGATGCGGGGGGTTGTGCATTTTTCTCATTTTTATCATCAATGGTAATCCTGATAATTTACCAACACTACGTCTTCGCCTTCAAACCTAAAAGTAATTCTCCAGTTTCCACTAACAGCAATTGAAAAATGACCAACCAGTTTTCCACTTAAGGAATGCAATCGCCAACCAGGAATATTGACATCCTCCCAATTGCGAGCCTCATTCAATCTGGATAATTGTCGCGAAAGACGAGGAGCATGAGAGCTTTGGATGCCTGAACGGCTTCCAGTTTCAAAAAATAGCCGCAATCCTTTATGGCGAAACGATTTAATCATACCATATTGTATAGCATAGCTATACAATAATTAAAGCTAATTAAAAACCTAATGTTTATGCGGCTAATTAACCTTCATCGCCACATCAATCGCATCCCCTAAAACGCTACAGAGAAATTCCACCTCTTCGGGCTTGGAGATGAATGGTGGACCTACGGCGATCGCCTCACCCGCTATACGCACTAGCGCACCTCTTTCGATGCAAGCTTCTAGGACTTTCATGGAGCGCAGACCGGGCTTACCAGGTACAGGGTCAAGCTCTACCGCGCCTGATAGCCCAAAATTTCGGATATCTAGGATGCCTGACTTTCCTTGTAAAGCATGAAGACCATTTTCGAGAACTGGCTCAAGCGCTTTGGCTCGATTAACTAAATCATCAGACTCAAAGATATCGAGCACCGCATGGCCCGCAGCAGCTGGGATCGGATGACCGGAATAGGTGTAGCCATGGAAGAATTCAATCGCTTGCTCTTGTCCGCCATTGGCAATGATGTTGTCATAAATATCGCCTCGCACAATCACGCCGCCCATCGGAATCACGCCATTAGTAATTCCTTTGGCAAAGGTAATCATGTCTGGAGTAACACCAAAACGATCAGCACCAAAGTTCGCACCTAAACGACCAAAGCCTGTGATCACCTCATCAAAAATGAGCAGAATGCCGTGCTTCGTGCAGATCTCACGAATCTTTTGCAAGTAACCTTCTGGTGGCACGATCACACCCGTAGAGCCTTGCACCGGTTCCATAATCACCGCTGCTATCGTATTGGCATCTTGAAGCGCGACGATCTTTTCCAGCTCATCTGCCAGGTGGGCACCCCACTTCGGTTGCCCTTTTGAGAAAGCCATTTGCGAAAGATTCAAAGTGTGCGGTAAATGGTCCACTCCCGGAATCATCATGCTGGCAAACATTTTTCGGTTAGCGACCATACCGCCGACTGATATCCCAGCGATGCCAACCCCGTGATAAGCACGATCTCGTCCGATCAAGCGAATGCGAGATGCATTCCCCATCACGCGGTGATAGCCGATCGCAATCTTTAAAGCGGTATCAACCGCCTCTGAACCAGAGTTTGTAAAGAAGACTTTATCCAAGCCTTTGGGTGCCATATTGGCAATGCGTTGAGCCAAGCTAAAGGTGGTCTCGCTCGCCATCTGAAACGCGGGACAGTAATCCATGGTTTCAAACTGTTTTTGAATCGCTGCACCAATACGAGGTTCAGCATGCCCTAATGGGGAGCACCATAGCCCCGATAAGCCGTCAAATAGCTTACGGCCATGGTCATCATAGTAGTAAGCTCCCTTAGCTGACTGCATGATCTTTGGGTGATGCTGAAAGTAGCGGTTTGGAGTGAATGGCAGCCAGTAAGCTGACATGTCGATCCCGCCTGCGGTCTTATTCGTTGTCATATGTCTCTCGTTTGATCTTTGCAATCCAGATTCTGAATTTCTAATACTATCTAATACTATATTACTCATTCATCTCTTTACCGGATCCTGAAATGAACCCACTCAAACCCCTACTCTCGAGCACTCTTGCACTTTTAGCGCTTTTGACCTTTTCTCATAGCGTCTTAGCTGCTCCAGATATCGATTGGCCGAAGAAATCCATTGTTGCCATCGTCTCATTTCCTGCTGGCGGCTCTACCGACATATTTGCTCGTAGCGTGACCGCACCGCTAGCAGAAGCTTTGGGTCAATCCATTGTGGTTGAAAACAAACCGGGCGCAGGCGGCATGATTGGCTTACAAGCAGCAGCAAAAGCTGCTCCAGATGGTTACACCATTCACATCAGTGCATTGACCAATCAATCGATTTCCTCTGCCTTATTCAAAAATCCACCCGCAGATTTACAAAAAGATTTTGCACCGGTTGCATTGATCGGAACGATTCCACATTTAATTGTGGTGAACCCCACTGTGCCAGCCAAGACTCTCCCTGAGTTAATTACCTTCATTAAATCTAAAAAGGGTGACTTTAATTACGCATCACAAGGCAATGGCAGCCTTTCGCATTTAGAGTCCACGCTATTCATGCAACGTATTGGCGCAACAGGCACACACATCCCGTACAAGGGAAGTAGTTTTGCTTTGCCAGACTTAATTGCGGGTAATACGCTCATGATGTTTGATAGCGTTACGGCCTCGCTTCCCCATATTCAGAGCGGTAAGTTACGCCCGATTGCGATCGCCGCAGCAGAGCGCTCTCCCCTCATGCCAAATGTACCAACGCTTGGTCAAGATGGCATGAAGCAGTTTGATGTTGAGAATTTCTATGCGGTTTACGTCCCTAAAGGAACATCACCAGCGATCATTGCAAAACTCGAAAGAGAGATTCGAAAAATTTTGACCAATCCAGATTTCAAAGCACGCATGGCTACTCAAGGTATTCATCCACAGTTTGCGAATTCTGAGAAATTAACTGAGATTACTGCTAGCGAAGCCAATAAATGGGAGAAGGTAGTAAAGTCAGCGAATATTAAGGTTGATTAAGTCACCTATTTAATAGAAATTCAATAAAAAGATACTTATGTTGATATCCCCTCCCTTTGGTGGCGGTCGCGCCCCAGTTCTAGCCAAAAATATGGTAGCTAGCTCTCAGCCACTCGCTACCCAAGCAGGTATCGAGGCCCTCCAAAATGGTGGTAATGCTGTAGATGCCGCACTAGCTACTGCAATCACACTGACCGTTGTTGAGCCAACCATGAACGGCTTAGGTGGAGATGGTTTTGCAATTTTGTGGGATGGCAAGAAACTTCATGGTCTAAATGCGTCTGGTCGAGCGCCTGCCGCTTGGACTCCAGAATATTTTTCCGGCAAATCCACCATGGATTTAATTGGTTGGAATACCGTCACCGTTCCGGGCATGGTGGCCGGCTGGATTGAGCTGTCCCGCAAGTTTGGCAAACTTCCTTTTACGCAACTATTCAAACGTGCCATTGATTATGCTGAAAATGGCTTTCCCGTTTCACCCGTCATTGCACGCCAGTGGCGCGAAGCGATTCCCATTCTGAAAAATCAACCTGGCTTTACTGAATCTTTTTTGATTGACGGTAAAGCACCGCAGGCAGGTCAAATCTGGAAATACCCAGCACAAGCAAAAACCTTAAAAGAAATAGCCGCCACTGAGGGCGAATCGTTTTACAAAGGCCCTCTTGCGCAAAGCATGGTGGATTTTGCACAGGCTACTGGCGGTTGTTTCACTATGCAAGACTTTGCAGACAATCAACCGGAGTGGGTTGAGCCATTGGCCTTTGATTATGGTGACTACACCCTTCATGAAATTCCGCCCAACGGTTCTGGTATTGCTGCGCAAATTGCATTGGGCATCCTGCAAGCCGCTAATGTAAAACAATACCCCGCTAATTCTGCGCAGCGTATTCACTTACAAATTGAAGCCATGCGCATGGCTTTTGCTGATGTCTACGCCTATGTTTCCGATGCGCGCTCGATGCAAATGCCGGTCAGCTCTTTATTGGATAGAAATTACTTAGCTAGCCGCGCTGCCATGATTGATCACAACAAAGCTGGCAGCTACAGTGCTGGTGATCCACATTCTGGTGGCACTGTATACCTCTGCGCCGCAGATGCATCTGGCATGATGATTTCTTATATTCAATCGAATTTCAAAGGCTTTGGCTCTGGAGTAGTTGCACCGGGTGGTATCGCGTTTCATAACCGCGGCATGAGCTTCAGGCTAGAAGATGGTCACCCGAATCAAGTTGGCCCAGGTAAGCGTCCTTTCCATACCATCCTTCCCGCTTTTCTCACCAAAGATGGCAAGCCAAGCATGGCCTTTGGTGTGATGGGCGGCAATATGCAACCACAAGGACATATTCAGTTTGTCATGCGCTTTGTAGATGAATATCTCAATCCACAAGCCTGCTCAGATGCGCCCCGCTGGCGGATAGATGATCTAGGCAAGCTCACGGTTGAAGCGGCCATGCCAGCAAGTGTTGTAGAGGGATTGAGAGCCCTTGGTCATGAAGTTGCCGTACAGCCTGCGAATAGCTTGGACTTTGGTAGTGCGCAAGCCATTGCTAAGTTAAGTGAAGATGATGACTCCGCTTATATTGCTGGTAGTGATCACCGTAGAGATGGCTTAGCTGCTGGCTTTTAAGTCGAGTACTTTGCGCTTTTTGAATCTGGCAAGCAATTCATATAAAAGCGCTTGATCTCTTGATCACAGCTGACATCTCTGGGTTCAATTGGTCTTTGCAGTGAGATGCCTTCAATGGTTTTGCAACGGCTTAAAGCAACATAGACCTGCCCCGATGCAAATGCGCCGGAGGATAAGTCGACCTTCACTTTATCGAGTGTTTTGCCCTGGCTCTTATGGATGGTTACTGCCCAAGCGAGCATGAGGGGAATCTGTACATAGGTTCCAATAATGCTCGGAGAGATCTTTCCAGACATCATGTCGTGATCGTAACGATAGGACTCCCATTGGTGACCTGTTACTTCTACCGTATTGGAATAAGGTCCGTTTTGCACCATCACCTTGACTTTATCCGGCAATAGCTCACGCACTACACCAATGGTGCCGTTGACCCAACGCTTCGGGAACCCAGGATCGGTTGCTGTAAACATAACTTTGGCACCAACTTTAAGTACTAAGGTATTCGGCGATGGCAAATTGCGCTCGTCGATGTTGAATTTTCCAGTCGACTTCCCTGCATAGACCTTTGCTTCTGTAGAAATCGCGCGCAAGCCGGCACCATTAATTTGATCTGCGCGTGCATTGGTAGTCGTCAAAGTGATAGTCTGCTCATCAACCGGCACATCCTGCTTAAAGCACTGTGCATTTAGGGTATCAATTGCCTCATCCACATCTTGATTGATACGAATGCGATTGAGCAAGCTAGCAAAGTGTTCATCCTTTTGGCGGAAGATCTTCGATAACTCCACCATGGTGACATCTTTGCGATGCAAGGCCATGGCGTAAAAAAAATAAGGACCTTCATAACCTCTATCAGCCAATACTTGCATATCGCTACTTGAGACCACTGGTGGTAACTGAAATAAGTCCCCCACAAACATCACCTGAATGCCGCCAAACGGCTTTCCCTTTTGCGGACCATTTTCACGCAAAAATAAATCGATGGCATCCACGACATCAGCGCGCACCATCGAAATCTCATCAATGATGAGGAGACGAATATCTTTATAAAGACGCTTATCGCGCAGCGGTTTGATATCTTCTTCCGGAAAAATTAAGCGCGGAGGTAACCGAAAGAAAGAATGAATCGTCACCCCTTTCACTTGGAGTGCTGCAACGCCTGTAGGCGCGACTACAACAACGTTACCGGGGATGGTTTCTCGTAGATAACCGATTAAGGTCGTTTTACCGGTACCCGCTTTACCACTGACAAAAATATAAGGGTCGTGACGCTCGATTGCCTCGATTACCGCCTGGTAATCAGGAGTGATTTCTATATCAGATGATTCGAGTGCGGAACTGGTCATCCCTTATTGTTTCACGGCATCGGCTACACACCGAAATCCGATATAAACGACGGCTATATCGCCAGGCTTAGACTCCACATCCGACTCTTGCTGACGCTCTGGGCCATACCACCAGGAAGCGCCACGGGTGATGTATCCACCATTACGCTCTGTAGCAGTCCACTCCCATACATTGCCACCCATGTCATATAGACCATTGACGCCTGGCTTGGTACTGCCCGTGATGACGTGCCCTGTACCGCGATTGAGCGCGCCAGCTGGTGCTAGGCCCTTGTAGTCCCCGCATCCACTTAGACAATGGGAGGGTGCTGGTGTGCTACCACCAGGAAAGGGATATCGTTGACCCTTGACATACCCAGCAGGAGGATTCGCTCTTTGTTCCAGGAATGCAGCATTGGTCCACTCAGACTCGCTTGGTAAACGTTTGCCGTAAAAGCGACAAATTGACTCTGCTTCTTTTTGATTGAGGTGCACTGCTGGCTCAGCGTCTTTTGCCGGCACACCATAGGGGGTCTTCCAAGTCCAACTGGGCTTTTGCACAAATCCAGATTCATAAGACAAGCCACCACCCTTCTTCTCTGCGGCACTCACAAAGCCAGTAGCGGAAGCATAAGTCTTGACGTCAGCAATATTCATCTCAGTTTGATCCCAAATCAAGTTACCGATTTGGGCTGTTGAGATGCTTGAAGTAGGTGCACTTTGGCTCGGAGCTGATCTGAGCATGAAATACAAAGCAATGATGCTGAGCACTATGCCAAAAATAATTGGGAAGATATCAAATTTTTTCATGATTGCAATTTGGTTATAACTATTGGGTCATGATTAGTTCTTTTAGGAAAGCTCTCTGATTACCCCAAGCATAACTTCCTTTTCATAAACCTTAATCGCATTACGTCCACTAGATTTTGCTTCATACATAGCTACATCAGCGTTATTCATTAAATCCGCTTCATTTGACCCATGGTTAGGATAAAGGGCAATACCAATACTGGCACTTGTGCTGAGAATTTGTCCTTCCGCATCAATTGGAAGCAAGAGAGACTGTCGCACTTTTTCAGCCACGTGGATAGCCTGCTCTTCAGTCTGAATACCGGGCAACAAAATCACAAACTCATCACCACCCAATCGACCTACGGTATCAGACTCTCTAACTACGTTTTTCATTCTGGAAGCAACTTCCTTCAATAAAATATCACCAGCGTTATGGCCATTGACATCGTTAACTGTTTTAAGGTTATCTAAATCAACAAATAAGATCGCCAATTTCTCTTGATTGCGTTTAGCCAATGAAAGTGCGAGACTTAGTCGATCTGCAAATAATGTACGGTTTGGCAACTCTGTCAACAAATCGTGGTGAGCGCGATATTGATTTTCAGCATCGCTGCGATAAGTGCGAAATAAAAGATATGTGCCAATGAATAAAGCAATCAAACTGACACCTGTCGCCATAAGAACTCCGGTAGCATTGCGATACCAGTTCGCCAGATAGATTGACTCTGGAACGATTGCTCCAACAACAAACGGATAGCCCTTCACCTCTCGATAAGAAATCATTCGCTTTACTGCTTCAGTGTTTTGACGATTAAATCCTGGTCCATCAGCAAAAATGACGCCGCCATTAATACTGGCACGAGCCAATGAGTCATCAATAAAGGTGCTAGTACTGACTTTTCCGATTTGCTCAACCACTAAGGGCCAACGTGTTAGCAAGGTCTTATCTCTGCGATAAAGAGAGACTGCGGAACCCTGACCCAAATTACCACTGATTCGCTCATATAGGGAGGAAAAGACTTCAACAGACACGCCAACAAGAACAACTCCTAAAAACTGCCCCCCTTTGCCATTCACACGCTGTGCTAAATAAAAAACCCACTTACCGTTACCCTTATTTCTAACGGGCACACTGTAAAACACATTGGAATCATCATGAGTACTTAGGTACTTGAAATAGTCACGATCTCCCAAGTTAATATCGGGAGCTGGAAATGATCTAGAAAAATTCAGAACCTTGCCATCATTAGCTACAAATGTAGCTACATCCAAAATTGAATTTGATTTGGTCTTCTCTTCCAAGAGTTCAAATTGAGCCTTCTTGGATGCAAATTCTCGATAAGCCTTTTCGTTATCCACTTTAGCTAACTCAATGACATCATGGATACTTTTCAAGGCAGTATTAGCTGAAAAAATGGTCTGGGCCGTATGCTCAGCCAAGATAATCGTTAAATTCGCCAATTGATCCGAGCGGTCTTGGACGCTATTCTTGCGCAAGAGATATATAGATACCATGGCATTAATAATTAGAATAATCGCCAGCGCCACCGAGGCAGCAATAATAACCCTGAGGTTACGTTTAACGTTGGTAAGTGGATCGAATCTAATCATTTTGCGTCATCGCTATATTTATTTGAGATAGATACAAAATGATCTTGCTCCATCATAAAAGCCTCTACTACAGCAGGATCGAATCGAACTCCCTTTAGTCTCAGTATTTCGGCACAAGCATCTTCATGAGACCATTTCTTTTTATACACTCGTTCACTTACAAGCGCATCATACATATCGGCTAACGACATAATGCGTGCAGCTAAGGGTATATCAGCTCCACTTAAACCCCTGGGGTAACCAGAACCATCCCAGCTTTCATGGTGTCCACCAGCAATTTTGATCGCAACATCTAAAACATCAGTGTGGTTAGCATCTTTGACCTTGGCAGCTTGCAGTACCTGCTCACCAAGAGCCGCATGAGTCTTCATGATGGTCCACTCTTCAGGAGTTAGGGAGCCTTCTTTCTTGAGAATATTGTCTGGAATCCCTACCTTGCCGATGTCATGTAGTGGTGCAGCCTTTACCATTTGTGCAATCACTTCATCATTTAACTCATCTTGATATAAGCCCAAACTTTTTAAGCGAGTCGCAATGGCATATACGTAGTTTTTAGTTCGCAGGATATGGTTACCCGTCTCATTATCTCGAACCATTGATAAAGCATTGAGGCTATGAAGCATTCCATCCTCTATGGCAAACGCACTTTTTTGATGCTCCTGCATCAACTTCTCGAGGTAGTAGTTTGTGATCAAAATACACACTACTACGTTAGACATAAAGGAAATAATTCGAAGGGAAAAACCTAGAACATCCTCTTGGTAAAGGCTAGGTAATGCAGCATCGGGATGCCAAAAGAGAAGACCTGAACGTAGAACTCTAGTAAACAACTGAACCAACTCGACTACGAACAATAATTTAATTTGATAGGCACCATCACTCTTGATCAGGTGAGCCAAAGTTGTTAGCTGCCACAACGAAATTACCGCCAATGCCACATTCATTAAATGTATGCGATCTTGAGTGGTTCCAAAGTTTAAAAAATAAACATAAAAGGCGGCAATAAATAAGAACCAAAAATATGAGAATAGCTTTTTTGCCGTAGTTAAAGATGCATTCCACGTATTGAAAAGAAGTGATATGGAAAGCGCACCCCCCACAAGCGAGAGGTTGGCAATAAACAAGACAAACTTCGGAGTCCAGGGAGCCAAAAAGAAACCTAATGCTGAGCATGCAAAAAGGGTCAATCCAAGTGGCCAGTAAAAAACGGTGTATTGATCCTTTTGGGCGCCTTTGCCCCAGAAAAAGGAGGCCATCAAACCCAAAAGGGTTACAAATGTTGCAATGTAGAAGGTTTGATTAGCAAATTGCATCAATATGGAGGGTATTTACTAAAAAGAATTAAATATTTATATGATTTATAATTATTAAAAATACACGGCGCATTCATAGTATCAGCTTTCAGCTAGACTTTGCTAGGGCGCCAAGCAAAAAACTAGCCAAATGATAAGTAAGCCTCCTTTCGAGCGCACCCCCAATCGAATAAAAATTCTTTTTTGGCTTTTTGCCCTTTGTGCGGTTTTTTATTTTCATTGGCGAATCTATACCCTTAACCCAGATGCGATTATCTTTTCTTCGCTAATGCTATTGGCGGAGGTTTATGGAATTCTCACCGGCCTTGCTCATTTCATGATGACTTGGAGGCTAACTGTTCGTAAATCAACTAAGCCAAACAAAAACCAAACGGTAGATATATTCATCCCTACTTTTAATGAATCAATAGAGATAGTAACGAGAACGCTATCTGCCGCAGTGAAAATGGATTATCCCCATACAACTTGGTTACTAGACGATGGCAATCGACCAGAATTTAGAAAATTGGCCGAGGATTTGGGTGCGAAATACCTCGCAAGACCAACGCATGAGCATGCCAAGGCTGGCAATCTTAATTATGGATTAGAGCATTCAAGCGGCCAATTTATTGCTATCTTTGATGCAGACCACGTACCAAGCAAGAATTTTATTACTGCAGTACTAGGCTACTTCTCAGATCCAGCCGTTGCATTTGTCCAAACTCCTCAAGATTTTTATAACCTTGATTCCTATCAGCACCGCATGGATAAAAGCAAAGGTCTAGTCTGGACGGAGCAATCACTATTTTTTAGGGTAATTCAGCGCGGGAAAGATTACTGGAATGCTGCATTTTTCTGTGGAAGTTGTGCCATGGTTAGACGCTCTTGCCTAGATAAGATTGGTGGATTTGCTACAGACACCATTACAGAGGATTTACATACCTCAATCAAACTCCATAAAAGCGGCTACTTATCCGTCTACCATGAGGAGTCACTTGCATTCGGGATAGCCCCATCCACCATTGCGCCATTCATCACCCAACGAATTCGTTGGGGACAAGGAGCAATGCAAGTATGGAAAAAGGAAGGCATATTCTTTTCTAAGGGTTTAACGATTCCCCAAAAAATTAACTATGCTGCCTCAATACTGACCTATTTTGATGGCTGGCAAAAAGGATTTTTATATGTCGCCCCAATAGTGGTGCTTTGCACCGGTTGGCTACCAATCCACACTACTGGCACACAACTCTTGATTCATTTGGGACCCTACATTATTCTAAATTTCTTGCTCACAGAGGAACTAGCAAGAGGTTACGGAAGAACGATCTACATTGAGCAATACAACATGGCTCGATATTATGCATTTGCCTATGCAACCTTGTTCCTTCTCATCCCTAGAAAATTGAAGTTTAAGGTCACCAATAAAGATCACGTTCAAGATTCCAGCAGCCATTTTCTCTGGCCTCAGAAAATAGTGCTTTATGGAAACGTTATAGCTATTCCATTTGGCATTCTCATGCTCCATCTAGGAAGACTCCCTTTTGAGGGCTTTCTCATCAGTATTTTTTGGGCCTTTTTCAATGCCATTCTGGCGCAATCAGTTCTAACTTTTTCAAAGATTAAGCAGTCGTTTAAACGCGCAAATTATCGATTTACGTTGCCAAACCCAGTATCAATTAGCTTGAATAGCGATAAGACTTTGGCTGTAATAGATGAGATCTCCTCGGATGGGTGCAAAATTTACGGAGATTTACCTGCGTTAATACAAAAAAATTCCATTATTCATGGCGAGATTTATTTGCCCAGCTCTAATATTGGTTTTAGCGCTGAAGTAAAGAATGTTTATAAATTTTTATCCTCCGCCGACAAGGAAATAGCGGCGCTTGGTTGTAAGTTTTTATGGAATAACAGCGAGCAAAAACTGAACTTAGAAAAATTTTTATATGGATCGAATCAACAATTCACGATCTCACGAATTACAGAAAAAGACTTTACCCCGCTAGAAAAGGCGCTAGGTTTAGTGCGCCCAAGTAAAAAACAATCACGAAAAATCTCTCCAACCGATTGGCTTCCACTGCTCTCCAGTCTGAATAAGCCCTTAGGTGTTATTACCAGCTCTGCCGATCCAATTACTGGATGCTATAACGCGGTTCTCAGGATTCACCCTCAACAACCGATATTAGGGGCAAAGATTATGGAAGGCAGCACGACCAAGGTTGTAAATTTAGATATTGATAGCATTGAGGAATCCCAAGGATTCGATTACTCTTATTACCTATGCGACCTCAAAGCTCTCCCCGAAATCTCAAATGCTTAAAAGAATCCAATTAACCTTATTGATAGCGTTAACGCTTTTGTACAGCATTTGCAAAGCAGAAGGCTCGTTGGCGCTTACAGGGTTTGAGTCTGCCAAAAATAATGGCTACTACTACGTTGGGTTTTTGAACGCATTTGAGGGAAGCAGCCTTGGAAATGGCTACGTTCAAAGATTTTGGGCTGATTATTTAACCTACCAGTACAACAATGGAATTGGTGACGTTAATGCAAAAGCTCCTGGTCTTGCCTACTCATTAGGCTATCAGAAATCCACTGAGACTCAATCCTGGGGCGCTTATTTAGGCATACAAGGGCGTAAGACGAACCTTACCCCCGACGATGCTGGCAACGATTCTCGGGGAAACCGTGGCTCCCTGGTTGTAGCACTTGAAGGTAAGCAAAAGATTGTTGATAGTCTTGCTGTAGAGCTAATGGGTAATTACGCTCCAAATACAGGATATTGGTCTAGAGCCAGAGTGCCAGTGGGAACAACCTTTAAAACGGGTCCAGAGTACGCAATCCAAGGAAATTCAAATTACCAAAATCAAAAAGTAGGTTGGTTTGTTAGCGATATCGACTTGGGTTCTGGATTTAAAACTGGTGCAAAAGCTGGTTATAGCAAGAATAATGGCTTGGGTGGTTCAATTTATTTTGGACTTGATTTAACAAAATACATTGAATAGATGCACTCAAGAATTAATAAAAAATCGCCTCACCGCGCTCCCTAGCTAGCTGAGATGCTATCTCAACATACTGTTGAGATAGCTTAATGCCTGACTCAGCTTCAATTTCAGCAAGAGCCGCATTCATACCTAAGCCAGTGCGATAAGGGCGAGTCAATGCCATCGCCTCAAAAGTATCGGCAACAGCTATTATTTTTGCCTCTTCCAAAATTTCATTTTCCAGTAAGTGATTTGGATATCCTGAGCCATCCAACCTCTCATGATGCTGTTGAACGATCTGAGCGATTGGCCATGGAAAAGAGATCTCTTTTAGGATTTGGTACGCGCAGTCCGGATGTCTGCGAATGTAGGCAATATCCGCCTCACTCAATGGAGTTGTTTTAATCAGTACATCTTGAGGAATGGCAACTTTTCCGAGATCATGGACCAATGCAGCCAGATACAGACCCTCAATACGGGTTTTTGACCAACTTAGTTTTTGCGCAATTTGGACAGATAAGCTAGCAACATGCTTTTGATGTTTTGCAGTGTAGGGATCTTGTAACTCTAGTGCTTTAAAAAGGGCCTCAATGAATGCTCTGTATGGACTATGCAATTCTATTGAGGAGAGTTTATGGTTGCTTGAATTCAAGGGTTTTAGAGGGTGAGATTCTTAAACCATGATTATGGATAAAAAATAAGTGCGCTATTGAGTCTAATGCCAAAATAGCCAGATAGGGGAAAATGAGCCTATCAAAGGATAAAGAGAAATATGGGATAAAGATAAGGTGGGGCGAACGACGGGGCTCGAACCCGCGACAACCAGAATCACAATCTGGGACTCTACCAACTGAGCTACGTCCGCCACTGAAGACTTAGATTATAGCTTTTTGCTCAAAAAGCTGTCAAAAACACTGCTTTTAAGCACCCTGGAGCGCTTCAAGCCTCCTCAAACTCAAAAGCAGCCCAATCCCCAAGGCATAGGCTAGCATCGATGAAAAAGTCCGTGATTGCCGCCTTACTCTGCACTTTTGCTAAAGCATGGTGGTCTGAGAGACGTTGGCGCCAATAGCGAGATCCCGCCCTGCCATGGGCAAGTCCCAGAATATGCCTTGTAAATGCGCCAATATAAAAAGGTTTACCTTTGGCCTTACATTCATCAAACCAGGCGTGCACTTGTTTGACCAAAGCAATCTGAATGCGATGCCACTCTGTTTCACTAAAGAGATAGCCTGCGGCATCACCATTGGTGTTGATCATGTCATCCCAACCTAATAACAATGCCGGGAAATGATAAGCGGCTCGACCGACCATAAAACCGTCAAAGTCATTCCAGTGACCAGCAATTTGCTCATTGGTTTCTAAACCGCCGTTTAGTAAAACCTGGAGATTAGGAAACTCTTTTTGTGCATCGAGTCGTAACTTTGCCGCAACTTCATAACGTAGTGGTGGCTTGCTACGATTCTCTTTGGGAGATAAACCTTTGAGCACAGCATTACGCGCATGAATAGTGACCTGACTTGCGCCAGCATCGGCCACAGCCAAAATGAAGTCGAGCGCGAATTGATAATCTTTTTCTGAATTTGCTGCATCCATTGAATCTAAACCTAAGCGATGCTTTACAGAGATAGGAATATCCACTGCACTCACCATAGACCGTACGCACTCCGCCACTAGCTTGGGTTCAGCCATCAGACAAGCGCCAAAAGCTCCGCGCTGCACACGCTCTGATGGACAACCACAATTAAGATCGATTTCATCGTAGCCCCATTGCTGCGCGAGCTGCGCAGCTTTAGCCAAATCAGACGGCTCTGAGCCACCTAACTGCAATACAACTGGATGCTGATCTTGGGAATAATCTAAGTGACGCGGTACATCACCATGCATCAAGGCGCCAGTTGTCACCATCTCGGTATAGAGAACAGCTTCTTTGCTCAGCGTGCGATGAAAAGAACGGCAATGACGGTCAGTCCACTCCATCATGGGGGCGACTGCTAGGCGTTTCTTTTGGGGAGAATTCATAAACTTCAGTTAATTGCAAATATGGCCATCATTTTAAATGGATATATATACATAAGGGCAACCGAAGTTGCCCTTGCTGCATGCCTAATGATGTATGCCTTACTTGTGGAGCTTGGCTTCTAATTCCACGGCAAGATCTAAAGCACCCATATAGCCTGACTTGAGATGATTGGGCAGATCAGGATCGCCCACCATTGCGCCTAAGGTTTCAACCAAACTAAAAACAATTCCTTTTGCGGCACTAATTGCAATCGTTTGATTTTCAACGGCCTCATCAATATGCTTTACCGCATCTAGAAAGTAGTCATGTCCTGGTAGGCCGTCTGGTCCCAAAGCATCTTTAGTCATTCAAAATTTCCTTTACGGTCAATATTTACTCTATTTAATCTACTGTATAGAATTCTTGGGAAAAAAGGTAAGAATTTCTTCATTGCGCTGGCTATAAACGTCATTAATCACGCCTACAAGGATAGGTCTTTTTGACTTTTAAAGGTCTTCAATTCATTGCTTATTGGGTCTACAAAAGAAATTTCTTTAGCCAATAACTGCAAGGGCTTCGAGAAATCTAGGTCGTACTCCCGATAAGGGGTGAGGATGGGATAAATCTGGTCATTCTTAATCGGAATATGCAGAGCATTCAGGTGGCAACGTAATTGATGTTTTTTACCGCTGCCAGGAGTGAGCTTATATTTTGCCCACGACCCATTTATTTCAAGAACCTCTATAAAGGTATCAGTGTTTGACTCGCCCTCTACTTCTTGCATTTGCAAAAAATGTTCTGACTCTTCTATGCGGCTTTGATATGTCATTGGCAGTTGCTTAACTAATGCTTCTGAGTATGGTGCAATAGCTTCATAGACTTTTGTCACCTCCCTATCCCTAAAGAGGTTTTGATACTGAGCACGTTCATTTGGATTAACCGAAAAGACCACTAAGCCCGCTGTATCTCGATCGATGCGATGAATTGGGCTGAGTGTTTGAATGCCAGTGTTCTTTTTGAGACGATTGAGCAATGTTTGGTGCAAATAAAGACCGCTGGGAGTTACCGGCAAGAAATGGGGTTTATCCGCCACCAAAATATGCTCGTCTTGGTAGAGAACCTCTTCTTTGAAAGGAATTTCAGGCTCACGCGCAAGACGTCGGAAGTATAGGAGATGGGTATTTGGCAGGTAAGTACTATTTGCAGCTAAAGCTTGACCATCTTGATCCAGAATTAGCCCATCTTCAAAGCGCTTGACCCACTCCTCTTTTGCTATGTGAGGAAACTGCGTCACAAAAAAATGCAGAAGGCTGGGGTGAGTTTGATCAGCAGGCAAATACACCCGTGATGCCGACACTCCTTCTGAATTGACCTTCATGCTATTTCACCAATTGATTTGTTTATACCGATAGGTTGCTAGTTTAAGCCTTGTAATCATTCGCTATTGTTAGACTGATGTGCTTAAAAACAAAAACCGCCCGTAGGCGGCTTTTGCGATAGCTTCAAAAACTTAGTCAGCGTAGATGCCGGCGTTCTTAATGATCGGTGTCCACAAATCAATTTGTGCCTTTAAGTGCTTTTTCAGGCCTTCTGGACTGGCATTTGCTTGCGATGGAATCTCTACGCCCAACTCCGCCATATGCTGTTTGTAGAGCGGATCCTGAATAGCGCCTTGTAATGCTTTGGCCAACTTATCCATCTCTGCTTTTGGAGTGCCTTTTGGCGCATAAACACCATGCCAAACTTTCACTTCAAAATTTTTCAAGCCCTGCTCATTCAAAGTTGGGATCTTATCGAACGCCTTGATGCGCTGCATAGTGGTTGTGCCGTATGGCTTAACTGAATTTGTAGCCAATTGACCAGAAAGGTTGGTTGTTTGATCACACATCAACTGCACCTGTCCACCAATCAGATCAGTTAATGCTGGCGCAGTACCTTTATAAGGGACGGTTGTTAAATCCAACTGAATGCGGCTCATAAAGAGCAAGCCGCACAAGTGACTAGCAGAACCAACACCAGCATTAGCGTAAGCAATCTTGCTAACGTTTGCTTTCATGTAAGGCAGGAGTTCTTGATAATTCTTAGGAGGCAAATCCTTATTGCCAACCAAAATCATCGGTACATCAGCTACTTGACCAACATACTCATAGTCATTCATTGGATCAAAGCCTAAGTTCTTGTAGAGAGCTGGAGCAGTAGACATGCCAATGTGATGAATGAGCAATGTGTAACCATCGTTCTTAGAATTGATCACGCGCTTAGCAGCAATCGTACCGCCAGCACCAGGACTGTTATCCACAATCACCTGACCTTTGAGCTGCTTACCCATGGCCAGCGCAAGTTCACGCGCAACTTTATCTGTTGGGCCGCCAGCGGAGAAAGGCACGACCAAAGTAATAGGTCTATCGCCCGGAAAATCTGCTGCTTTGGCAGAGGAGATGCTAACGCCTAGGGCACACAGCGAAATTGCTGCGATGCGGAAAATAGATTGCGACATTTTCACAATGAACCTTGCCTTTCTTAAATAAACAGGTGAATGACTAGTTTAGAGAATTTATAACAGAAGTGCCAATAATTCGATAAAGACTGCCTATTTTTTAAGCTTACTAAATGCAGCAGCCATTGCATTGTTCATGGGCGCTGAGCGTCTATCCCCCTGAGGTCTTCTGCTCTCTGCTGACTTAGGTCGATTTGCTCCACCCTGCTCTGACTTAGCCCCTGCTTTGGGTGCCTCATCACTTAAGCGCATGGTTAAAGCAATGCGTTTGCGTTTCTCATCCACCTCAAGCACCTTTACTTTCACCACCTGACCCGCTTTGACAACGCTGTGCGGATCCTTCACAAAGGTATTGGATAGTGCAGAGATATGGACCAAACCATCTTGGTGCACGCCAATATCCACAAAAGCACCAAAAGCGGCAACGTTAGTAACCACACCCTCCAAAATCATGTCTGTTTTTAGATCGCTAATTTTTTCTACGCCATCTTTAAAGGTTGCAGTAGTAAATTCTGGACGTGGGTCACGGCCAGGCTTTTCGAGCTCCTTAATGATGTCGGTAACCGTTGGTACACCGAACTTACCATCAGCATATTTTTCAGGTGAAAGTGACTTTAATAAATTACTATCGCCAATGACTTCTTTAACACCTTTCTTAATGTCCTTCAGAATCTTTTCAACCAAGGGGTAAGATTCCGGGTGGACTGCTGAGGCATCCAAGGGATCGTCGCCATTCATGATGCGCAAAAAGCCGGCAGCCTGCTCGAAAGTCTTTTCTCCCAAACGTGGCACGCTCTTGAGATCAGCTCTCGATTTAAATGCCCCTTTGCTATCGCGGTAGGCCACAATGCCTTCCGCAACGGTTGAGCTCAAACCCGAAACTCGAGCCAGTAATGGCGCTGAGGCAGTATTGACATCCACTCCAACGGCATTCACACAGTCCTCTACCACTGCCACCAAAGATTTTGCCAATTGAGTTTGCATCACATCATGCTGATACTGCCCTACGCCAATCGACTTAGGGTCGATTTTCACTAACTCTGCTAAAGGATCTTGCAGGCGGCGTGCAATCGATACTGCACCACGCAGAGAAACATCCATACCTGGCAATTCTTTAGAGGCATATTCTGATGCAGAGTAAACCGATGCCCCCGCCTCAGATACAACAATCTTTGTTAGCTTGAGCTCTGGTTTTGCTTTAATCAGATCTTGCGCTAGCTTGTCAGTCTCGCGAGATGCCGTACCATTACCAATCGAAATTAAGCTAGCGTTGTGTTTCTCAGCCAACTTTGCCAGGGTATGCAATGAGCCGGCCCAATCATTCTTTGGTTGATGGGGATAAATCACATCGGTATCCACCACTTTGCCAGTGGCATCTACTACTGCCACCTTTACGCCAGTTCGCATACCAGGATCTAGCCCGATAGTGACTCGAGGACCAGCCGGAGCAGCTAATAGCAAGTCCTTAAGATTGCGGGCAAATACATTAATCGCTTCAGCTTCAGAGCGCTCACGCAATGCCGTCATGAGTTCTGACTCTAGATGCAGCGAGCACTTGATACGCCAGGTCCAGCGCACAGTATCAGCTAACCAAGCATCTGCAGGACGACCTTCATTTTTAATCTTAAAGTGATTAGCAATCCGATTTTCGCAAGGATTGTGTGGCGCATCCCACTTCGGCTTCTCTTCTTCGCAATCTAGACGCAAATTCACCATCAGCACTTGTTCGCGACGACCTCTAAATAAGGCTAAGGCACGGTGTGATGGTATGGCCTTAATAGGCTCGGAGTAATCAAAGTAGTCCGCAAACTTTTCACCTTCTTGCTCCTTACCAGCAATCACCTTAGATGCGACTACTCCATGATCTTGCAAGTAAGTTCGCAGGGACTGAACCAATGTTGCATCTTCGGCAAAACGCTCCATCAGAATTTGGCGAGCGCCTTCAAGTGCAACCTTAGTGTCGGGCACGCCAGGATTATCAGTGCCGTCCACTTGAAATGCTTCCCTAATATATTTAGTAGCCTCTGTTTCAGGATCAAGCAAAGGATTCGCTAACAGATCATTGGCCAAAGGCTCCAAACCAGCTTCCATGGCGATCTGTGCTTTTGTCCTTCTTTTGGGCTTATAAGGCAGATACAAATCTTCTAACCGGGTTTTATCCTCGGCCAACATAATGGCTTTGAGTAATTCCGGCGTCATTTTGCCCTGCTCTTCAATCGAGGCAATAACCGTTTTACGACGATCCTCTAATTCACGAAGATAGCTAAGCCGCTCTTCCAATAAACGCAACTGGGCATCGTCCAATCCGCCGGTAGCTTCTTTACGATAACGAGCAATAAATGGCACTGTAGCCCCCTCATCCATCAGAGCGATAGCAGCTGCAACCTGAGCAGGTTTAGCAGAGAGTTCTTGGGCAAGACGTTGTTCAATCGAAGGAAGCATAAAGATGTGGCTTTAGTTGTGATTACAGTGAGTTTATGAATAAGTGATTGGATTTAACTTTACTTAATGCGATTGCGTATAAACGGAATTCTCAACATGAAGAGTAAGGCAATGACAAGCGCATAGATGGTGACTGTTTGGAAATCATTCTTTCCTGCTTTGTGCCACCAATAATGCAGTATCGCAGTGACAGCAATCAGATAAATGAGTTTATGCAAAGCACTCCAGCGACGACCCAAGAAGCGCTGTGACCAACGATTCGATGTCACGGCCAAAGGGATCAAGAGCATCAATGCAGTAAACCCCATCGTAATGAATGGTCGATCCAAGACATCCTTGAACATTGCTGCCATATCAAAGTCTTGGTCCAACCATAACCAAATTGCAAAATGTAGACTTGCGTAAAAGAAGGTAAATAGGCCAAACATTCTGCGCAAATGAATCCATATGGTGGATTTTGTGAGCATACGTAATGGTGTCATGGACAAGGTGATGCATAGAAACACCAAAGCCCATGTGCCTGTAGATCTCGTAATGAACTCAACTGGGTTTGCTCCAAGGGCGCCATCAAAACCAAGCCAAATTAAGCGCCCCAAGGGCAATAATGAGAGCAGAAACACTAAGGGTTTAACTAGAAGAGGCATCTGCGTATTTTATACATTCATTCTGTATTCAGTAAGGCATAACAAATCGGTTCAATCAAACAAAAACCACCCGTAGGTGGCTTTTGTTATTGAACAAGCTTTAATTTACTTAAAGTTACTAGCACTTACTCGCGTGATGCTTTTTTACGCTCATGCTCCTTGAGGTAGCGCTTACGAATACGAATACTCTTCGGAGTTACCTCAACCAATTCATCATCGTCAATGAACTCAACGGCATATTCCAAGTTCATCGCAATTGGAGTAACCAAGCGCACTGCTTCATCTGTACCAGAGGCGCGAACGTTGGTGAGTTGCTTACCTTTAATCGGGTTCACCACTAAGTCGTTATCACGACTGTGAATACCAATCACCATACCTTCATACAAAGGATCGCCAGGGCTAACAAACATACGACCGCGGTCCTGCAACTTCCACAATGCGTATGCCACTGCTTCACCGTCGTCTTGGCTAATCAATACACCGTTATGACGCTCACCCAAGATGCCGTCTTTAGCTGGTGCATAGGAATCAAATGTGTGGCTCATCAGACCGTTACCACGAGTCATGGTCATGAAATCGCCTTGGAAGCCGATCAAACCACGCGCTGGAATGCGGTACTCAAGACGGGTACGACCTTTACCGTCGCTCACCATGTCGAGCAATTCACCTTTACGCTTACCCAAGTCTTCCATGACGGCGCCTTGAGTAGTGTCTTCAACGTCAACGGTTAGGTTCTCGTACGGCTCCATCTTCACACCATTCTCTTCATGGAATACCACGCGAGGACGGGAAACCGCTAACTCGTAACCTTCACGACGCATGGTTTCAACCAAGATGGTGAGGTGCAATTCGCCACGACCAGACACTTCAAATACGGTGTCATCATCGGTATCTTTTACGCGCAAGGCCATGTTTGACTTCAACTCGCGATCAAGACGCTCACGAATCTGGCGGCTGGTAACGAACTTACCTTCACGGCCAGCCAATGGGCTAGTGTTCACCATGAAGTTCATGGTCAAGGTAGGTTCATCAATCTTGAGCATAGGCAATGCTTCTGGAGTATCTGGAGAGCAAATAGTCGTACCAATTGCCAAATCTTCAATACCGTTTACCAATACGATGTCGCCCGCTTGAGCCTCATCCACGAGTTCGCGCTCTAAACCACGGAACTTCAATACCTGGTTAATACGGCCTTTACGTTGAACACCTTCTGGACCATCCATAAATACGACGTCCATGCCTGGCTTTACAGTACCGCGGTTTACACGACCAACGCCGATCTTGCCAACATAAGTACTGTACTCAATCGAGGTAATTTGTAACTGCAATGGGCCTTCTGGATTGTCGTCACGCACAGGAACATGCTTAAGTA
>ERZ650311.282-NODE-282-length-34455-cov-7.826628_pt1 | contig 34455 bp, 51 predicted proteins | sample MGYA00376247_ERZ650311 | MGnify/ENA primary metagenome ERZ650311 (study PRJEB26733, sample SAMN07839324) | wastewater metagenome | biome: small river; feature: stream; material: water | place: USA: North Carolina | collected 2016-07-28 ...
TGTGAGCAAGGGTGCCCGGTTCGCCGCGCCTGCCCTGACCAAGTCCGGCGGGGTGGATGTGAGAGAGGGTGCCCGGTTCGCCGCGCCTGCCCTGACCAAGTCCGGCGGGGTGCTGTTAGACACCGATGCCAAGGCATCGGCACCAAAACTCGATAAATCAAAAATATTTAAGCGACCTGACGCAAAGCAGCAAGCTGAACTATTGAAGCAGGTCGCGGCTGCGGCGCTTGCGCGGCCTGAGGCTTTGGAGCAATCAACCTGGCATTCATGCGAAACCACGCACTGTATTGCAGGATGGGCAATCACACTCTCGCCGATCGGTAAACTTCTGGAGAGAATATTTGGTCCGGCCAAAGCAGGCCAAATACTCTTGGGCGATGAAGCGGCGCAGATGTTCAATGCCGATAACTTCAAGGCGCGACAGTTTCTAAAGAGCAAGCTTTCTGCCTGAATAGAAGTCTATGACCTTCGAGTTCACAGCGCATTCAGTACCTGGCGGGTTGGAGTTCTTCGGCCCGGAGAAGACCCGTCACGATCGCACCCTCTCCCGTTTTAGGGGGGGGGTGCCAGTAAAGGTAATATACCGCGAGATCGGAAAAATCCGCACCTCGGATCAGAACCGTCTTTACTGGAAGCGCAACGAAGAACTCAGCCTCGAGACCGGATACAGCAAAGAAGCTCTTCACGAAGGCTTTATGGCCCGTGGAGAATTCGGCAAGCGAGTGGTCGTCAGAGATGCAGAGTATTTCTTCCGCAGCTCGTCGCGCGATCTCGATACAACTCAGTTCTCGAAGCTGATGTCATTTCAAGACGAAATGGCCCTCTTCTTGAATGAAGGCAGGGATCCCGATGAGTATATCTACCTTACAAAGGGAGCAATATGAGAAAAGTCCGTAATTCTTTCTGGCGGCCACCTGGAGACGATGAACACGGCAGCGGTCCTGAGTTCTACACGTATCACAGCGAGCCCATAGAATATCGAGGCCATGATATATTCTGCGTTGTGCAGACAAAGCTTCGAAACGGCCGCCCGTGGGCCGGTCAATACGATGTTGTAAAGAACGACGTCTGCATTCATCAGCGGGTTACATTGGACGGAGCGAAGAAAGCAGTCGACGAGCTGCTTGAGAGAGAGTCAGCAACATGAAAGAACGCCCAATCTTATTCAGTGTGCCGATGGTGCGCGCAATTCTCGAAGGCCGCAAGACTCAGACGCGGCGGATCGTTAAGCCACAGCCACACCAAAGCGAATATGAGCCAGAAAGCTTTTCGTGGATTTATAGAACAAAACGTCGCGAGGTTTCACGCGGATGGACTAAAGACGCCAATGGCTCAAAAGTATTTAGTGAACGGGTAATTCCAAAGGGATCGCTTCAGAGCATCTCCGTACATCGCGACTATTTCAAAGATCACTGTCCGTATGGAAAGCCAGACGATCTGTTGTGGGTGCGTGAAGCATGGTCGGCCAGTGAATGGTTTTCACAGGACAAAGGCGAGACCGTCCGCAATATCTCTTACCGTGCCACGAGCATGAATCCTGACCTCAAGGGATGGAAGCCGTCGATACACATGCGGCGCGCGGACTCGCGGATCACTCTTCTAATCAAATCGGTGCGCATCGAAAGACTGCAAGACATCTCTGAGATAGACGCAAAATTAGAAGGGGCGCCGATTGCTGCGAACGATGTCGGCGAAGGCTATCGGGCTGGTTTTGCGTTCATCTGGCGCGCAATCAACGGTGCCGAGTCATGGGCCGCTAACCCGTGGGTCTGGGTGGTTGATTTCGAGAAGGTTAAGCCATGAACTCACCCTCAATGATTCAGGCTGAGCTATTCGATGCGCCAGCAAGTGTTGTGGAGGTCGATTATTTTCGATGGCGTGAGCTTTGTGAGAAGCTGCATATCGACGTTCACACCACATGGATTGAAATTACCGACATACGGTTTGAGATAAAAGGCATTCTCTATAAGCCATCCGCGCACGCGATCGCCGCGGTTCGGTCGATGCGCAAGAAGATTAAGCACGTAGGGCTGCGCCGATGGTTGGCGCGCCGGTCATATTATTTTGCAGGTCTCCGTCCGCATGACGGTAAAGAGTGGCCTACTTGGGAGTTTAGATGAGAAAAATGAAGTGCGGTGAATTTGATGACTTCGACCCCATCGGCGACCCCGTGCGGTGCATCACGTTTGATAAGGCCGCACAAGACAAAATCCCGCCAGATGTCCGCGCGCGTATGGATGCAGACCGAATCAAAGCACAAGCCGAACAGGCTAAAGAACTACGCGGAGACAAGGAGTAAGCCATGAGAACAATCACCAAGCCCTCAGAGGCGACGCCGATCGGTGCAGTCAGATTCCCTCGTGAAGCTATCCAAAAGGTTGAACAAATGTTCACCGCCGCCGAGTCCGCGCAGATCGCCGAGGCATACGATAACGCTAAGTGTGTTTACCGAAATGCAATTAGTAATGCTATGACGGCCCAGACAATTAGAGATCGAGAAAGGTGGCACGAGCTGGCCCGAAGGGCTTTAGAGTCTGTGCATGCTTGGGAATCTCTTTTCACTCAATGGCAGGGTAAATGAACGCTGAAGAGATAAAGCGAGCGGTAGTGGAGATTATGGGGCGGCAAGCCTCAGACACGGAGTTTGTCATGCGTATGAAATGGGATAAACCAACGCACCCCTGTTTGATCGACCGCGGCAAGCTCCTCGAAATAACCGACCACCTACAAAAGACCATAGAGACGCAGGCAGATGAAATAAGGCTACTGCGGAATGTTTCCGAAACAATGGATTATTTGTCGTGGCCCGGTGACCGTGAAAAACATCTTAAAGCCCGCGCCGCCCTCTCCGCTTTCGACTCTACCAGAGACAAGGAGACGACGTGAGCGCAAAAGACAGAATTGCGATAACATTAAACGGTGAGTGGTTCCGCCAAAGCGACCTATACGCGCTCACACCCAAAAAACTTGCGGAGCTTCTTGAGGCGTTGTCATCTAAGCAGATTGAAGATATTGCTGATATTAATCTGCGAGATTATGCAGGCGAAGGTGACAACGAATACGCGCGCTTGTCAGAATTCGTACAGCACTTAAACTATTTATTGCGCCCGTTTGCGATAGCTACGAAAGACGATTCAATGGCCGAGTGTGAAAAGCTTTTCTCAATTGTTTATAGGAATTATGTATTCCAGAGACGCTTCATAAAAGACAAGGGATTGAAAGCAGAGTATGACGCGTATTGTGATGAATGGCATACCAAGGATAAGCTTTGAAAGTGAGAGCCAAGGGGGAAGGGTGAGCGACGACGATTCTAAACGCTTAGACGTAATTAGCCAAGTCCAAAAAATGCAAGAAGCAATGGAACGGGGCGAAATAATACCAGAATCATGGCGCCAATGGTTCGCGGCGCGGGCTCAGAGGACACGGGAGAGGCTGACAAGATTTACTTGAATCAAGTTTTTGAGAATTTATGAATATGGAAATATCGGTCACTCACTCTTTCGATGTGGAAATTGCGGTCATCGTAGGAGAACGTGCGGCCGTGATCTACAAAAACCTGAAGTTCTGGATTTCTTTGAATCAAAAGAAGGGACATAATATCCGTGACGGCCGGGCATGGGTGCACTTCTCGATCTCTGAACTCGCCACGTATTTCCCTTATCTGACCGAAAAGCAGGTGCGAACCGCGTGCTACAAACTGAAAGCCGCCGGCCTGGTTGATACCGCGAACTACAACCAGTGGGCGAACGATCATACGACATGGTTTGGCTTGCCTATTTTGTCAGACCAAACTGGCAAGCCGGTTTCCCAATCAGTCAGCCCGGTTGACCAAACGGGCAAGCCGGCTGCCCAAATGGGCAAAGCTTTACCAGATTCTAACCCAGATTCTAACCCAAATACTGACCCAGATATAAATCCCGCGCACCCGTTTGACCGAAAAACGCAGGGCATCCCGCAGCCGATAGTAAATCAAATCGAACGCATTTCAAAGCTATCCGGTCGAAAAATGCACATACAATCGCTGATGCTACCGGTCGACGAGGCGATTTCTATGCTTGGACAAGAGTCAGTTGCCGAGGCGCTGCGGGGCGTCGCGGATTCATACGAAAACCCTCGGCAAGATCGTGAAAAAATACCCCGTCAGCTCATACCACTCTTGCGATCACCTGACAGAATGCTCGATTGGGCTTCACGTTGCAAATCATCGGAAGCGCAGAACGTCCCGGATTACCTCTCAAACGCGGAAGGCATGAGACGGCTCGTCGATATAAAACGCCGCATCGGGCAGCAATTAACACCACAGGAGATTGAAGCATGCAAGCAGCATCAGATAGCCTACGCCTGAACAAAACATCAGGTTTCGGCGCCGAGCTGGAGGCTATACTTTCCATGTTCAAGGTCGAGAGCGACGGTGGATGCACGAAGTGTGCTGACGGATACATTCTCGACTTAAACAACAAACCAGTGGCTCAGTGTGAGTGCATGCCACTCCGTAAAGCTGCCGAGCTTGAGCCGTGGAAAAAGGCCGAGACCGAAAAGCTTATCCAGGCGATGCTGCCGCGATACGATCTCAGAAAGACTGTCAAGAAACCATGGTACGACAAAATCCCGCTGGGCTCGTGCTGGCTTTGGGGGCGAAGCCAGGAAGGCAAGACGCACGCGATCGGCTGGGCCCTCGCCCGCCAGATCAAGCAGGCGCAATCATCATTTCGATGGGTACGCGTTAAAGCCCCGGCGCTCGCCTTGGCTCTCGATAATATGAAGCGTTGGGATGATCCATGGGGCGACAAAGGCCGCGCGCTGATTGACCAGATCGACGAAGCCGACGCGATCAACTTTGAGGAGATCGACAAGTTCGGCAATTTCACCGAGGCGCGGTGGGTGTTGTTTTTCAATATCATCGATGAAGCTCTTGAAAAGGGCAAGGTCGTCCGCGTTAGTAGCCAGTTTTCAATCGCGCACATCGTGCAGAACATTGTCGCGAACGTGAAGAAAGAAGCCGAGGCCAAGGAACGGGACGGCGTGGCACCATCGGAGACGCGATTTTACGAGCTTATGAAAGGCGCGGAAATTCAGGTTTAAGGAGAAAAAATGGCAAATGATATTAACAGAGTAATTCTAATCGGCAGACTTACCAGAGATCCAGAGTTAAAGAGCACAGGAAGCGGCGTTCACTTTTGCCGCATCTCTTTGGCATCCAACCGGATCATCTACAACCGGCAGACCGGAGAAAGCCGCGACGAGGTCGGCTTCTTTGACTGCATCGCATGGGGTAAATCCGCCGAGACGATCCACAAGTACCTGCAAAAAGGCCGCCGCATTTGCGTCGAAGGTAATCTGCGCTGGTCTTCATGGGAAGGCACCGACGGAAAAAAATCAAGCAAGGTAGAGATCAATGTAGAGGGCTTCCAGTTTCTGGACGCCAAACAAGGCGAAGGCACGAAGGAAAGCGAGCCACAAGGCAGCGCCGCGCATTTCGACGGACCTCTAAACGACGACGACATACCATTTTAGGAGGCACTATGGACAAGATACACATGTACCTGTTTTACACGTTTCTCGGGTTGTCGATCGGAGGGCTCTCCATCATCTACTCGCGCGATGTCATGCACGAGGACGCATGCAGACCATACGAGCCGACGGAGAGATGCGCGCTTGCCAAGTATGAGATCAGGGTGCACGATCTCACCGATCGCGGGCAGGTGATTGCGGTTGCCGAGGGGTCGTGCGTAACGAAAATCGGCGCAGGTAAAGCGAAACGGTACGCCATGCCAGAAGCGACATTCACAGCCATGAACCGCACTGACATATTCGAGAACGGCATCGAAGTGCCGGCCGCACAGAGCCATGTATGCAGGGTAGAATGATGCAGAAGCTCTGGTCAGTCGTGTTCCTGAAAACCACTGCACGCGGAACGGTCGTGGTTAAGCATGACGAAGAAGGCAACCGCACGATCGAGAAACTGCCTGACAACACGCCACCGCGCGGAGTCTATGCCGGGGAATATCCCTACATCATCCCTGACAGTGACGACTCAGAATCAGAGAGAAAGATGCGCGGATTCTTTATGATGGCCGCGACCGCAGCTAAGAAGATCGGCATCAAAGGGCATGGCGGATTCGGTATTTTTGCCAATGAGAAAGCTCGGCTGCTTGAGGTGACGCCTCTATGATTACGGCCGGCGTAATCTTAATCGGGCTTTTCTGGGTTATCATCATGCCAAGTATAGCAGCGGCAGAGCTTGAGCGCAAAGCACAACGGCGACCCATGACTCTAATCTCCGAAGAGGTTAGAGAATACGACGAGGCCACCGTTGCAGAGAATGCCGGAAAACTTATCGAAATGCAGGCAGAATTGCAAATACAGATGCTTAAACGGGAACAATCTTTCATCGACATCTCTTTCGGTGGTATTTCCCCAAGTAGAAAAACTCCAGAAACGGCCATCGTTACAGTTGACAGGCGCCGAGTTCCACTGTATTTTTATGAGTAAGCTACTAATCGTCAGAGGGATAACAGGCTGTGATAACTGCCCGGCGTTCTGGCGAGAGGATGACGATTTCGGCAATAGGTATCTTAACTGTAATATGTCCGACAAAGTTGATATGGAGTACGGTATTTCCGACACATCGAAGCCGGATATCAATTGCCCGCTTCCTGATGAGTCACTGAGCAAAGAAGGCAAGGCAAAACGGCTCAGAACCGACAAACGCGGGTATTTGCACTGCGGTGGTGAAGGATGACTGTAGATATTTATTCAATGCCATTCGAAAATCGGATGATTCGCGGTAGATATTTGAGCATAAATGCCGTGACTGCAATCGCATATCTGGGGCTCGATTCATTTAAGGCAAGGAAAGAAATGCGTCGGGCCAAGTTTTATGCGCGCGCTAAGGGCTTCAAGCTGCTGCCGGGCGATATTTGGCAGAAAGTTATCAAGAAGAAGTTAAACAGCGCATGGAGTCGTAATCAGTGAGAATTTCTGAAGTTGGTAATTGTGAAAATTGCGCATGGGCGGTAAGGGCTCAAGGTAATGACTACAGAGCATCCACGCGAATTTATGGCGGTTCAGCCGTGCTCGGTGACTATACATGCAGAAAGACCGCGCCGCCATTTATTCTCGTTCAGAGAGAGGATTTTTGCGCTGAATGGGAACAGAGAAAATGAGAATCTGGCGCGCTGGCAAACGGCCACGGAGTGAAACAGAACTTTCAATCGACAAGCCGTTGAATATATAGCCAGCGGCAGGAAAGTATCTCGTGATCGGCCGAGAGCGATTTTATATTGAAAACGTAAGTTATTCAGGAAAAAAGACGATTGTTGACTCAAAAATCAACGGCGCACCGCATCGCTTTATCTTAAATCCAGAATAAATCGCTATTGACAAACTTTCATGCCTCGTGATATGAGGCCATGAACAGCCGTCACGTATCTCAGAAAAACCGCATCAAGAACCTCGAAAAGTCGCAAAAGAGCATCTTCAACGACGCGCAACGCCTGTATAAAATCGCCCATCACTACAAAGCCCTGTCCGATCACCGAGCCATAGAAGGCGCGTTTATTTCTCGCGTGAGCTTTCTCGCGGTGGCCTTTCTTTCATGCGTATTCGGCTATATTGCTGTATTGCACAATGTATCAACTGGAGGATAAATGAACTCAGAACGATTGAACCAGATCAAAGAACGCTTTCTGAACAAGCCCTGCCCCCCCGCATTCAGGGAAGTGATCGAAGAGCTCGTCGAGGCTGTAGAAGGCAAGTCACGGCGCCCGGCCAAAGAAACGCCGGCGGAATGACCGAGACAGACCCGGAGCCGGTCATCTTACCATGGCCGGAACCAATAACATGCCCGCACTGCGGGTGTGGAGACCATGAAAACGCGCAAACGCAAGAACCCGAAGGCAAAGACTCAAGAGCCAGCAGAGGTTAAGCCTCTCAAGCCAGGCATCAAGCGCCGTGGCCTTACCCCCAGAGAACAGCGGTTCGTAAGCATTTACCTGAAAGACCTCAACGCCTCAGAAGCAGCACGCGCGACGGGATACAAAGGCGACAGAGCCGACCAGGCCGGGCACCGGATCAAGTCCCGTCCTGTGGTAAAAGCTGAGATTGATAGGCAGTTATCAATAGCCATGGGGGCCGATCTCAGCACCGTAAAGCACAGGATACTGGCAGAGCTGCAAAAGGAGGCCTTCGAGTCTGAAACCATAGTCTCAATGCAGGTCGGTGAAGACTCACAGATTGACCGGTACAACCCAGCAAAGATGAAAGCTCTCGAACTGCTCGCCAAGTACGCCGGCCTTCTCATCGAGAAGCATGAGCACACCGGCAAAGACGGCGGCCCGATCATTACCCTGAATTTCAAATCACGTCCGCGGTCAAGAGATGCGGGAACAAATAGTAATTGAGCCCCAGGAAGGGCCACAGTCGGATTTTGTACATTCTGAAGCTGACATAACCATCTTCGGTGGTGCGGCAGGGGGTGGTAAGACGTATGGCCTATTGCTCGTGCCGCTGCCATACCTCGATTGCAGCGATGTGAGCTGCACTATATTCCGGCGCACGTCACCGGAGGTTTTCAACCAGGGCGGCCCTTGGGACGAGTCGGAAAAGCTCTACAGCATACTTGGGGCAAAGGCCAATCTTCAAGACAAGGAATGGACGTTCCCAGATGGTCTCCGCGTCAGGTTCGCGCACCTTCAGCACGAAAAGAATATCTATGACTGGAAGGGCGCCCAGATACCGATCATCGGCTTCGACGAACTCACCGGTTTTACCGAGGCGCAGTTCTGGTATATGCTTTCTCGTAACCGTTCAGCAGCATCGAGCATCAGGCCTTTCATACGGGCGACGACCAATGCAGACGCGGATTCATGGGTTGCGAAGCTGGTCGAGTGGTGGGTGGATGAGCAAGGTTTTGCCATACCGGAACGGTCGGGCAAGTGGCGCTGGTTCATCAGGATCGGAGACGTAATCATCTGGGGCGACACGGCAGAGGAAATAAGACAGGCATACCCTGACACAACACCGCTATCGATAACCTTTATTCACTCAAGTCTTGAGGACAACCCACTTCTCAGCAAGAAAGACCCGGCATACAAAAGCCGCATCTTGGCCATGCCCGAAGTTGAACGTGAAAGGCTTCTGGGCAATTGGAAGATCAAGCCATCAGGAAACCGATTCTTTCCGCCACCTACCTACGCAAAATGGCCAGGAGGCCAAGCGCTTGCCTACGTTGACCCAGCTTTCGGTGGTGGAAACAATACGGCGCTGTGCATTTCCGTTAAGAACGAAGAGCGGTATTGTCTTCGCGGAATGTCATGGCCGAAGCATGTTTCCGACTGCTATCAAGACATTTTGCTCGCCTGCCGGAGATGGGATGTAGCTACCCTGTACGTTGAGTCGAACAAGGACGAAGGAGCTTCAGCGCGAGACCTGGCAAGAATGCGCGGCGGCGGCGTTGAGGAATACCGCGAGCGCGAGAACAAGCACATGCGCATATCGCGGTTCGTGTACAATTACTGGAACTTCATAGACTTTGCCGAAGATGCCGAAAATGACCCGGTGTTTATGAAGAACTTCATAAACTACGAACAGCTCAAAGAGCCTGACGACGAGGCAGATGCCGGGGCCGGGGCGATGCGGCAGCACGTCTCCCCTAACCCAAAACCGCAGTTCATTAAGGCTCGTTAAAGATGTGACATAATAAAAATCGCCATTGACAAACTTTTGGCCTCCGTGATATGAGGCCGTGCCAAGCGCGGACACAGCGGTCACAGAGGATAAATACCTCATCATTGCCACGCGGCGCGCGGAAGAGATCAAAAACCGTGAGCCGATCTTCAAGCTGATCGATGATTCGTACATCGGCGGTTTCCGGTTCAAGACCGGCGGCCACCTGGAGAAGTACCCGCGCGAAGACACCAAAGTCTTCGAGCAGCGCAAAGCCCGCTCGATCTATTTCAACTACCTTCAGCCGATCGTAGACATTCTATCAGGGTTCATTTTCCGCAACGAAGTAAAGCGCGATGCCGTACCAGAGCACCTGAAGGGCTTTCTCGATAATGCCTCAAAGGGCAAAAGCCTGCAAGAGTACATGCAGGGGCTGTGCCCGCAGGCGCTGATGTACACCGTCGGCGCCCTGGTTGACTCTCCACGTTTCGAAGCTCAAGAAGTCACAACTGAAGCGGCCCGGCAAGATGCTGGGTTGAACCCGTACATTTGCACGTATTACCCGAATCAGATCAGAGACTTCGCGATAAATGAAGACGGCGAGCTGATCTGGGTACTCCTGGACGACTCAAGACCAGAGAAGACCAACCCTTTCGCAAAGGAGACCATCAAGACAGTCTATCGGCTGTGGACTGCGGATTTTTACCAGGATTTCGAGATCACGAAAGGCGAATCAGGAACAGTCAAGGTCTCAGCAGGCAAAGAGTTTAAGCATCCGATTGGATACGTACCGTTCCGGTTCATCTCATGGCGCGACGTTGATTCGGACATGATCGGCGATTCTCCAATGGAAGACATCGCGCTTATTTCCAAGCAGATTTACAACACCCTCTCTCTGTTCGACGAGATGCTGCACACCGGCACATTCAAGACGCTTTTTTTCCCGGTGGAAAAGAAAGACGATATAGGCGAAGACATCATCAAGAAAGGCCTCTATGATATCGCCGTCGTGCCGTACAACGGGCGGCTTTCTCAGTCTCCAGATTTCAAAGGCCCAGGACTCGGTGACGTCGAGGCGTTCATCTCTGCGATCAAGATGTACATCTATGAGATTTTCCGCAAGATCGGCATGGACGTCGACCGCGATAAATCATACACACAGTCCGGAAAGGCGTTGGGTAAAGAGTTCCAGAAGACAGAAGCACTACTTAAACAAGGCAGCAAGAACATGGAATCGGCAGAAAACTGGTTCCTGAAGACTGCTGCCCGGTGGATGGGAAAGAAAGAAGACCTGAAGGTCAAGTACAGTAACGAGTTCCAAGAGTCGGACATCGACATCGTTCTCGAGCGCTTGTACAAAATCTTCAACCTTCAGCTCAGGCCTGTGAAGGTCCTCGCACTGAAGCGTATGCTTTCTATCATATTCCCCGACCTGACCGAAGACCAGTTGAACGTGTTGTCTCAGGAGACTGAGGGCGCGGCGCCTGGTTGGGATGGTATGAACGGTGGTGCACTCGGGGACCTCCTCAACATGAGGAATGACCTGAAAAAAACTCAAACTGAGGTTAAGTAATGCCAGATATGAATCCAACAGCAGCACTCGAGCAGCAAGAAGGTGCCCCCGCACCAGACGGCGGCGCGCCTGCTGGTGACGACACGTATTCCTTCAAATACCCCCTTTCAGGGAAAACTGTCGTTTTGCCCAAGAAAATCGGTGCCATCGAAACTAAAGACTTTCTCGAGGACGTAATCGGCCAGAGCAATGGCAAGTTTCGCAAAGAGTACCGTACCCAAATCGATGAACTCACGCAGAAAGCAGCGACTGCCGAAACGCTGCAAGCTCGCATCGACGAGCTCGAGTTAAAGCTCCTCCCTGAAGAAGCACGCAAAGCCAAAGAACTTGAGAACAACCTCAAAAAGCAAGAGTCCACGCTAAAGCTGGAACGGGACACAGTCCAAAAGCTTACTGAGCAACTCAAGGGCGAAAAGCTCGGCAATGCCATTTCAGCCGCGGCGTCAACGACCGCAGGTGATCTCGTATCACCCGAGGATGCAGTAACTCTATTTCGTGCGCAGTGCTCCCCCGCACTCGTGCAGGACGGTGAGACCTTTAAGGCGATTGCCAAGATCGACGGTGAAGAGATGGATATCTCTGAAGCCTGGAATAAGTGGCTTTCGTCGCCGAGCAAGGCACACTTGCTCAAGAATCAACTCTCGCCGGGCGGTGGCTCTGCTGGCGGACAGAGGTCAAGCAATCAGAGCAATACAATGAAGCGCGAGAACTATGACAGGCTGCCATCTGAACAACAGATCGAGTTAGCCAAGAAAGGAAACCTCAAGCTTACATAGGAGAGAAAATGGCTGTTATAAACACATTTAATGACGTTGTGCCAATCGCTGTTGCAGCATTGGACGAAGTAGCGCAAGAGATGGTTGGCGCCATCGCTGGCGTGCGTCGCGACGCAAAGACTGACCAGATCAAAAAAGGTCAGACCTTAAACGTGCCACTCGTTCCAGATGCCACTGAGGAGGATATCACTCCCGCAATGGCAATTCCGGAAACTGGCGCACAAACAACCGACACCGTATCTGTCGCGATGACAAACTTCAAGGCGTATCCTTTCACGCTCACCGGCGAGGAAGACGCTGCACTTGGCATCGAAGTGGCCGATGGAATCATCAAGAATTCTATCGCTCAGGCAATGCGCAAGTCCGTAAACAGTATGGAAGCATACCTGCTTACCAAGCTTTACAAAGGCGCATCGCGTGCAACCGGCACCGCTGGCACCACACCTTTCGCATCGAACTACAACACGATTCTCGAGTTGCAGAAAATCCTCGATGACAACGGCGCACCTGGTACCAACGATCCATCGTTACGAACGCTGGTGATCGATACCGCTGCCGCGCTGAAGCTCGGTCAGTTGTCGTCTCTGGCGCAGGTAAATACCGCTGGAAGCGATGCCCTTCTGCGAAATGGCGTGCTTCTGCCGATTTCTGGGTTCTCAATCCGCAAATCAGCCGGCGTACAATACCATACAGCAGGCGCAGCGTCTGGTCAGTTGATCAACAACGCATCAGGCGAAGCGGTTGGTCAAACAACCCTGACACTCGACACGATCACCGTGAACACCACTGGTATCAAAGCCGGTGACGTTATCACGCACGCGTCAGACAGTGCCAACAAGTACGTCGTCAAGACCGGCCTTGTGGCAACAGCAGGTGACATCGTTATCAATAAGCCCGGCCTTTTGGTTGCGGCTGCAAATAACGACGCCGTTTCGATCGGCTCGAGCTACCGTGCAAACGTAGCCTTCGCGCGCAGCGCTGCGGTGTTGTGCACTCGCATCCCGTTCCGGCCTCGTGTGGGTGATAAGTCCGTGGACATCAAGCTGCTCACCGACCCACGTACCGGGATCACATGGGCTCTTGCCCTGTACCAAGGTTACCACTCAGCACGCTGGCAGCTCGAAATCGCGTATGACGCGGCTGTCATCAAGCCTGAGTTCATCGCGACTCTGATGGGTTAACCATGGCAGAGAAACGCGAAGAAGCTCAAGGCGTGGCGGAGGTCGGTGAGACCTCGGAAACCAAGCCCAGCGAGAAAAAGAAGTCTTCAGAGGCCCCGTCGGCTAACTCCAAAGAGTTCCTGAAGAACAAAGAGAACGCGAAGAAGCTCAAGGCAGTGGCCGAGGATTATGGCTTTATTGTTTCCTTAGATGGAAGCGATGTGAAGCACAACATCCCATCCAATCAACTGCCTGCGCTCATCGCGCTCGTGAAATAAGATGGAAGCGACTTACTGCACGGTTGCAGAGATCACGGAATACGCCGAAGAAAACGGCGAAGAGTCGTGGCTCGCCCTGGTGCAGACCGCGCTGGAAGGCGCAGTCAATAACGCATCAGGATATGCATCCGGCAGTAAGTCGATGGCCGTCGATGGCTTCGGCGACGATGTAAACCGCATCGGCGCCGGGGCCAAGTTTACCATTGCAGGAGACACGACGGAATACACTATCATTTCCACGAAGTACAACCAAGAGACCGTTCAGCTTGATTTCCGCCCAGGGCTCGCGGCAACCGCTGCGGACGACGCGGTTATCACAGTCTCGAACACCGCAGCGACGATGGCGCAAAAGCGTTACGTTGTGCAGGCCGTGAAAGACATCATCCGTTATCATAAACAAATGTATCCCGATTCGTCGTTGTGGTTGCCTGACAACGCCGACCTGAAGAAGGCAAACATCATTCAGGCCATCGAACTTTCGCGCGTTATCGACATGCGTGACCGGGCTAACGAGATCGGCGCGCTCACTGGTGGTTCATTTTCTGACGGTTCAATATCCATCGAAGGTGTCACATCGAACACGCTGAACCCTGACGCGCGGTTCCTCATTGATAAAGTCCTCGATGAATACCGTGAATATCTCATTCCCCCAAGAGGAGTGTACTGCGGCCGATGAAAAAGACCGATTGGGCAATTCGCGGCGCAAAGAACGACATGCTGGCAAGCCTCGGCGCAATTCAGCGCCGGTACTCGCATCTCGACGATATCCGCTTTGCTTTAGAAAAAGACCTGGCAACGGTCGAGGCCGCGATTCAGCAATATTACCGCGAGCTAAAAATGCCCATGTACCGGTTCTTCGCTGGCGACACTCTGGAGCTGGTTGTCGGCGAGGCTCATGAAGCATTCATCAAATCACTGAAAGACCACATCCGTGCCGGTCGGCTGTCGGTAAATGCCGGAGTATCTGACCGCCTGCTCGACTCGCTGCGCCGACAGATCGTCCAGAACATCGACGGCATGGTCATGGAGGCAGACAGAAACATGCGCGCGCGGGCGCGTGACTTTTCCAAGGTCGCCGCAGAGTCGGCGAACAACGCCGCCATGGCTCAAATTCAATCAACACAGCTGAAGATCGAGTCCATCACCAGCCGCACCACCGGAGCAGAAGACCTGCAAAAAGCATGGATAAAACTGCAGGAGCAGTACGGCAGAACCGACACCGTCAAATACCGCGACGGCAAGAACTACCCGCTGAATACCTACATCGACGGCCGGGCGAAGACGACCGCGACGGACATTCACGTCACTTCGACACAATACGACGCCTCTGCGGCCGGGGTTTTTACGGGCATGATTACCTCTCACGGAGCTACAGATTCATGCAAAGATTGGGAAGGAAAGCTTGTCTGCTTCACTCCAGAAGGTCGTGAGATGATGTCACACAAATTCCCAGAGGCAAAGCGATTGAAGACCGTCGACGAGATTCGCCGGGATAAATCAACCCATATGTGGAAGTTTCAATGCACCCACGGAATTACGTCTTATCCTATTCAGTTTATGGATGATAACGACGCGCGCGCGATTATCGCCGAGGCGGTGGCGGCGTGAGCGTGAAATTCTTCCACGGCAAATATGAAGAAGACGGCTGGAAGATCGGTGCCGCGGTGAAGGTGAATTCACACCTCTTCAAGTCCATTCTTCGCCCGAACAAACAGGGCACAATGACACAGTATTCCGGTAAGATCAGCACTTCCGTAAGGCTTCCTGCTGGATCACACCTGATACTTGATCGTGACGGTCTTCTTTCTGCGGTCTCCGTTGAGCCTGCCGCTGAGGGGATGTCTCGAATCAATCAGTACCTCATTCAGGAGGTCGCAATTATATGACCAGAGAGCAGGCTTTCGAGAAGATCAAGAAGCTGCAGGTGCCGGCGCTTATGCGCGCTTGTGAGATCGTCTTGCCGATGATCAAGCTGAAAATACCTGCCGGTGACACCGGAGCCCTGAAGAACACTACACGTATCGAGGCCGGAGAGAGTTCAGTCGATCTGGTCTCAGGCGGGCAAGGTTCAGGCGCCGCGCCGTATGCGCACTATCAGTACGCCGTGGCCGAACAGCACTTAGTCAGGGGCGGCGCCCTGGCGAAGATGACCTCTATTCTCTCCGGCGAAGCAGCCGGGAAAGGCGACAAGAAGCGCTATGCTGTCGCATACAAAAAGGCCGTGAGTGAGAACCTCCTCACCAAATTTCCCGGCGGGCTGCGCTGGTTTGAGATATTCATGAAAGACGAGCATAATCTGCGGATGATGCGCACCGTCTACGCGAGGGCAATCGCATGATCGCGGACATTGCTGCGGCATTCAATACCGTCGATCCAACGCTGAAGATCGGCGTATCGAAAGGGTTCGAGAACAACGGATTCCCAAGCGCGGCGAACGTCGAGCGGGAAATGCGTGCAGGCAAAATCGTGCGCACGATTCTCGACCTCAACCCGCGACCAGACTTCGAAGTCGCAAAGGCAACACGCGGCGGATGGACTGAGGGGTATCTCATGGTCTACGCCTACGCGAAAGACCCAGGCCACGCACTCGATGCGCTGCGCGCGTGGATGCTGCTCATCGCCGGAGACAACGGCAAATTACTGCATGATATAGAGGGGAAAGTAACGCTCGGCAATGTTGAATTCCTGCATTGGCGAGCGGTCGGGGGCTTTCAGGGATACGCAGAACAAAACGGCAGCGCGTGGTACGTGGATCAGATGATCCAATACGCAGCGCGGGTACTGCCATAGGAGTTTAAATGAGCATAACCAATGCACAATTAGACGCCATTGACAAACAGCGGATGGAGATGTATTTCGACGACGTCAACCTTGGCGCGTTGGACCCAGACTCACTTTCCGTGATGATCAACGGCGTATATCAACCGGTCACGATCGACCAGCTTGCTGGCATCGTCAAGGAATGGCAGGAAGGCTTCACTATCATGGTCAAAGGTACCCTGATGGATGTCTCGCCGTCGTTCGTCAAAGGCACCCTGATGGCTGGCCAGCTCTTCAGCAAAACCGCGACAAGCGGCGATCTTTTCGTTGGCTTCGGCAACCGCAAGATCGACATGCGCGCGATTTCTGCCGAGCTGAGGCTGCATGAATACGGCGTTGCTGCAACTACTCGTACGACTGACTGGATTTTCTGGAAGTCAAAAGCGAAATTCAACAACACCGAATTCGGATACGGCGCAACGAAAGTCAAAAAGCTGCAGGTCGAGTTCACCATCTATCCAGACCTCGAAAAGGAACTGGATTTCCAATATGGTGGTTACGGCGACTACACAGCGATGACCTCCGAAGCGGTACCGGTTGGCGTCTGGATTTCTGCCGGCAAAGTCGCGCAGGTTCCAGGCATCCACCTGGCGGCGCTGTCTCTGGCGGCTGGACAACTCGAAGACCTTCAGGCCTTCGCGGCATATGCTACCGCGGGTGATGTAACGGCTGCTGTAAACAACGGCTCTAACATCACTTCCGGTGCAACCACGATCGCTTACGATACTCTCGCAGGCGGTACCATCGTGGCCGGCGACTACATCAAGATCGACAACGAGTACATGTGGGTCGTTTCAAAAACCGACACCGAGTACACCGTCAAGCGTGCAGTCTGGGGCTCAACCGCAGCATCGCATCTCGACAACGCGGTCATCACAGTACAGAAGAACGTCTCTATTGTCCGGGTCACAAACTGGGCAACATGGGCATCGTCTTCCACTGCTGACGTCACTGTTGGTACTACCTTCGGCGGTACCGGCACAGCGTTTATCGGACGGTTTGCGCATGTTTCGAGTGGGTCTTCAAACGGCACCGCAACGGTGAACACGAAGGCGTCTCCGAATCTCGTGCTTACTGCCGCATGATGAGACATAACCAAGAGACATAATGCGGTACGCAGGCGCGCTCACTTTCATCAAAGATAAGGTCCGAATCAAGGACGTGTATACTTGTATGGAAGCGTCGCGCCTGTTTCTCGAAGCACAGGAACTCAGTCGGAAGGGCTTTAAAAAGTTCCTCCGCTGGTTCCTAATGCTTCATTATCTGAAACGTATGGTGAGCGCTCTCACCGGAAAGAAGGCGCGCTTCTGGCAGTTGTTTGGCGTTCATTGTCTGATGGATGCGGCCGGATTCAAACGCAATGACCAGGATGTAGACTCTGCCGAGGACTCACTCGGCCGGGCCTGTTACTGGATCGGCGCGAGGCTTGGGCAGACTCATGAAAGTATCTGCTCTGACCTGTCCGTCGACCAGATTCAACCAACCATCTTTGAGATAATGAAGTATGACCTTGAGAAATCAAGAAACATGATTATGGCGCACCACGCGCCCGAGCATTTCCTGAACATCATTCAGGAAGAATTCAACAAGCTCAACTATGAGCTGAGACACACATCACGGCAGATCACCGACAAGGTCGAGAAGGTGCGCGCACAGATCGACCGGTACGGCCGGCCGCAAAACAACTTAGCCGCAGGACTAAGACAACCCTGCTGAGGTAAAATGTCAGACGGTAACAAAATAGAAATCGACGGCGTCCGGTTCAAGGTCGAGGCAGATTTATCCAAACTCGATCAAGACCTGAAGAAAGGCGAAGGCAAAGCCAAGGCCGGCGGTGAATCGTTAGGCAAGGCCGCTGGCAAGGGTTTCGATTCGAGCCTGAAGAGCGACGTCGACAAGACGCTGAAGGACGTTCAGGGCAAGGCTGAATCGAGCGGATCTGCGCTGTCGAGTATTTTCGGGAAGATCGGCGGGGCCATTGCTGGCGCGTTCGCTTTAGACAAAATAAGCTCTTTCTTCAGAGAATCCATGAAGCTTGCAGCGGAAGCGCAAGAGGAAATGGGAGGGCTGTCCCAAGAAGTAAAAAACGTAAACGAAGATTTCGAAAAGATGACCGACGGATCTTTCTGGAAAAAATTCCAGATAGGAGTCGGCACTGCAATAAACGCAATTATAACAGGATTCAAATCCGCCCTTGTCGCGGCTAAAGATTTTATTTTCGGTCAAGACCCAAATCGCATAGTAACAACCTACCAGCGCGCGCGTGATGGTCTGGCAGAGATGGGCAAGGAGCTTGATAAACTCAGCGCCATAAACAAGAGAACAGACCTTGAAGAAATTAAGCTCATTGAGACAAAGGAACTTCTTAAAAAGAAAGTCAAAGAGCTTGGATTAGATTACGACAAGCTGGCTGCATCCGCAAAGAATTTTGCAGAAATTTCAGAGCGCGCTAACAATGCAATGCGCGATCAATCGGCATCTCGTATTGACGAGCAACGTAAGACGATAGCCGAAAACAAGCGCAACCTGGATCAAATTATCTCTGAGACAAAGAGGTATTACGGTAAAGATATCCGCGCAGATTCTATACCTGTAATTAACGGCATTCAGACACCAGGCTTAGGCTCATACCAAAGTTTACTCGAATCAAGAGCAAGCGAAGACGCTCGGAGTAAGGATGCTGATGCTGAACGGATGAGGCTCTATGCAACTGAGCAACAAAAGAAGGAAGAACTTTCAGGAAAATCGAACGAGCGCCTTATCGAACAAAGGTTTATCGAGGCGCAAAAGCGAGTAGCTGAAATTGTAAACAACTACAACTCTACCTTAAAAAAAATCAATCAAGATGTAAAGGCTGGAAAGCTCAAAGGCTCTGACATCCTTTCGGCTCGCAATGACGCGAACGACGATTTTGAAAGCAGATTGGATTATGAAAAACAGTCACTAAATCGAATGTATGCGGAGTACATAGAGGACCAAGTTGCCGCCAGCAAGCTTGCGATCGACAGGCAAACAAAAGATGCCATAGATGCGCAGAAAGAAGCGCTCAATGCTCAATTTATTACTGCGGAGGAATACGAAGAGAGAATACAGAGAATTAAGGAAACAAATACCAGAAAGAACGCCCAGCTTTATGCTGAGAGTTTTCAGAAAACAATGCAGGCGGCGCAGGCAACTACTACAGGCATAGCGCAGTTCATCAAGGCTAAAGATATAGGGTCATCCCTATCTGCACAAGGCAACGTACTTCAAGGCCTTTCCGGGTTCAAAGAGTTCGCACCGGCCCTGGGCGTGCTCGGGCCAATCGGCGCCGGCATCGGTGCGCTCGGCGGCATATTCACGACAATCTTTGGCGACTCAGAAGCCAAGCGCGCAGAGGCCGCACGGCAGCAGGCAGAGAGAGACGCAGCGGCTCTCAAGGTTCTCCAGAATCAGGAGAAGCACCAGAAAGACCTTTTGGAGTTCCAGAAAGCCCAAGCGAATCTTCCATTCAAAGACCTGCAGCGCGAGCTGAGAATCATCGACATTCAGGCGCAGCAGAAGCGTCTTTCAGGCGGCACCGCCGATGCAGTAGAAGCCGAGCGGCTTCAGCGGACATCCACGGCAATCAGCGGTGTCCTGAAGTCGCAGTCAGACACCTTCACCGGCGGCGTGTTTTTCAACGATTCCGCCAGGTCGCCAGAGGCCCTGTCAGCGGCTCTTGGTGACGTCGACAAGTACGGCCCATCGATGAACCTGCTCTCTACGATCATCAACGACGTGGCAGCGACGCGCGACACATCCGGTGAGAAAACCGGCTTCGACTTCTACAACCAGCGCATGGACAGGGTACGAAGCCTGTCACTGCCTCCGCAGTTAAAAGCCGCGGCATTGGATTTCATCGCGTCAGTTGCCGCATCGGCATTCTACCGAACCGCTCGCGACAATGGCATTGCTGATGCAAATTTGGCCTACCTTGCAGAAGCCTCAAAAGGCACCATGGGTTCGACGTATGGTGCGCAAATCTTCAGGGCCGCGCAAGGTTACGAAGGCCTTCTCGGTGGCCGTGGTATCAATCAAAGCACATCAACAATCGACAGCCTTGTTGGTGAGTTCACATCCGACGCCTCAAAAATCGAGAACCTGCTCGGGCTCTTTGAGAGGCTGAATCAAACCAACATACAGATTCAAGAGAACACCAAGAAGACCGCCGACAGCACGACGAAACTTGTGGAGACCCCTACTCGCACCGCGTCACTCATCGACATCACCCGCGGCGTCTTTCGGTCTCTGGGTCAGTCAATCACCCCGCGTCTGCCCGGCCCCATCGGTCTACCTGACGGCGTGCGCGAGTCAGTGATGGCTATAGATATCCACAAATCTCTTCAGGAGCGCAGCCTAAACCGGCTCGAAGACCTGGTATCCATTCAGCGAGACTCGCGGCAATTTCTGGCAATCATCAGCAAGGCGCTCGCTGAAGGGAAGAACCCAAACAGCGACTGGCGCATTGAATTGGAAGACTTATATCGGAGGGTAATTTCTACATGATCGCACCGGGCAATATCAATCTTCAGGACGTTATCCGCATCCGGTGCAACCGGCGCAAGGTTGGATCGCCGACGTTGAATAGCCAACCGGGCGCGCATAGCGGCACGTCGAGAAAGTACATCCCCGGCTATGCTGATTCGAGTATCGTCTACCTCGACACGGTTTCTGGGAATGATTCAAACGACGGCAGCACGGAGCTACTCGCTAAGCTGACCTATACCAGCGCGGCCACGGCGGCAGGTACTACAAAGAAAATCAGGGTCATAAACAACGGCGCGGCGCTATCCACAAATATCAATAAGCCCACAGAGATGAAGCGTGGGGTTAGCGGGACGATTTCGAGTAGTCTCACTGATCCAATAAACTCTCTCACAGCAGCGGCAACACCCGCATGGACAGCAGGTACACCAAAGAGCGTTGCATGGTCTCCGAAGCTGAAAAAGTGGTGCGCTGTATCTAATACAGAGATCACATCTTCATCCGATGGCGACACATGGACGCTTGAAGAAACCGTAACCGGCACAGTGCTTTCCATGATAAAATGGGTTAAAGAGACTGAATCATTTTACACAGTCGGAACTAACGGCAAGCTTTATTCGTCTACTGATGGCAGTGCATGGATACTACAAACTTTAGGCACAGAAAGCCTTGCGTCTATATTTTATTCACAGCTACAGGATTTGTTTATCGTTGGGGCTACTGGCTGTGTCTATACATCGGAAGACGGTGAAACATGGCAAAAGACTTTGATAGATTCTGTGGTAATAATAACAGGCTTCGCCGAAATGGGGACAAATATTTACGGCCCAACTACGGACGGTGAATTATTTACTTCTGCCGACGGATATACATGGACAAAAACAACCCCGTTCGGCAGCTACGGTATCGAGTCTTTCGGCTATATGCCAAATGTCGGCTTGTTAATTGCCGCAGATTTGGACGGTGAAATTTTCAGCAGCGCAGACGGGTTGACTTTTACAAGCCGTCGCAGCGCATCAGGGTCACCGGTTTATAACTTTGAGTATATCCCGGAAACTGGCTATGCTGTAGTCTGTGAAGAGAGAACTTTGATACGGTCAACAAACGGAACATCATGGACGGCAAGCGGCACTTTGGCAGCCTACCCCTCAAGCAATCGTATTTTCGGCCTTTCATATTCTCCGCTATTCGGGAGATTGATGACCTGCGGAGGCGGTGGGGTTTCTGACCGGATCACAGCTTTCGGGCCATTGTATGCTAACACCATCAGCGCACCGATTGCAGGTTTTACCATTCAGGCCATGCAATACAGCGGCACCATCACCGCCTATAACTGCACGATGCGCCAACCCGGCACCACGGCCGCGCTCTCTCTTGACTCCTGCCGAATCACAGAAAGCGGCGCGCATATCTCAAACAACGCGCAGGCGCATTTCGGCAATCTCATAGAAGGTGACTTCAATGTGCACGGAGTGCCAGCCTCACAGAACGCAATCTCCCTGAATTGCAACACCATCACTGGAAAGCTGTCAATCTTCAACAGTTCATCCACGACTTACGAGCAAATCAGAGACAACATCATTGAGGGCGGATTCTACGCGAACTATGCAACGATCATGCTCTCTGGCAACCTGAGGGGGACGAACACCAACGGCGTGCTCTCAAAATCGGTTCGATACGATGACCCGGTTTTCGTCGACACGACCGACTATAAGCTGAAGCGCAAATCACAAGGCGATTCACAGGATTCGCCGCTCGTCGCTGCGGCGGCGTATTACGTCAACGAACAGGGCGAGCAGCGCGACCTCGGAGCATGGTCTCTCGATGACAGCGCCCTGCCCCTGGAATACGGTCACACGTTCTTTATCAGAAAGCCAGCAGGCCAAGGGCTCAAGCCTAAGAAGGTCCCAGCGGCCTCTGCAGATCAGGGAATCGATGGGGTATGGGACGGAACGAACGAACCAGCCCGCGCGTCAGAACACCTGACTTTCACCTGCACATCTGTGCCGATGGCAGACCTTGTGGCACAAGATTTCATCGAGTCTTTGGACGATCTTACTTGTGAGGTCACTCTCGACCCTAAGGAGGCTGCGCCGACTACTCCGATCGTTGTGAACGGTAACCATTCAGCAGGCGTCCCGGTTCTCAACATCGACGCATCCACTACAATCAAATCCGGTATGGTGCTCACGATTTCCGGTGTGTCGTATTACATTCTGTATACGATCGGCGGTGCAAGCGTGACGCAGCTCGTCCTTCATAAGCCGCTCGAATCATCGGTCTCAGACAACGCCTCAATCACACCTAATGACCCCGTTGGCGACGGTGATTACATCTTCATGCCGCAGCAGAGAGAGACGCCGAGACCACAGGCACAAGAAAAAGACGCCGTATTAAATCTCACATGGGCATTCGTGAGGCAGTACCCGCAGATATGATCCTGCTGAACGACATTCTCGACATCACGAGAGACGTCGTGCGCGTTAAGTCTGACGACGCGGCATGGTCTGACATCTTCGGCTTGATCGCCAAGAAACGCGATTACGTGATAAAAGACCCAAATGGAAGGTATAATCCATTCGCGCCGCGCGGGTATCTGAACCACAACACATGGCGCGCAATGTCATTGAGGGAGACCGACGAGTATGGCGCCACAATATTCGACGGTCAAATTTACGACGTAAAGGCCAACGACGACGGCAAAAAGAGAACGCTCGTTCTATCGTGCCGCGACCCGCTCGGGGTAAAGCTCGATATCCCCGTGAACATGTGCGACCTCGAAACCTTCGACGGTTGGAAGGTCGACGCTTACACGCCTGCAGGTTCGAGCACCGTTGCATTATCGGCTATCTCTGGAAGCCCTGCGGATATCCCGGTAAATTCTGTTGTTTCATTCAATGACGATTACTCGCCGAGCTACAAGGTCACAGCGGTCGATACTGGCACCGATACGATTACTTTAGATCGCGAACTCGTCGAAGAACTCACAGGAGACACGCCTGTCAACGTAGCGGTCCCGACGCTTGAAACGCCAACGGGAGCATTGAAGCGCGCATTAACTACCGCGGGAATTGCGGGCAGACTGGACGCGTCTTTCTCAATCATCGACCTCTCCGACGCTGCAAACAATCGAAAGCTATGGTTTTACATCCGCCCTGAGCATAAGGTCAAACTGCGCGACTTCATTGCGCAGGTTATGGAGTTCGGCGACATTTACATTTCCGTTGCTCAAAACGGCATCGTTTCAGCCCGTCGCGGCCTGAGATCGGACAGCCAGAGAAACCTTCGCAGAATCACGGGCGCGGAATTTATCGCGCCGATGGAAGGGCCGCACTATGACACATCACGCCTGATTTATGCTTACGATGTGGTTTTTACAGTCCCTTCAAGCTTGATCTCTACAGGCGCCGCGTTAACCGGTGACGCTCGCAAAATCTCTAATGAGGTCACAGCAGAGACTCTGGCAGAATACGCGGCAACAGACGTCTGGCGGATGCCACAAACACAAGCCTCCAGCGACATCAGAGAATACACGATTCTTTACGCTTCGGAATCTTGCGCCCGGTATTTTGCCGAGCGCCGACTTCAGTATTTCGGAGTTCCACGGCCAAGAATAAAAGCGCCCATGAAACGCGCTCAATCCGGTCGCCATGACAAGAAATACAGCATCAACCTTTTCGATGATTTTTCAGTATCGTATCCCGTAGCCAAAGGCGTAAACTCAGATCAACTGAACGCCGTGGTTGTATCTTACAACTACAACTTTGACGCGCGAAAATATGACTACGTAGAACTCGAACTTACGGGCGGCGCTGAGCCAAACACAGAAACTTTTGTAGAAGGAGAAGAGGATATGAAAACAGGGGATGTATTCATGCACGCAGGAGCAACGGCGCGGGATGGTTCGCTTGCCTGCGACGGCTCGGCGGTGTCTCGCACCACCTACGCTGCGCTTTTCGCGGTAATTGGCACCACTTACGGAACGGGGAACGGTTCAACGACGTTTAACCTGCCTGACATGCGCGGGCTTTTCGTGCGCGGTGCTGGATCACATGGGACCATGACAAAGGCTGCAGGGGGTGCGTTTAGCGGTGGATCAGTCGGAGCTACAAGTAATGACGCGCTCCAAGGTCATTATCACAATCTAACAGCTGACGAAGTTGGAAACGGCGGGTCAACGCCGTATGCGTTAACCTCAACAGTAGGAAGCATAAGTTTTGCAACTCGGGTAAAAGGCCCTATAACCGACGGCACCAACGGAACACCACGTACCAGCAACGAGACAAAGCCCGCATCGATCTCCCTGCTCTATTGCATTAAAACCTAATGGAAGCGCTTGAAAAAATTGCAGCCTCTGCCGCGACCGCAATCCTGAGCGGCGCGGCAGGATGGTTCAGCGGCAAGATCGCGGCGGCGCGCGCGGCCGGGAAACAGGAAGCTGAGTTCAAGGCGCTGCAGCACACCGTCGAGACCCAGAACGAGATTATGCATAGCCGTGTGACGAAGATGCAAAGCGAATTCAATATGCAGCTTTCGGAGCTGAATTCACGCACGATCGATCTCTTGAAGCAGGGATCAAAGCTCGAAGGCATTATTCTCGGCAAGGGGGCGCCATGACAGAATCAGGGATTATTATTCAGATGAACGCGATCGCAGTGAATCGCGTTTACCAGACCGAAATCAATGATCGATGGGCTTCTAAGCTCTGCATGTGGCTCTGCGAAATGTGGATGGCTTGGAGCCTGCTCAAGCGCAAAAACCCGGATTTAAAGCCATTCACTAAAGCCGATCTGGATCACCTCAACAATGAGTGCATCGCAAAAGGTGGCTTGAAAAAGCTGACTGCTGAAGACTCAGACAACGGCTTTGTCGCGAACCATGAAATCAACGCAGAATGCGTCGGGCTCAAGGGCTTCAAGAAAATCTACGAACCGATAGACGCTGCCAAGTGCGTGAACCTCATCCAGTGGGGCGCCATCATCGAGCTGCGCGACGATGGCCGGCATTCTATGCTCGCGATCGGCTGGTATGTCGAGAACGGCAAAACCTATCTCAACATGTTCGACCCATGGAAGCAGACTAACGATGGCCGTTTCGATTGCGCCAGGAATATGACTCAGCGCTTCGTAAATGGCGCATGGGCAGACAGCCGTTCGGTTGAGTCGTTCGCCTGGTATTATAAGGTAGGAACGAGCCCTAAGTGGATCGAATGATGAGACATAACACGGAGGATCAATGAAGAAAGATACATGGTTTGCAAGGCACGCAACGGATCTGGCCTTCATTTTCGGCATAGCGCTGATAATAGGCGCCGCCCTGCTATACGCATTTCCACCGCAGGACAAAACAGGCAGCGCCGCTTCTGGCAGTGGCTTCGTCCTCCCTTTCGTAATCGTGCTCGCCACGATCGGCCTCGTGCTCGTTCTCTTGGCTTTTGGGCTCAAGGATGTCGTCGTCGCATACTTCCGCAGCAAACAGCCAAAGGTCACGGAGAAATCTGAAGAACCACCAGCTGGAGGCGCTTAATGTGGTGCCTCAGCGATCGGTTGCCCTGGCGCATCGCCCTGGTTATCGGCCTTTGTGCCGCTCTCGGCGTTGAAACACGCTGCGCCTCCGCCCCGACAACCCGCGAGACGGTACAGGCTGAACAAGACCTCGACGATCTGGAGGATTTCATTGACGAGTCTGATGCACAACCAGAGAAAAAGGCCACTGCCAAGAAGAAGGTCGCTGAAGTCAAAACTACAGTAACGAACCAGGGCGCGGCGATCGAGAGTATGCGCAGTGAGATTGAAGACCTATCCGGATACCGCTGGAAGTTCTTTGCTTCTGCGGCAGGCAATATCCTTCTGGCCTTTCTCTGGCTGAGGAAGTAATGCAAACAGACCTTCTCGACGAAGAGGAAAATGCGGCTATAAATGAAGCTTCAGCGATTCTACGTAAGTATTTCAGCGCCTACGTGATTCTGGCTGAAGTCACCAAAGAAGGCGGTAATGTGACCTATTGCGGCGAACGAGACGGAAGCCCAAACGCCGTTATTGGCCTAATGGAACGCTATAAAGTGCATATGCTGCGCGATAAAGAATAGGTTCGGTTTCACGTAGGGGGTCTGCCCCTACGGGCCGATTTCGACTTGACGCGGCCCGTTTTTCGCTAACCTGTCGGCGGATGTCAGAACTCGCCGTCATCGTGAACCGGGTGTCATCGGCCCGCCAGGAAGAAGGCTTTAGCCTGGAAGCGCAGAACGAACTCAACGAGCGGTACTGCGCGCAGAAGAAACTCGACCTGGTCCGCATCTTCACCTTTGCTGAATCCGCAGGCGATCAGAAACAGCGACACGAGCTCGAGAAGGTGCTGCAGTTCATCAAAGAAAAACGGGTCACTCACCTCGTCCTTGAAAAGACCGACCGGCTTCTGCGCAACATGACGGACTACGTGACGATGCAGCAGCTCATCCGCGATGGTCTGACTCTGCACCTGGTCAAAGAGAACCTTGTTCTGCACAAGGGTTCTGGCTCGACCGACACCTTCCTTTTTGACATCAACGTCGTCATCGCGAAACGCTTTCTCGCGAACCTCTCAGAAGAAACGAAGAAGGGGCTCGTGCGCAAGGTGAAGTCTGGCGGGTTCCCCATGCGCGCGCCCTACGGATACCACATGATCGAGAAAAAGCTGCAGGTCAACGACCAGGCGGCGGTCGTTCGTGAAATCTTCGCGCGGTACGCAACGGGCAAGGTCTCCATGCTCGGTCTGTCTGAATATCTCAACGCTGCCGGGATTCTGGCGCCGCGGGGTAAGTTCTGGCATGCTCAGGCTATCCATCGCATGCTGAAGAACCCTGTTTACATCGGTAAGATTCGCTGGCATGGTCAGATTTCAGAAGGCATTCACGAGCCGATCGTCGAGCAGTCGGTCTGGGATGCTGTGCAAGCGCGCATGCAGGAGACGACGCACACGACCACGGATCACACCTTCGCGCTCGGCAAGCTTATGAAGCTTTACAACGGCCGGGCTATGTCGGGCGAGATTCAGAAGGGTCACACCTACTACACCGGATGGGTGCAGTCGCGCGGGCAACGTGTGTACGTGCGCGAGCGTGACCTCTTTAAGATGATCGAGCCAGAGATTTTGAATCTATCCTGGACTGAGGCGTTTTCCAGCCAGATACTCGACGGCGCCCGCGTGTTGCTGCGCGAGATAAAGCAAGACCTCGAGCCCAGGATAAAGAGCATCGAGAAGCGCCTTGCCGAGACACGCGGCAAGATTGCCCGACTCCTGGACATCAGGCTCACGGGCGAGATCGACAAGCAGCTTTTCGACGAGAAGAACGCCGAGCTGCACAGCGTTATCAAAGAGAACGAGACCGAGCTCGCCGCGATGAAGCAGTCAGACAACAACGTCATGGTCGAACTGCAATCGATCGCCGACACGTTCCTGAACCTGCCTGAGCTTTACGCGAAAGCGACCGAGACTGGCAAAGGTGCAATCCTGAAAGACCTTGTTGATAAAATAGTGTTCAACGAAGACCGCACGGTCACTCTGCATTACGCCGAGCCGTTCAGCTTCTTCATATCGCCTGAGATTTTTGACATGAAGTCCGACCGGCTTCGGCCATCCGAAGCCGGTCGGATTTATCACGTTCTGCGTCCAGTAGTGGATGAATTACGAACTTGGCTGGCGGCCGCCTGATTTTGGGCGACATAACACCGTTTCGAAACGTAACACAAAGCGTTCTACTTTTCTGTCAAAAATTGCATATTTGCCTTTAAAATAGGCTTGCCTTGTTCTGGACATGTTCTAACCTCGTTCAACGTACTTCGCCCGGCCTACTCCGCCGGCGATGGAAAACTTAAAGATAACAGAGACTGCGGCGCGGTACGGTATGACGGCGGCGGCTTTCGAGCGGCTGCTGGCAAGGATTGGATGGGTTCACGATGGACAGGTTGCGGAGATTGCTGTCCGGCGTGGGTTCATTACGACAGACAGAAAGGTGACGATACTCGGGCAGGGGTATCTATTCGAGGCGAGCCGGGAGTGACACCCGGCCGGTTTTTTTGATGAAATATCCCGCTTAAATTTATCAGTTGGAAATTTCGCCAACAGCCATGCCTGCAAATGGGATTGGATTCGCATAGTTACCTGACTCGACAGTTTCTCCATCCCATTTAATATGTACAATCTTCTTGTTCTCAGACATCAAGAGAGATACGTTGGCTGTTCGGCCATTCATTGCTTTAAATACTCCGTTGACATTTTGTGATACTCTAACTGAATAGAGTCCATCGCTGGTAGGACATAATTCAATGAGTAAATAGTTTTGGGATGACAGCGAGCCTTTTTCGGTTCCAGCCCCAGTATAACATTGAGAATTATTTAAGTTCTCAAATTTTCCACCGTTGAATTGGCGTTTTACTCTCAATTCAGAGATGGCCACAAAAGAAGAATTTTCTTTCTGTAGAATTGCTGATGCAGACTTCATATCGCCTATCGTAGCTGGCACCGCTTTACTTTCCAATGAAATACACCTCATCAGACCCAAAACAAGCAATATCGTGACTCTTTTCATATTTAAATTCTCCTATATGGTTTCTTTTTCTGATCGTCGCATTGCCCGCCCGACCTGAAACTCTGCTTGATCCAGAATCTCATCCCGCGCGTGCATATCACCTTGACGAAATAGTTCGACCAACCGGACTTCTTGCGGGGATAATTTACCCATGTCGTCAAGCAGCATTTCCCCTTCTCCGTTCAATAGCCATTGCCAACGGACACCGAGCGCGGCCTGAAAGGCCATAGCGGTTGCTTGAGGCATGGTCTTTTTTCCTGATATCCAATCGCTTACGATTGATTGAGACATGCCAACCAGTGAAGCTAAAGCTGATTGCCCAAGTTGAAAATGACTTCTCATTATCTGTATTCTATCGCTTAGCACTTTTTTTGGCCTTTTGTGATTGACTGTGCGTATAATATTTATAGCTAAGCGATAATAAAGAATCGCTAAGCGAAGAGAGGATATGATAAGAATCGAAACACAACCCGAGACGCGAGAAGAGATTCGCCGCGCAGTAGACATCCGGTGTGCAGAGCTGGGGATAAGTCGCAGTGCCTACGCGGTGGAATACCTGCAAGCCGCGCCTCATGTGTTGAAATTCCTATTGGATGGTAAGACGCGCCCACAGACGCACCCTGAGATCATTAAGAAGGTGAACAAATTCACAGGCGCAACAATGGCGGCTTGGGAGAATTGACACATGCCTGACCAAGCCCACGAAGTGAACACAGCCGGTAAATCAGAGCAAGAATCAAAGGCTGGCGTTATGTCACATGATAAGCGATCACTTGCGGATGTGCTGAGTTCGAGTTCTCTTTACCGTGCACGTTTTTTCAGTCTTTTCCAAACTCTACAGAAAGTCCAGCGGGGAGAAATATGAGTCCCGACATATTCAGCGACCCTTACAGGCTCGATGAAGCCAAGTGCATCCGCTGCGGCATGCCTTCTTTTTCCGGTTCGTATTGTGAGCGCCATTCGCCAGCGGAATCAACTGGCGATCTTACCCGCTTGCAAAGACTTATGATGAATAAGGACGAGAACCGAAAAGCCTGCTTGTCATTCTCCGAAAGAACTGATCTTGCCGAGCGATACATTGAAGACTGCAAGCAAAAAGCCGAGCGCTATTTTCTCGGCGTAGAGATCGAGCAAGGAGCGAGGCTGTACTGATGAAACGCTGGAGAGACATGAGCCCTGATGAGCGCCGCGCGTATGCAACTGAGCGCAAGCGACGGAGTCGTGAACGGATTCGCAATGGCGAGAGTGTGGGTAATTCTCGGAGAAGTCGTGTCAACGAGGCGCGCGTGAAGCAGCTCACCGGCTTCGATGCAGTCTGGGAAAAGCTGAAAAAGAAACACGCCGGGAAACCGCGCCTGAAAAAATCCATAAAGCCGCCGATACTCCTTAACCCACCAAACGACAACCACTGGAAGCGCAGAAAAGGTAACAGCAATGAAGCTTGAAGAATTCATCATCGGTGCGGTGACATTTGCCTGTGCGGTATTTGTTTTGTCCATTCTGGTAATCGAGATCAAAGCAACGTATCGTCGTTTCCGTAAACGTAAGTCTCCGACGGTCGTTAGGGGGCTACGTTGAGACCAAAGTTTCGTTGCATTTACTGCGACACTGAATACCGATTGAATTTTGCAAACCGCTCAACCAAGGATCATTGCGGTCAGCAAGATTGCATAGACTCGCACCACAGAGTCACCGACGAGCGCAACAGATCACAGTCGAGATTTCGCAAACGCGCTCAGAAGATGCTTGCGGCTTCATAAATCAGAGGCAATGTTCAAGGAATAAACAGGAGAATACATGAAAAAAAAGAATCGTAACGGCGGAAAAACTTCACCATGGCTCAATTTATGGAGCACGCTGTCATTCATCTTTGGTGTGGTGAGTGCGTACTTCGCGATGCCAAAAGCACCAAAGAAAAAAGCACGCGCCAAAGCTAAGACCGTGAAAAGCAAGGCGAGAAAAATCGCACGTTCGCCACGGAAGGTCATCGCCAAGGCTGTGCCTCAGGTCTCTGTCGCTGCGCCAATAAAGCGCCGCCGCATTAAGACCGCTGTTGAAGCCATCGCCGCATAAACTATAAGTTCAGGATACTATGAGCCGCACAGATATCGTGGAATACATCAAGGATCATGGGCCGGTAACGCGTGCCCAGCTTTGCGCAAAGTTCAACATGACACCGCGCGCGTTCCGCACATGGATTCACGAACAGAATCTGGCGAAGGTTCCCATCGTATCCAGTGGCAAAGGATTCCACTATGCGAAGAACAGGGCCGACGCAGCAGCAGGTGCAAGACGACTTGCGAACCAAGCCAAGCACATGCTGCATCGGGCCTCAGCAATACTGAAAACTGACGTGAATAACGTGGTTAGAACACTATTTTGAAAATTTAAAAATCCCCGATGCGGCCGCCGTGGAAAGTGAGCCGCACCAGGGATGCACTCGGAGGTGCACATGGAAACAACAATCGCCGGTCAGCCCGGCAACGAAAATACGGAGTTTGCGAACGGCCTCATAAAAGGCCCCGCTGCTCCGACAGTGGGTCAGGAAACGGCGCGGGGGTCGTCAGTCGCAAACTCCGCCCTCGCGCCGGAGCCTGTTCATTTTGAACGCGGGACAACTGATATCGTCTTCGTTCTGACAGACGGTCAGATACGAAACTTCCCGGCAGACATCGGCGGCCGCCTGGCGTCCAACTACTTTTTCGAAAGCTTCCCCAAGAAGGTTTTTTCGATACACTTCGGCGAGTCGTGCTTCTACGTGAAGGACGGCAAGGTCGGCGCGATGCTGAGAATGACACGGATCGAGTTCTTTGAACTGATGCTTACCGCATTCAAAGAGCAACTTCGCGGCATGGTCAAGCCGGAGCCAGTTGAGCAGCAAGTGCTCTGGGGTATAGCATGAGTAACATCGTAAGCTTCGACGCAATCAAGGCGACAGCCAACGAAGCGCTCGAAATTGCCAAGTCAATCAAGGTCAACGATGCAGACTCCGCAGCGGCCGCCACTGGCAAGCTGAGCGAACTGAAGGCAATCGCTGACCGGGTTGAGAACATCCGCAAGGATTTGGTCGCGCCAATAGACGAAGAGCGCAAGCGCATTCAGGATATGGCGAAGGCGATATCTACGCCGATTGATTCAGCAAAAAGGAACCTCAGCGATGAAATTCGGCGGTGGCAGAACGAAGAACGCCTCAAGGCGGAGAAAGCCGCAGAGGAAGAACGAAAAGCCGCAGAAGCTCGCCTGGCCGAGACACTGGCAGATGACAACGCTTCAATCGAAGATGTCGAGAGAGTCACAGCGCACGTCGAGGTTGCATCAAAGCCGGTCAAGATGTCCAAGTCTTTGAAGCCATTGAAGACGCGCGAGAACTGGAAATTCACCGTCACGGATTTCAAGGCGCTCGTGCAGCACGCTCTGGCAACTGAGTCACTCTGGATGTTATCACCGAATGAGTCAGAGATCGGCAAGAAGGTGCGCGCGGCAAATACTCCACTGCGTCAGTGCCCCGGTCTGGAGATATACAGCGAGGAGGGATTAGGATGAGCGCTCTTGAAAAATTGCCAGCAGGTGCTTTGGTTGTGGATAATGACAAGCTGAAGCTGCTGCGTGACACAATCTGCAAAGGCGCAGACAACAACGAATTTTCGCTCGCCGTGCAAGTAATTCAACGCACCGGTCTTGATCCTTTCGCGGGTCAGATTCACTTCATTAAACGCTGGAATTCACAGCTCGGGCGTGAAGAAATGAAATCCCAAGTTGGCATCGATGGCTTCAGACTGATCGCACAGCGCACTGGTCAATATGCTGGCCAGCTCGGGCCAATGTGGTGCGGTTCTGACGGAGTCTGGAAGGATGCCTGGCTGAGTAACGACCCACCAGCCGCGGCGAAGGTTGGCGTATTGCATGCGCATTTCCGCGAGCCGCTATGGGCTGTCGCTCGTCTCGCAACCTACCAGCAGTTTACAAAGGAAGGGAAACCAAAAGGCCTATGGGGAAAAGGTGCTGATCTAATGATCGCAAAATGCGCGGAGGCGCTTGCACTCCGCAAGGCATTTCCGCAAGAACTTTCAGGATTGTACACCAATGACGAAATGCCGATCGAAGAACGTGATCCGGAAATACGTCCTGAAGTCTCAGCGGCTCAGGCAGAATTCGAGGCAAAGAAAGGCATAACAAAAACCGAACCCACAAAGGTACAGGAATTCACCCCGGAGCAAATTGCCGAAGCAGAAGCCCAGCGATTGAAGCAAGAAGAAGGTGAACGACGCAAGGCTCGTCTTGAAAAAATGCCGGAAGATGTGATATCCTACTTCAGAGAACAGAAGTTCAACGTCGGCAAAATGATCGCCATTCTCGATGAGAATGACGACGACCCGGTGCGTATCCGCGCATTCATTCAGGAAAGTAAAGAGGCTGCAATCAGCACCGGTGACTTGGCTGAACAATTGAAGGACGAGAAAGTCCCTACTTCCGCTTAAAAAATCAGCATCGGAATAAGGATAAAGGAGCAGAATCATGATGGGACATAACTCGGCTGTATTGATTAAGCCACGAAAGCCAACACCGGCGCAGATAGACTACGCCATTTGGATCGCAAAACAGCACTTCGGCAAGCGGTGCCTGATTCACGGCGAGGCCTGTCTGCTAAGGTCTGCGCTCATCGGATCGCACATCCGGCCGCGCGGATTAGAGTCTCGGCTCGCTGCGAACCCGCACAACATCATTCCGCTCTGCGTCTCCGAAGACCAGGCATTTGAGAAGGTGTCACCCGGTAAGCGGATAAGATACATCATCGAGCGCGTTGCGGGATTGAATCGATCTGATCTGAACAGGCTCACGCAGTGGATTGAGCTACTACGGTCCGACGCGGTCGCCCTAAAGATCGCAGTAGAATATTGAGCAAGGAGCAAATATGAAATTTCAAGGAAATCTGACAATAACTAAAGAAAATGCCAAGCAATATGAAGCCCTGACCGAAGTGGCCGGCTGGGTGTATGTGAGAGAGGGTGCCCGGTTCGCCGCGCCTGCCCTGACCGAAGTGTCCGGCTGGGTGGATGTGAGCAAGGGTGCCCGGTTCGCCGCGCCTGCCCTGACCAAGTCCGGCGGGGTG
>ERZ650311.283-NODE-283-length-34215-cov-14.908431_pt1 | contig 34215 bp, 27 predicted proteins | sample MGYA00376247_ERZ650311 | MGnify/ENA primary metagenome ERZ650311 (study PRJEB26733, sample SAMN07839324) | wastewater metagenome | biome: small river; feature: stream; material: water | place: USA: North Carolina | collected 2016-07-28 ...
CGACGATGTAATCGGTAATGTCACGACACGCCTCGGCGTGGTTGGCGTAGTCGTTCTGCCAGACCCGCTCCCTCTTCAGATTGAGGAAGAAGCGCTCCATGACAGCGTTGTCCCAGCAGTTGCCTTTGCGACTCATGCTGCCCGTCAGGCCATGGCGGCTCAGCAAGGCACGGTGGGCTTCGCTGGCGTACTGGGCGGATTCAACCGGTCGTCGCAACACCTTCTAACTGGAGGTTAGTATGGGGCGACCCGCAGGGTGGCAAAAGCAGGTGACGGGTCGAGAGGCGATGCGCTCGCCTGGCGCACCCTCGCTTTGCCGTGAGGTTGAGCGGCGGTTCTGGGCGCAGATCGCAACCGGCATCACGAGCGAGAAGGCGGCAGAAGCCGTTGGCGCATCACAGGCTGTAGGCTCGCGCTGGTTTCGTCATCGTGGAGGCATGCCCTTGTTCATGTCGAATGCGGTGTCCGGGCGGTACTTGTCATTTGCCGAGCGCGAAGAGATAGGAATGCTCCGCGCCCAGGGCGTTGGGGTGCGGGAGATTGCTCGGCAAACCGGACGAAGCCCATCGACGGTGTCGCGGGAGCGGGTTCGCAACGCCGCCACGCGCGGCGGCCAACTTGAGTATCGGGCGTCGGTTGCGCAATGGAAGGCGGAGTTGGCGGCCCGGAGGCCGAAGCCTGCCAAGTTGGTGACTGACCCGCGACTTCGGTGCTACGTTCAAGACCGGTTGGAAGGCAAGATGCATGACGCCGATGGCCGTGAGATTGTCGGGCCTGCGCACGCGCCCTTCAAAGGCCGGAACAAGCCACATCGGGGTAACCGCAAATGGGTCAATGGCTGGTCTCCTGAGCAGATAGCCCATCGGCTGCGCGTCGACTTTCCGGAAGATGAATCCATGCGCATCTCTCATGAAGCCATTTACCAGGCCCTTTACATTCAAGGTCGGGGGGCGCTCAAGCGGGAGCTGGTCAGCTGCCTGCGTACCGGGCGGGCATTGCGCGTGCCTCGGGCGAGGTCTCAGGCCAGGTCGTGGGCCCACGTCAGCGAGGAGGTGATGATCTCCAGCCGCCCCGCAGAAGTACAAGATCGCGCCGTTCCAGGCCATTGGGAAGGAGACCTGATCATTGGGCTGAACCGATCTGCGATAGGGACGCTGGTGGAGCGGTCCAGTCGCTTTACCGTACTTGTTCACCTGCCTCGGGAGAAGGGCTATGGGCAGGCTCCGCGAACCAAGAACGGTCCTGCCTTGGCCGGCTACGGCGCCATCACGATGGCCAATGCACTCAAACGAACGGTAGCGACCTTGCCCGCCCAGCTCTGGCAATCATTGACCTGGGATTGCGGCAAAGAGCTGTCGGATCACGTCCGCTTCACCATCGAGTCCGGGGTGCGTGTCTTCTTCGCTGATCCACATAGTCCGTGGCAGCGCGGCACGAACGAGAACACGAATGGACTTCTGCGGCAGTACTTTCCAAAGGGAACAGATTTGTCCCGTTGGAGTGCTCAGGAGATTCAGTCCGTAGCCAACACGCTCAACGCACGGCCACGCAAGACGCTCGGATGGAAGACTCCCGCAGAAGCCTAGAACGACTACCTAAAATCCGCGCAGCAATCCGGTGTTGCGACGACCGGTTGAATCCGCCCTGCCGACCCGCCAGCCCAGGATGCGCCGTGCGAAGACGTCGATCACGAAGGCCACGTACAGCCATCCCTGCCAGGTCGAGACGTAGGTGAAATCGCTGACCCACAGTTGAACCGCCTGAGTTGTTGTTTTTGCCGTTACGCCCAGCGGCGACCGAGGCCGTCGGTCAGCGGAATGTGCCGGGAGTCGGCGTGCTGAGGCTGGTGGTGTGGAGATCGAAACATCCGCGGCGTCGGTCTTCAAAGAAGCATTTCAGGGTGTAATCCACAGATCGGAATGCGATTTCGTCCCAAGGAATGTCGCTTTCGCCGACCAGAGCGGCTTCGAGCGATTCCTCGCCGGGATTGAAATCGAGGTGCAGGAGCTTTGCGCGGTAGATGATGTGGATCTGGCTGATGTGCGGGATGTCGACAAAGGTGAACATCGTGCCAAGTTCGATCCGCGCACCGGCTTCTTCCAGGGTTTCACGCAACGCGGCCTCGCCGCAGGTTTCGTTGTTTTCCATGAAGCCGGCCGGTAGGGTCCATTTGCCGTAGCGCGGTTCGATGGCGCGCCGGCACATCAGGATTTTATCTTCCCAGGTGGCAATGGCTCCAACGACGACCTTCGGATTTTGGTAATGGATCGTGCCGCACTGGTCGCAAACGTGTCGGGGCAGGTTGTCGCCGGGGGGGATTTTGAGACTTACCGGCGCGCCGCAGTGGGAGCAGAAGTTCATGGCGGTCGTGTGTGCGTGGACAGTAGTGCAATTCTAATTCAAGGTTAGGGTCTTGCCCGCTATGTCGGCCGCTCGGCGGCGCGATTCAAGACTGTATCGCTTCTTCCGATAATGGGAAGCAGACAGTTTGTGGCTGCGAAAATTGAACGGAACTTAAATGGTTGTGCCACTCGACGTCACAAAGTTCGAACATTTGAAGGCTTCCGGCGATCTCCCGTCGCCGAAAGGGGTTGCGCTTGCGATCATCCGGCTGATCCAGCAGGAAGATAGCTCGATGGGCGAATTGGCCCGCGTCATAAAGACCGATCCGGCGTTTGTCGGACGCCTGATCAAGGCGGCCAATGGCTTGGCGGGCTATAACCGGCGCTCCATCGCGTCGGTTCAGGAGGCCTTGATGGTGCTCGGCTTGCCAGCGGTGCGGACCCTGGCGCTGGGTTTCTCGCTGCTGTCCTCTTATCGGGACGGCAACTGCAAGAATTTCGATTACGGACGTTACTGGACCGGCTGCCTGGTATACGGGCTCACGATGCAGGCCGTTACGCAGCGGACCCGTGTCGCGGCGGCGGAGGAGACATTTTGTCTCGGCTTGTTGGCGCGGGTTGGGGAGCTGGCGCTGGCGACGCTTTTTCCTCAGGATTACTGCAAGGTTTTGCAGCAGACCGTCGAGTACCGCGATATGCCGCTGGTGGTGCTGGAGCAGCGGGCTTTTGCCCTCAATCACCGGGAGCTGACTTCAGCGATGCTTTCCGATTGGGGATTGCCCAAGGTGTTCCACGAGCCGGCCTATTTTGCCGAAATGCCGGAAGAATCGGGCTACGCGGATGGTTCGCGCGAGTTTGTTCTTGTGCATTCGCTTCATTTTTCTTCTTTCGTCTCAGAGGTTTTTCTGGCCGCGGACGTTGAGCGACCGAGTTTGATGGGCCGCTTGTTCGAGATCGGCGCCCGCCTTTCTCTCGACGCGGCTGCCGTCAATGAACTGTGCGACGGCGTGGTGCGGGAATGGCAGGCGTGGGGCAGCCTGCTGGAACTGGAAACCTTCGAGATGCCGTCCTTTGGCGAACTGGCGATTCGTGGCGAAGTGATTGCCAACAGTCTGGCGAGTGTCGACAAGGTGCGCATGGAGGCGCTCGGTGCCGAACCGCGGATCATGCCGGTGGAGGCGGGGGGAAGACCGCTTGCCGTGCCGGCGGGCGTGGTGCAACCGATGCGGGTGTTGATCGTCGACGACGATGCGTCGATGCGGGCTTTGGTCCGAAAGGTTCTCGAGGTGGTTGGCCATCAGGTTATCGAAGCGGCCAATGGACGAGCGGGCATGGAGATGGCGCTCGAGTTTCAGCCACAGTTGATGATCGTCGATTGGGTGATGCCCGAGATGAGCGGTCTGGAGCTGACTCGGGCGCTACGCCAGACGAAGATCGGACGCGGCATCTACATCCTGATCATGACCAGTCTTGAAGACGATGATCGGTTGATCGAAGCCTTTGAGAACGGCGTCGACGATTTCATGAGCAAGCCGATCAATCCGCGGGTGCTCGCAGCCCGTCTGCGCGCCGGGCAGCGGGTGATCCGCTTGCAGCAGGAGCTGGATCGCGATCGCGAGGAAATCCGGCGTTTTGCCGCTGAGTTGGCCGTATCCAATCGTCGGCTGCAGGAGGTGGCCCTGACCGATTCCCTGACCGGCTTTCCCAACCGGCGTTATGCCATCGAACGGATGCAGCAGGAGTGGTCTGTGTCGTCGCGTACCCGCCGGCCTCTGTCGGGCATGGTCATCGACGTGGACCAGTTCAAGTCCTACAACGATACCCACGGGCACGATGTCGGCGATGCGGTGTTGCGGCAGGTGGCGACCTCGATCAAGGGCGCGCTGCGGGCGCAGGATATCGTCGCTCGGACCGGTGGCGACGAATTTCTGGTGATTTGCCCCGATACCGGGTTGGACGCGGCGGTGGCGTGTGCCGAACGGGTGCGCTTTGCGGTGGAAAGCACGCCGCTCAAGACCGCGGGCGTGACGCTAAACATGTCGGTGAGCATTGGTGTGGCAACCCGGGATACGGTCATGACGGATCCAGACGCACTGATCAAGCGCGCGGACCAAGCGCTCTATCTTGCCAAAAACAAGGGGCGCAATCGCATCATGACCGCTCAGTCCTTGCGCCCGGGGCCCATCGTTCCGCCTCGTTGAGGCGGGTCGGTCGGAGCGGCGTGATGCGGGCTCCGGTCGGTTTAAGGGGGCGTGTACGCGGGTCGGGTTCGCTTGTAGGCGATTTTCTTACCTGTGTTTACGTGTTGCCCTTACGTAATTTTCCGCGGCCCTCGAATGGTGAATCTTGCCGGTGAACGGCAGAATTTGCCGCATACAAATAGAGGTTTGCCGAGGAGATCACCATGCGCGCCAATGCTATGCAAGACGAGATCAGAGAGCTGAATCTTGCTTATCTGATGCTGGCCCAGCAAATGCTGCGGGAGGACCGAGCCGCCGCGATCTATCGTCTCGGGATTGGCGAAGAGGTCGCCGATGTGCTTGGCGCCCTGAGTTCTGCCCAAGTGCTCCGGATGGCGAATTCGAACATGCTGATCTGCCAGTTCCGCTTCAATGACACCATGTTGGTCGACCTGTTGTCGTCCCACGGTCGGGAGCGCGGCGCCGCCCATCTGCATGCGGCAATCCTCGCTGCGGGTCGGCCGGTGGCAAACCTTGCTTGATCCAGATGGCCGCGTGGCGGGAGGTGACCGTGCGTAACAAAAGCGTACTGCAGGAGGCCCAGGATATTCAGAAGGCGGTCGAGTTGATCCGCCTGGGTGCCCGCATGCAGATGCTGGAAGCCGAGACCGCCATCAGCCGCGAACGTCTCCTCAAGCTGTACAAGGAAGTGAAAGGGGTTTCGCCTCCCAAGGGCATGCTGCCGTTTTCCACTGACTGGTTCATGTCGTGGCAGCCGAACATTCATGCTTCCCTGTTCATGGCGCTGTATCGTTTTGTGAAAGTCCACGCGAAGCTCGACGGGTTGGATGCCATCGTGCACGCGTATCGCCTTTATAACGAACATGTCGAGTCCTTCGAGATGGAGCAGGTGCTTTCGCTTACGCGGGCGTGGACGCTGATCCGTTTCTTCGATGCCAAGCTTCTTCAGTCGGCAAAATGTACCTGTTGCGGTGGCGAGTTCGTCACGCATGCCTTCGACCCCACCCGCGACTATGTGTGCGGCCTGTGCCATGTGCCTTCCCGTGCGGGTAAAACCCGGCGGATTCAGGCCGGCGCGGAGGTCGCCGCTCCCTGAACCTCCCTCCGAGGTGTTGATGAGGTTATGCCGCCGGTTTGCTCTGGCGGCATTTTTTTTGGCGCTGTCCGGTGACGGCAGGTTGGGGCGGGTGCTCAAGTTTCTTCAGGCAGGGCCGATATCGCCGGTGAAGAGTTATGCACCTTGGCGGGCGCTCTGACCGTCTGCCTTTCGACTGAGGTTTCGGCGATGTTTCTGATCATCGGCTACGTCATCATCCTGGCTGCCGCCCTGGGCACCTATGCGGTGCACGGGAGTCTCGGCGCGCTGTGGGTTCCCACCGAATACATCGCGATCGTCGGTCTGACCATCGGTGGCTTTGTTGCCGGTAACGGGCCGAAGGCCATCAAAGGGACGATTGCCGCGCTGCCTACGATATTCAAGGGCTCGCCCTACAACAAAGCGTTTTATATCGACGTGCTGTGCATGCTTTACGAAATTCTGGCCAAGGTCAGAAAAGAGGGGCTGATGTCCATCGAAGGGGACATCGAGAATCCGGAGGGCAGCCCGATTTTCTCCAAATATCCGGCATTTACGGCGGACCATCATGCGGTGGATTTTCTCTGCGACTACCTGCGGATGATGGTGGGCGGCAACCTCAACGCGTTCGAGATCGAGAATCTCATGGACATCGAAATGGAAACCCATCACCACGAAGCCCATATTCCGGCGCATGTGGTTTCCAAGGTTGCCGACGGGGTGCCGGCATTCGGTATCGTCGTGGCCGTTATGGGCGTGGTGAACGTGATGGGTTCGGTGGGGCAGCCGCCGGCGGTGCTCGGCAAGATGATCGGCGGCGCGCTGGTCGGTACCTTTCTCGGGATTCTGGTTGCTTACGGTTTTGTCTCGCCGGTGGCGGGGCAGTTGGAAAGCAAGATCGAGGAGGGGGGCAAGATCTACCAGTGCATGAAAGCGGTGCTGCTGGCCAGCATGAACGGATATGCGCCCCAGGTAGCGGTGGAGTTTGGCCGCAAGGTGCTGTATTCCTCCGACCGCCCGGGCTTTGCCGAGCTGGAAGAGGCTATCAAGAGCAAGAAGTGATGAGTGCCCCGCTGAGGCGGCGTGACTTGCCGCAGTCTTCCCGGCTTGCTGGATCGATGCCATGAGTGACGATACCCAGCAGCCGATTGTCGTCAAGAAGATCAAGAAAGGCGGCGGCGGTGCGCACGGAGGTGCGTGGAAGATCGCCTATGCCGACTTCGTGACAGCCATGATGGCCTTTTTCCTGTTGATGTGGCTGCTGGGTTCGACCGCCCAGGGCGATCTGCAGGGGATTGCCGACTTCTTCAATTCTCCACTCAAGGTGGCCATGAGCGGAGGCTCCGGGGCCGGCGACGCGACGAGTCCGATTGCCGGCGGCGGGCAGGATCTGACCCGTTCTGTCGGGCAAGTCAAGCGCGGCGATGTGGACGGCAGGCGTTCGCTCAACATCGAGTCGGCAAAGGGCGGGACCAAGTCGGTCGGCGAAGAGGGCAACGATGTGGCGAAGAAGGCGGAGGAGCGCAAGGAGCGCGCCAAGCTCGAAGACCTGAAAGGCCAACTGGAGGCGATCATTGAAGCCAGCCCAAGCCTGCGTGCCTTCAAGAACCAGTTGTTGCTCGACATCACAACCGAGGGCTTGCGCATCCAGATCGTGGATGAGCAGAACCGCCCGATGTTCGACTCGTCGAGCGCTTCGCTGAGGCCGTACACCCAGGAGTTGTTGCGCTCGATCGGGGCGACGCTCAACAGTGTCGACAACACCGTGAGCCTTTCGGGGCATACCGATTCGACCCGCTATGCCGGTGGCGAGAGGGGGTTCTCGAACTGGGAACTGTCGGCCAACCGTGCCAACGCGTCGCGTCGCGAACTGGTTGCCGGCGGTCTGGCAGAAGGCAAGTTGGTCCGGGTGGTGGGGCTGGCTGACACGTTGCCGCTCGATCCGGCCAATCCCAACGCCCCGATCAACCGGCGGATCAGCATCATCGTCCTCAACAAGCAGGCCGAAGCGGCGATGCGCAGTGGCGGGAAAAAGCTCGATGTGAGCGCCGAGAGCGGTGTGGACGTCGGCGACATCCGCGCGGGACTTTCAGGCGCGCCCCGTGCCGAGCCGCGGCAGCCCTAAAGAATCGGGCTGTAAGTGACGATATGTCTGCCTGTTTTATGGAACCGAACATATGACCATGAATCTTGCTCGGAGAACTGCACTCACGCTAGGGCTGATCTGGTCTGCCGCGGCGATGGGGATTGCCGCCTATTTCCAGGACGGCTTCCTCGTGACCGGTGTGGCTTTCCTCGTGTCGGTTCTCGGCTGGGTTGCGCTGATCTGCGTGATGCCGGTTCCCCCTAGCGAAGGGGAGGAAAAGCCGGAATCCGCGCCGTCTTCGGACGGGCTGGTGGCGGTGGAGGGCGTGCTGCGCGAGTGTGCGGCGTCGGTCGGTGTCCAGCACCAGGCGATTCGCGAAGAAGTGGATCGGGTTCAGGTCATGCTGAGTAGTGCCATCGCTTCGTTGATGGACAGCTTCCAAGGCCTTCTGAAAACGACCCAGGCTCAGGAAACCATCGCAGTGAATCTGGTGAAGGACGACGACAATGCCGAAGATGCGCCAAGCTTTGGCGAGTTCGTCGGGCACACCTCGGATGTGATGCAGCGTGTGGTCGATAGCGTGATCATGAACAGCAAGCTGGGCATGGAACTGGTCGAACTGACGGACAGGATTTCAAAGCGCGCCAGCGACGTGGAAGGCATTCTCGGAGAGATCGGCAGCATCTCCAAGCAAACCAACCTCCTGGCCCTCAACGCGGCCATCGAGGCCGCTCGGGCGGGCGAGGCGGGGCGGGGTTTCGCGGTGGTGGCCGACGAAGTGCGCGATCTATCCACTCGCACCGCGCACTTCAGCCAGCAGATCGCAACGGTCATGAAGTCCATGCGCGAGGGCGTAAGGGGCGCGGAGGATGCGATCGAGCGGCTGGCCTCGACGGATATGAACTTCGCGCTCGAATCCAAGCAGCAGGTTGAGCATGTTCTGGCGTCGCTGGAGGAGATCAGCCAGCAGCGGCGCAAGGCGATCGTCAGTCTCGGTGAGCATGCCCGGACGATGGACGGCGAGGTTCATCGGGCCGTAACGGCGCTGCAGTTCCAGGACATGGTGTCCCAGCTCATCGGGCACGTGGATCGGCGGGTGGATGGTCTCAATCGGGTGATGGGGGAGTTTGGCCTCCTCTCCGACAAGATTCAGCATGCGATTGTGTCGGGCGATGTCGATCCGCTGCGGAGTGCCGCCGAGGCGATCCGGACGAAACTTGCCAACCTCGACGCTCAAGTCGGCGGTGGTCCGGTAAGCCAGCAGAGTGTTTCGCATGGCGAAATCGATTTGTTTTAGATTCAGAACTCTAGGAAATGACAATGGCCAAGACTGTACTTACCGTTGATGACTCTGCCTCCATCCGGCAGATGGTGTCGTTCACCCTCAAAAGCGCCGGCTACGAAGTGGTCGAGGCCGTCGATGGCATGGATGGCCTCGACAAGGCCAAGTCCAAGGCCTTCAATCTGGTGCTGACCGACCAGAACATGCCGCGCATGGATGGTCTGTCACTCATCAAGTCCCTGCGCACCATGCCGACCTTCCGGAGTGTGCCGATCCTGATGCTGACCACGGAATCTTCCGACGCCATGAAGTCGCAGGGTCGGGCGGCGGGTGCCACTGGCTGGCTCGTCAAGCCCTTCGATCCGCAGAAGCTCATCGAGGTGGTCAAGAAAGTGATCGGCTAAGTCGAGGCACGTCACGTCGTGCATCACGGGAGACAGGCATGGCCATAGACATGAGCCAGTTCTACCAGGTGTTTTTCGAGGAAGCCGCCGAGCACCTGGCCAGCATGGAAGCGTTACTGCTGGCGATCGATCCGGCTGCGCCGGACACCGAGGAGGTGAACGCCCTGTTTCGGGCCGCCCACTCGATCAAGGGGTCGAGCGGAACGTTCGGCTTCCAGGACATGATGGAGGTGACGCACATCCTCGAAACCATGCTTGACCGGGTACGCAAGGGCGAAGCCCCGCTGACCGACGACATGGTGGACGCGTCGCTGGTGGCAGGCGATGTGCTGAAGAATCTGCTGGCTGCGCATCGGGGCGAGGACGAAGCCGACCGGGAGGCTGCAGAGGCGATCTGCCACCGGCTCGAGGCGCTTTGCCGCGCGCTCGACGCGCCAGTTGCAGCCCCGGCCCCGGCTCCCAGCGCGGTGGATGGGCCTGCTCCTCACTGCGTGACGGGTTTCGAGCTTTATTTCACTCTGGCCGGCGATGCCGCACTTGATGCCGGAAGTCTCAAGCATCTGGTGGAAGAGTTGAGCAGTTTCGGAGTCGTTGAAACGGTCTCCGAACCGACGCCGGATAGTCGGGAATGCCAGCTGCGGATCGTGACCGAGGTGGGGGCCGAGACGCTGCGCGGCGTGCTCGACTTTGTCGCCGACGGCGCGTCGATACGCATCGAGCCGCTCGTCGACGTGGCGAAGAATGAGGCCTATGGATTTTTCGACGAACCCACGGCGGAGAGTGACGGGGCATATGGCCTGTTCGACCCCTTGCCGGAGGCTGCGGCAGCGCCTTACCCGGCCGGCGGCGAGGCCTACGGATTTTTCTCGGATGTAGGGATTGGGTTCGAGCCCTACGGTTTCTTCACCGAGTTGCCGCAGTTGCCTGCCGAGCCGGCGGAAGTGCCGGAAGAAACCGCGTATGGTTTGTTCGAGCCGCTTGCGCAAATGCCGACGGCGGAACCGCCGCGAGTCGAAGCCGCGCCGCCCGCGCCCGTCGAGCTTGCTCCAGTTCACGTTGCAGCCCCTGCGGCGGTGAAGAAGGCGGCAGCCCGTCCGGCTGCTGGCGACAGTGGGTCGATCCGGGTAAGCGTCGAGAAGGTCGATCAGATGATCAACCTCGTCGGGGAACTGGTGATTACCCAGGCCATGCTGACCCAGGCGGCCAGCAGCGTCGATCCGGTGATCTTCGAACGCCTGATCAACGGACTCGCCCAGCTTGAGCGCAATACCCGAGATCTGCAGGAATCCGTGATGTCGATCCGGATGATGCCGATTTCCGTCGTGTTCAGCCGTTTCCCGCGGGTGGTGCGCGATTTGTCCCAGAAGCTCGGCAAGTCTGTCGAGTTGAAGACAATCGGCGAAACCACCGAAATGGACAAGAGTCTGGTTGAGCGCATCACCGATCCGCTGACCCACCTTGTGCGTAACAGTCTCGATCACGGTCTCGAAACGCCCGAAAAGCGTCGTGCCTCCGGCAAGTCGGAAACCGGCACGATTACCCTGTCCGCCTATCACCAGAGCGGCAACATCGTCATCGAGGTGGGCGACGACGGCGCCGGTCTGAACCGCGCTCGAATCCTGGCCAAGGCCAAGGAGCGCGGGATGCCGGTGACGGACGCGATGACCGATCAGGAGGTCTGGCAATTGATCATGGAGCCGGGCTTCTCGACCGCCGAGCAGGTTACCGAAGTGTCGGGGCGCGGTGTCGGCATGGATGTGGTCAAAAAGAACATTTCCGCGATGGGCGGCCGGATCGAACTCGATTCGGTGACTGGTGTGGGAACCCGCATCACCGTCCGTCTGCCCCTTACGCTGGCCATTCTCGATGGCATGAGCGTTGGCGTCGGCAAGGAAACCTACATCATTCCGCTGGGCTACGTGATGGAGTCCATGCAGCCGGAACGGGGCATGATGAAGAGCGTCTCCGGCGTCGAGCGCCTGATTCAGGTGCGCGGCGAATACCTCCCGGTTGTCTGCCTGCACGATGTGTTCCACATCCAGGGGGCGATCACCGACTGGTCGAAGGGAATCATGGTCGTCCTGGAGGCGGACGGCCAGAGTGCGGCCTTGTTCATCGACCAGCTGATCGGCCAGCACCAGGTGGTCATCAAGAGTCTGGAAGCCAACTACCGGCGCGTGCCCGGGGTGGGCGGCGCGACCATCATGGGGGATGGGCGGGTGGCGCTTATCCTCGACGTGCCGATGCTCGTCGGGATGGCGCGGCGAGTCATGCCGGCTGCCGCCTAAGCCTTTGTCCGCGCGGGTTGCGGGATTTCGGGGCCGCCTTCGGGCGGCCTTTGTTTTGTGCGTTGCCCCTGGGGCAAGACGCCTTCAGAAAGGAAATGCGCTGCCGTAAATGGCTCATCCCTAATGAGGAGTTTTTCCATGCTGCAGGCTACCCAGACCACCGCTACCCTGGAGTCGGAAGAGCCCGGCTTCGCCCAGGAGTTGCTGACTTTCACCCTTGGCGCCGAGGAATACGCAATCGATATCCTGAAAGTCCAGGAAATCCGCGGCTATGACGCGGTCACGACGATTGCCAACGCGCCCAGCTTCATCAAGGGCGTCATCAATTTGCGCGGCACGATCGTGCCTATCGTCGATCTGCGCATCAAGTTCGCCGTAGGTGTCGCGGAATACACGCCTTTCACCGTGGTGATCATCCTTAATATCGGCGGACGCGTGGTCGGCATGGTCGTCGATGCGGTGTCCGATGTGATCTCCCTCCAGTCGGATCAAATCCGTCCCGCGCCGGACTTCGCATCGTCGGTGGATACCGCCTATATCCGGGGGCTCGGTGCCCTTGGCGAACGCATGCTGATTGTGGTGGATATCGAGCGCTTGATGCTTTCCAGCGAAATGGCGCTGGTCGACGAAACCGTCCAGTAAGGCCTTGTAGGCCGCCGCCGATCCAAATTCAAGCCGAAAGTGATTGTCATGAGTGGACTTCTCTCTCCTGCCGTTGGTGTGATGAACCGCCTGTCGGTGCAGGGCAAACTGGCCCTTCTCGGTCTCGTCGCTTTGATGCCGGTGGTCGTGTTGGCCTACATGCTGCTGGATCGCATCCAGGGCGACCTTGCTTTTTCCCACAAGGAAACCCTGACGGTGCCGCTGGCTCTGCCGGCACGCCAGTTGATGCAGGCCGCGCAGGCTCATCGCGGGGTGTCGCAGGCGGTGATCGGCGGCAATGCCGCGATGGCGAGCAGGCTCTCCGAGTTGCGCGACAAGGTGAACGCCGCGCTTAAGGACGGCGATGCCATGAATGCCCGGTTTGGCGCCGAACTCGGCCTCTCCGATGAATGGCAAGCCATCCGCAACGGTTGGGACGCCATTCAGTCTCGTGCGGTGACGGTCAGCGGACCGGAGAGTTTTCGCCTGCACAGCGAATACATCGCACGCATCCGGGATTTCATCGGCCATGTTGCCGACCAGACCAATGCGACGCTCGATCCTGAACTCGAGACTTACTATCTGATGGATATTTTCGCCGATCGTCTTCCCGGTCTGTCCGAGGATGCCGGGCGCGCGCGGGCGCTTGGAACGGTGCAAGCTTCCCGGCAGAAGCAGACGGAGGCCGAGCGGATCGAGATCAGCGTGCTGATGCAGCGCATGACCGACGGGCGCGCGGCAATCGCGGCCGCCGCGGCCAAGGCCGGCAGTTCCGACGCTGCCCTGCACGACTTGCTGGCCGTCCCTGCCAAAGAACTGGAAACCCGTCTGCAGGCCTTCGTCGAGTTGATCGACGGCGGTCTGCTCAAGGCAACGGAGATCAGCGTCGTTCCATCCAAATACTTCGATGTCGGCACCCGGGCTGTAGATGGTGCCTACGGTTTGTTCGACGTGGCGGCTCGGGAGTTCGACCGGCGTCTCGGAGTCCGGGTGGCCCGGCTTGAGCAGGCCCGCATGGTTGCCGTCGGGGTGATCGCCCTCAGCCTGCTGTTGGCGGGCTATCTGTTCCTCGGCCTGCGGCGCGCCATGCTCGACGCCATCGGCCAGATTCAATCCGGTGTCGGGCGCATGTCCAATAGCACGCTCGATCAGCCGGTAGACGTTTCGTCCCGCGACGCATTCGGCGAGATAGCCGGTGCGCTCAACAGAATGCAGACCAGCCTGCTGGCCAAGATCAAGGCCGACGCCGAAGTGGCGGCAACCAATCTGCGGGTGCGTAACGCGCTCGACAGAGCCTCCACCAACATCATGCTGGCCGACAACGACGGCCACATCGTTTACTGCAACGACGCGGTGCTGGGGATGTTGCGCTCGGCCGAGAGCGATATCCGCAAGGATTTGCCGGGCTTCGCGGTTGATGGGCTGGTGGGTCGAAATTTCGATGTGTTCCACAAGAATCCCGCCCATCAGCGCAACGTGCTGGGCCGTCTGACCGGAGAGCATAGAGCCGAGGTGAAGATGGGCGGACGAGTCTTTTCCCTGACTGCCACCCCGGTCGTGAATGCCGAAGGCACGCGGCTGGGAACGGTCGTCGAATGGGTGGATCGCACCAGCGAAGTCCAGGCCGAGGCAGAGCTGGCTGGCCTGATGCAGGCGGCCGTGTCCGGCGACTTTTCCCGGCGCCTGTCGCTGGAGGGCAAGAGCGGCTTCTTCGTGACCCTCTCCGAGGGCATGAACAACCTCATGGGCATCGTTGCCACCAACCTCGAAGACATTGCCCGGGTTCTCAACGCGATTGCCCGCGGCGACCTGACGGAGAAGATCACGGCCAACTATGGGGGCACCTTCGGTCAATTGAAGGACGACACCAACACGACGGTGGAGCGCCTGCGCGAGGTGGTGGGGCAGATCAAGGAGGCGTCGGAGTCGATCAACACGGCGGCGCAGGAAATCGCGGCGGGCAACTCGGACTTGTCGGCACGCACCGAAGAGCAGGCGAGCAGCCTGGAAGAGACGGCCAGTTCGATGGAAGAGCTCAACGCGACGGTCCGTCAGAACGCGGAAAACGCTCGTCAGGCGCGGGAGCTGGCCAGCTCCAGCAACGCGGTGGCGGAGCAGGGCGGCGAGATGGTGAATCGGGTGGTGGGCACGATGGGCTCGATCCAGGAAAGCTCGAAGAAGATCTCGGACATCATCGGGGTGATCGACTCGATCGCCTTCCAGACCAACATTCTGGCGCTCAACGCGGCGGTGGAAGCGGCGCGAGCGGGCGAGCAGGGACGCGGTTTTGCGGTGGTGGCGAGCGAAGTGCGGAGTCTGGCGCAGCGCAGCGCGCAGGCGGCCCGGGAGATCAAGGCGCTGATCGCGGACAGCGTGGACAAAGTGGAAGACGGCGCCAAGCTGGTGAACGAAGCGGGTCAGACGATGGAGGACGTGGTCACGAACTTCCAGAAGCTGTCGGCGCTGGTGGCGGAGATTTCGGAAGCGAGCCAGGAGCAGAGCGGCGGCATCGAGCAGGTGACGCAGGCAGTGGGCCAGATGGACGAAGTGACGCAGCAGAACGCGGCCCTCGTCGAAGAGGCCGCCGCCGCAGCCGAAAGCCTGCAGGACCAGGCCCAGTCGTTGGTGCGCTCGGTTGCGCACTTTCAGTTGAAGGCGAACGCCGGTGCGTCGGAGGTGCAGTCCGGGCTGGACTTCGACGGGATCATTCAGGCCCACATGAACTGGAAGCACAAGTTACGCAACTTCCTTGCCGGCGAAGGCGAAGCCCTCGATCCGGAAGTGGTGTCCCGCGACGACAAATGCGCTCTGGGTTGCTGGATTCATGGCGAGGGGAAACGTTATTCCCAAGATCCCGCATACGGCAGTTTGCGGACGAGCCATGCCGATTTCCACCGCTGCGCCGGAGAAGTGATCCGCGCCAAGCTGGGGGGCGATGAGGTAGGAGCCAAGCGTCTGTTGCTCAATGAATTTGCGGTGCTGTCCGACGACACGATCCAGGAAATCCGCAAGATGAAGCAGAGCCACGGCAACGCGGCGCCGGAACCGCGGCCCGTTGCCGCACCTGTGGCCGGCGGGCGTGTTTCGCCGCTGCCCGTGCGGGTTGCCAAGGCCGCACGGGTCGGCACCGCGCTGCCCAAGGTGCGGCAGCAGGCTGCCAACACGGCTGAAAACGCGTGGGAAGAGTTTTAAACGCACCCTGGAGTACCGCAGGCGGCGTGGTGCCCACGGTGAATGCCGTCGGCTGCCGCGGCGAGGTGCGAGAGTTTTGACGCTTTGATGACCGAGTTCGCTTGCGTCCGATTGAAAAGCAAGGTTCAGAAGGAACGACAAATGAAAATCAACATGCCCGTTACCCAGCACGAGATCGAATTGCAGGAGAACACCTTGATCGTGTCCAAGACCGATCTAAAAGGGCAAATCACCTACATCAACCGGGATTTCATCGAAATCAGCGGCTTTGCCGAGGATGAGTTGATCGGTCGGCCACACAACATCGTCCGTCATCCGGACATGCCCGTCGAAGCCTTCGAGGACTTCTGGCTGGCTCTCAAAAATGGGCGTCCGTGGGTCGGGTTGGTCAAGAACCGCTGCAAGAACGGCGACTACTATTGGGTCGAGGCGCATGCTGCACCCATCGTGCACGATGGTCAGGTGACCGGCTACATGTCGGTACGGTGCAAGGCCCGGCGCGAGCAGATTCAGGCCGCAGAGGCGGCCTATGCGCTGTTCCGCGAGGGTAAGGCGGGCGGGTTGAGGATCCGCGACGGACGGATCGTCAAGAGCGGTCTGCTGGCGCCGGTGAAAGATGTTCTCGCCGGTCTGAAGGTGCGCAGCGCCATCCTGATGACGATGGCTGTTCTGACTGCGATCGTCATGGGGCAGGGCTATCTTGGCGTGGCCAAACTGGCGGCCGCAAAAGAGTACAGCGAGGAGTTGGTCCAGCGTCGCATGAAGCCCGCGATCCAGCTGGCTCAGCTCGATACGGCTCTGGGCGAGGCGCGTTCGCAGGCGCTGCTCGGCCTGTTGCACGCCCCGGAAAATCCCGCCAGCAAACTGCACGACCACCCGGTTAATGTTCACCTGGACGCCCTCGACAAGGCTCAGCGCGAGGCCGAGAGCCTGCGGCGGGACTACGCGGAAATGGTGGCGACGGCCCGGCCCGAGCGGCAGGCTTTGTTCAAAGCGCTTTCCGATGCGCAAGACGTCCTCGTGACGAAGGGGCTGGGGCCGGTGCGGGAGGCCGTGGCCTCAGGACGCTTCGACGAAGCCAACCGGCTCGTCCTCAGCGAGATGAATCCGGCTTTCGACAAGCTCGCCGAGCGCAGCCGCGCGCTGCAGGACTATCAGGCCGCGCGTGTCGAGGAACTGAACAAGCACAAAGCGGACGCCTTCCAGGAAACCTTGACCCTGACCGTCATCGGTGTGGCGCTGGCGTTTCTCTTTGCGATCTTTCTCGCCTGGTGGCTGGTGCGACGCATCGTCGGACCGCTGCGGAGTGCGGTGAGCGTGTTCCAGCAGATTGCCCAGGGCAACTTCCGCGGGGCCGTCGAAACCGGTCGTCGGGACGAAATCGGCCAGGTGCTGGACGGGCTTGAGTCGATGCAGACACGGCTTGGTTATGACGTGGCGGAAGCCAAGATCGTGGCCGACGAAATGGCGCAGATCAAGGTCGGTTTGGACACCGTCGAAACCAACGTGCGGATTGCCGATGTCAATGGCCGCGTGATCTACGCCAACCCGGCGCTGCTTGCGACGATACGCCGCATCGAAGACCGCATTCGGGAGCACGCGCCCGGTTTCACTACCGAGACCTTCGTTGGCAGCAGCATCGGCCGCCTGTATCCCGATCCGGATGCCGCCCTGCAGCGGCTCGCCGGGCTTCGCGAGGTTACACACACTCAGATGGTCATCGGCGGGCGCACCTTCGATGTCGTGACCAGTCCGATTTTCGGCGAAACCGGCGAGCGTCTCGGCTCAGTCGGCGAATGGCGCGACCGGACCGATGAACTGGCTGCCCAGGCCGAGGTTCAGGCCATCGTGGCGGCGGCGGCAGACGGCGACTTCTCGGCGCGTCTCGAGAGCACCGGCAAGAGCGGCTTCTTCCTCGAACTGTCGTCCGGTTTGAACCGCCTGATGGAGGGCGTCGCCGCCAGCTTGAACGACCTTGGCCGGGTGATGAACGCGATTGCCCGCGGCGACCTGACAGAGAAGATCACGGCCAACTATGGGGGCACCTTCGGTCAATTGAAGGACGACGCCAACACGACGGTGGAGCGTCTGCGCGAGGTGGTGGGCCAGATCAAGGAGGCGTCGGAGTCGATCAACACGGCGGCGCAGGAAATCGCGGCGGGCAACTCGGACTTGTCGGCACGCACCGAAGAGCAGGCGAGCAGCCTGGAAGAGACGGCCAGTTCGATGGAAGAGCTCAACGCGACGGTCCGTCAGAACGCGGAAAACGCTCGTCAGGCGCGGGAGCTGGCCAGCTCCAGCAACGCGGTGGCGGAGCAGGGCGGCGAGATGGTGAATCGGGTGGTGGGCACGATGGGCTCGATCCAGGAAAGCTCGAAGAAGATCTCGGACATCATCGGGGTGATCGACTCGATCGCCTTCCAGACCAACATTCTGGCGCTCAACGCGGCGGTGGAAGCGGCGCGAGCGGGCGAGCAGGGACGCGGTTTTGCGGTGGTGGCGAGCGAAGTGCGGAGTCTGGCGCAGCGCAGCGCGCAGGCGGCCCGGGAGATCAAGGCGCTGATCGCGGACAGCGTGGACAAAGTGGAAGACGGCGCCAAGCTGGTGAACGAAGCGGGTCAGACGATGGAGGACGTGGTCACGAACTTCCAGAAGCTGTCGGCGCTGGTGGCGGAGATTTCGGAAGCGAGCCAGGAGCAGAGCGGCGGCATCGAGCAGGTGACGCAGGCAGTGGGCCAGATGGACGAAGTGACGCAGCAGAACGCGGCCCTCGTCGAAGAGGCCGCGGCGGCGGCCGAAAGCCTGGAAGACCAGTCTCGCACTCTGGTGCGGGCGGTGTCCATGTTCCGTCTGAACGCCGGAGCAGCGCCGCAGCTTGCCGGTTCGGCGAGCGCGGTGCCCGACAATGTCGCCCGTCTGCCCGAACGGGCGGCCCGTCCGGCCGCGCCGAAGCCGGTCGCCGCGGTCTCCAAGGTGCGTCGGGCGAGCGGTCGCGCCGCGAGCGACATTGACGATGAATGGGAAGAGTTCTAGAGAGCGCCGCGCCATGACTGAAAAACTGTCTCCCCGTCGGCCCTTGGGCACTGCCACGGCGAGCCCTGCTCGCCCGGCGACGCCCAGGCCTGCCGCGCCTTCGGTCGCTGCGCTCTCTCTGCCGACGAACGATCGGGAGTTCGTGTTTTCCGCGGCGGACTTCGAGCGAGTGCGGGCGCTGATCTACAAGCACGCCGGCATCTCCCTGTCTCCGGTAAAGCAGGACATGGTGTATAGCCGTCTGGCCCGCCGGCTGCGGGCGCGGGGCGACAAGACCTTTTCCGCTTACCTCGACCGGGCCGAGCGGGATCCGGCGGAGTGGGAGACCTTCGTCAATAGCCTCACGACCAATCTCACTTCGTTTTTTCGTGAGGCACATCACTTCGATATTCTGGCCGAACGCCTCAAGAAGCACGCCGGTCGCAATCCGCTGCGCATCTGGTGCAGCGCCGCGTCCACCGGCGAAGAGCCTTACAGCCTCGCCATCACGGCCTGCGAAGCCTTCAATACGATGACGCCGCCGGTGCAGATCGTCGCCACCGACATCGACACCAACGTCCTAGCCACGGCCCAGGCCGGGGTTTACGGTCTGGACCGCGTGGATCGGCTGTCGCGGGAGCGCATGCAGCGGTTCTTCCTCAAGGGTACGGGCAGCCAGGCCGGGTTTGCCCGGGTGCGTCCGGAGTTGCAGCGGCTCATCGAATTCAAGCGCATCAACCTGCTCGAAACCAGTTGGGCGCTGCAGGGGCCGTTCGACATCATGTTCTGTCGCAACGTGATGATCTATTTCGACAAGCCGACTCAGTACGCGATCCTCAAACGCTTTGTGCCCCTGCTCAAGCAGGACGGCCTGCTGTTCGCGGGACATTCGGAGAGTTTCCTGCACGCGGCCGATCTTTTCCGCTCGCTGGGCCGGACGGTCTACGAAAGGAAGGACGCCCGTGACCGATGACGCCGGCTATGTGGAGCACATGGCGACGAACCGTTATTTCGACCGTACTTTCGATTGCGATGCCGTAAAGGTTTTGCCCGGAGAATACTTCGTCACGACCGCCGACATGCTGCTGGTTACCGTGTTGGGCTCTTGTGTGACGGCGTGCATTCGTGACCGGGACAAAGGGCTTGGAGGGATGAACCACTTCATGTTGCCCGAGAGTTCGGAATCCGGTGTGCTGTCGTCGTCGGCCCGTTATGGGGCCTATGCGATGGAAGTGTTGTTGAACCATCTGCTTAAAGTCGGGGCGCGACGAAGTAGCCTGGAGGCGAAGGTTTTCGGGGGTGGAAAGGTGCTTGCCAGCCTGACCCAGGCTCAGGTCGGCGAGAAGAATTCCGAATTCGTTCTCGATTATCTCGCCACTGAACGCATCCCGGTCGTGGCGCAGGATCTGCTCGATATCTATCCGCGGAAAGTCTATTTTTTTCCGGTCAGCGGGCGGGTGATGATGAAAAAACTGGTTCGCGTGAAAAATGACACGCTTATTGCGCGTGAGCGCGAATACGAAGCCCGACTTCGACGTGACAATGTGCAGGGCGACGTCGAGCTATTTGGTTGACGGGGTTTGTCTGACTCGTCTGGAACTGGAAGCTGAGCATGGTAATCAAGGTTCTCATCGTCGACGATTCCGCGCTGATGCGCGGCATGCTGACCGAAGTCATCAATTCGGCCCCCGATCTGGAAGTGGTCGGTGCGGCTCCCGATCCCATCGTGGCGCGGGAGATGATCAAGACCCACAATCCCGATGTGCTGACCCTCGACATCGAAATGCCGAAGATGGACGGCCTCGATTTTTTGGCGCGTCTGATGCGGCTGCGGCCTATGCCGGTGGTAATGATTTCGAGCCTCACCAAACGTGGGTCCGAAGCGACGCTGCAGGCGCTGGAGCTGGGGGCGGTGGATTTTCTGCCCAAGCCGAAGCTGGATGCCGGCGGAAGTGTCGAGAGTTATCGTGTAGAAATTTGTGAAAAGGTCAGGGCTGCGTACAGTGCCCGGCCACGTGTCCCTTTCAAGGCGCAAACTACGCCGAAACCCTTGCTGCGAGAGCCATCCGAGGTGGGTGGCGGGGGCGGCGGAGGCATTCCCGAAAGGGTATTGCAGGAGAAATTGGTGCTGATCGGTGCGTCGACGGGTGGCACCGAGGCGATCAAGGAAGTGCTATGTTCTCTGCCCGGACAGATGCCTGGGATTCTGATCGTGCAGCACATGCCGGAAATGTTCACGGCGTCCTTCGCCAGACGGCTCGACGGTCTTTGTCAGTTGCAGGTCAAGGAGGCCGAGCACGGCGAGAAGGTGATGCCCGGAACGGCCTATCTGGCGCCGGGGCATTCCCATCTCTCGTTGAAACGGGTGATTGGGGGGTACGTTTGTGAATTGGCGCAGTCGGAGCCGGTGAACCGTCATCGTCCGGCGGTCGATGTGTTGTTCAATTCGGCCGCCCGTCATGTCGGTTCCAGTGCGCTGGGGGTGATTCTGACTGGCATGGGCAAGGATGGCGCCCAGGGTTTGCTGGCAATGAAGCAGGCCGGGGCGTGGACCATAGGGCAGGACCAGGAGTCCTGTGTGGTTTATGGTATGCCGCGGGAAGCGGCAATGATCGGCGCCCTCGATGAGGTGGCGCCGCTGAAGGAAATCGGGCAACGCGTGCTGTCCCGTCTTCGAGGGCTTGAGCGCCGAGGCTTGAGGGCATGAGTTGATGGTCGGCTGGTTTTCACCGGCACAGTTGCAAGTAGACGGATATTTAGAGGCAAGAAATGGATACCAGCGTAAGCACCCTGCAGAGTCAGGCCAGAATTCAACTCTCCGGGCGTTTCGATTTCAATTCCCATCGGGAATTTCGGGATGCGGTCGAACGTGCCCTGGGCAGCCCCGGCACGACAGAAGTGGCGGTTGATCTCGGTAATGTCGCCTACCTCGACAGTTCTGCCCTCGGCATGCTGCTGATGCTGCGCGATAAGGCCAAGACTTCCGGTAAGACGGTGTGTCTGGCCAATGCAAAGGGCAGCGTCCGTCAGGTTCTCGATATCGCCAACTTCGGCAAGCTCTTTCCGATCGTGTAGCGGTGGCGGAGCGCGATTCCGAATCCCTCTTCATCCTTGTTGTAGACGACAACCCCGACGATCTATTTCTGATCCGGCGGGATCTGGTGGCACTCGGCCACCGTGTCGCCGGTGTCAGTACCGCCAATGAAGCGCTCGACCACATTGCCCGGGCTCATCCGGATGTCCTGATGACGGACGTCGGATTGCCGGGCATGGACGGCATCGAGTTGCTTCAGACGGTGCGGGCGCGCACCGACGGCAGCTGGATTCCAAGCCTCGTTTTTACCGGCAGCCTCGACGAAGCCACGCAGATGCGGGCGTTCGAGGCTGGAGCCGATGCCTATCTGTGCAAGCCGGCCTCCCGCGAAATGCTCCACGCCAAGCTCGGCGTGATCCTTCGGCTCCGGGCCATGCAGCGTCAGGCCGAGGAGCGCAACCGGGAACTGGCCCGCTACCGGAGCATTCAGGAGGAAGAGCAGCGGCTGGCGCGTTTCGTGATGGAACGCCTGATCAACCGGGAGGCGCTCGGCGACCCGGTGGTTTCCCATTTCATTGCCGCGGCCGCCGAATTCAGCGGCGACCTCATTGCCGCCGCGCGCACGCCGGGCAACGTCCTGCACGTGCTGTTGGCGGACGGCGCAGGCCACGGGCTGGCGGCTTCGCTCAACGTGTTGCCGGTCACCGCCCCGTTTTACCGCATGACGGAGCGGGGCTTCGGGATCGACGCCATTGCCCGCGAGATCAACAGCAAGGTGCGCGCGTTGCTGCCGGTCGACCGTTTCATCGCGGCCACGCTGGTGGCGGTCAATTTCCGCGAACGTTACGTGACGGTCTGGAACGGTGGCAATCCCGGCCCTTTGCTGGTGCGTCCGGATGGCGGCGTGCGCCTGCACTTCAACCGTCATCACTTTCCGCTCGGTGTCGTGGACGACGACGAGTTCGACGGCACCGTGGATTCCCACGTGGTCAATCCTCACGATCACCTGCTGCTGTTTTCCGACGGTCTCATCGAACTGGAAGACGCTGCCGACAAGGCGCTTGGCGTCGATGGTCTCGGCGAGGTGCTGAACGGCCTGCCGGCGGCGGCGCGGCTACCCCGGCTTACCGAGATCGTCCATCGTCTGACGGGCGGCAACCCGCCCCGCGACGACATCTCCATCGCGCAGATCGCCCTCACCGACACGCCCAACCCGGTTCCCGCGGCGCCGTCGGGGGAACTGCAGGCACCCTTCACGGCCAGCGACTGGCGGCTGGTGCTGCGCCTCGGCGCCACCGATCTGAAGCGTCTGGATGCGGTGCCGCTGATTCTTGGCGCCATCGAGCAGTTCGAGGGCGTGCGGCCGTTCGCCGGGCGGCTGTTTCTGGTGTTGTCCGAACTCTTCAACAACGCCCTCGATCACGGCCTGCTGCGTCTGCCGTCGTCGCTCAAGGTGGGTTCCGAAGGCATGGATGTCTTTCTCGAAGAGCGGTCGCGGCGTCTTGCCCGGCTCGCTGTCGGGGCCGTCGAGTTCGAACTGACCCTGCGCCAGAACCTCGGCCGGTCGCCGGTACTGCACATCGGTTGCGCCGACACCGGTCCGGGGTTCGACCATGAAGCCCAGGTCGAGGCGGCCCTGCGCGAACCCACCTCCGAAGACATGCTGAAGGGCCACGGCCGCGGTATTCCGCTGCTTCTGCGGGTGTGCGAGGAGGTCCGCTATAGCGGTGCGGGCAACCGGGTCGATGTGATATTCCGGCTCGCCGAGCGGGCTCCCGACAGCCTCAAGTAGCCTCCGAGACGCCTCGCGGAACCCGTCCGGCGGTGTTTTCGCGACCCTCAAGATTGTTCTCTCCCCGCCGATATTGCATCCAAGGCGGCGCCTGCTCCAACGGGATGGCAGGTGGCCAGCGACGGAGATTGAAGCATGTCGGAACTTCTCAGAAACATTGACGCGCGTACCAGGCTGGCGGGCACCAACAAGCTCGAAATCCTGCTGTTCACCCTCGGCGAGGACCCTCGCACAGGGCGGCGCGAAACCTTCGGGATCAATGTCTTCAAGGTTCGCGAGGTCATGCGCACGCCGCCCATCACGGCGGCGCCGGAAATGCCCTCGTCGGTGGAGGGCATGGTCAGTCTGCGCGGCGTGCTGGTGCCGGTGGTGGATCTGGCCAAATACGCCGGCATGGGAACGGAAACGCCGCGCGACATCATGATCGTCACCGAATACAACGGGCATACCCAGGGCTTTCTGGTCGAGGCGGTGGATACCATCCTGCGCCTCGATTGGTCGCAGATGCGCGTGCCGCCGGACATGCTGACCGCCAACCTCGGCGGACTCGTCACGGCGGTCACCGAGCTGCCGGGCCCCAAACTGGTGATGCTTCTCGATGTGGAGAAGGTGCTCTCCGAAACCACCCGCTACGACGACGAGTTCCTGTTCAAGGGGATCGATCCGATCGTCGCCGACGAGCCCCTCACTGTCTATTACGCCGACGATTCGTCAGTGGCCCGGAAGCAGATCGAGCGCACGCTGGACGCGCTCGGCGTGCGCTATGTCGGCTCCGTGAATGGCCGTCAGGCCTGGACAGAACTGGAAAAGCTCGCGTCCTACGCGGCGTCCTCGGGACGCAAGGTCAAAGACATGGTGGCACTGGTCCTCACCGATGTGGAAATGCCGGAAATGGATGGCTACATCCTGACCAAGAAGATCAAGACCGACCCTCGGTTCGACGGGGTGCCGGTGATCATGCACTCGTCCCTTTCGGGGATGTCCAACCAGCAGCTCGGCCGTTCGGTCGGAGTCGATGAATATGTGGCCAAGTTCGAGCCGCAGCGTCTGGCGGAAGTGCTCCGCCGGCTGATTACGCAGCACGCCAGCGTGGCCAAATCTGCCTGAGCCAAGAGGAGCAAGATGAACATGGATCGTGTCGATCGCGGGTTGCTCGAATCCGTCGATGCCCGGACCAAGCTGGCGGGATCGAACCGGATGGAAATCCTGCTGTTCTCGCTGGGAACGCAGGAAATCTTCGGGATCAACGTCTTCAAGGTCCGCGAAGTTTCGCGGACGCCCTTCATTACCAAAGCGCCCAACATGCCGGTGGGGGTCGAGGGTCTGATCTCCCTGCGCGGGAACGTCATCCCGGTGCTCGCGCTGGCCAAGGTGATGGGCATCGCCCAGCCCGGCGAGCCCCTCGGCGAATCGATGATGGTGACCGAATACAGCAAGCGCACGCTCGGCTTCCTGGTGCACGAGGTGGACCGCATCATTCGCGTCGAATGGGACAAGGTCCGCGCGCCGGACAACGTCACCTCGACCACTCACAACTACATCACCGCCATCACCGAACTGCAGGACGGCAAGCTGGTGTCCATCCTGGATGTGGAAACCATTCTTGCCAGCACCTTCGGCGAGGCCGTGGTGGGCCAGATCCATCCCCTCGAAGGCGGACACGAGGTCAATGTGTTCTTCGTCGACGACTCGTCGGTGGCGCGCAAGAAGATTGCCGAAACCCTCGACAAGCTCGGCGTGAGACACAAGCATGCCCTCAACGGGCTGGAGGCCTGGACGCGTCTCGAAGGCATGGCCGGCCACGCTCAGCAGCGGGGCATCAGCCTGCGCGACGAAGTCAGCCTGATCCTCGTCGACGCCGAAATGCCGGAAATGGACGGCTACGTGCTCACCCGCAACATCAAGTCGGATGTCCGCTTCGAGGGCATTCCGGTCGTCATGCATTCCTCCCTGTCGTCCGAGGCCAACCGGGCGATGGGCAAGAGTGTCGGAGTCGACTCCTATGTTGCCAAGTTCGATGCCGACGTCCTGGCCGAAACCCTGCGCCCCTTGCTGATGCGGTCCTGCCGGGACTGAACGGAGATCACCAACATGACGGATCCAAAGATGAAATTTCTCGTCGTCGATGACTTTTCGACCATGCGGCGCATCGTCCGCAACCTGCTCAAAGAACTCGGCTTCACCAACGTCGATGAAGCGGAAGACGGCCAGATTGCGCTGCAAAAACTCAATTCCCTGCCCTTCGACTTTGTCGTGACGGACTGGAACATGCCGAACATGGACGGCTTGACCCTGCTGCAGAACATCCGTGCCACGCCGTCCCTCAAGCACCTGCCGGTATTGATGATCACCGCCGAGGCAAAGAAGGAAAACATCATCGCGGCAGCCCAGGCGGGAGCAAGCGGCTACATCGTCAAGCCTTTCACCGCGGCCACGCTCTCCGAAAAGCTCGAAAAGATTTTCGAGAAGATGGGCAAGAAGGCGGCCTGACGGCCCCCCGGACAGGACGGAGTTCCATCATGGCAAAACGTCTCAAATTCGATGAATCCGGCGACAGCGACGATCTGCAGGCGCTCTTCGACAGCATTGCCGGCTCCCCCGCGGAAGTGGCCCCGCCGCCTCGCCTCGAAGTCGTTTCGGATACCGGCAGCAGCGGCGACGACGACGATCTGCAGGCGCTTTTCGACTCGGTGGCCAGTGAATATTCCGCTGCCGACGAGGAGGGTTCCGATGTCTCGGACGAAGCGCAGTCCCACAGCTGCAACAAGGTATTCAACAGGATCGGCGTGATGACCCGCCAGCTCCACGACACCCTGCGCGAACTCGGCTACGACCGCAGCCTGCAGGAAGCGGCCCACGCGATTCCCGATGCGCGCCAGCGCCTCAGCTACATCGCCGAGATGACCGAGCAGGCCGCGAGCAAGGTGCTCAATGCCACCGATATCGCCAAGCCGATCCAGGACAAGGTTCAGGCCGGCGCGGAAAAGCTCTGCGGTCGCTGGGACCGGCTGTACGCCAACCAGTTGAGCCCGGAAGAGTTCCGCCAGTTGGCCGGCGAGACGCGGGAGTTTCTCGGTTCGGTGGTTTCCGGCAGCCGCGAAACCAACGCGCAATTGATGGAAATCATGATGGCCCAGGATTTCCAGGATCTCACCGGACAGGTCATCAAGAAGGTCGTCGACCTCGCCCAGGCGCTGGAGCAGCAATTGCTGGGCGTGCTGATCGAAGCCATGCCGGCCGAGCGTAAGGCGGAGGCGCCCGAAGGCCTCATGAACGGCCCGGTGATCAGTGCCGTCGGGCGCGACGACGTAGTTTCCAACCAGGAGCAGGTGGACGACCTGCTGGAAAGCCTCGGCTTTTGAGCGGGCGTTAGCGGACCAGACCGCAAGGAGCGATAGCAATGAGCGATTTTTCCGGGATGGAAGACCTGCTGCAGGATTTCCTCGTCGAGGCGGGCGATCTCCTGTCCGGTGTGGACAACAAGCTGGTGGACCTGGAGCGGGCGCCGGCCGACACGGGGCTGCTGAACGACATCTTCCGCGGCTTCCACACCATCAAAGGCGGTGCCGGCTTTCTGAATGCGACCGAGCTGGTCACGCTGTGCCACCTTACCGAGAATCTGTTCGACAAGCTTCGCAATGGCGAATTGGTCGTGACGCCGGAAGTCATGGACGTGATCCTGTCCTCCACCGGCGCCGTGCGCGACATGTTCGGCTACCTGGAGCAGGGCGTGCAGCCCGGTGCGGCCGATCCCCAACTGATCGAGAATCTGCGCAATGCCATCGCCGGCCATCTGACCGGGGATGCACCGAAGGCCGCCGCCCCGGCGCCGCGTCCGGTTGCGGCAAAAGCCGCCGCTCCGACTCCCGCCGCCGCGCCGGCCGCGGCATCCGGCGACGGACCGGACTGGGATGTCCTCTTCGAAACCGTGACCGGCACCCCCGCCGCCGCTCCCGCCAAGGTCGTGGCCGCCGCTCCGGTCGCGCCCTCGGTCGTCATGCACCAGAGCGACGCGGAGCTGGCTCAGAAGACGCCGGAAGAAGTCATCAAGGCCGCCGTCGGCCGCCGCGTGACCGACCGTCCGGGCGCCGGCGGGCCGGTAGGCCGGCGCGATACGGAGAAGCAGCGCGACAACTCGATCCGCGTGGATACCGCGCGGCTCGACCAGGTGCTTAACCTGTCCGGCGAGATCGGTCTTACCAAGAATCGCCTCAACGCGCTGCGCAGCGACATCCTGAATGGCCGCAGCGACACCGAAACCCTGCACGCCCTCGATCTGGCGGTGAGCCAGCTCGACCTGCTGGTGTCCGATCTGCAGAACGCGGTCATGAAGACGCGCATGCAGCCCATCGGCCGGCTGTTCCAGAAATACCCGCGGATCGCCCGCGACCTCGCCCGCAATCTGGGCAAGGATGTGGAGCTGCTGCTGGCCGGCGAGGAAACCGAGATCGACAAGACGATGATCGAGGATCTGTCCGACCCGATCATCCACCTGATCCGCAACGCCGTGGATCACGGCGTCGAGGAAACCCAGGAGCGGCGCGCCAACGGCAAGCCCGAAAAATCCAACGTCCGCCTCGAAGCCCGCCAGGAAGGCGATCACATCGTGATCCTGGTGGCCGACGACGGGCGCGGCATGAACGCCGAGCGCCTGCGCGCCAAAGCCGTCGAAAAGGGGCTCATCACCGACGAGGAAGCCAACACGATGGACGAACGCCAGAGCTACAACCTGGTGTTCCTGCCCGGCTTCTCGATGGCCAGCCAGGTATCCGACGTGTCCGGCCGGGGCGTCGGCATGGACGTGGTGCGCACCAATATCCAGAAGCTCAACGGGTCCATCGAAATCCGTTCGACGATGGGCAAGGGCACCACCTTCATCATCAGCCTGCCGCTCACGCTGGCGATCCTGCCGGTGCTGCTGGTCCGGCTCGGCGACCAGCCCTTCGCGGTGCCGCTGTCGATGGTGCGCGAAATCCTCCCGATCATGCCGGCCGAAGTGCAGGAAGTGGGCGGCAAGGCGACGATGGTCGTGCGCGGCGAAGTGCTGCCGATCATGCCTTTGTCCACCTTGCTCGGCTGGGAGCAGACCCAGACGCCCGAGTATGGCGTACTGATGCAGAGCGCCGAGCAGAGTTTCATCCTCGCCATCGACAGCTTTGCCGGCCGCGAAGACGCGGTGATCAAGTCCCTCGACGACTTCCGCCCGAAGGGCGTGGCCGGCGTCACCACCCTGTCCAACGGCCAGATCGTGCTGATCCTCGACATGAAGGAACTGCTCGGGGCGATGGGCGACACCCGCGGCGTCTCCCGCCGCGTGCTGCTCGCCCAGCTGTCGATGCCGGCCCTCGCCGCATAAGGGCATTGCGCACGACTCGGCGCCACATCCCGCAGGCCGTCACACTCTGCAACAAAAGGGCGTGACGTAAGGCTCCCATCCCACGGGCGGGGCTCGGTTAGGATCGTCCCGACTGTGCCCCTTGTGCCTTGCCATCCCGGCAACGCCGCGCAAGCCGGGCAGGGGAGCAAGGCGTGGGTGGCTTCGATTTCGACTACTGGAAAGACTTGGCGGAGAAGGACCCGCCAGCCTTCTTTCGTGCGCGCGACGAGGCCTTACGCGAGTGCATCGCCATGCATCCGGGTCAGGAAGGCGTGCTTGCCGAACTCCAGGCCCGCATCGACTCCATCCGGGTGTTGTCGGGCACGCCGCTGCAGGCCAGCCGGGAACTGTTCGGTTTGATGGAAGAGCAACTCGTGCTCCTTGGGCTCAAGCTCAAGGAGCTGCAGCGCGAAACGGAAGGCCTGCGCGACACGCTGTGCAGCCAGCCCGGGCGCGTCGTCTGACGCCTGCGCAATCCTATCCTTCACTGCAATAGCTGCCGCAAAACCGGTCTATTCGCCGTCTTGGTGCTGCGCGCGGGCGCGTATCGTGCGGACATCTGAACCTCCGCCCGGCAGCTCATGGCCGAAGACAGCGACCTCGAAAAATCCGAATCAGCCTCACCGCGACGGCTGGAGCAGGCCCGCGAAGAAGGGCAGGTTCCCCACTCGCGGGAACTTGCGACCTTCATCTCGCTGCTGGTTGGGGTGGTGAGCCTTTACGTGCTTGGGCGCTGGGGCGGGCACCGGATGATGCAGCTCTTCAAGTCCGGCCTCAGCTTCGACCGCCGGCTGGTCTTCGAGCCGGGCAGCATGGGCGACGCCCTGCTGAATCTCGGCACCGACGCGATGCTCACGATCGCCCCCCTGCTGCTCGCATCGGTTGCCGCCGCGCTGGTCACGCCCTTCCTGATGGGCGGCTGGGTGTTCTCGTCCCAGGTGCTGCGCTTCGACCTGAGCCGCCTCGATCCGCTCCAGGGGCTGGGGCGCATGTTCTCCACCCACGGCCTCGTCGAGCTGGTCAAGGCCAGCCTCAAGGCCGTGCTGGTGGCCAGCGTCGGGGTGTGGGTGGTGTGGCGCGAGCGCGACCACCTGTTCTCGCTGATGCTCCAGCCCCTCGAAGCCAGCATGGACGACTTCGCCTCGCTGGTGCTCCTGTCGGCCCTGCTGATCGTCGCCAGCCTCGCCGTGATCGCCGCCATCGACGTGCCTTTCCAACTGTGGGAATACCATCGCCGCCTGCGCATGACCAAGGAAGAAGTGCGCCAGGAAATGAAGGAGCAGGAGGGCGACCCGCAGATCAAGGCCCGCATCCGCGCCGCCCAGCGCGAAATGTCCCGCCGACGCATGATGACCAACGTGCCCACCGCCGACGTGGTCGTCACCAACCCGACCCACTATTCGGTCGCCCTCAAGTACGACCCGGACCGGGCCGGCGCCCCGGTCGTGGTTGCCAAAGGCAAAGACCTGATCGCCCTCAACATCCGCGAACTCGCCAAGGCCAATGGCGTACCCATCCTCGAAGCGCCGCCGCTGGCCCGCGCCCTGTATGCCCACTGCGAACTGGAGCAGCAGATTCCCGCCGCGCTGTACACCGTGGTGGCCGAAGTGATGGCCTGGGTCTTCCAGCTCAACCACTGGATCGCCGAAGGCGGCCTCCCGCCCGACGTGCCCGGCGCCCTCGCGGTGCCCGAGGGCATGGACCCGGGGACGGGTGAGGGGGCCGAGTGAGCGCTGCGGGCCGCCTTCGTCGGCGTGCCCCGGCCAACCTGTCCCAGACGATGCGCGTAGGCTAGACTCAAAGCGTGAGCCGGCGCTCGCTCCAGAATGCCGGCCCCCCAAGCAGGCTTTGCGATCATGGCTGACCTTTTCCTCTACACCCTGGGCCCCCCGCTTCTCGTCGTGGCCCTGTCCGCCCCGTGGGTGCTGCGCGCGGGCAAGTCCGACCCCGGTCTCGTCTGGCGTCTGGCCTTCATCATCGGCTCGGTCGGCGGCTTCTTTATCTTCGTCGCCGTCGGCTGCGCGGAGGATCGATCCTTCGCAGAGGGCCATGGAGGGCGGGCGCCGATGATCTCGTCCGCCTCCATCTCGGTGATCTACGGCGGAATCTTCAGCCCACTGGGCGCCGCAATCGGTGCCACACCCCTGTGGCTCTACGCCAGACGGTCGAAGGGGCGCTGATGCGCGGCGCGTGCCTGCGTGTTCATAAGGTCGCTGCCGTCCTCCCCCCGAATTACCCCGCCTTTCCCCCTCACTTCCGGCCTTTCCCCGGAGGTCGCTTGAGCGACCATCCGGAACATGAACAGTAGTCTCAACCTGCGCACCCTTTTCGCCCCGAGCAACATCCGCACGCTCGCCGGGCCGCTGCTCATCATCCTCGTTCTCTCGATGATGGTGCTGCCGCTGCCGGCCTTCGTGCTCGACCTGATGTTCACCTTCAACATCGCGGTGTCGGTGATGGTGATGCTGGTGGCGATGTACACCAAGAAGCCGCTGGATTTCTCGGTGTTTCCCACGGTGCTGCTGGTCACCACGCTGCTGCGCCTGTCGCTCAACGTGGCCTCGACGCGGATCGTGCTGCTCGAAGGCCACACCGGCCCCGACGCGGCGGGCAAGGTGATCGAGGCCTTCGGCCACTTCCTTGTCGGCGGCAACACCGCGGTGGGCCTGGTGGTGTTCATCATCCTCACGGTCATCAACTTCGTGGTGATCACCAAGGGCGCCGGGCGGATTGCCGAAGTGGGCGCGCGCTTCACCCTCGACGCCATGCCCGGCAAGCAGATGGCCATCGACGCCGACCTCAACGCCGGCCTCATCGACGAGAAGGAAGCCAAGAAGCGCCGCGCCGAAACCTCCCAGGAGGCCGACTTCTACGGCGCGATGGACGGTGCTTCCAAGTTCGTCCGCGGCGATGCGGTGGCGGGCATTCTGATCATGGGCATCAACGTGATCGGCGGGCTGATCGTCGGCGTGCTCCAGCACAACATGGAGCTGGGTCAGGCGGCCACCAACTACACCCTGCTGACCATCGGCGACGGCCTGGTGGCCCAGCTGCCGGCGCTGATCATCTCGGTGGCGGCCGGTCTGGTGGTGTCGCGGGTGGGCGACGACGGGGACATGGGGTCGCAGGTCATCGGCCAGGTGTTCTCCAACCCGCAGGTGCTGGTGCTCACCGCGGCGATCCTGGGCATCCTCGGCCTGATCCCGGGCATGCCCAACTTCGTGTTCCTGATGCTGGCCAGCGGGCTGGGCTACATGGCCTGGCGGGGCGGCATCAAGCAGGCCGCCATCGAGCAAGAGGAGGCGCCCGCCGCCGCGCCGGTGGTGCCGGCCGAGAGCCAGGAGGCCAGCTGGTCGGACGTCACCCCGGTGGATGTGCTGGGTCTCGAAGTCGGCTACCGGCTGATCCCGATGGTGGACAAGGGCCAGGACGGCGAGCTCCTCAAGCGCATCCGCGGCCTGCGCAAGAAGTTTGCGCGGGACATCGGTTTCCTGGCCGCGCCGGTGCATATCCGTGACAACCTGGAGCTCAAGCCCAACGCCTACCGCATCGTGCTGAAGGGCGTCGAGATCGGCACCGGCAGCGCGTTTCCCGGGCAGTTCATGGCGATCAACCCGGGGCGGGTGTCCGGCCCGCTTGCCGGCCGCGAGACCACCGATCCGGCCTTCGGCCTGCCGGCGGTGTGGATCGATGCCAGCCAGCGGGAGCAGGCCCACGCGCTGGGCTACACGGTGGTGGACGCCAGCACCGTGGTGGCGACCCACCTCAACCACCTGATCCTCAGTCACGCGCCGGAGCTCCTCGGCCGGGCCGAAACCCAGGCGCTCCTCGACCACATCGCCAAGGACAGCCCCAAGCTGGTGGAAGACCTGGTGCCCAAGCTGCTGCCGCTCGCCACCGTGCAGCGGGTGCTGCAGAACCTCCTCGACGAAGGTGTCAACATCCGCGACATGCGCTCCATCGTCGAGGTGCTGGCCGAGTTCGCGCCGCGGGTCCAGGACCCGCTGGAGCTCACGTCCCGCGTGCGCCAGGCTCTGGGCCGGGCGATCGTCCAGAGCCTCTTCCCGGGCAGCGGCGAGGTGCAGGTGATGGCCCTCGATCCGGGCCTCGAGCGGGTGCTGATGCAGGCCATGGGCGGCGGCGGGCCGGAAGGCGGCGCCATCGAGCCGGGCCTCGCCGACACCCTGCTGCGCGAAACCGCCGCTGCCGCCCAGCGCATGGAAGACATCGGCCTGCCGCCGGTGCTGCTGGTGCCGGCGCCGCTGCGCTGGCTGCTGTCGCGCTTCCTGCGCCGCAGCGTGCCCACCCTCAAGGTGGTGGCCAACTCCGAAGTGCCCGAGACCCGCCTGATCCGCGTCTCGGCGATGATCTCTCCCGCCTCCTGAGCCCCGCCACGTGACGCCCGAAATGGGCGTCATTGGGGTTCGCTGGAGGAATAGCACCCTAAAACCTGTCTTTTCCCGGGCATCGAAAGACGGCCGGCTACGGATAATCAAACGTACCGAAGTGCCCACGCCGATCCCGTGAAAGCCTTCGTACCCCGGAGACAGGAGCATGAACGTCAAGCGCTACTTTGCAAAAACCGCCCGCGAGGCCCTTCGCATGCTGAAGGACGACCTCGGTCCGGATGCCGTGGTGCTTGCCAACCGTGCGGCCAATGGCGGCGTCGAGATCCTCGCCTTGCCGGCCGGCGATGTGGCGAGCCTGCAGCGCGCCCGCAGCCAGGCCCAGGCCGCCGCTGCCGCCCCTGCGCCCGCCCCGGTGGCGGCTGCCCCCGCGCCTGCTCCTGCGCCGGATTTCTTCGACGACGACTTCCGCGTCAGCCTGTCCCGCGCTGCCGCCGCCAACCGTCCGGCTCCGTCGCCCGCGCCTGCGCCGGTGGCCCAGCCCCGTCCGGCCGTGCCCCGCGCCCCAGAAATGCAGCCCTTCAACCCGCCGCGGGTCGAGCTCAGCCGCGACGTGTTCAATGCCGCCTCCAGCCAGGTGCGCCGCCCGCCCGCCGAGGCGCCCCGTGCGCCGGCGCCGGCCCAGCCCCGTTCGCCCCTGCGCAGCGACGCCGCCGCACCCCGCGCGCCCGAACCGGCCCGCCAGCGTCCCGCCGGCATCGAGGAAGAAGCCCGCATCCGCGCCCTCGAATCCGCCAACTCCCAGATGGCCAACGAACTCGCCGCCATCCGCGGCATGATCGAACGCCAGCTCGCCGGCTTTGCCTGGGGTGAGCTGAGCCGCAGCGCCCCTGGCCGCGCCCGCCTGATCGGCGATCTGCTGGAAGCCGGCTTCTCCGCCGTGCTGGCCCGCGAACTGGCCGAGTGCGTGCCCGAGGACGAAGCCCCCGAAGAAGCCCACCGCCTGCTCCACGCCGAGCTCGCCCGGCGCTTCCGCGCCATGGACTGCGACGCCGACATCATCGACCGGGGCGGCGTGTTCGCCCTCGTCGGCCCCACCGGCGTCGGCAAGACCACCACCACCGCCAAGCTCGCCGCCCGCT